>Ga0187777_10000329_pt1 | contig 34664 bp, 26 predicted proteins | sample 1015_Q2_SP5_10_M_FD_132416 | JGI IMG/M metagenome (GOLD analysis project Ga0187777, IMG submission 132416) | Tropical peat soil microbial communities from peatlands in Department of Meta, Colombia - 1015_Q2_SP5_10_MG | ecosystem: Environmental > Terrestrial > Soil > Wetlands > Peat | place... | reverse complement strand
GAATGGGCAGCCCGCCACCGAGAGATTTGGCAGTAATGAGGATATCCGGCTCGATGCCGTATTGCTCGCAGGCGAAGAGCGTACCAGTGCGGGCGATACCGGTCTGAACCTCATCGGCGATAAAGAGAATGCCCTGCTTGCGGCAGATCTCCATAATGCGGCGGAAATAATCTGGAGGCGGAGCCATGAATCCGCCTTCTCCCAGGACGGGTTCGGCGATGATGGCAGCGACTGACTCGGCTGCGACAGAGCGCTTGAAGGCACGTTCGAGAAAGTCAGCAGAAGCAGGGCAATCGGAGTGCTTCGCCCCGGCGGCGCACTGGTGGCAATAGCCGAAGGGCAGGCGGTAAATGTCGGATACAAATGGCTCGAAGCCGGCTTTGTAAGGATGAGTCTTGCTGGTGAGCGAGAGCGCCAGCAGCGTACGTCCGTGAAATGCGTCTTCGTAGCAGAGAATGGCTGGGCGATGCGTGTAGGCGCGGGCAAACTTTACGGCGTTCTCAACCGCTTCCGCACCACTGTTGACCAGCAAGGTCTTCTTGGGAAACTTTCCTGGCGTGAGCTGATTCAGGCGCTCGGCCAGCTTCACATAGCTTTCATAGGGTGCAACGCTGAAACAGGTATGCAGAAAACGATCGAGCTGAGCGCGGATGGCAGACATCACCGGCGCGGCGCGGTGCCCCACATTGGTACAACCAATGCCGCCGGCGAAATCGAGGAGACGGTTGCCATCTACGTCTTCCACCACAGCCCCCTCCGCGCGAGCCGCGAAGACCGGCGTGGAGTGGTAGACCCCGCGGGGAACGGCTGCAGCACGGCGTTGCATGAGTTCGCGTGAGCGCGGGCCGGGAACCTCTGTGCGTAATTGAATAGTGGCCATTTCTCAATACCAGCCGATCGGTTGCTCGTTCAGGTTGATATGCACTTGCTTGGTTTCGAGATACTCTTCAACCCCCCAGGGACCGAGCTCGCGTCCGAAGCCGGATTGCTTGTAACCGCCCCAGGGTGCTTCTACGTAGGTCGGCTGCATGTGGTTGACCCAGACGATTCCGGCGCGAATGGACTTGACCACGCGCATGGCCTTGAAGATGTCGCGCGACCAGACTGCAGCAGCGAGGCCGTAAGGAGAGTCATTGGCGATGCGGATGGCATCAGCCTCTTTTTCGAAAGGAATCACGGCGGCGACGGGGCCGAAAATCTCCTCGCGAGCGATACGGGCGCTGTTGTCGACATCGTAGAAAATCGTAGGCTCAACGTAGTAGCCCTTACTGAAGGCCTTTGGACGGCCTCCACCGGCAGCAATCTTGGCTTCTTTTCTGCCGATCTCCTGGTAGGACATCACCCGCTCATGCTGTTCCTTGCTCACGAGCGGACCCATCTTGGTATCGCGATCGAGCGGCGCGCCAAGCTTGATACGCTTGGCTTTCTCCGCCATCGCATCCACAAACTTGGAATAGATCTTGCGCTCCACCAGAATGCGGCTGCCGGCCGAACAGACCTCGCCCTGGTTGATGAAAACGCCGAAAAGGGCGCCATCGATGGCGGCTTCGAAATCAGCATCGGCGAAAAAGATATTGGGTGACTTTCCGCCAAGCTCAAGCGTGACACGCTTCACCTGGTCGGCGGCGGCTTTGAGAATGATCTTTCCCACGGCGGCGCTGCCGGTGAAGGCGATCTTGGGCACATCGGGATGAATGACCAGTGGCGCTCCTGCGCTCTCTCCGTATCCGGTGATCACGTTGACGACGCCGGGCGGCAAGCCGCACTCCTCCAGCCAACCGGCCATTTCGAGAACTGTGAGCGGAGTCTGCTCAGCGGGCTTGAGGACGCAGGTGCAGCCGGCGGCAAGCGCCGGAGCCAGCTTCCACGCAGCCATCAGCAAGGGATAGTTCCAGGGAATGATCTGCCCGGCGACACCAATCGGTTCCCGAAGCGTGAAGCTCAAAGCGTTATCCGGGACAGGGTTTACGACGCCGGTAATCTTAGTGGCCAGACCGCCGTAGTATTCGTAGCAAGTCGCAGTGTCGGCAAGATCGAACTCGGCTTCGACGATCGGTTTGCCACTGTTACGAGATTCGAGTTCGGCGAGCTGTGAAGCTTCTTTGCGTACGCGCTCGGCGATGCGAAAGAGCACGCGGCCACGTTCCTGCGCTGTAATCTGGCTCCAGGCTGCGAAAGCATCGCGGGCAGCAGCAACGGCACGGTCAACATCCTGAGAGTTGGCATCGGGAACCTGGGCGATGACTTCTTCAGTGGATGGATCGAGCACAGGGATCGTCTTCTTACTCGAAGGAGTTACCCACTTTCCACCAATAAAGAGCTGGTAATTTCGAACTTCAGTCTTGATGCCCTTACTCATGATTCCTCCAAGCAGTTGCTAATCGTGCATCATGCAGGTGACAAAGCCGGATGCTTTCGGCCTCCGTAAACGAAGAAAAAGAATGCAGCCAATCCAACAAAGAAAAGAGTGCCGCCGAACATCTTGACTTCGTAAAGCCAAAGCGAAGAAATCTGTTGCGCAGGAAAGAACACCAGCACGATCCCCAGAATGGTAGTGAGTAAGCCGCTCAAACCCGAGATGAGCAATGTTGCCTTGCTGAAATGGCGGCTGGGTGGAGTGTCGGCAGAAGCGATGATGAGCAAAGCCCCGAACATATACAGAAACGGGACCAACTGCAGCACAACAGCGAGCGACAGCATGATTTGAAAAGCCTCCTGCACGCCTTTGGCGCCGGCAAAACTCAGAATGACGAGGACCATTGAAACAGCACCGTGAACTATGAGAGCAGGATAAGGCGTAGAGTAGCGGGAGTGGACTTTGCCCAGCCACGCTGGCAGATAAGAATCGAGTCCGGCGACAAAGGGGATGCGGGCCGAGCCTGCCAGCCAGGCAGAGCCGATGCCAGCGATGGAGAGGCTGAGCATGAGGGCGAAGGGGGCGACGATCCAGCCGACACCGACACGTCCGGCCATGTTGCTGACGGCCTGCACCACTCCCTGCACGACGCTGATCTGGATATCGTTCTTGCTCACCGCGACCAGCAACGTCAATGTTGCTGCAATGTAGAGAAGGCCAGAGATGATCCCGCCCCAAGCAACGGCGCCGGGCAGAGTGTGCTCGGGATCCTTGATCTCATCGCCCATGATGGACGCAAGCTCCAAGCCCACCAGCCCAAAGCAAATAACGCCAAAAGAGTTGAGGATGAAGCGTGGGTTCGCAGGAATGCGAAAGTCAGCGCTGGTGAGGCTGGTTCCAAATCTGAAGCAGACGATGATTCCCAACACGATCAGAGTGGCAGCAGCTAGTCCTGTGCCGATACCGCCGAGGTTGTTGATCCACTTGCCTACGCCCAGGCCCACAATGTTGAGAACGACGAGAAGAGTAAGAAGAATGACCGAGGCGACAATGGCGAACAGCTTATTGTCAGCGAGGCCCTGGTGCCCGGCTCCGAGAATGAAGACAGAGCCGCCAACGAAATACAGCATCACTGTGGGCACGTAGAGCATGTTGTTGGTCCAATAGCACCAGCCAGAGAGAAACCCGTGAAAATCCCCAAAGTACTTTTTGGCCCAGAGATACACGCCGCCTTCCCCGGGATAACGGTGCGATAGCTCAATGACCGCAATGCCCTGGGGCCAGAAGAACAAGAGTAACGAGATCAACCACAACCAAACCGTGACCCCGCCATTGGCCGCAATCGAGGGAAGCACGTTCAGGTTAAATACCGCGACGACAAACAGCAGCACCAGATCAAAGCGTCCCAGGACGCGTTTGAGGTGCGGCGCTTCAGTCTGCGCCGCACCCCGTGACGCCGTTGTAGCTGCTTCCGCCATTTTGCTCAGCGCGCAGCTGCAGTCGCCATGCGCTCCTGCTGGGCCGCCGCCAGCGCGGGCGCGATCTCCGCGAACGCAGCGAGATGTTTTTCGATGTCGACATCGCTGTGTACGGCGGAGATGGTCCACTGCTCATCCCACCAGTGCGGCTGAGGAATTACGCCGCGGTTCACCATGCCAAACCAATAGTGGCGCCAGACCTCGATATCGATCTCCATCCAGTCGCGGTAGTTGTGGACTTCTTTCGGGTACAGCATCACCGCACCATTGGCACAAACGCCAATGGAATACGCGACCATGCCGCTCTTGCGGATGAGCTCGTTATGGCCGTCAACCAGCCGTTTGCTCATCTTGTTGATGCGCGCGTAGTTTTCCGGCGTCAACACATGACGGAGCGTGGCCAGACCGGCAGCCATCACAGTCGGATTGGTGTTATAGGTGCCGGCGTGAAATACCTTGCCATCTGCGATCTGATCCATCACTTTCTTGCTGGTGCCGAAGGCAGCCAGGGGGAATCCGCCGCCGATCGACTTTGCCAGGCAGACGATGTCGGGCTTGATCTTGAAATATTCGCAGGCGCCTCCCCGGCCCATCTTGGCGCCGGTCTTGACTTCGTCGAAAATGAGCATCGTGCCGTAGCGCGTGCAAAGCTCGCGCAGACCCTCGAGGTAGCCGGGCTTGGGCATGCAGATGCCGATGTTCATGGGCACGGGCTCAAGGATGAGCGCGGCCACTTGGCCGGGATTTTGCTCGAACAGGCGCTCAGCGCTGGCAAGATCGTTGAAGGTGGCAACGAGCGTGTTGCGCCAGGTGCCTTCTGGGATGCCGGCGCTTGCCGGGACTTGACTGGGCGCCGATATGCTGCCGAACTTATCAGCTTTCGGTTTCACGCTCATCATGACCGCATCATGCACGCCGTGGTAGCAGCCTTCCATCTTGATGATCTTGTCGCGCCCGGTAAAACCGCGGGCGAGGCGGATGGAGTGCATGGTCGCTTCCGTGCCGCTGTTTCCGAAGCGAACCTGCTCCACGGGATAACGGTCGCAGATCTCCTGCGCCAGCTCGCGCTCCATCTCGTGCGGCATGCCGAACATCGTGCCCTTCTCCAAACGCTCCTGAACCGCCTTGGTCACATGAGGATTGCAGTGACCAGCCATAAGAGCGCCGAAGCAAAGCGCGAAGTCGGTGTACTCGTTGCCATCCAGATCGCGGATGGTGACGCCATTGGCCCGTTCGATAAAGATAGGATAGGGCTCATAACTGCGGAAGTTACTGCTGACACCAAGCGGCATCAACGGCCAGGACTTATTGAGTGCAGCCCGCGACTTGGGCGTGCGCTTTTCATAATTGGCGATCTCTTTTTGCAGTGCAGGATACATTTCGTCCCTTTCAAACTATTAGAGACGCGGGCGGGAACCGCGAATCGCAGAGTGGACTACAGAAAAGTATGCCGGGAGACAGACCTCCCGGCGATCAGCCTAGAAATTAAATTTTAACGCAAACTGCACCTGACGCGGCGGGCGAGTGCGCTTGACCTTGCCGAAATCGCCGACCAGGATGCCTGCGGAGTTGGGAGTCGAGTCGCTGATACTGCCGTCAGGGTTCAGGAACTGAGTGTGGTTGAAGATGTTGAAGAACTCCGCCCGGAACTGAATATTCATGCTTTCATGGAATGGCGTGTTCTTTTGAATCGAAAAATCGAAGTTGTTGATCCCCGGGCCGCAGCAAATGGTGCGTGCACCGCCAAGCGAACCTACAGGCGCATCCTGGAACGGGCAAGATGACGGCAGGTTCGGGTCGCAGAAGTAATAGCCGCCATGACTCTTGGGATCTAAGAAATGAACGGGAGCAGTTTGCTCGGGGCGGCCGGGCGCCTCAAAGCCGCTGACGTCGTTCTCAAGTTCCAGATCGTTGAGTGACTGCATACGGATGGGAAAGCCGGTCTGGAAGCTGGTGATGCCCGAAACCGCCCATCCATTCAGGAAGACCTGCTTGGCTCCTGAGTACTTGGGGATCGGCAAGTCCCAGTAATAGCTGATGACGAAGCGATGGCGAGCATCGTAAAGGGAGTACGAGTGGTTGCAAACCAGATCGTCACTGGTACAGATGGGTTTGACGGAGTTTTCGAAGCTGGAGGCATCATCCAGCGACTTGCTGTAGGTGTAAGCAGCTTCAAATTGCAAGCCGTGACTAAAGCGTTGTTCGAGAGAAACCTGCAGAGAGTTGTAACTTGAGTTGGCAACGGTGTCTTGGGCAAAAATACTGGTGAAGACGGGCGTGCCATCCGCCGGACAGCCAATGCCGGTCAAAGGCTGGCAAAGGGGCGAGGAGTACTGGCGCAATCCGACAAGGGTGATCCCGGCAGGGCCGACAACCGTTCCGCCGGGGATAAATGTTCCGCCGGAGCCAGCGTTGTACGGCAAGTGCAGCCCCTGTGGCGCGATGACTGTACCCGGAGGGATGAAATAGGAAGAATCTGCACCAAAGGGTCCGCATGCGCCTGTGCCCATGGTGGCGCTGATGTCGAGGCAGGTTTGCGGATTGCCGAAATTGATGTCGCGCGTCGCAAGCAGCCGGTGCCCCTGAGCACCAACAAATCCCACGGAGAGAACCAAATCTCTGGCGATCTCACGCTGCACTCCGAGGTTGTACTGTTCGGTATATTGCGAACGGAGATGAGGCTCTAGTTCGCCGAAGAGAAGGATCGGCCTGAAGATCGACCAATCGATATTCGTTCCCGGCGCGGGATTCAGGATGGATCCGGATGCGTTAGGAATGGTACCCGGCTGGCCAACGCCGCAAGGCACAGTGCACCCCTGCTCGACCCAGGGCGTGCTAAAAAAGCCGTTGGTGACTGTGGAACTTACGCCGAACGGAGGCTCAGCCTGGAACTGCTCAAGCACGAGCTGCTCGACAGGGTTATAGAAGATACCGAAGCCGGCACGTATGGTCGTCTTGCCGTTCTTCCACGGATCCCAGGCCACGCCGATGCGAGGCGCAAAGGACTTCCAGTAGGTGTCGGTCAATCCCTGCGGCACTCCCTTGTCATCAGGCACAACCAGGCCGAGCGGGAAATAAGCCTCGTTTGCGCTTCCGGGAGCGCAGGAGGAGGGCAGGGGATTGTTGGTGCCAAACGTCGGGTTCAGCGGATTGGTGGGTGAAAGAACGCAGGGATAGGTTGTGGTTGCCTGGCCGGGGCGGAAGGTCTGATATCGGTTGCCCGCATCGTAGAACGGCTGGTTGTATTCCCAGCGAAGGCCATAGTTCACAGTGAGATTGGGACGAACCTTCCAGCTATCCTGCGCAAACACATAGAAAGCGTTGCCGCGCACGTCTTCAGAGTTGGTCGAGCCTTGCAGATAGGAATCTGGTATCCCAAACAGATAGTTGGCAAAGATGTTGCTGCCGAAATCGTTGGGGCCACCGCCGAAGTAGCTGAAGTCGCCCTGAGGATCGAAGAAAAGCGTCTGGAAGAAGCGCTGGTTGCGAAAATCAACGCCGAACTTCATGGTGTGATTTCCATAAACCTTGGTGAGATTGTCCGATACCTGGTAGGTGTTGCCGATCTGGGGAAGCTCACCTTCGAAGTCGTTGCCGATAGTAAAGCCTCCGGAGATGCCAATGAACGGGACACCCTCGTGATTTGGACCTAAACCAGGTGTGATACCCAACGAGCGGCCGGGTATGATGACGGTCGGGGTGTCAGTCGTTCCGGTAAAACAGAAAGGAGCGCCCGGCTGATTGCCGCAAGAATTGGTCACAAGATCAGTGCGCTGCGGATGCAGGAATGTTCCTTGAGCTTCGCGGAAGTATGTGAAGCGAGCTTCATTCACAAGACTGTTGTTTATGGTCCATGTGTGGCTCAGGTTGACCTGCTGGTTGCGAAATGCATTGTCGTTGCCAAAGCCGGGCAGCAGATTTGCGATAGGCGCCTGGAAGCGCGTGAAAGGCTGAGCATCGAACGAGTCGTTGAAGTAGTAGTAAGCGCTGAAGTTCTGCCTGTCGTTGATCTTGTGGTCCAGCTTGATGGTGAACTGGTTGGCGTGAGAGTGGTCATTGGGAATGGATTGAAAGATGTTGGGCGCGCCCGGCGTCAGGTTCGAACAGGTCGGATCAGCGTTTGGGCAGGGAACATACAGATTCATGAGCGAGGTTGCAACCGGATCAAAACAGGCCGTGGGGACCTGGCTGTTGGGGAAAATCGAGGCCCAGGGAGTGCCAACGGCCGGGGCCGCACCGCCTGCGCCGGCGATGGCAGTGGCGCAGCCGGGGCGGTTCTGCAGAATCTGCGCAAGCGCATCTGTGCCCAGGCTACCGGTAAAGGGAGTGGCCGAAAAGTCGCCATTCCTCTCCGCCGCGGTGGGTACTACCGTCGGATCGCTGGTGATGCCTTGAACCACTTGGCGGCCATCGTAAGAGAGGAAAAAGAACGTGCGGTCCTTTTTAATGGGGCCGCCAAAGGTCGCGCCAAACTGGTTCTGCTTGTCATCCGGCCGGTGCGGATCCAAGTATCCCCTCGCATCGAGCACTTCATTCCTAAAGAATTCGTAGACGCTTCCGTGCCATTGATTGGTTCCCGATTTTGTGACCACATTGATGACCGCGCCTGAGTTGCGTCCGTATTCCGCATCGAAGGTATTGGAGAGGACACGGAATTCCTGAATGGAATCAGGCGAAGGCTGAATGGCGGGGGAGTTGACGAAAAGGTCGTTGCCATCCCCGCCGTTCACGCTGAAATTGTTGGTGCGTCCGCGGCCGCCGTTGACGGAAACGGCACCTGAGGTATTACTCCCGTAAAAAAGATCTGCGCCGCCGGTTCCCTGAACTCCGGGCTGCAACTGCAAGAGCTGGTAGGTGTCACGCGAATTCAGCGGCAAACCCACCACCGTCTTGTCGCCCATGACTGCGCCGAGCTGGGTGCTGGTGGTGTCGACCAGAGGCACTTCTGCCGTAACGGTCACTACTTCTTCCTTACCGCCGACCTGCATGACCGTGTCTACGCTCAGCACCTGGTTCAGATCGAGCGCGACGTTCTTGCGCACGTTCTGTTTGAAGCCTTCGCGCGTCACTGTAACGGTGTAGGAGCCTACGGGGACTGTCGGGAAAGAAAAATCCCCCGCCTCGTTGGTCGTGGTGCTGGTGGTAACACCCGTGGCTTCATTCGTCAGCATGACCGTCGCGCCCGGGACGGCAGCGCTGGAAGGGTCGCTGACGCGGCCTAAAATGCGGCCTCCAGTAGACTGAGCAAATGCAAATGAAGAGGCGAACAGCAGGAGAGACGCGATGGCCATTCCTCTGCGTAGCATGTGAACCTCGAAGGTCTTCGTGTTGTGAAGTTTGCGCCCGGCCGCTGGCGCTTGCGCGGTCAGCGAACCTTGCTATAATTGCGCAAAGTTATTAGACTCCCGAGGCGTTGTCAAGGGAAAAACGAGGTGCCGCGAAACAAGCCACAACCGGTGAAAACCGCGCGCAAGGGATATCTGAAGATCGGCGATGTTGCCCGCCTGGTCAAGATCTCTCCCAGCATGTTGCGTGCCTGGGAGCGACTGGGTTTGGCGAGGCCGGAGCGCAGCCGCAGCAGCTACCGCCTTTACACCCACGATGATGTCCGTTTGCTCAAGCGTGCACGTTATTTGCGCCGCGAACGCGGCCTTAACGCCGCGGCCATCGTTGAGCGGCTGCGTCAGGAAGGATTACTGGGACGCCGTGGAGCTAACGGGGAACAGACGGCGGCCCTGGGACGGCGATTGCGACAGCTGCGGCGGCGACGTAAGCAGTCCCTGGCTGGAGTGGCCAAAGCGGCAGGAATCTCGACCGGATTTCTGAGTGGGCTTGAGCGCTCACAGATGAGTGCCTCGGTGGGCACGCTGCGGAGGATTGCGAGGTTCTACGACGTCAACATCCTTGACTTCTTTGGTGCGTCGACGCGGCAGAAGCCGCTGGTGCGGCCCCGGCAACGAAAACGACTGGAGGCGGGCCGGGGCGTGTGCATGGAGCTGTTGGCGTGGGGCAACACGGTTATGGAGCCGCACTTGTTCCGGATTGCGCCAGGCGCAGGCAGCGGCGATGCCTACTCTCACGAAGGGGAAGAGTTTCTTTTTCTGTTGCGAGGGGAACTGGACATTGTGGTACAGGATGAGCATTACCGTTTGCGGGCCGGAGACAGTTTTTATTTCCACAGCAATACGCCGCATCGGTGGAAAAATCCGGGAACGAAGGAGACATTGATCCTGTGGGTCAATACACCACCAACCTTTTGAAGGGGCATCGCGTCTTGGGACGAATCAGCCGCCTGTTCATCGCTGGATGTCTGTTGAGTGCAACGCTTTTCGCCGGCGTTGTCTGGGCGGCCACGCCCGGCGCAGAGCAACAGCCTGCGGATGTCATCATTACCAACGCCCGGGTCTACACCGTAGACGCAGCGCGACCCTGGGCCCAAGCCATCGCAATAAGCGGCGACAAGATCCTCGCAGTAGGCAGCGAGCAGGAAGTCAGGAGCTTTCTTGGCCCGACAACACAGGTGGTGAACGGGCGCCAGCGCCTGATCCTGCCCGGATTTATCGACAGCCATATTCATTTCATGGAAGGCTCCGTCAATTTGCTGGGTATTCAGATCGATGTCGAGAGCAACCTGGCGGAGATTCAGAGGGTCGTGAAGGAATTTGCCGCAGCGCATCCACAATCGGCCTGGATCGTGGGTCGAGGATGGTCATACGCAGCATTCGGCAAGCGGACCTTGCCGGACCGGAGAGACCTCGATGCCGTGGTTCCGGATCGCCCGGTCTTGCTTACTGGTTATGACGGTCATACTGTCTGGGCCAACAGCAAAGCGCTTGAACTGGCTGGCATTACGAAGAGCACATCCAATCCAGTCAACGGGGAGATTGTGCGCGACGGCGGCGGCGAGGCAACCGGCGCGCTCAAGGAGTCGGCTGGTGACCTGATCAGCAAGGTAATGCCGCAGCCGACGAAAGAAGAACGTTTGGCAGCACTGCGCCAGGGAATGGCACTTGCCAATCGCTCCGGTCTGACGAGGGTAATCAGCTGCGGAAACGACACCCTCGGAACGAGTGATGATGAGTATCTAGATTTGTTTTCGCAGCTCAAGGAGAGCGGTGAGCTGACATTGCGATTCTTTGTAAGTAATTATCAACCACCCGACGGGTTGAGCGCGGCAGATCTGACGAGGATTGAAGAGACGCGCAAGGATCATCCGCCACAGGATGATTGGCTGGCAGGGGGAGCAGTCAAGATGTTCCTTGATGGGGTCATCGAGTCTCACACTGCTGCGATGTTGGGCGCGTACGCCGATGATCCCAGACTCAGCGGCAGTCTCCGCTGGACACCGGAGCACTACAAGGCAGCGGTCGCAGAGCTCGACAAGCGCCATATCCAGGTTTTCACACATGCCATAGGTGATCGCGCAGTCCGGCTGGCGCTTGATGCTTACGCAGGGGCGGCACAACAGAACCACACAAGGGATGTCCGACATCGCATCGAGCACATCGAGACTGTGAGCGCAACGGACGTGCCTCGCTTCGGTTCGCTGGGAGTGATTGCCAGCTTCCAGCCTCTGCATGCGTATCCAGACAATGACACCATCGAGGTTTGGCTCAGGAACGTAGGCCCGGAACGTGAGCCGCGTGCGTGGGCCTGGCAAAGCATCTGGAAGGCTGGGGGACATGAGGCTTTCGGCAGCGATTGGCCTGTGGTAACGATGAACCCGTGGGAGGGAGTGCAGAGTGCGGTGACTCGTCAGACGCACGAGCGCAAGCCGGCTGAGGGATTTGTGCCTGCCCAGCGCCTCTCGCTGGCCCAAGCCATCGAGGGATATACTCTCGGCGCTGCGTATAGCATTCACCGTGAGCAGAAAGAAGGGTCCATCAAAGCAGGCAAGCTGGCCGACTTGATCGTGCTGGATCGCAATCTGTTTCAGATCGATCCGCATACGATTGCTGCCACGCAAGTGCTTATGACCATGGTCGGAGGAAAAATCGTTTATGAATCACCTGCATGGAAGCAACCTGCTGCCGAGGAAGCAGGAATGACGGAGCAGAAATGAAGAACATATTGCTGGTGTTATTGGTCGCGGCCGCTGCACTTGGACTGAACTCGTGCAATCAGAAGAAATCCCGCGACCTCAGCCTGCTGGTTTGGGAGGGTTACGCGGATCCTTCGTTCGTAAAAGGTTTTGAAGAGAAGTGCCAATGCAAAGTCACAGCTTCGTACATGGGCTCGAGCGATGAGTTAGTGGCTAAGTTGCGCGGTGGCAGCGCCGGAAACTACGACGTGATCTCTCCATCAAGCGATGTCGCCGCCAACATTGTGCGTACCGGTCTAGCAGCCCCTCTGGATCTCTCAAAGATTCCATCGTACATACAGCTGTCGTCGCAACTGCGCACCATGCCGCTGGTGAAATATGAGGGGAAAGTTTACGGAGTGCCCTTCATGTGGGGACCTAATCCACTGTTGTATGACACTACGGCTTTCCCAAAGCCTCCGGATAGTTGGAGTGATTTGTGGGACCCCAAACTGAAAAGCAAGATTTCCGTCTGGGACGATCTCTCGACTCTATACATGGCCGCGCAGGTGCTTGGCTATGACCGTCCGGATCGAAATGCTATTTTCAACCTGAGTGACGAGCAGTTGGACGCAGTGAAGAAGAAGGCGCTCGAACTAAAACCAAATATCCGCAAGATTTGGGCGACGGGCGGCGATCTCACCAACCTGTTTGAGAACCATGAGGTAGTGGCGGCTATGGGTTGGCCGCTGATGACCAACCAGCTTCGCGCCAAGAAATTTCCCATCGGCGAGACCATTCCCAAAGAAGACACCACAGGCTGGATCGACCATTTGATGGTCACAGCGGCCAGCGATAACAAGGAATTGGCGCAGGAATTTCTGGAATACATGATCGAAGCCAAGACGCAGAAGCAGGTGAGCGATGTGACCGGTTACACACCGGCCAATGCACAGGCCGGCGCGTTGATGAGTCCGGAGCAGAGGCAAAATCTCCATCTCGATAATGTGGAGGAATACCAGAAACGCATCATCTTCTGGCAGGACGTCCCCCGACGCACTAAGTACACAGAGATTTGGAACGAAGTGAAGGCCGCACCATAAGCTTTTCTTATGCCCTCAACCTTGCAAGCCCAATCCGCCGCTGTCTCTCCACCGAACTCGAGCGGGGCGTTACTCCGGATAAAGGATGTCCGCAAGCGATTCGGCAAGGTCGACGTCTTGCGGGGGATTTCGGTTGGGGTTCAGAGCGGCGAGTTCCTTACCATCCTGGGTGAAAGCGGTTCCGGCAAGACTACGCTCCTTCGGCTGATTGCGGGCTTTGAGCAGCCGGATTCCGGGGAGATCTGGATGGAGGATGAGCGGCTCGATCTGCTGCCCCCTTATCGCCGGCGCGTGAATACAGTTTTTCAGCAGTACGCGCTATTTCCTCACCTTACCGTGGCTGACAACGTCGCCTACGGCCTTCGGGTACAAAGTGTGGACCGGAGCGAGATTGCCGGAAGAGTTGAACAGGCCCTGGCCATGGTGAAGATGAGCGCCTTCTCCAAATCAAAGCCAGGGAAGATCAGCGGTGGTCAGCAACAGCGTGTGGCGTTGGCTCGCGCTCTGGTGAACCGCCCAAGGATCCTGCTGCTGGATGAGCCCCTCTCAGCGCTGGATGCGAATCTGCGGAGGCAAATGCAGATTGAGTTGAAGTCGTTGCAGCGCGAAGTTGGCATCACTTTCATCTTTGTTACGCACGATCAGGATGAAGCCATGGTGCTCTCTGACCGCATTGCTTTGTTGCGCGAGGGACGGTTGGAACAGATCGCTGGTCCACGTGAGATCTACCGCCAGCCCGCTACGGCTTATGTCGCGCGTTTCATTGGACAAACCAATGTCTTGAACGCCTCGGTCAGACAGGGCTTTGCTCAAGCCGGGATCCTGGCCTGGCCCTGCAACACACAGGATGGGAGTGCTCAGTTTTCGTTGCGTCCTGAGTGCATCGCATTAGCTTCGACGGCTGCAGCTGCGCCGGGATTGATACGTTTTCGCGCCAGCGTTCGCAGACACTCCTTTCAGGGGGCGACCGACCTCTTGCAAGTAGAGTGCAACGACGGGCAGTTACTTATGGTTCGCCTGCCCAGTGGAGAGCGCATCGAAGGTGAACGCGATTTCGAGTTCTCAGCGCAAAATGTCGTGCGACTCAGCGGCGAGGAGGGTTCCTGATTGTATTCCCGCGGATACAAAGCTGCTGTCGCCATCCCACCATTAGCGTGGGTGATGGCTTTTCTTCTCATCCCTTATGCCCTGTTGCTTTGCTATAGCTTTTGGATGGTGAACGAAGGGCAAATTGTGCGCCATTGGAACCTCGCCAACTATCGCGAACTTGTTCACCAACCTCTTTATGTGGCCGTTTTGTTCCGCTCGATGCGAATTGCAGCGATGGTGACGGCGCTGACGCTTATTCTAGGTTACCCATTGGCCTATTACCTGTCGATCATTGGTCATCCGCGCAAAGATCTGCTCTACCAGCTTGTGATCATTCCACTCTGGGTAAGTTATCTGGTGCGCGCGTACGCCTGGAAAACGATCTTGGGAACCGCGGGAGTTCTCAATACCTTACTCCAGTATCTGCACGTGACCAGCCAGCCCATGGGTTTTCTCCTCTATAGCCCGTTCGCCGTCGTAGTGACTCTTACACATATCTACACTCCGTTTGCTTTCTTACCTATCTACGCTTCACTGGAGCACATACCGCGCAATCTGATCGAGGCCTCGCACGATCTGGGCGCATCGCGTTTCAAGACCTTCTGGAGGGTTGTTTTCCCTCTGTCTTTGCCTGGAGTTTTTGCCGGCGGAACGTTTGCGTTTGTCCTTAGTTTGGGCGATTTTCTGGCGCCGCTGCTCGTGGGTGGGCCGAGCGGCATCATGATCTCGAACATCGTGCAGAACCAGTTTGGAGTGGCTGATAATCGACCACTGGGGGCAGCTATCTCGCTGTGCATGTTGGTGTTGATTGTGGGAATTCTGTCTGCGACGGAACGGCTTGAAAAGCGCTGGGGGCGGGTATGAGGAGCAATTTGCAACGTGGTGGGGGATGGCTCACTGTTCACGCCGTGCTGCTTTATGCTTTTCTCTATTTGCCGATTGCGGTCCTGATTCTGTACTCATTCAACAGTGAGGGAGTTGGGGGCTTTCCGCCTCATGACCTTACACTGAGCTGGTATCGCACGCTGGGAGGCGACGATGCCATCTGGAGCTCTGTGCTCAATAGTCTGCTGGTCGCACTAGCTTCAGTATCTCTGGCGCTGGGCTTTGGAATGCCTGCCGCTCTGGCGCTTGATCGTGCCACATTCCCCGGGAAAACCCTTTTTCGTCGCCTGGTTCTGCTCCCACTGATACTGCCAGGCATCATCACCGGGCTTTCCTTGCTAATGCTGTTTGCAACCGCTGGTATGAAGCTGAGTCTCATGACTATCATGCTCGGCCACGGAACGGCACTCATCTCTGTCGCCACTACGGAGATCTTCGCTGGGTTGCAGACTTTTGACAGGCGGCAGGAAGAAGCCTCACTCGATCTGGGTGCAAATTACTGGCAAACTTTCTGGCGAATCACGCTGCCCAACCTTCGACTGCCGATGATTGGCGCTGCTCTGCTGATCTTCACGCTCTCGATGGATGAGATTGCGGTCAGCTTCTTTCTCATTGGGCGTGACAACACCCTTCCTCTTGAAATCTGGTCGCGGCTGCGCCGAGGCATCACACCCGAAATCAACGCTATTTCCACGATCATCTTTGTCTTTTCTCTGATCATGATCTTGTTGTGGTATCGCTTACGACTTCGAATGGAAAGTAAAGAGATCGCCAGGGAACTCATCTCGGCTGTCTAAAAAAGGAGAAAGCATGAGTCCGAATCGTAGGGAGTTCATCAAGGTGGTAGTGGCGGGAGCTGTCGCTGCCGGATGCCCGGTGGATTTGTCTGTACTTGCACAGGCGGCAACTGGCACGCCGGCTGTCGACAGTGAGAACAATAAGATCTGTCATGAAGTTCGGGATGGTTTTCAATTCAGTCTGCCGCCGGTATCAAAAAAACACGAGGTCATTATCGTTGGCGGCGGCGTGAGCGGACTGACATCTGCATATCTTCTGCAGAAATACGACTTCCTTTTGCTAGAGAAAGAGCCGCATTGGGGTGGGAATGCCTTTGAGATGCAGTACCACGGAGCAACCTACGGCACGGGGTCTGCTTTCGTCGAAAGTCCAGCCGCGGCCGAACTGGCAGTTGAAATCGGTCTGCAGCCACTCCCGATCGACAACTGGGACGGCACCATCATCAAGGGGGAGTTTGTGCCGGATTTCTGGGGAGAAGGACTGGATCATGCTCCTTACCCGGTAAACGTTCGCGACGACTTCAAGAAATTCAAGAAAGACATGCTGGCGATCGACCTCGAAAAGCGCGGCCGCGAACTGGACAACGTGCCACTCACGCGTCTGCTCAAAGATCATTCGGTGGAACTGCGCCAGTGGTGGGATACCTACTGCCCCTCGAACTGGGGCGGCCTGGCGCATGATGTTGCCGCCCTGGTTGCGGTCGAAGATTTCCAGGGCTTTGCTGGAGATAGCCGCAAGGATACACGCAGCACGTGGCCGGGCGGCTTGGGTGCGATCACCAACAAACTGGCCGAGGTCCTCGCACCCAAGTTCGCCGACCGCATGTTGACAGGCGCGACCATCATCGCTGTCGTACCGCAAAGGAACGGAGTAAACGTCACATATAGCAGTGGTCGGGGCGAGCTGAAGACCGTGGCGGCGAAAGGTGTCATCATGGCGACGCCGAAGTTCATCACCCGACGCCTTGTAGCTGGTTTACCGGAAAAGCAAAGCGAAGCCATGAAGAAGATTCGCTATGCACCATACCCGGTGGTAAATCTCATCTTCGATAAGCCGGTGTTCAATAAGGGATATGACACATGGTGTCCGGGAAATTCGTTCACAGATTTCATCGTGGCAGACTGGGTGATTCGCAACCAGCCAGGTTATGAACAGAAGTACAACATTCTGAGCTGTTACACGCCGATGCGCGAAACCGAGCGCGCTACTCTTCTAACAGATGACGGAGCGCGCCGCGTGGCACGCAATGTGACCCGCGATTTTCAAAAGCTGTTCCCGGGAGCTGAACCTGTAGAAGTTCACATCTACCGCCGGGGACACCCGATGTACATCGTCTCACCCGGCCTCTATACGGATATCCAGCCCATCGTGCGGCAGCCGATGGAGCGCATATTCTTTGCCAACACTGACGCGGAAGGTCCAGTTTCCACAACTTCCACCGGCATTGCTGCGGCTCGGCGCGCGGTGAAAGAGTTGGAAGTTGCGCTGAGCGGAGGAGCCAAGCACGCGAAACTGGCGGAGCCGGTGTCTGCTGTTTTGTAGAGGGGAAATCATGGAGATCGTTCGAGCAACTGGCCAGCACCTGGAGCTGGTGGCGCCGCTCTTTGACCAATACCGGCAGTTCTACAAGCAGACGCCCGACTTGGCCGGCGCGCGACGTTTTCTGCGCGAACGGCTCGAAAAGAATGAGTCTGTGATTTTTCTGGCTTTGGAGAGAGGCAAGGGTCTGGGCTTTACGCAGCTCTACCCGACGTTTTCTTCGACAACCTTGCGTCGCCTGTGGATCCTCAACGATCTCTTTACGTGCCCTGACCGGCGCAAGACCGGCGTAGGCACCGCACTGATGGAGCGAGCTCGTCAGTTTGGAATCGAGCAGGGCGCAGTCGAATTGATGCTGGAAACAGCGAAGGATAACTTCCCCGGACAGCGCCTTTACGAGAAGCTGGGATGGAAGCGCGATACCGAATTTTGCACCTATCATCTTTTCCTTTGAAAACAACAAGACCCGCCTGGCTGGTTTTCTAGGCGGGCCTTCTTGTGGGGCACTTACTTATATCGTGCCCAAACCCAAGGTCTATCAGAAGTGGGTGGTTCCAACCACAATGTGATCGTCCTGGTCGTGGTCACCATCCCCTTCGCTGAAGAGGTCAGTCATCACGTCGGCAATGTCGTCACATGCGTGATTCAGACATGGCAGACCAAAGCCGGCCTCCAGTGACTTGAGAAGCGAGAAGTGAGTGTAAAACCTGTTGCTGTGCACGTTGTGGCGGCCATAGTTGGTGTCCACGGTCAACAACACCTGGTTCACGTTTGGGGCCTGGCTGTAGTCGTTTTCATCCCACACTACGATGATGGCGTTGCGACCTCGCTGCCAGGCAGGCGATGCCTTGATGGCAGTGACCAGTCTTTCCACCATGTTGTCGCCGATTAGGATAAGCGCCGGGTTCAGTCCATTCTGCGTGCCGTTGTCATTGGGGTCGAAATCGCATTGCGGGCCCCCGTTGCCACGGCCGTGCTGGTCGGTACACTGATTAGGCACAATGAAGGAGAAATTTGGCATTCGTCCGGTCGCGAGGTCCGCGTAGAGTCCGCGCACTCCATCAAAAGCAACGACATTGTGCAAGCTACTGTGCGGGTCTTGGCCTTCCTGCACGCTGCTGAAATAGACAAAAGGGTTGTGTTTTGCGGCATATAGCTTGATGAGAGACTGCGTTTCACCGGGAATGATGCTGGGGATGTCGGAGCTATCGGTGAAGAATCCATCCGCAAAGTTCACGCCGTCGGCTCCGGAAGGCGGCAGACTCTCCTGGTAGGTCTTCCAACTCTTACCAGCCGCTACCAATTGGTCCGCGATAGTCTTGCCGGAAGTGTTGTTGACGGCCGGGAAGGAAAGGATGCCATCGATGTTGATGTCGCCGGGAGGTCCTTGCGTTTCATTCGTGAAGTCGATCACCGGGGTTGCTGCATCGGTGCCGGCTCCCTGGATCGGGCAGATGTTCGGGCTGGGCGGATTGTCCGTGGCAACGTTTCCCGAGGCCAGATTCGTGGTGCAGTTGAGATCGTGCCAGTCAGGACTGTTATCGGTTTGTACTCCGAAGTTCGAGCCGCCAGCGATCTCCAGGTAATTCGTCAGACTGGGGTGCGCAACCGCGAAGTAATTCTTGGCAGTATTGGTGGACTTCACGTAAGCGTTGACAAAGGGTGCATCGGGATTGTTGATGATCTGGCTATAGCTGTGGTTTTCCATCATGATCAAGAAAACGTGGTCAAGCCGCTTGATGCCTCGAGGAGCGCTGCCTTCAGCTGCGAATGCTGTGTTCGCCAATGCCAGGGCTAAGAGGCCGAGTACAACAAACTTAGTTTTCATCTGCTTCACCTTTCCTTTTGCGAAGAGAAATCAGTCCGGATCAGCCGCACTTGGCGCTCCAATCCCGGATTGCCTGTACGCTAGCAAGTGCTCATTACGGTGCGGTTAGAGTTCAATGAAGATTCGGTGAAATATGAGACTCGAAACTCACAGTCGGCTGATATCGAAACGAACAGGTTATGATGTAGACCATCACAGATTCTTAGCCAAAGTCGCGGCGGCGCCATTCGATGATTGGCTTGGAGGAATTAACAGTCTCTTAACACGACTGCAGTACTCTGAGACCAGATGAATAAGGAGAATAAGATGAGTTCAGCCGTTGCTGTCGCGACGCCGAGTATTCGAGAAAGGGGTTTGACCCTAAGGACGATTGTCTATCTGGTCGAGGACGATGCCGATATCCGCCAGCTGGTGGCACATCACCTCCAGACAGCCGGTTTTCAGGTGCGCAGCTTCGATCGTATTGCGCCTGTGCTTCCTCAGGCACTGCAGGCGAAGCCAGCCCTGTTTATTCTGGATATCATGGTGCCGGGAGGCGATGGGCTTGATTTGTGCAAGCGAATTCGCCAGTCGCCAGAGTTGGCAATGACTCCGATTATCTTTCTTACTGCGCGAACCAGCGAAGAGGACCGGGTGCTAGGCTTGGAGCTGGGCGGCGACGACTATATCCCTAAGCCATTCAGTCCCCGTGAATTGGTGGCGCGGGTGAAAGCTGTGCTCCGGCGCTTCGAGCGGCCTCTGACGCCCATGGTGTTAAAGATTGGCAATCTGCAGGTTGACAGTGGAGCAATGACTCTGACCGTTAAGGGTAAGCCGGTGGGCGCCACAGCAACCGAGTTCCGTCTGCTGGATTACCTAGCGCGCAATCCCGGCCGCGTTCTCACGCGCGACCAGATCCTGGATTCCGTCTGGCGAGACACGCAGTTTGTAACGCCGCGTTCTGTGGACGTTTACATACGCAAGTTGCGGGAAAAGATCGAGGATAATCCAGACAGTCCGCGCCTGGTGAAGACCGTTCGTGGCGCAGGCTATCGTTTCGAGATTCCTAAGTGATCAGAAGCCGGATTTTTGCCAAGTTGCTGCTCTCGTTCCTCCTGGTGATTGGAGTGGCAACTTTGCTGCTTGACTTTCTGGTGCGGCGTAGTTGGGAGCAATCGCTGCGCACCGAGCTCACGCAACAACTAATCCAGGAAACTCAGCTCTTCGCGGACCGTGTCCAGAGCGATCATGGGGTTTCTCTGGATCTTTTGGTAGCCGAAGAAGCGAAGGCGGCAGGCGCACGCGCAACTGTCATCGATACCGCAGGTGCCGTTCTTGCTGATTCCGGACCGGGCAAGGACAAGATGGAAGACTATGCGACGCGCCCGGAGTTTCAGCAGGCCCTTAAGGGCAAAGTCGCCAGTTCGACAAGCTTGAGCCAGACTCTGGGCACTGAGTTTCTCTACGTCGCTGTTCCCATCAGCGGTGGGGCCGTGCGGCTGGCTTACCCGCGCCCGAATATTGCCGCCAGCACTGAAGAGATTCGCCGTAAGGCCTTCTCCGCCTATGCAATCAGCGCATTGTTGGCAATGCTGCTCGCGGCAGTTTTTTCTCAGGTTGTCGCGCGACGCCTGCGTCGGATGGTCGCCTTTGCAGAGCGCGTGGCAGAGGGTGATTTTGCTGCGCGGATGGAAGACAGCTCGTCCGATGAAATCGCGCAGCTTGCTGCGGCCCTTGATCGCACGGCCCGCGAACTGCAGCAGGGCTTTGCCGCTCTCGAAAGCAGTCGCAGCCAGCTTGAAACCTTGCTCAACGGGATCCAGGATGCCGTGCTCGCACTTTCCTCCGAGAAACGGGTTATCTGGTATAACGGTGCTCTCGCTAAGTTGCTTGGCCGAGTAAGACGCGACTTGCCATTGCTGGACGTCGTGCAGGATCCTGAAGTGTTGCGTGCGGTCGATGAGTCGCTCGCACTGGCTGAGGTTCGCAGTAGCCGCGCGAGCGGGGTGGTGCCAGGCCGCGTTTTCGGTGTGACCGTTGCCCCGATGCCGAAAGGCGGGGCGGTCTGTGCGCTCCACGACTTGACCGAGATTGAGCGCGTGGAAAAGACACGCCGCGACTTCATCGCTAATGTTTCCCATGAGTTGCGCACGCCCCTCACCTCTATTCAGGGCTATACGGAGACCTTGCTGGATGCCACTAAGCCTGACGATCTCGGGCGCGGCTTTCTTGAGATTATTCGCAAGAATGCTAACCGCATGGCCAGACTGACCGATGACTTGCTGACCTTGGCGCGCGTCGAATCTGGCGAGCAGAAGATGGAGTTCCATGCAGTCCCCGCCGACGCCTTGGTGCGCGATGCATTCCAAAGCTTCCAGGAGCTCTCTGCCAAGCAGGGGCTGGAATTGGTGCTGGGCGGTGCCACCTCAAAGCCGGTTCTGGCCGATCGCGAGGCGATTCATCAAGTGTTTAGTAATCTCCTCGAGAATGCCTCGCGCTACGCGGCTTCTGGTAAGAAGGCCGAACTAGGTGCAAGGGAAATCGATGGAGCTGTTGAGTTTTATGTGAGAGACTTCGGTGCCGGTATCGGTTCAGAGCACCTGCTCCGTCTCTTCGAGCGTTTCTATCGCGTGGATAAGGCCCGCTCGAATGAGACCGGGGGGACAGGTCTCGGCCTGGCGATCGTGAAGCACATCGTGCTGAATCATGGCGGTATGGTGAAGGTGGAAAGCGAACTGAATCGTGGCTCAACATTTTCCTTTCGCCTGCCGCAGGCCACCGTCGCTGAGCCTGCAATTGAAGAACTCACTACCCAGCATCGCTGATATCCTTCCAACGTCCTAGACTCATGCTCCCACTGGCCGCGATTGACATTGGGTCGAATTCAGTTCGCCTCAAGATTGCCAGGTTGGTTCGACACAAGCTTGTGACTCTGGCAGACGAGCGCGAAGTCACTCGCCTCGGGACCTCCGTCTTCAACACCGGCATGCTTGACGCAGTCGCGATGGCCCAAACCGTGGAGGTGCTCAAGAGTTACAAGAAGACGATTCAGAAATATGGCGCGGGCATGGTGCGCGCCGTTGCTACAAGTGCGCTTCGAGATGCCCGCAATGGCAGCGTTTTCCGCGAATGGATTTTCAACGAAACCGGGATTCGGGTGGAGGTCATTTCCGGATTGGAAGAAGCGCGGCTCATTCACCTGGGGATCTCTAGCCAGTTGGGTTTGGGCTCAGGACCTTCGTTGCTCATTGATCTTGGCGGTGGAAGCTGTGAGCTCACGGTCTCCTCGGGCGGCAACATCCATCGAACCTATAGCTTGCCCTTAGGAGCGGTACGGCTTACTGAAGAGTTCTTGCTCCACGATCCACCGGCCAAGAAGGAGATACGCCAGCTGGTAGCGTTCATCGACGAAGAACTGGAACGTCCGGCACGGCGGATTGCCGGCTACAAACTGACTCGGGCTCTGGCGACATCGGGGACGGCTGCCGCGCTCTCCGCCGTGTGCAGCGGGAAGCCCAGGCGTAGTGGACCCGTCCCCGGCGATCAAGTTGAGAAGATCTTCCGCAAACTCCTGAAAATGCGAGAGAGAGATCGGCGAAAGCTCGAAGGCATTGGTCCGCGCCGGGCCGAGATCATTGTCGCGGGCGCGGCCGTATTTACACGCCTTACAGAAAAATGCAATTTGGCCAGTTTTCAGTATTGTCCTCTGGGACTCCGTGACGGTCTGCTGGCCCAGATGGCGGCTGAATTCGATGAACTCTCTCCATCGCGGCGGCAGATTCAATCCGACCGTTCTTTCTCTCTCTCCCATGCTATGCGCCGATTCCAGGTTGACGTTGACTTTGCGACTGAAGTACGACGCTTGGCCACAGAACTCTTCCAGAGGTTGCAGCGCCTGCATTCGCTGCCTCCCGAGTACTCGCAATGGCTGGCTGCCGCGGCTATGCTGCATGAGGCCGGTGCCTGTGTGAATCGGAATGGTTGGCAGCGGCACAGTTACTACATCATCGCCCATAGCGATTTCCTGGGATATACACCGTATGAGCGCCTATTGATCGCCTCACTGGCGCGTTACCTGGGCAGCGCGCGCCCCTCCAGCGGTCACAAGACGATGAAGCTCTTGAACACAGCCGACCAGAAGTTGATTCCCCGCGCGGTGGTGCTCCTGCGCCTGGCGCGAGCCCTTAACCAGACTCGGACGGGAATGGTGCGTGAGCTGGCGGTGCGCATCTCGTCTGAGAAAGTTCAAATCGGCTTGCGCACCCGCCGAGGAAGGGTTGACCTTGAGCTCTGGGCGGCCGCCAAAGAAGCCGGCTATTTTCGCGGCATCTTTGGTCGTGAACTGGTCGTGACTGAGGCTTGAACCGCTCGCACAAGTTTCGGAGTGAAGCACCATTCCAGGTACGAATGCCTGCGCTGGAATTCCACCTTTGCCACCGCCCCTTTCTTGAGTTCAATGCGCGCGGCCGACCGTCCGCCCACCAATTTCCCCAGATATTCACTCAAGTTGGGATTGTGGCCCACGACCATTACCGCTTCCTGCTCGCCGAATTCGGAAAGCATCTGCTGGAAGGATTCGAACGTCCCCTCGGGTGCAAGGCTTGAATCCAGCCTCAATTTGCCTTCAAATCCCAGCTCATTGCAGACTGCGGCTGCAGTTTGGACTGCCCGCTTCAGCGGACTGGAAATTACCGCATCCAGGTGGACATTTAGCGCCGACATAGTCTTGCCCATCAGACCACACTGAGCAATGCCGTCATCATCCAGAGGGCGCTTCGCATCCTTGGCAGGATTAGAGGCATGTGGGCCTGCACTCGCGTGTCGCAGGAAATAGAGAATCATCGCGATTCACTGTGCACGGCTGCGCCGGCAGAGCGCTTGGCTGGCTGGCCGAGACCCACTCTGCCTTCAGTCAGCGAGATCAGAAACTCCTGCGCGTTCACCGCACCCCCGTGGTCAAATTGCCAGGCGGTGAAGTGTGTGTCACGACGACGGCGAGGCAGTGCCGAGGTGTGGAGGTAGGCACCATCCGGGCGCAGGACACGGGCCTTGATCGTGTCTGCCATGTAGGCTCCAAGTATCTCTTGTAAGATTCGCTGCCGTAGCATCGGCTCCTTGATGGGGAAGACAACCTCGACGCGCTCATACAGGTTTCGTCGCATCCAGTCAGCGCTGCCGATATACACTTCTTCCTCGCCGCCATTGGCGAAATAGAAGATGCGGCTATGCTCAAGAAGCCTTCCCACGATGCTGCGCACATGGATGTGGTCGCTCACGCCACGGATTTCCGGACGCAGGGCGCACATGCCACGCACAATGAGGTCTATCCTCACCCCTGCCCGGGACGCGCGATACAGCGCCTGGATGATGGTCTGATCGAGCAGCCCGTTGACTTTCGCTATGATGCGGGATGGCTTGCCTTCAGATGCGTGCTCTGCTTCCCGCTCAATCAGCTCCACTGAGCGTCGGGCGAAATTTAACGGAGAAACCAGCAGCGGCTCGTAGTTTGGTTGTTCCGCATATGCGGTGAGGAAGCTGAAGACTCGATGCACGGCGGAGGTCATGTCCTCATCCGCGGTCAGCAGGCTCAAGTCTGTGTAGAAACGAGCCGTTACAGAGTTGTAATTACCGGTGCCCAGGTGCGCATACCGACCCGTGGCGCCGTCGGTTTCGCGGCGTGCCACCAGCGCCAGCTTGCAGTGCGTTTTCAGCCCAACCAGACCATGAAAGACCTGCACCCCAGCTTCTTCCAGGCTTCTCGCCCAGCGAATGTTCGACGCTTCATCGAAGCGCGCTTTCACCTCCACCACAGCAGTTACTTCTTTGCGGCTGGCCGCATCCATGAGGGCGCGCACAATAGCAGAATTCTCGCTGGTTCGGTACAGAGTCTGTTTAATGGAAAGGACATCAGGATCTGCAGCCGCCGACTCGATGAAAGAAACTACGCCGTCAAAAGAATCGAATGGATGGTGCAGTAGAATGTCACCCCGGCGCATCTCGTCAAAAATGTTTCGTGAACTTGGGCTCAATCGCAGCTCGCGCGGCACAAACGGGCGGAATTTCAAGTCGGGACGGTCCGACTGCTCGTAGATGTTGAAAAGCCGCGAGAGGTTCACCGGGCCTTCGGTTCGAAAGACCTGCCATTCATCGAGTTCGAAGTTCTTGCGCAGCCGCTCGACGATTTCGACGTCGGCGTCAGCATCAATTTCCAGCCTGACCACGGCGCCCTTGCGCCGGTTGTGCAGCTCGGTTCGCACGGATTCCAAAAGATTGCGCGAATCTTCTTCCTGCAGGTAAAGATTGCTGTTCCGGGTTACTCTGAACGCCGCTGCTGAGAGGATGTCAAAGCCGCGATACATGGTGCGCGCATGGTGTGCTACCAAGTCAGCAAGAAAGACGTAGCTGTCCGAGCCGTCATTCGGTACTTTGATCAGGCGCGATAAGGCGCGCGGAACGGTAACTACGCCGATGTAAGTAGCGGAAGCACGCCGCTTCCTTCTCAAGAGCAAGGCCAGGCATAGAGCTTTGTTGATCAGGTGAGGGAAAGGATGCGCCGGGTCGATCGTCACGGGTGTAAGCAGTGGATCGAGCTCGCGGGAGCAGTATTCATCCACAAATCGCCGAGCTTCACTCCCCAACTCGCTCATTCCTAGAACATGAATGTTGTTTTCTGCTAGGGCAGGGCGGAGTAGTTCGTGCCAGCAGTTGTGCTGGCGGAGCGTGAGCTCGTGGGTCTCGCGTGAGATGCGGTCGCGCTCCTCAGCTGGCGTCAGGCCGTCAAGACTCAACTCCCCGAAGCCATCTTCTATCCGCTGCAATAGCCCTGCGACCCTGATTTCAAAGAATTCATCCAGATTGCTGGCTGAGATCGCCAGGAACTTTACCCGCTCCAACAGAGGGTTGTCTGGGTCTTCGGCCTCTTCAAGGACCCTCGCATTGAATTTGAGCCATGAAGCTTCAGGATTGAGGTAATTCGAGGGTTTGTCGAGGGGAGCTTTTCTCATGGCTGGCGGGCGAACCGGCCCAAAGGATATGTGAAAACCGTTATGTAGATATTAGAACTTGTTCTCTGCGCCTGCAACCAGCCAGAAGTGCTCTTTTCGACAGATTTTCACATTTCTTTCATCAATCCTTAACAATGTTTCATTAGGGTGAACCCGCACTTACCTGTATGCCATCACCAAGACCAGCAATGAAGTTCGAGTCGAGTGAAACACGCCCACGATCCCAGGTCTTGCTGGTAACTGAATCTGGCGCTCCCGAACCCGCTTCCTTAAAGTATCATCTTGAAAATGAAGGATTTATCATACGCACGTTGAGTGAGACTCTCGACATAGTGCGCCAAGCCAGCAAGATTCGACCAGCGCTAATCATCCTTGAATCCGAAGGCGAAGATGGAGTGAAGATCTGCAGGGAGATTCGCAAATCCCCCGACTTGGCGACAACACCCGTCATTTTGATTTCTTCCAGAGGGACAGAAGAATCGATTCTCGAGAGCCTAGAGAGTGGGGCTGATGACTTTCTGGCCCGGCCCTTCAGCGCGCGAGAATTGGCGGCTCGAGCTCGTGCTGTTCTACGACGCACAACAGCGTCACGGAGCCGCGAATTGCTGCGGGCTGGTGAGATCACACTGGACAGTGCTGCCATCAAGGTGACCGTGGGAGAGGAGGGCGTTGAGATGAGCCTGCGCGAATTTCGCTTGCTCGAATTTCTCATGCGTCACTCCGGTCGCACCTTTTCTCGGCTGCAGCTGATGCGCTCCGTGTGGAAGGGAGGCAACGGCGTGACTCAGCGTTCGGTGGATGTTTACGTACGCCGGGTTCGCGAAAAGATTGAAGCCGAGCCTCATCACCCGCGCTATCTGCGTACCGTTCGTGGAGTTGGCTACCGCTTTGACGTGCCGGCAGCGGCTGGCTGACTTGCTTTCACAGAAATTTAACGTTGCTTTAATGCGGTTTTAACACTGCTCAACTACAACTTAGCCGAGCCTGAGTACAGTTCAAGCAAGAAATTCAAGGAGAGAACAGTGAAGCGCTTCTTCCCATTGTTGTGTTGCACGCTGTGGTTGGCCGCTGCAGCAGCCGCGCAGACCACGTTGAACGGGGCCGGTGCTACATTCCCGTACCCCATCTACTCCAAGTGGTTCAGTCAGTATCATCAGGTGCACCCTGACATCGAGATCAACTACCAGTCCATCGGCAGCGGCGGCGGAATTCGGCAGTTGACGGCCGGAACGGTGGATTTCGGCGCTAGCGACGGTCCCATGTCCGACCAGCAGTTGGCCGATGCCAAGTTCAAGATCTTTCATTTCCCAACCGTCTTGGGCGGGGTGGTCCCGGCTTACAACGTGCCGGGCATTAGCCAGGAGTTGCGCTTCAGCCCTGAAGTCTTGGCCGGCATTTTTTTGGGCAAGATTTCCAACTGGAACGACAAAGCCTTCGCAAGAGACAACCCTGGTGTCAAGTTTCCGGATCAGGCGATCGTTCTGGTTCACCGCTCCGATGGCAGCGGAACGACATACATCTGGACTGATTACCTCTCCAAGATAAGCCCTGATTGGCAAAGTAATGTCGGCAAAGGCACTTCAGTGAAATGGCCGGTGGGTTTGGGAGCCAAGGGCAATGAGGGCGTAGCCGGCATGATTCGCCAAATGCCAGGCAGCTTCGGCTATGTAGAGCTGATCTATGCGGTACAGAACAACATAGCTTATGGAGCGGTGAAGAATACAGCTGGCTCCTTTGTCAAAGCCAGCCTTGAATCGGTAACTGCGGCCGCCGGTTCCGTCAAGAACATGCCGCCGGATTTCAGAGTGTCCATCACCAATGCACCCGGCAAGGATGCGTATCCGATTTCGAGCTTTACCTGGCTGCTCATCCCCGCGCAATCCAAAGACCCGGCAAAGGGCAAGATCCTCACAGACTTTCTTACCTGGATGCTGAGCGAAGGGCAGACGATGACCTCCAGCTTGAACTACGCTCCCTTGCCGCAGTCGGTGGTCGATAAGGAACGCTCGGTGATCGCACAGGTTCACTGATCCTAGAACGACAATAGCTTTAAGCAGCTGAGTGAAAAAAGGAGAAAGATCGAATGAAATGGCGCACACTGTTCGTCGTGCTTTGTCTGGCGGCAACGCTTGCAGCTCAAAGCAGTTCGGGTGGTTCAACCAAGAAGAGCTCGAAAGCGAAGAAGGCAAGCTCTGATGCGGTCACGCAATCTGATCTGCAAGCTTTGAAGGATGCGCTGGCTGCCCAACAGCAGCAAATCCAGCAGCTCACAGATCAGCTCAAGCAGCGCGATGCTCAGATTCAGCAGGCTCAGTCCGCTGCCTCGGAGGCTCAAAGCAAGGCCGAGAGCGCTGCCGATGCTGCCAAGCCAGTAGCCAGCTTGCAGACGGATGTTGCTGATCTGAAAGCGAACAGCACCAGCACGGCGCAAACGCTTCAGGAGACGCAAAAGCGGATTACTGAAGGCGAAAGTCCTCTGACGGTTCGCTACAAAGGTATCGGGATCACGCCCGTTGGCTTCATCGCGGCTGAGACTGTCACGCGCAGTAGGGCTCTGGCGTCTGATGTGAACACTCCTTTCAACACCATCTTTCCTCCCGGTGCGACCCAAAACCGTATGTGGGAGACCTTCGGGTCCGGCCGTCAGTCTCGTCTGGGCTTGCTGGCCGAAGGGAAAGTGAGCAGCTTCAAGCTGAGCGGGTACTGGGAAGCCGACTTTCTCTCCGCCGGCGTCACCTCGAACAACAACCAGAGCAACAGCTACACCTTCCGGCAGCGCCAACTCTGGGGTCAGGCGGCCCTGGATAGCGGCTGGAGTTTCACCGGCGGCCAGATGTGGAGCTTGGTTACAGAGACCAAGAAGGGCATGGATAACCGCAGCGAAGCTTTGCCGATGACCATCGATGCGCAATACACCATCGGCTTCAGCTGGGCCCGCCAGTATGGCTTCCGCATAACCAAGAACTTCGGAAATGAGTTCTGGCTTGGCTTTGCGATTGAAGATCCGCAGGCAACGTTGACCGCCCATGGAAATACAGCCAACTTTGTTCTGGGCTCGCTCGGCACCGCTGGCGGACTATACAACGCCTTCAACGGCAACTACGCCTTCAACCCCACGCCGGACTACGTGTTCAAGGCAGCATTCGAGCCTGGGAAAGGCAAGTATGGGCACTATGAGATCATCGGCCTTATCGCCGATTTCCGCGATCGTATCTTCCCATGCGCAACCACGGCGGCAAAAGTGACTTGCAGTGGGGTGGTTGGGCCTTCGGCCGCCGGCGCCTTCAACAACTCTGTGACCGGGACTGGCGTGGGCGCGAATGCTCGCGTCTCATTACTGCAGAAACACATGGATGTCGGTTTTCACTTCCTCGCTGGCGATGGCATCGGTCGCTACGGGACTGGTGGATTGCCCGATTTGACCGTGAATACGCTGGGCGAGCTGCAGGCAATGAGGAGTTATCAGGGTTTGGGTACGATCGAATTCCACTATCCAAGGTTTGATTTCTACTTGAACGGAGGTGTCGAGTATGTTGACCGCGATGCCTTCGTGAACTCCGCCAAAGCCGGAGTTGGCTATGGTTCACCGCTCTTCAAGAACACAGGCTGCTCCACTGAACCGATTCCCGCCGGCAGCAACGGATTTACCCCTGGTAGTCTCGCTAATTGCACTGCCGACACCAAGAACCTCAACGAGTTTACAGTCGGTTTCTGGTATCGCATCTACAACGGACCGAAGGGCAGGCTCCAGTTCGGCCCGCAGTATTCGTACGTAGAACGCGAGACTTGGCAGGGCGTTGGTGTTAAGGCCCCGAATGGCACCATCCTCGGGACCACGCCCAAGGGCATTGACAACATGATCTTTACGTCGTTCCGCTACTACTTACCGTAGGCACCTTACCCCGCCTGCCTCGGCATCCCGATGCAGGCGGGGACTTTTTAACATTCCCTTAACACGATTCTGGTACCTTCATTACCTCTTATGGCTCTCTCCCAAGCCCTGCCGCTGGTAAAGGGCAAACCTCGGTTAGCGGATGTTCCGGTTCCCAAGTTCGCCGATCCGGCCTTTCGCGGCTTCTTGCTATTGTGTGCGCTCTCTCTGCTCGGCATTGTGGGGTTTATATTCGTTGAGTTGGTACTGGGTTCGAAGCTTTCTATCGCCCAGTTTGGCCTCAGTTTCTTCCGCAAGACGGAATGGGACCCTGTTAGCGGCGATTTTGGTGCCTTGCCATTCATTTACGGGACGCTGGTTTCCTCCTTTCTGGCTTTGCTCCTGGCGGTTCCCTTATCGCTTGGTCTGGCCGTCTTCTCGACGGAGATCTGTCCTCGTCCCCTGCGTGCACCTTTGGCATTTACGGTCGAGTTGTTGGCGGCGATTCCCAGCGTGATCTATGGACTCTGGGGGATTTTCGTGCTCGCGCCGTTGCTCGCAAAGTACGTCGAGCCTTGGTTGGCAAGACACTTCGGCTGGACCGGTCTCTTCTCAGGGCCCCAGTTTGGGATTGGCATGCTGGCCGCGGGCATCATCATGGCTATCATGGTGCTTCCTATCATCACCTCGATCACTCGCGAAGTCATGCTGGCCGTTCCCACTCACCAGCGCGAGGCTGCGCTGGCCCTTGGTGCTACGCGTTGGGAGACGCTTCGTGTCGGCATCCTGCGCAATGCGCGCACTGGGATCCTAGGTGCCATCATCTTGGGCCTTGGTCGCGCCTTGGGCGAGACCATGGCGGTCACCATGCTCATCGGCAACCGGCCAGAGATTTCCAAGTCACTCTTTGCGCCCGGTTACACTCTGGCCAGCGTGATCGCTAATGAGTTCAGCGAGGCGACCGGTGATTTGTACCTTAGCGCGTTGATTGAGATTGGGCTTGCTCTTTTCCTGGTGACGCTGGTTGTCAACATCTGTGCCCGTCTCTTGGTTTGGAGTATCACAAAGGGCAGTGCGGGAGCCGCGCGTGCTTGAGACGACGACGAACCGGCTCGCTCCCGGCCCGGTCTATTCTCTGTACCGGAAGCTGGCTGATTCCGCTGCCACAATTTTCTCCATCACAGCGACCGCCCTAGTGTTGGCGCCTTTGGTGGCCATACTCAGCTACTTGCTTTACCGCGGCATCGGCTCCGTGAATTGGGCCTTTCTTACTCAGATTCCCAAACCGGTAGGCGAACCCGGCGGCGGCATGGCAAATGCCATCGTGGGTACGATGTTCATCTTGCTGATTGCGAGTGTGATCGGTGTCCCCTTCGGAGTCGGGACTGGGATTTATCTTGCCGAGTTTGGTCGCAATAAGTTCGGCGATCTGGTTCGCTTCACGGCTGACACCTTGAACGGCGTTCCTTCGATCGTCATCGGAATCTCCGTCTATGCGCTGGTCGTGCTAAGACAAAAGCATTTCTCGGCCTTGGCCGGTGGGATTGCGCTGGGTCTGATGATGGTGCCGACAATATCTCGTGCCACGGAGGAGATGCTGCTTCTTGTCCCACAGACTATCCGCGAAGCTGCGCTGGGCCTGGGTTGCTCGCAGTGGCGGACGACCGTATCTGTTACCCTGCGCACCGCGACCTCCGGCATACTTACAGGTGTCATGCTGGCTTTCGCCCGCGTGGCGGGTGAAACCGCGCCGCTTCTCTTTACCGCCTTCGGCAATCAGTTCTGGAACTTGAAGATCAACCAGCCCACGGCCGCATTGCCCCTGCAGATCTTTGTTTACGCCATATCGCCCTTTGATGAGTGGCACCGGCAGGCTTGGGCCGGCGCGCTGATCCTTATCGTTCTCATCATTGCATCTATGGCTGCGGTGCGGATCGCCGTCTCGCGCGGAACATTGAAAGGAAACAACTGAGATGGGTGCGGGAGTCAAAGTACAGGGATTGAACGTTTGGTTCGACCAGACGCAGGCACTGCGCGCTATCAATATGGACGTCCCGGCGAATCAATGCACCGCAGTGATCGGCCCCTCAGGATGTGGCAAGTCCACTTTTGTCCGTTGCCTGAATCGCATGCACGAGACCGTACCCAAAGCGCGGGTCGAGGGAAAAGTCGAGATTGGCGGTGTGGATATCTACAAGAACGGAGTCTCGCCGGTGGAAGTACGCCGCCGCGTCGGCATGGTGTTTCAGAAGCCCAATCCGTTTCCCACCATGTCGATCTATGACAACGTGGTCGCTGGCCTCAAGTTGAATGGTATTCGCAATCGCAAGACACTTGATGAGGTAGCCGAACGTTCGCTCCGCCATGCCGCGCTTTGGGATGAAGTGAAGGATGCGCTGAAGAAGAAATCCGGGGCCAGTCTTTCCGGTGGCCAGCAACAGCGCCTTTGCATCGCCCGAGCGCTTGCTGTGGAACCTGAGATCATGCTGATGGATGAGCCCGCCTCTGCGCTCGATCCCATTTCCACCTCCAAGATCGAAGACCTTATCTTTCAGCTCAAAGCGACCTATACCATCGTCATCGTGACCCACAACATGCAGCAGGCGGCCCGGGTTGCCGAGTTTACCGGCTTTTTCCTGATGGGCGAACTGGTGGAATTTGACAAGACTGAGACCATTTTCACCAAACCCTCAGACAAGCGTACCGAAGACTACATCACAGGAAGGTTCGGATAATGAGAGAGCGCTTTCATCAAGGTTTGGACGAATTGCGCGCCCGGCTGCTCAAGATGGGTGGCATGGCCGAGCAAGCCGTCGAGCGCGCCATCCAGGCTTATCGCACACGCGACTTGAAGCTCTGCCAGATGGTGATTGACGGTGAGCGCGCCATCAACAGCGTCGAGCGCGAGATCGATGAGCAGGCCCTCGACTTGCTTGCCATGCAGCAACCTATGGCCGTTGATTTGCGCTTCATCACTGCCGTGATGAAGATCAATGCTGACCTGGAGCGCGTTGGCGACCAGGCTGTGAACATCGCCGAGCGCGTGCAGAGCCTCTCCAAGCTGCCCCCGGCCGAACTCCCGATCGATATCCCGCGCATGGCAGCGACCGTCTCCGGTATGGTGCGCCGCGCCTTGGAGTCGTTCCTGGAGGGTAAGGCCGAGCTGGCCGATGCCGTGCTGAAGATGGATGACATCGTGGATCGAATGGATGACGACATCTACATTGCTTTGGTCAACACCATGCACTCGTCACCCGAGATCACGCATCAGGCGCTCGATGTGCTGCTCATCTCGCGCAATCTCGAGCGCGTTGCCGACCACGCTACGAATATCGCCGAAGACGTCATCTTCTGGATTCGCGGCGCGGATGTGCGCCACCACGCTTGGGAAGCTGAAAGAGCGCAAGCGCCCCAGTCCACCGAGTCGCAGATCAAGGCCTGACTCGCCGGCAGTTCGTCCCGTGCAGGAATCTGGCGAATCTGCCAGACTATCTGGCACGGCGCCACGCATGGTGACCCCTCGTTCTCTGGCTCTACTGTTGCTTCTTTTCCTTCTGGCGCTTCCCGCGCTCGGCCAGGGCGGCCCGCCCCTCCTCACCGACGACCCGGACACTCCCGGCAATCGCCATTGGGAGATCAATACTGCTATCACAGTCGATCATACCGCCGCCATCACCGCCTACGAGACTCCCATCGTTGACCTCAATTATGGCTGGGGAAACCGGCTCCAGCTCAAGTTTGAGCTTCCTTGGGTCGTGCAAGATGTCTCCGGCGTTCACACCGGTGGTGATCTCGGCAATTCACTGGCAGGCGTGAAGTGGCGCTTCTATGAAGACAGCAAAGGTTCTTTCTCCCTCTCGACCTATCCCCAGTTCGGTTTCAACAATCCGACTGATTCCCTCCGCCGCGGGCTGGTGGATTCCGGCAATCTCTTCCTTCTGCCTCTGGAGCTCTCCAAGAAGTTCGGCCCCGTCCGCGGCGACCTCGAGGTGGGCTATGAGTTCAACCAGCACCAGCCCGATGGTGTCCTCGCCGGCGCCGTCCTTGCCCGCGAAATCGGCCGTCTAGAGCTATTGGGCGAGACCCATTATGGCGGTGTCATCACTGGCACTCCGCGCCAGGCGGTTGCCGACCTGGGTGGTCGGCTGAAGCTAGGCGGGCCCCTGGTGCTGCTCTTCATGGCTGGCCATAGCTACACCCGTTCAAGCCACTTTATCGGCTATCTGGGCTTGCAGTTGCAGTTGCCAAAGCCGAAAGACAAAGACTGACGCTGGCCCGCATGCAGCCCGCCGCTTCGGCCAGCGTTCAGAACCCAGTATGATCTGCTCTTCTGTGCGCTGCTGGATCAGGAACATAAGACCTACGTTGGCCCGGGTCACTGGTTCGATGAGGATTCCCGCTCAATGCGCATCGGCTTCGAAGGGCCCTCCTCCGAAAAGCCTTTGCGCGGCTTGAAGAATACGGCAGCCGTGTTCCGGTCGCTTGCTTGGCAGACCAAAAGAGCTTGTTCATGACTCTGCTATAATTTTGTTTTGCCTTCCGGAGTTTTTCCCTACAAGCTGGGCGCGTAGCTCAACTGGCAGAGCAACTGACTCTTAATCAGTAGGTTGAAGGTTCGATTCCTTCCGCGCTCACCAACTCCTTTGTTTTCAGCATCCACTTACGGGGCAGGCGTGTTTGGCCGCCCATCAGGGGGCGGCTGCGGCCGGTGAAT
>Ga0187777_10000328_pt1 | contig 34796 bp, 27 predicted proteins | sample 1015_Q2_SP5_10_M_FD_132416 | JGI IMG/M metagenome (GOLD analysis project Ga0187777, IMG submission 132416) | Tropical peat soil microbial communities from peatlands in Department of Meta, Colombia - 1015_Q2_SP5_10_MG | ecosystem: Environmental > Terrestrial > Soil > Wetlands > Peat | place... | reverse complement strand
CGCCGCATCCTCGTCCCCAGCATCGTCTCGGGGCTCCTTCTGGGCGTCGTGGCCGCGGTCGTGACGGCGGTCGTCGTGCACTCCGTCGTCCACGGCGAGCGCCGCCCGGACGACACCCTCACCGCCGCCTACCTCGCCTGGTTCATCTTCTTCCTGATCGGCATCGGCGCGGCGAACGACACGCTCAGGTGGGGTCTCGGCCGCGCCGCGCCCACGCACGAAGAGGAGCTGGAGCTGGCCGGAAAGGGGCAGGGCGCGTGGCGCTACTTCCGGTTCTGCACCGACCACAAGGTCGTGGGCATGCAGTACCTCGTCACCGTCCTCGTTCTGTTCCTCGTCGGCGGGCTGGCCTCGTGGATGATCCGGCTCGAGCAGGCCCGGTCCGGGGCGACGGTGTTCACGCCTGCCGCCTACAACTCGATCGTCGGGATGCACGGGCTGGTGATGATCGCCACGACGATCATCATGCTGACGGCCGTCTTCGGCAACTACATCGTGCCGATCATGATCGGCGCCAACGACATGGCGTTCCCGCGGCTGAACGCACTGAGCTACTGGACGCTCTTCGCCGCGGTCCCGGTGCTGCTCAGCTCAATCGCCCTGGGCGGGTTCCCGACCGGCTGGACCGGCTACTCGCCGCTTGCGGACCAGGCGGCTCTCGGCATGGACGCCTACTGCTTCACGATCGTCATCTTCGCCTTCTCGGTTGCGATGAGCGCGATCAACATGTTCGTGACGGTGCTCACCATGCGGGCGCCGGGCATGACCTGGACGAGGGTGCCCGTGTTCGTCTGGAGCTCGGTCCTCTCGACGCTCCTCGGACTGCTGGTCTTCCCCGCCTTCATGGCGGCGGTGGTGATGACGCTCCTCGACCGCGTGTTCGGCACCTCCTTCTACCAGGCGTCGCTCGGCGGGAGCAACTTCGTCTACGAGCAGCTGTTCTGGTTCATGGGCCATCCCGAGGTGTACGTGATCCTGCTGCCGGCCGTGGGCGCCGTCTGCGAGGTGGTGGCGGTGTTCGCCCGCAAGCCGCTCTTCGGCTACAAGCTGGTGCTCGGCGGGATGATGGGCATCTTCGTGCTCAGCCTGGTCGTCTGGATGCACCACCTGTACTGGTCGGGCGCGAACACGTCCCTCGACCTGCCGATCATGCTCGACACCGAGCTCATCTCGATTCCCACCGGACTGGTGTTCTTCGCGCTCGTCGGGACGCTCTGGCGGGGCCGGATCCGCTTCGAGGCGCCGATGCTCTTCGCGCTCGGCTTCATCGTGAACTTCCTGATCGGGGGCGTCACCGGGATGTACCTCGCCGACGTACCCACCGACACCATCTTCCACGGCGACATCTTCACCGTGGCGCACTTCCACTTCACGCTGGTCGGGGGAAGCGTGTTCGGCTTCCTCGCCGGCTTCTACTACTGGTTCCCGAAGATGACCGGGCGACAACTCGACGCGGGCCTGTCGAAGCTCCAGTTCTGGCTGCTGGAGATCGGCTTCCTCGGGGTCTTTCTGCCGCTCTTCTACGCCGGTCTCCAGGGCGAGCCACGCTGGCAGGCGTACATCGACCCCAAGTTCGGCACCGCGAACCTGATCTCGAGCCTCTTCACCATCCCGATCGTCGCCTCGGTCGCCGTCCTCGCCTACAACGTCGTCGCGTCGTGGCTCCGGGGCAGCCGCGCGGCGGTGAACCAGTGGGGAGGCCGGACGCTCGAATGGCTCGTGCCGAGCCCGGTGCCGCTGGTCAACTTCATGCAGCCGGTCACGGTCACCGCCGGGCCGTACGACTACGGGATGGGCGGCCCTCGGACGATGGCCAAACCGGTGATCGTCGGCGGCTCGGTCGATTCCGTGGCGCCTCCGATCCAGGAGCACGACCCGGCCACGCGCGCGTTCCAGGTCCGTGTCGGAACGCTGCTGATGATCCTGTCCGATGTCGTCTTCGTCACTGCGATCTACCTGGCGTTCGTCTACCTCGACGGGCTCAACACGGCCAAGCAGTTCCACCCGAGGTCGGAGTCGATGCCGAGCACCGTCGGCAACGTGCTCGTGGTCGTGGCCGCTCTCGCGGCCGCGGCGATCTTCAGCTGGGGGTGGCGTGGAGCCCGCGCGGGCGACACCCGCCGCGCGCGCATCGGGGTGACCCTCGCCTGGCTCATCTCCCTGGCCGCGCTCGTCGGCAACATGGTGGTGTTCGCCGGGCTCGGCTACCACGCGCCGCTGCACGCCTACGCCAGCTCGATGGCGCTATTCGTCTTCTACCACTCCATCCATCTGCTCGTCGCGCTCGTGATCGGAGCGCTCGTGCTCGGCCGTCTGCGCAGCGGGCGTCTCGCCGGGCGCGACGACGTCCTTGAGGCCGCCGGCTACTGGTTCTGGTGGATCGCCGTCATGGCGGTGGGGATGACCGCGCTGATGATGGCGGTCGGCTGACGGCCGCCGTGGGTTCCTCGCGCTAGGGCGGAAGAGCGGAAGGCGAGTTGCTCCCCAGCCTGCCGACGGCGCTGACGTGTCTCGCGTTCGGGCTCCACTGGCTCGGTGATCGTCGCGGGCGACGACGCGACCGGACGGTGCGCCGTCGGGCGCTCAGCTTCTACGCCGGTCTCGCGACGATCCTGATCGCGCTCTCGTCACCGGTCGACGCTCTGGCGGACAAGCTGTTCTGGGCACACATGATCCAGCACCTGCTGCTCCTCAACGTCGCCGCGCCGCTGATCGCCCTCGGCACGCCGTGGATCTCGATGTGGCGCTCGCTGCCGCTCGGCCTGCGACGGCCCCTTGCCCGGACGTTCGTGCGGTCGCGCCGCCTGGCGCTCGTGCGGGCGCTGTTCCACGCGATCGCCCGACCGACCGGCGCCTGGCTCGCCTTCACGCTCAGCCTGGTGCTGTGGCACCTGCCGGGCCCGTACGACCTGACGCTCCGTCGCGAGCCCGTGCACATCCTCGAGCACACGTCCTTCCTCGTGTTCGGGGTCCTGTTCTGGGCGCAGGTGACGGCTTCCCCGCGCGCCAGGACGGCGCTGCCGTACAAGCGTCGCATCGTCTACCTGGCGTCCGCGATGGTGACCAACATCGGGCTGTCGATGTACCTCGCGTTCGCTCAGCACCCGCTGTATGCCCCGTACGCCGAGCTTGCGCACCGGCCGGGTGGGATCTCGGCAATCGCCGACCAGCAGATCGGCGCCGGCCTGATGTGGACGGCCGGAGACATGCCGTTCGCGATCGCGATCGCGTTCCTCATCCACCGCTTACTGGCCGAGTCGGAGCTGCGGACAGCCCGCCTTGGAGGCGCTCTGCGGGAACTCGGGCGAATCTAGCGGGACTCGCAGAGGCTCGCACTTTGGTACGCGTTTGGTACCTACGGGTGCTCCGAGCAGGCACTAACTCATCCGAACCCGCCGGCAGGATTCGCCGCAACGACGCGGTCCTCCCGAGCCCGTACTGACCGTTCCGTGGCGAGAAATACAATTGTCCCATGGACGGCGACGACCGGCGCGGGCGTGCGCGCTCCTTCCTGCTCGGAGGGCTCGTCGGCGCCTCCGCCGCCGTCGCCACCGCCCGCCGGCGTCGGGATGCGGCCCGCCGCCGCCGCGAGCGCCGCCTCCACCCGGCCGGGCTCGCCGCCTTCGAGGGCGCGCCCTGCTTTCAGGAGCTGCTCGACGAAGACGAACGGCTTCCGCCCGTTGTCTGATTTCTCCCAGCCCGCCGCTCGGACGAGCAGGTCGGCCGTGCTCGCCGGGCTGCTGCTGCTCGCCGGTGCGGTCGTCCTGCTCTGGTACGCGCCGGACTCGTACGAGCTGCTCAAGGCGCTGCATGTGATCGCGATCGTGATCTGGGTCGGCGGCGACGTCACGCTGACGACGCTCGGCATCGTCTTCGAGCGGCGCCGCGACGGCGAGACGATGGCTGCGCTCGGGAAGATGGGCGCGTGGATCGGGACGCGCGTGTACACGCCGGCGCTCTTCGCGGCGTTAGGTTTCGGCGTTGCGCTCGTGCAGAAGGGCGGCTTCGGCTGGGGACGCTTCTGGATCGACTTCGCGCTCGCCGGCTGGGCGATCGCGGCGACGGTGGGCGTCGGCTTCGTCGGCCCGGAGCTCGGCCGGATCGACAAGGCGGCGCAACAGTTCGGCCCCGACTCGGTCGAGGTGGGGCGGCGTGTTCAGCGGCTGTTCACCGTCTTCCGCTTCGACACGGTGCTTCTGATCCTGATCGTGCTCGACATGACGGCGAAGCCGTCGTTCTGAGTCGCTCCTACTGGTGCCCGGGCACCACCCGCTGCCGGGGCTGCCGCTCGGCGCGCTGCTCCGGCGTGAGCGAGGGAACCCACTCCAGCCACCGCGGCATGTACCAGTTCCACTCGCCGAGCAGCTTCATCGATGCCGGAAGCAGCACGCCGCGGATGATCGTCGCGTCGATCAGCACGGCCAGCCCGAGCCCGACGCCGAGCTGCTTCATCATGATCAGCCGGAGCGTCCCGAAGATCGCGAACACGGCGACCATGATGATCGCCGCGCTCGTCACCGTCCCGGCCGTGCGGCGGATTCCGCGCGACACCGCCTCCTCCGTCGTCATCCCGCCGTCTCGCAGCTCTTTGATCCGGCTGAGGATGAACACGTGGTAGTCCATCGACAGCCCGAACAGGACGACGAACAGGAACATCGGTAGCCAGGACGTGATCGCGTGGTTGGAGGTGAACTGGAGGATTCCCTCCGCCCAGTCGTGCTGGAAGATCAGCACGAGGAGTCCGTATGCGGCGCCGACCGAGAGCAGGTTGAGCACGATCGCCGTCAGCGGGATCACGATCGACCGGAACGTCGCGAGCAGGAGCAGGAAGGCGAGAATGAGTACGAACGCGAGCACATACGGCATCCGCGACTTCATCTGCTCGTTGAAGTCGTGCGTGCCGGCCGTCTCGCCGGCGACGGCGTATTGCACGCCGTCAACCTTGCCGAGGGTGCCCGGGAGCACGACCGCCCGTAGTGTGTGCAGCGCGGCGAGTGATTTCGCGTTGTCGCCGTTGCCTGCGAGCGGAATCCGGATATCGGCGACCGTGTGGTCGGTGCTGACGGCCACCTGGATCGGCTCGAACATCTGACCAGTCGCGACCGCGACCCGCTCGACGTCCCGGATCCCTGCCTGCACCGACGGGTCGCGCACGTCGGCGGCCTCGACGACGACCTCGGCCGGTGTCGGAGCGCCCGGGAAAGCGGTCGTCACCGCCTCGTACGTTTTCACGATCGGCAGCTCCCGAGGCATGTCCGTGAAGCTCGGCAGCTTCGTGTGCATCTGCATGACCGGCACGGCCGCGGCGAGGAGCAGTCCCCCGGCGAGCACGAGCGACAGCCGCGGCCGGCCGAGGACCCGGTCGAGGACGAATGCCCAGAACCGCGACTCGCCGGCGGCGTGCTTCCGGCGCCCGAAGAACGGCACTCGGCCGCGGTCGACGCGGTCTCCGAGCTTCGCGAGCGCCGCCGGCAGCACCGTCACCGACCCGATCACGGCGGAGAGGACGACGAGCATCGTTCCGATCGCCATGCCCGTGAAGATCCGGTTGCCCGCGATGAACATGCCGGCCATCGCGATCAGCACCGTGGCGCCGGAGATGAGCACCGCCTGGCCGGAGGTGGAGGCGGCCCGCAGCAGCGCCCGTCGCGGCTCGCTCCCCGCCATCCGCTCCTCGCGCTCGCGGCGCAGGTAGAAGAGCGAGTAGTCGACGCCGACCGCCATCCCGATCAGCAGGATCACGGCGGAGGTCGACTGGTAGTCGGCCGCGTACATGTGCGTGATCGCGGAGAAGATCCCGAGCGAGGCGAGCACAGCCGAGAACGCGAGCAGCACGGGTAGGCCCGCGGCGACGAGCGCGCCGAACGCCGCGAGCAGGATGACGAGCGTGATCGGGATCGTCATCCGCTCGGCGTTCCCGAAGTCCTTGTTGAAGGTCCTGCCGAGCTCGTAGTTCGCGCTCGCCAGCCCGACCTCCCGGATCGACACGGTGGGGTTCGCGCGCTGCGCGCCGGCGACCGCGTCGAGAATCGGCCGGATCTTGTCCTTCGCCTTGTCGGGGTCGCCGCGGACGAGGAACTGGACGAGCACCGAGTGGCGGTCGCGCGAGATCAGGCCGCCGCCGCCCGGCAGGGTCTGAGGGTCGCGGAGGTCGACGACGTTCTTCTGCACCGCGAGCGTCTGGACGACACCGCCGATCGCGGACTGCATCAGATGGGAGTCGGCGGTGTACGCCCCGCTCTGGATGAGCACACTCTCGAGCGCCGGCTGCTTGAAGTGCGCACGGTCGAGCATCTGCAGGGCACGGGCGACCTCGCCCCCCGCGAACTGCGAGTCGGCCATCTGCACATGGCCGACGAAGCTCCCGACCGTCATCGCGGCGACGGCGAAGACGAGCCAGCCGAACAGCGCCTTCTTCCAGTTCTCCGCGCTCCACCTTCCCGCGCGTCCTGCGAGATTGAGCCCGCCCATCGCCACTCCTCGGTTTGCCGCGTTTTGCAGCGACCTTGGGAACGGTTCCACGCCCGGCCATCCGGGCCGACGCGGATCAGGCCGGCGGAGTCTCCGCTACGTCCCGCGGTTGGGCCGGCGCTGCCGGATGAAGCTCGTGCCAGGGGCCCGAGCGGAGACGCCGAGCAGGCTCGTGACGAGCGAGCGGAAGGCCGCGGGCGCCATCGCCGCCGACTCGTCGCCGGCACCCGAGGGCTTCATGCAGTTCTTCGCGGAGGGCCAGTACGCCCACGCGAGCGTGGCGGCGAACCGCTCGCACGCGTTGTCCTCCACGCTCGTCCCCGGCACCTCGTAGCACCAAGCGTGCGCGTGCAGCGCCGTGACGAGGCCTGCGCGCTGCCGGTCGTCGAGGAGCAGGAACCCCACCTGCTGTGCGTACTCCATTTGGACGACGCCCCACGAGAACGTGCCCGCGTCGAGCAGATCGGCATCCAGCCAGGTCTGCCCCGGCAACGACTCCGAAGCAGCGATGCCCCGCCGGATGTGGATCGTCACCTTGCCCGGGACGAGGCTCCAGTCGAAGCTGCTCGCGTCGAGCGCTGCCCGCACCGTCGCCTGCTCCGCGGGCGTGCCGCCGTCGAAGACGTAGTTGCCGCCGCTCGCGAGCGCCGTCCCGGCAAACCACAGCGCTGCGGAGACGAGGGGCGGGAGCGTCCTGGCGAGGCGGCGGAAACGTGGTGTTGGCGCAGAGTCGCGTGAGAGCGTCGGTGCGCTCAGTCCGACCATGCGGCTGCGCGGTTTCCAAGGTCTTGCGCGGCTTCGCAGCGGCTGCCGGCGGCGGTTCGAGACATGGTCGGACGTTCCGTCCTCGCGGCCGCGCCCACACGCCTCCTCCGTTCAGGTCCACCCAGACCATCCGGCGAGCGCGATCCCTCGATCGAGGCAGCCGGCGGCGGCAAAGGGCTTGGAGGCGGTCTAGTGGTGGAGGGCGGCCGCCGACGCCTGCGCCTGCTGGGCCTGGGCGGCCAGGGTCGCCACGGTGGCCTGCGCGGTCGTCGTCGAGCCGATCAGATAGCGCACCTGGGCGTCGAGGAATGCCGGATCGACACCGGTTGCGGACGCGTTCTGGAGGTAGTCGCTGAGCGTCGTGAGCGCGGTTCCCAGCTTCGCCACCTCGCGCGACAGCACGCCGGCTTCGGTGCCGATCGACTGCAGGTGAGGCGGCAGCGACGTGCCGACGCGGTTGTCGGTGCGCTGCAGCTTCGCGAGCTGGGTCGCCAGAGCGCTGTGCTCGGTGCGGAGCTCGGCGAGCGCCGCGCGGGCCGTCTTCGACTCGGCCTCCGCCCGCACGAGCCGCGCGTGGGCCGTTCGCAGGGCCTGGCTGCTCTGGATCTGGGCCGCGCGGGCGCGATCGCCCTCCGTGGCGGTGCGACGCCACACGCCCACGAACAGCAGGGCACCCAGGACACCGCCGAGCAGGAGCGCGGACACCGTCAGCACGATCTGTGCACGCAGCGACGCCGGGGCGGCGGGCCGGTGCCCGAGTCGTCGGCGCCCCCGCGGCATCGTCCCCACGTGCGTGCCGGTGATCTCGCTCGTGTTCACCCCCAAGCCGTTCGCACGACGAGCGCGGACTCCTCCAGCCGGGCATTCGTAAGAACTGCCCGAACGGACAGGTAAGACCTACACGAGGGTGGCGATTTTCCGTGTTCCCGCGTATACAGTTAGCCGGTTCCTCGGAGTCGCTTCAGGGGGCCCATTCGATGCTCGACCGCCGCCGCCACGTCGAACGCATGAGCTCTTCCAGCTCCGCCGCCTCCGCCGTGAGGAGGGCGTCCGCGCTCGTCGCCGCCGCGGCCGTCCTCATCCTCGTGCTCGGTGCCGGGAGCGCGAGCTCGGCGAGCCGCGACCAGCCGCGCCGCGACCACGATCGCGGCCACTGGTTCGAGCACACGTGTGCGCAGGCTCCGCAGGGCTTCGCCGCCTGCGGGGCGCAGGTGGTGACGGACGCCGGCGGGAATCCGCTCGCCTCCGCTTCGACGCCCGCGGGATACGGGCCGACCCAGTTCCACACCGCGTACGGCCTGCCGACGACGATCTCCACCGCAGGGGCGAAGACGATTGCGATCGTCGACGCGTACGACGATCCGAACATCGCGAGCGACCTCGGCGCCTACGACACGCAATACGGCCTGCCGGCCCTCGGCGCGTATCCCGCGAGCCCGTGGTTCCGCAAGGTCAACCAGACGGGCGGCGCGAGCCCCCCGGCCGGCGACTCGGGCTGGGGGCTGGAGATCTCCCTCGACGTCGAGACGGCGCACGAGATCTGTCAGAACTGCAACATCCTCCTCGTCGAGGCAAACTCGGCTTCGTACGCCAATCTCGGCGCTGCCGAGAACGAGGCCGCCGGGCTCGGGGCCAGTGTCATCTCCAACTCCTACGGCGGGGGCGACTCCTCGGCCGACACCGCCTACGACTCCCTCTACTACAACCACCCGGGCGTCGTCGTCACCGCCTCGACCGGCGACTCCGGCTACGGCGTCGAGTACCCGGCCTCCTCGCCCGACGTCGTCGCCGTCGGGGGCACGACGCTGAACCTCGGCGCCGACAACAGCTACGGCAGCGAGACCGCCTGGGTCGACGGCGGCTCCGGCTGCTCGGCCTATGAGGCGAAGCCGTCCTGGCAGCACGACACCGGCTGCGCCCACCGGACGGTCGCCGACGTCTCGGCCGATGCCGACCCCAACACCGGCGCGGCCGTGTACGACACGTACGGCTACGGGGGCTGGCTCCAGGTCGGCGGCACCTCGCTCGCGTCGCCGCTCGTCGCCTCCGTCTACGCGTTGAGCGGCAACACGACGAACGGCTCCGCGCCGTACAGCGACCCCGGCGGCCTCAATGACGTGACGAGCGGCTCCAACGGCAGCTGCAGCCCGGCCTATCTCTGCACCGCCGGGGCCGGCTACGACGGCCCGACCGGCCTCGGCACCCCCAAAGGCACCGCCGCCTTCGCCGGGGGGGCTGTGGCCTCGGACTTCTCCCTCTCCGCCACGCCCCTCAGCCAGACGGTGACGCAGGGCTCCGGCACGAGCTACACGATCGCGATGACGACCAGCGGCGGCTTCGCCGACTCGGTCAACCTGAGCGCCACCGGCTACCCGAGCGGCGCCGCCGTAAGCTTCAACCCGCCGGCGCTCACGGGCGGCAGCGCCACCCTCTCCGTGACGACCGCGAGCACCACCCCGGTCGGGACGTACACCCTGAGCGTCACGGGGAAGGACGCGAGCTCGAGCCTGACGCACAGCATCCCGGTGACGCTCGTCGTCCAGGCCGCCGCGGCTCCGGACTTCTCGCTCGCCATCTCGCCCTCGAGCCAGACGCTGCGCACGCCGGGTTCTGCGAGCTACACGGTCACCGTCAACAAGCTCAACGGCTTCGCCGGCTCCGTCACGCTCGCCGTCTCCGGCCTGCCCAGCGGCTTCACCTCGTCGTTCACCCTGAACCCGGCGACCACGAGCTCGACCCTGAAGATCACCGCGCCCAAGAGCAGCCGCCGCACGGTCACCTTCACGGTGACCGGGACGAGCGGCAGCCTCGTCCACACGAAGAGCGCGACCCTGTCCGTGCGCTAAAAAGGCTCAAGGTTTGTGCCGATCCGGCCGATCTGCTCCCTTGATCGAGCGATGGAAGCGGCCGAGAACATCACCGTCGAGCAGCTCGTCGGCGTGCTGCGACGCCGCTGGCTCATCCCCCTGATCCTGGCCCTCGTCGGCGCCGCGGTCGCCTTCGCCGTGTCCCTCCAGACGCCGCAGTCGTATAGGGCGTCGGCGTCCGTGCTCGTCGGGGGGGCCGAGAACGTCCCGCTGATCGGGAGCGTCTCGAGCCCGCAGTCCCTGAGCGCCGCGACGGCCGCCGACCTGATCCACACGCGGACGATCGCCGCGCTCGTCCAGCACGCCCTTCCCACCACCCGGTCGACGAGCGATCTCCTCTCGCGCATCGCCGTGTCCGCCGACTCCCAGTCGGGGATCGTCACGATCACCGGGAGCGGCGCGAGCGGCGCCGAGGCGGCCGCGATCGCGAACGGCTTCGCGTCCGAGTTCGTGAAGACGCGGGCCGAGGCTCCGTACATCCGGCTGACGAAGGCGGTCGCCGCCGTCACGGCCCAGCTCGAGACCGTGCCTCGCACGGGTGCCGAGCACGCTGCGCTGGCCTCCCAGCTCCGTCAGCTGCGCGCGCTGGCCGCCCTGCCGACCTCCGACGCGCAGGTCGTGGATCCCGCCGTCCCGGCGCGCTCCCCGTCCTCGCCGCGGCTCTTCACCGACACGCTCTCGGGTCTCGGCGTCGCGCTCCTGCTCGGCCTGCTCGCAGCGTTCGTCCTCGAGGCGCTCGACCCGCGGGTCAAGACCTCGGACGAGCTGCACCGCCTCGTGCCGATGCCCCAGCTCGCAGGTGTCCCGCTCGCCGTCTTCCGGCCCGCCTTCCCGCTGAGGAACCGCCCCGGCAGGGAGCCGCGTGTGATCACCGTGGCGAAGCAGTACGGCGAGTCGTTCGAGCGCCTGCGCACGAGCCTCCTCGTCTTCAACGGCGAGCGCGAGCTCAAGACGGTGCTCGTCACGAGCCCGGCCCACGAGAAGGAAGGCAAGACGACCGTCGCGGCCAATCTCGCGGTCGCGCTCGGCAAGATCGGGCTCCGCGTCTGCGTCGTCGACGCCGATCTCCGCCGCCCGCGGCTCGCCCGCTACTTCGGGTTCGAGCACGCGGAGCGAGGGCTCGTCGACGTCCTCGCGGGCGCGCCGCTCGAGACCGTCATCTCGCGCTTCCCGCTCCCCGGCGCACCCGTCCTCAACGGGAACGGCAGCGACCCCGCCCATGCGCTCGAGATCGCGGTGCTGCCTGCCGGAAAGCTCACCGCCTTTCCTGCCGAGCTGCTCGCCTCGAAGCAGATGCAGGACACGATCGACGAGCTCGAGTCGATGTACGACATCGTCGTGCTCGACTGCGCCCCGTTGCTCGCCGCGTCCGACGCGATGCCGCTCGTGGCGCGTGCCGGCGGCACCGTGCTCGTCATCCGGCTGTTCCAGACGCCGCGCAAGGCAGCCCTCAGGGCCGTGCGCGTGATCGAACGGGCTCACGGCTCGCTCATGGGCGTCGTGACCACGGGCGTGCCGCCGCGCGAGCTGCGCGAGGAGGGGTTCGGGCCCTGGCCGGCCGAGTCCGTCTCCTCGGTCGCGGCCCGTGTCTCCTGACGCCGTCGTCGTAACGTTCGAGTCGGCGGCCGGGCTCGAGTCGTGCCTCGACTCGGTGCGCGGGCACACGCACGTCTTCGTCGTCGACAACGCATCGGCCGACCGGAGCGCGGAGATCGCAGAGGCCGCCGGCGCGTGCGTCGCGCGCAACGCCGGCAACCGCGGCTTCGCCGCCGCCGCGAACCAGGGCGCCGCGCTCGGCTGCGCCGACCTGATCCTCTTCCTCAACCCGGACGCGACGCTCGCCTCCCGTGACCTCGCGCTCCTCGTCGGCACTCTCGACGACCCCTCCGTCGGCGCGGCGGGGCCGCGGCTCGTGCGCCCCGACGGCTCCGAGCAGCGGGCCTGGTGGCCGTTCCCGTCGCCCGCCCTCGCCTGGCGCGAGGCGCTCGGGCTCGAGCGGCTCCACAGCCGACCTCCCGCCGCCGACGGGTCCGTCGATTTCGTCGTCGGCGCGTGCCTGCTCGTCCGGCGCGACGCGTTCGAGCGGCTCGGCGGCTTCGACGAGCGCTTCTGGCTCTACGGCGAGGAGGCGGACCTCTGCCGCCGCCTGCGCGACGCGGGCCTGCGCGTCGTCCACGTTCCCGCGGCGCGTGCCGTCCACGTGGGTGCGGCGAGCTCCGCCGCGCTCGGCCCCGTCGCCTTCGAGCACTTCCAGCGCGGCGCCGAGCTCTTCGTCCGCAAGCATCACGGGCCCACCGGTCTCGCGCTTCATCGCGCGGGACTGCTCGTCGGCTCGCTTCTGCGCCTGCCGGTGCTCGCGCTCCGCCGCGGCGACCAGCGGCTGCCGGCCCGCCGCGCGGTCGTCGCCCGGCTCGTGCGCGAGCTCGCGCGCCGGCCGACGGAGGTCGCGCGGTGACCGGCACCCGGCTCCGGCGTCTCGAGGGCCGCGTGCGCGCCCGGCTCTGGTCCCTGCGGTACCGCGGCCTCGAGGCCGGTCCGCGGGCGGTCGTCGGCCGCCGGTGCCGGCTGCGCATCGATCGCGGCTCCCGCATCGTCATCGGTGCGCGCGCGGAAATCGACGACGGCACGACGCTCGCGGCGTACGACGGCGGCGTCCTGCTGCTCGGCGCGCGCAGCTTCGTCGGCCACACGTGCACGCTTGCCGCGCACGAGCGGGTCGAGGTGGGGGAGAGCACCTACCTCGCCGAGCTCGTCTCGATCCGCGACCACGACCACGCGGTCGGGCTGCCGCCGTCGTCCGGTGTGATCGAGATCTCTCCTGTGTTGATCGGCGCACGCGTCTGGCTCAGCGCGAAGACGACGGTCGTGCGCGGCTCGCGCATCGGCGACGACGTCGTCGTCGGCGCGAATGCCGTCGTCCGCGGCGAATTGCCCTCCGGCGTCGTCGCCGCGGGAGTGCCGGCACGCGTCATCCGCGAGCTGGAGCCGGTCGAGTGAGGATCGCGCTCTTCCCGAGCGCCTACGCGCCCTGGGTCGGCGGCGTGGAGGAGCTGACGCGCGGTCTCGCGTTCCAGCTTGCCGGCTCCGGCGACGAGGTCGAGATCTGGACGCTCCGCCACCCGCACACGCTGCCTGCGCAGGAAGAGATCGGCGGGCTGCGCGTCCGCCGCTTCGCGCTGCCGCTGCCGGACGCGAGTCCGCGCTCGCTGCTCGCGTTCCCGCACGCCGCGCGTGCCGGCATGCGCGAGCTCCGTCTCGCCGCCGACGAGTTTCGTCCCGACGTCGTGCACGTCCAGTGCTTCAGCGCGAACGGCGTCTACGCGGCGGCGCTGCGCGGCACGCCGCTCGTCGTCTCGCTTCAGGGCGAGACGGTGATGGACGACCGCGACATCTACGACCGCTCGCTCGCGCTGCGGCTCGGCCTGCGGCTGGGCCTCCGCCGCGCGCGGGCCGTCACCGCCTGCTCGGCCTTCGTCCTCGCCGACGCGTACCGGCGTTTCGGGCTCCCGGAGGGCCGCGGCACCGTCGTGCCGAACGGCGTCGACCTCGCCGGCGAGCGCGCGCTCGCGCCGCTCTCGGTTCCGTTCGACCGCTTCGTGCTCGGCCTCGGACGCGTCGTCCGGAAGAAGGGCTTCGACCTGCTGCTCGACGCGTTCGCTCGGCTCGCGCCGCACCGGCCCGGTCTCGGCCTCGTCGTCGGCGGCGACGGACCGGAGCGCGACGCACTGGCGGAGCGTGTGCGGGAGCTTGGCCTCGACGGCCGTGTGCTGCTGCCGGGCTCGCTCTCCCGCGCGCAGGTCGCCTGGGCGATGGCGAACGCGAGCGTCTTCGTCCTGCCTTCGCGCGTGGAGCCGTTCGGGATCGTCGTGCTCGAAGCGCTGCGCGCGCGGAGGCCCGTCGTCGTCAGCACGCACGGCGGCGCGACCGAGATCGCGCGGGACGAGCGCGAGGCTCTCGCCGCCGACCCGTTCGACGCGGGCGCGCTCGCAACGGCGATCGCGCGGACCCTCGACGAGGAAGCGCTGCGCGAACGGCTGGCCCGTGCCGGCGAGGCGCGCGTCCGCGCCTTCGACTGGACGCTCGTAGCCGAACGCTACCGCTCGATCTATCGGAGCGTGACGTGAGCGACCTCGTCGTCTGCTCGCTCGAGCCGTGGGACGACGTCTGGCGCCGGAACCAGTTCCTCGTCGACGGCCTGCTGCGCCGCGATCCCGATCTCCGCGTCCTCTTCGTCGAGCCGCCGTCCGACCTCGTGCACGGAGCGCTGCACGGGCGGCTGCCCACCGATCCGCGCCTGTGCCGCGTGCGGGATCGCCTCTGGACGCTCCAGCCGCTGAAGCTGCTGCCTCGACGCGCCGGCCCCTGGGCCGACCGGGCGCTCGTCGCGCAGGTGCGCCGCGCCGCGCGCCGCCTCCGCTTCCCGCAGCCGACGCTCTGGGTCAACGACTCGACGTACGCGCCGCTCGCGGCGGCGGCCGGCTGGCCGGCGCTCTACGACGTCACCGACGACTGGCTGCTCACGCGCATGTCCACGCGGGAGCTCGCGCGCCGTCGACGGCTCGAGGAGGAGATGCTCCGGGTCGCGCGCGAGGTCGTCGTCTGCTCCCCGACGCTCGTCGAGAGCCGCGGGCGCAGCCGCCGCGTCTCGCTCGTGCCCAACGGCGTCGACGTCGACCACTTCCGGCTGCCGCGGCCGCGACCGGCCGACCTGCCGGCGTCGCCGACGGCCGTGTACGTCGGCACGCTGCACGACGAGCGGATCGACGTTCCGCTCCTCGAGGAGTTGGCGCGCTCGTCGGGGCCTGCGGTGGTGCTCGTCGGGCCGGACGCGCTGTCGGCCGCCTCGAGCCGCGCGCTGCGGCTGGCGGGCGCGCACCTGTTCGGCCCGCGCCCGTACGCCGACGTGCCCGCGTATCTCCAGCACGCCGACGTGGTGATCGTCCCTCACCTCGTCACCCCGTTCACCGAGAGCCTCGACCCGATCAAGGCGTACGAGTGCCTCGCCGCGGGGCGCCCGACGGTCGCGACGCCCGTGGCCGGCTTCCGCGGCCTCGACGGGGCCATCGACGTCGTGCCGCGCGAGGCGTTCGTGCGGGCGGTCGACCGTGCGCTCGCGGAGCGCCGGGACGCGGCACCGCCGCCGGCGGGGATCGACTGGGAGGCGCGCGTCGCGGCGTTCGAGTCGCTGCTCCCGCGCGCGGCGGCGTGAAGGTCGCCTTTCTGAGCGGGCCCCGCTCCGAACGGCCCATGGGCATGGAGGTCGCGGAGCAGCGGCTCCTCGCTGCGCTGCGGGCCCTGCCGGAAGGCCCGACCGTCGAGCACGGGGTGGTCGGCGGCCGCGCGGCCCGTGCCTCCGCCGCCGCAGCCGGGGTCCGCTGGATCCCGTCCCGCGGCGGGGTCACGCCCGGCTACGCTGCGCGCGGGGCCGATCTCGTCCACCTCGCCGGTCTCGAGCTGCGGCCGCCGCGACGCGGCCGCTTCGTCGTCACCGTGCACGACCTCGCGCCGCTGCGCTTCCGCGACGAGGGCTCGCTCCCGCCGTGGGCCGCCGAGTCCGTCGAGCGCGCGGAGCTCGTGCTCTGCCCCTCCCGCTTCGCCGCGTCAGAGCTGCACTCGTTGCTGGCCGTGCCCGAGGAGAAGGCGCGCGTCGTCGGCGGCGGCACCGGGCTCGACCCGGCGCGGGCCGACCCGCTCGGCGAGAGCGAACTGCGCGCGCTCGGGATCACACCGCCGCTCGTGCTTCGCTGCGGCGGCTACACCGCCCGCAAGAACGTCGGCCTCCTGCTCAAGGCGTGGCGCCTCGTCGCGACCGAGGCGACCCTCGTCCTCGCCGGTCCGCCGCAGGCGGCGCGGAACGGCCTGGCGGGGGCGCTCGACGATCGGGTCGTGCTGCTCGACTACGCGCCCGCGGAGCTGCTCGAGCGCCTGCTCCGCTCGGCTGCCGCGCTCGTCTCGACGTCGCTCTACGAGGGCTTCGGCATGCCCGTGCTCGAGGCGCTCGCGGCAGGGACGCCGGTCGTGGCGACGCGCACGCCCTCCACGAAGGAGGTTGCGGGCGACGCGGCCTTCCTCGTCGACGCAGAGCCCGCCGCCGTCGCCGGCGCGCTCGAGCGTGTGCTCGCGGGGGAGCGGCCGGCAGGCGACGGGCGTGCCCGGGCCGCGTCCTTCACGTGGGCCCGCACGGCGACCGCGGTCGCCGAGGCCTACGCGGCCGTCGCGGCCTGATCGTCGGGGCCGGCGCCCCAGCGGCCCCGTAGTGCGTCGAGCCCGCCGCGCAGCGCGCGCGCCGACGCTCCGGAGCGGAGGTGGCGGCGCCTGCGCGCGAAGCCGAGCAGCGCCGCGAGCCAGCGCACGCGCCAGACGACACGGCTGCTCGCGTGCTTCGCACAGAGGAGATAGAGGTTGCGCCAGTAGTAGTACGCGCCCTTCTGGGAGCTGCCGAACGAGGACGAGCGGCGGTGGCCGACCTCCACCCGCCCGGTCAGCGCGACCCGCCAGCCGGCGGCCCTCGCCCGCAGGCACCAGTCGACCTCCTCCTGGAAGAGGAAGAAGCGCTCGTCGAAGCCGCCGACCTCACGTAGCGCCTCCGGCCGGAACAGGATCGCCGCGCCGTCGATCCACTCGAGGTCCGTCAGCTGCGGCGCGGGTCCGGCGACGAACGTGTCGACGTGGTGCACCCGTGCCCGGTCGACGTCCGCGATGCTCCCCAGGTGCTCGAGCGTGCCGTCCTCGGCGCGGATGGCCGGGGCGATCGCACCGAGATCCGGCTGCTCCGCGAGCACCGCGAGGAGCTGGGCGAGGGCGTCCGGCTGCAGGAGGCGGACGTCGGGGTTGACGACGAGCACGGGCCGGTCGAGGGCGACGGCGCGGAAGCCGACGCCGTTGCCGCCCGTGTAGCCGAGGTTCGCGCCGGTCGCGATCAGCGAGAACTCCTGTGCCGTGCCGCGCGCCCGTTCGAGTGAGCCGTCGCTCGAACCATTGTCGACCACGGTCACGTGCAGATCGACGCCGCGCTGCCGCGCGAGGTCGTCGAGCAGGTCGCGAAGGTCCTCGCCGCTGTTCCAGTTGACGACGACGGCGTCGCAGCTGCCGGCAGTGCGCGGCATCACAGCCGGACCACCTTCAGCGCGGGCCAGAGCCCGCGGGAGAAGGGGTGGAAGTCGCGCATCGTGCGCCAGAGGAGCGGGGCGGGCCGCCAGCGCAGCAGGTAGAAGACGCGCGTCCGCCGGCCGTCGCTGTGACCCCACGAGCGCACCTTCGAGCGGATGCGCGCGCGCGAGCCCGCCCAGGAGAAGTGCACGATCGCCTGCTGCGGGTCGAGCAGCTCGACACGCCTCTCGTCCTCCTCGGCCGGCCGCGTGACCTGCAGGCTGCGAGCGTCGCCGCGGACGACCGCACGCAGGAACGGTACGCCGACCTGGCGGCCGTTCCTGAGCGGCGTGCCGGGGCGCACTGCGACGGCGCCGGGATACTCGTAGCGCTCGCCGCCGTCGATGTCGCAGACCTCGAGGAAGCGCCCGTGGCCGAGGCTCCGGAAGAGGACGCGCATCGGCCACTCGACCGCGGCGAGCCCGAGCTCCTCCGCCGCGCGGAGCGCCGCGAGCAGGGCTTCGCGGTCGGGCAGCACCTCGTCCGCGTCGATCTGCAGCACCCAGTCGGCGCCGTCCCCGGCCGCTGCGAGCGCGGCGGCCCGCTGCGCGGTCTCGGCGGCCATCGGCGCGAGCTCGGGCCGGCAGAAGCGGCCGGCGCAACGCTCGACCTTGCCCAGGCCGCCGAGGCGGCGCAGGCAGTCCTCGACGTCGAGCGGAACGCCGTTCCAGGCGCGGCCGGAGGCGTCGTAGGAGACGACGAGACGGTCGACGAGGTCGTAGTACGAGGCGACGCTCCGCTCGACGAACTCGCCGTCCGCCGCGAACAGGTAGGCGTTGATCCTCACGAGCGCAGTCCGCCCGGCCGATAGAGGGGAGAGAGTCGCATGCCTGCCCCGAATATCGGCCTTTCCGCCCCGGAGCTTCAGCGCCGCGCCTTGCGGGGTGCCGCGTGGTCGATGGCCTCGAGCCTCGTCGGCCTGCCGCTGGCCGTGGTCGTGAGCGTCGTTGTCGCCCGAACGCTCGGCCCGCGCGAGTTCGGCCGGTTCGCCTACCTGACCTTCCTCGTGCCGCTCCTCTACCAGGCGACCGATCTCGGCGTCGCCCAGGCGACGGTGCGGTCGGCGAGCCGGGACTTCGCCGCCGGCGCCGTCGGAGGCACCCGCGACCTGATCGCGAAGGGCGCCGGCTGGAACCTCCTGCGGCTGCCGCTCATCTTCGGGCTGATCCTCCTCGTCGCGCATCCGTCAGCGCTCCTCACGTTCGTCCTCGCCGGCTTCCTCGTCCTCAACATGGGCGGCGCCGGTTTCGCCTACGCCCTCAGCGCCGAGAACCGCGGCGCGGTCGCCGCGAAGCTGGCCTTCATCGAGGGGCTCGCCGCCGGCGTGGCCTCGATCGCCGCAGCGCTCGCGGGCGGGTCGGGCACGACCGTCTGGGCGGCCGCCTGGGCGAGCAGCATCGTCGCGTTTCCGGTGTCGATCGCGCTCTCCAACCCGGAGCTGCGGGGCGCCGCCTTCCGGCCCCGCCTTCCGCGCGCGCTGCCGGCCGGGTTCTGGCGCTTCGCCGTCCTCTCCGCCGCGGTGTCGCTCCTCTACGCGCTCGTCTTCTCCCGCTCGGAGATCGTGATCCTCAATGCGTTCGACGACCACCAGGCGCTCGCGGTGTTCGCGCTCGCCTACGGGTTGGCGCAGCGGCTGACGCTGCCGGTGGACACGATGCTCGGCCCGCTCGTCCTCGCGCTCTCTGCTCTCGACGCCGCGCATCCGGAACGGCTCCGTCCCGCCTTCGACCGCGCGCTGCGCGTCGCGTCCGTCGGGACGGCGTTCATCGCCGCCGCGGCGCTCGCCGGCGTCGCCCTGCTGGCGCCGTACATGTACGGGCCGTCGTATCCCGGCGTCGGTGCCGTCTTCGTCGCGCTCGCGGTCGTGTCGCTCGTGCAGACGGGGGCACAGCCCTACGTCGCGCTGGCGTACGCGAAGGCCCGCCCCGGCGCCGCACTGCGTGCGTACACGGTCGCCCTGGTCGTCGACGTGACGGTCACGGTCGCGCTCATCCCGCGGATCGGCGTGTGGGGGGCCGTCGCCGGCAACGCCGGCGGCGGGATCGTCGCGGTCGCGCTGCTCGCACGGGCAGCGGCCGGCAAGTCGAGCCTGCGCAGCGCGGGCGTGCCGGCGGTGAAGCTCGCCGTCGTCACCTCCGCAGCCTCCTGTCTCGCCTATGCCGCCGGCGCAGCGGCCGGGCAGGTCACGCCGCTGCTCGGGGTCGTCCTCGCCGTCGCCGTCGGTGCGGCCGCGTTCCTCGGCGGCGCGCGCGGCGCCATCTCCACCGGCGACGCGTCGGTGCTCGCACAGGCGCTGCCGCGCCCGCTCGCGCGGGGCGCGCGCGTCGTCGCGCTGCTCGCGCGTTAGCGTCTGGAAATGACCGTCTGGCGAGCCTTGTCGCGAAGGGGGACGGCTTCGTGTTCCCCAGGGATGAGCAGCTGTAGCGCACGTGACCCGAGCGTTCGAGGGAGAAGACGCTCGCGCAGGCGAGAGCCGTTACAGCACAGGCGGACTGTGCTCACAACGCACAGGCTTCCCCGGCTGCTCGAGCCGTCGCCGTCTACTCGTCCACCGGAGTCAGGTGGCGGCGACCCGAGCTTCGGCTGTCGTTTCGCGAGGGATGCGACGGGCGGCGAGAGTGGTGAACGTCGCCGCCCAGAGCAGGAGAAGCAGCAGGGTCACGTCGAGCGAGTCCAGGAGAGCCTGGTTGTTCAACGGGAATGCAAGGCCGCTGATCGCGAGAAGCGGCGCAAACACGATGCTCGAGGTCGTGAACCAGCGCGGCAGTGTCCCGGTCCGACGGCCTGCAACACCGACGGCGCCGATCATGATCGCGAGCAGGACGATCTTGACGGTGTCGAGGTTGTTGAGCGTGACGAACAGGCTCCGCACCGTGCTCGGGTTCCCGCCGTGTGCCGCGTCGTAGGTGAAGGTCTCCCCGACCACGAACTGGGCGAGCGAGACCGCCGCTGCCGCCAAGCCGGCGAAGAAGGCAAGCCTGACAAGCCGGAGAACGCTGCGGTCCTTGCCGAGCAGATCGAGGACAAGAAGTGCGATGCCGATGAGCGCGAGCCCGGCGATGCCGTCGACGAACAGGTGCCCTCCCATCGCGGTGTGCTCGTGCCGTGCGAAGTAACTCGTGACCCTGCTCGCCGACGCGTCGGGCTTGGGGCCACTCGACGCGAGGGCAAGCCCGATGACCCAGGCCAGGACGTAAGCGATGCCACAGCCGATGGCCAGCTTCTTCACGACCCCTCCCTTTGTCCGACCGCGATCCCCGCGACGCGACGCCGCTCTCCACCCGCAGGGCGCCGTTGATCCAGCACGAACGTCAGCACGAGATGCACGACAACGAGCACGCCATACACGACCGCCCACATACCGAGTCCGGCGGCCGCAGCCGCGGCCGTCGCACCCCCGAGCACCGCCAGCTCCAGTACGAGCCGCCACGGGTCGGAAACCACCATCGACGAGTTCAGCGCGATCCAGGTGGCCCAGACCGTCGCGAAGACGACCGGAACCACGACCGCAAGCACCCAGCCGACCGGGCCGCTCACGGCCTGCCAACCCCAGTAGCCCAACCAGACAAGACCGGTCAGCTCGAGCAAGAACCGGAAGCCGTCGTTCACCGACCTCACGGCACCCTCATTCCGAAGTACGAACCATTCAGACAACTCAACTTCCCAATGCGCCTGCACTGCCTGAGCGCCTCCATCCTACGACCGGCTATTCCACGTGTCCACACCATCCGGCTCGCGCCCATGTGGGCGTTAATGGCCGTCAGATCACGGCATCAGGTGTCATTCCCGAACGCTGGCCCAGGCAGCGTCGTTCACGCTCGGCGGGCATACGATTCGGCGGTGGGCATACGGTGGTTCGTGGTTGCCGTCTGCGGCGTGCTGTGCGTGCTGGCTGGCGGGGCATCCGCGGCCAGCCCGTTGACGGTCGAGCTTCGGGGATTCGGTTACTCGCTCGGACTTACCGCCGCGTGCCCCTCCGGGTTGACACGGATCTCGATCGTCGGCACCGACCGCTCCGCGCTGGACTGCGTGACACGCGCGCAGAAGTTCACGAAGCCCGGCCTCGACCCCTGGCGGATCGTCGAATCGGTTCGAGTGACTACACCGTTCGTCGGCGGGGCGATCTATAGCGTCGAGACGCAGACCTTCACCTTCACGCGATCGCAAGCGTCCACGGCTGTCTTCCGTGGCCGAATCGTCGGGGGCACCGGTCGATACAAGGGAATGACCGGCACGGTCCGCGGGGGCGGGAAGGGCCACAACGGAGTAGCGATCTGGCACGAGACGTTCCAGCTCGGCTAGCAATCCTCTGGTGACATTCGCGGACGCTGGCCGCTGGCCCAGACGACGGGCAGCCGGACAGCCGTGCCACGACGGGCGGGCTTCGTCCGGAGCTCCGTCTGTGTAGCGGCCGGTCATCGAGCTCGTGCCCGGGTTGTTTCGCGGTAGTTCGGGGTGTGCGGGGGTGTGGGCGCTAGGCCTGCCCACTTCTACCGATGGCGAGTCGGGAGGGGCGACTCTAGGTTCGGAGCACAGCCGGACCGGTCTGGCGGGCTTTGGTGTGTTTGCGCTCGATCCGGTTGCGTCGGCGAGGTTGCGGTTCGTGTCCGAGGGCGGGCGCCTCGTTTGAGCACGACGGCTGAAGGGAGGAGTTATGAAGAGACATCATCCGCTTGCGGTGATCGTCGCCTTCGGCCTGCTTGTGCTGGCGGCGGTGCTGTTCGTGCCGCTCGCCGGCGCCAAGCCGACCGCGGCGAGCACGCACGGGACGTTCAGCACAATCGACTATCCGGGGTCGCCGTACACGGTCCCGCTCGGTGTGAACGACCTCGGCGTGATCACCGGCGCCTACACCGGCACCGACGGCAATCCTCACGGATTCCTCTATCGGGGCGGCCACTACGCGACAATCGACTATCCGGGCGCCGCGACCGACTTCGCTGGGGATGTCAACGACCTCGGCGTGATCGTCGGCGCCTACGCCTACACCCACCCCGGCGGTGTCTACCACGGCTTCATCGACCGGGGCGGCCAGTTCACCACGATCAATGATCCGAACGCCGGCACCGGCCCGGGTCAAGGCACCTTCCCGCAGGGGGTGAACAACCTCGGCGAGGTCACCGGCCTCTACGTCGACAGCACCGGCCACGCGCACGGGTTCACCTACCTCTATGGGACGTTCACGACGATCGACGCGCCGGGAGCCACAGACACGTATCTGGTGTACCCAAACGACTTCGGAGCGGTGGCGGGCTTCTCCTTCGACAGCTCAGGGAACCACAGCTTCGTCTTCCAACGCGGCGCCTGGACGACGATTAGCGACCCGGTCGCACCAGCCGGACAGACGTTTGCCGGTTCCGTCAACGACCTCGGAACGGTCGTCGGCACCTACTACGACAGCGGCGGCCTCGCGCACGGCTTCTTCGAACGCGGGGGCCACTACACCACGTTCGACGACTCGTCGGCCGGCACCGACGGCAGCCAGGGGCAAGGCACCTTCCCAAACAGCAGCAACAACCTGGGCCTGATCGTCGGCTACTACACCGACGGCAGCAACGTCACCCACGGATTCGAGTTGACCGGCTACTAAGCCAGCGAGAACCGTCGCCAGACGCGCAGCAAACGGGGGCCCGCCCCGGCGGGCCTCCCTCTTCCAGGAGCCGACGACACGGCGTCTACGTTGCGGCTTGATCGGACATCAAGCGTCATCCCGAAACTCAATGTCATTCTCGCGGCTGTGGTGGCGTCCGATTGTTGGCGCAGACGAAGGTCACCTGCCTCGTGATGCTCGACGACATCGCCCACCAGGCCCGGAGGGCGAGCACAGCCACCTCCGCCGGCGTTGAGGCGGTCGCCGTCTTCCAAACTCCGACGCCGACGTCCATGGCCTGGCCCGTCTGCATGTAGGGTCGCACTCCAACCACAGAAGGAGAGGGTTCATCGTGACGATCGGTATCCGCCTCAAGCTTCCGGGCATCACTCAGGAGCAGTTCGATGCTGTTCACGACCACGTCAATCCCGAGCGCAACCCGCCGAAGGGACTCGTGTTCCACTCGTCGGGCCCGATCGACGGCGGCTGGGGCGTGATCGACTTCTGGGAATCCCGCGAGGACTTCGACGCCTTCCAGCCCCGGATTCAGGCGGGAGTCGAAGCGGCCGGCGTGGCGATGCAAGGCCCGCCGGACGTCAAGGAATTCCCGGTCCACGAGACCATCCAGCCGTAGACGGAGAAGCGCTGCGTTCCGGCGGGCCTCGGGTGCCGAGGTCCTGCCGCACCTCAAAGCTAGGCGGCGCGCACGGCCGGCTCGGCGGCCGGGACGGTAACGCCGAGGTCGTCCTCCACGATCCGCGCGAGCTCGTCCCTGAACCGGCTCGTGTCGAACCGGAGCGCATGGCGGCGGATCGCCGCCGGCTCGAGCTCGAGGCGCTCGAGGCGGCGAATCGCGCCGGTGACGCCCTCGAGCGTCTGCGACGCGAAGAGCACGCCGGTGCGGTCGGGGAGGACGGTCTCGACGAGCCCGCCGCGCGCGTAACCGACGACGGGACGGCCTGCGGCCATCGCCTCGACGGCCGTGATGCAGAAGTCCTCCTCGGCGGGGACGATCAAGGCGCGGCAGCGGCCGAGAAGCGAGGCAAGCTCACGGTCGGAGACGCGGCCGAGGAAGTCGACGTCGCGGCCCGCCGCGCTGCGCTCGAGGCGCGACCGTGCCGGCCCGTCCCCCGCGACGCGCAGCGGAACGCCGAGCTCGTGGCACGCCTCGATCGCGAGGTCGATCCGCTTGTAGGCGGTCAGTCGCGACGCGCAGAGGAAGAAGTCGTCCGGCTCGCCCAGCTCGAAGCGGCGCGTGTCCACAGGCGGGTGCAGGACCGTCGACGGGCATCCGTACGCGGCGAGGATCCGCCGCCGCGTCGTCTCCGAGTTCGCGATGTAGCGATTCGCGCGCGACGCGGCCCGCCGGTCCCAGCGCTTCAGCGCAGGGAGCAGCGGGGCCGCGAGGGCGCGTTCGCCCGCCAGGTACGAATCGGAGCGGTAGAGCCACCGCGCAGGGTTGTGGCAGTACACGATGTGGAGCGCGTCGAGGTCGGTGCGGACGCCGTGCGCCCAGCCGCTCGAGCTCGAGACGACGACGTCGTAGCCGTGCAGCTCGAGCGAGGCGAAGGCTCTCGGATACGCGGGCAGGCCGAGCTTCGAATGTCGGGCGAGCCCCGGCACGTTCTGCAGGAAGCTCGTGCGCACGTCCATCGAGCGAAAGGCGTCCGGCATGGCGTCCGCGTCGTAGATCGAGGTGAAGAGCGGCGCATCGGGCCAGAGATCGTGGATGACCTCGACGACGCGCTCTGCTCCGCCGTACTGGACGAGATAGTCGTGTGCGATCGCGACCTTCACGCCGCGAGCCTCTCGTAGAGCCGCTGCAGGCGGCGAGCGTCACGGCGGAGCGAGAAGTTCCGCTCCGCATGCTCCCGCCCGGCGCGCGCGAGCCGCAGGCGCTTCTCCGGGTCGAGCAGGAGCGACTCGAGCGCGTCCGCGAGCAGCCGCGGGTCGCGGGGCGGGACGAGCAGACCGGTACGGTCGTGCTCGACGATCTCGAGCGGCCCGCCCTCGGCCGCTGCGACGGTCGCGACGCGGCTCGCCATCGCCTCGAGCACGACGTTGCCATACGGCTCCGCGAGCGTCGACGCGTGCACGGCGACGTCGAGCCCGCGGTACACCTCGTCCATGTCCTCGCAGAAGCCGAGGAAGCTGACCCTCCCGCGCAGCGGCCACTGCTCGGCGCGCGCGCGCAGGCACCGCTCGAGCTCGTCCTCCCCGAAGAGGGCGGAGCCGACGAGGACGAACTCGGCGTCGGGAAAGCGCGGCGCGAGCTGCTCGGCGGCGTCGAGGAAGACGTCCTGTCCCTTCCAGGCCGCGATCCGGCCGACGAGGCCGATCCGGACGCGCGTCGGGTGCGTGCGCTCCGGCCCGAGCTGCGGGAGCGGGATCGACTGGTGGATCACGGTCGCATCGCTGCGGCCGATCGTCCGGGCCACGCTGTGCGAGACCGTGATCACGTGGTGCGGGAGCACGCGCGCGGCGACGCGCATCGCGCGCGCGGCCGCCGGAGGCAGATACGGCGGCGCGACGTGGTCGCGGACGTGCCAGAGCACCCTGGCGCCGGCCATCCGGCCGGAGATGCCGCCGAAGACGTGCGCCTTCATCGAGTTCGTGTGGACGATCTGGATCCGGTTGCGGCGCAGGACGTCCGTGCGCGGGCGCACCGCCTCGGTGAGCTGGCGCCAGAGCTGCGCATCCGCGAACGTCCCGGCGTCGAGCGTGTCCTTGCGGCGGTGGACGAGCTGTGCGTCCAGCGGCAGGACGACGACGTCGGCGCCGAGCTCGTGCAGCCGCTGGACGAACGGGCCGTCCTCGCCGGCGATCACGGTGAGCTTCACCCGCTCGGGGTCGAGCACGCCGGCGAGGCGCAGCATCGAGAACTCGCCGCCGCCCAGGCGGCCCGAATGGTTGAGCAGGGCGACGCGGACCGGCTCGGTGGCGACCGCGGCGCGCCGCTTCCTCGCCGGACGAGGAACGGCGCGGCGGTCGAGGCCGGCGGCGCGCGACTCGCGGTACATCGTGTCGAAGCCCTCGGCGACCCGTCCCCACGAGAGCACCTCGGCCGCACGCTCGCGTCCGAGCCGGGCGAGCCGCTCACGGCGGCCGGCGTCGCGGAGGAGCGTCGACAGCGTGTCCGCGAGGGCGTCGGCGTCGCCTTCGGGAACGATCTCGCCGGCGCCGCCGAGCACTTCCGGCAGCGAACCGGAGTCGGAGGCGATGACGGGCGTGCCGGCGGCGAGCCCCTGCGCGACGACGCGGCCGAACTGCTCCTTCCAGCGCTTCGTGCCGAGCGAGGGCACGAGCAGGACGTCGTACGAGCCGATGCGGTCGAGCGCCTCGTGCTGGGAGACGGCGCCGGTGAAGAAGACGTTGGCGCCGGCGAGTGCTCGGAGGCTCGCCTCCTCCGGCCCGGAGCCGACGATCTCGAGCGTCGCGTCGAGCCCCTGCGAAGCGCGCGCGAAGGCCTCCACCACGAGGCGGCCGCCCTTCTCCGGGACGAGTCGCGAGACGAAGCCGACGCGCCGCCTGCCGTTCGCGGCCGACCGCGGCGGCGCGGGTGAGACGCCGAGCGGCAGGACGTAGAGCGGTCCGCCGTAGCCCTTGCGCCGCAGCACCCGGCCCGCCTCGGTCGAGCACGGGTACGCGGCGGCGACGCGGCGGAGCACGGTGCGCTCCGAGCGCCGGAAGAAGAGCGGGTAGCGCTTGTAGATGTTCTGCGCCGTGTAGATGACGATCGTCGCGTTCGGGGCCTCGCGTGCCGCGGCGCGGACGATGCCCCGGGCGGCGAGGCTGTACGGCTCCTCGTGCACGTCGACGATGTCGGGCTGGAGCTCGCGGATGAGCGCACGCAGCTCCCGCTGCGAGTACCAGAACAGGATCGGATGCCTTCTGCCGTGGATCGGAAGCACGTGCACCGGCACCTCGGGGTCGTGCGCCGCCGCGACGACGCTGCCGCCCTCGCTCCACGCCGGCGGGCAGGCGACGTGCACGTCCCAGCCGTGCCGCGTGCGCAGCAGGCGCTCGCGCTCGCGGAACTCCGGGACGACCGCGCTGTGGAACAGGCGGAGGACGCGCATCAGGACAGTCGTTCGTAGAGCCGCAGCGTCAGGTCGGCCGTCCGCTCCGAGTCGAAATGGGCGGCGGCGACGCGGCGGGCCTCGCGGCCGAGCCTCTCCGCCAGCTGGTGGTCCTCGACGAGGCGGACGATCGCCGTCGCGAGCTCGGCCGGGTCGTCCTCGGCCACGAGCAGGCCGGTCTCGCCGTCGTCGACGATCTCCGCGACCCCGCCCGTGGTGCGGCCCACCACCGGCAGCGCCCAGCTCATCGCCTCCGCGACGGCGAGGCCGAAGCCCTCGTTCGCCGACGGGTTGACGTACACGTGTGCGTCGGAGAGGACGGCCGCCGCATGCGGGATCTCGCCGAGCCATCTCACCGAGCCTCCGATCTCGAGCGTCCGGGCGAGCGCGCGGAGATCGGCTTCGGCGGCTCCGCCGCCGGCGATCACGAACCGGCAGCTCGGCACGTGCGCGAGGACGATCGGGATCGACATCAGCAGCAGCTCGAGCGCCTTCTCGCGCTCGAGGCGGCCGATGGTCGCGACGACAGGGCTCGGCAGCGTGCGCCGGCGCTCGATCGCGCGCTCGACGTCTTCGGTCCGCGGGAGCTCGATGCCCGGCGGGATCACCGTGACCTTGGCCGGCGTGATCTCCATCCGGTCGAGCGCGGCGTTCGCGGCGCTCTGCGACACCGCGACGAGGGCGTCGACGTCCGCGTTGATCGAGCGGTGCACTGCGAACGAGGCGACGCGGCGCCAGCCGCTCCGCTCGGCGGACGCCGGGCGGACGAAGTGCTGGCTGCGGACGAGGCGCGTTCCCCGCCTGCCGGAAAGGCGCCAGCCCGTCACGGCTGCGAGGCCGTCGTGCACGTGGATGATCCGCGGCGAGCCGGGAATCCAGCGGCCGAGGTCGGACATCCAGGCGCCGCGTGGCGCGCTCGCCGGCGGGATGACGCGGATGCCCGCGTCCGCCGCCTCCTCGCGAAGGCGCTCCGCCGACGGCGGGCAGGCGATGGTGACGTCGACGTTGCGGCTCGCGAGGCCGCGGGCGAGGCGCAGGACGTGGCGTTCGATGCCGGCGAAGCTCGTGCCGCTGACGATGTGGAGCACGCCCAGGCGGTGCTCCCGAGGCGGGGAGAGGGGCGGCGTCGCGGCGGCCGGACCGCCCGCGGCCGTGACGGGCTCGCGGCCGAGCCGCCGGCCGGCGACGAGGAGGCCGACCATCGCGAAGCAGATCGACGCGGTGCCGCGGGTCCAGGTCGAGTCCACCTGGAAGTGCACGAACATCGAGAAGGCGGCGGCGCCCGCGGCGAGCGTGACGATGCGGGCCTGCTCCGGCAGGCGCCGCGCCGCTGCGACGAGGCGGCCGTAGCGCCAGAGCAGGAAGAGCAGTGCCGCCATGCCGGCGAGGCCGAGCTCCGCCCACGTCAGCAGGAAGAGGTTGTTCGGGTCGGCGAGGCCGATGTTCAGTCGGGCGATGCTGTCCCAGTACGTTCCGGCGCCGGTCCCGAGCACGGGGTGCTCCTTGATCTTCTCGATGCCGTCGGCGTAGGAGAGGAGGCGGACGGTGTTCGTGTTGAAGGCGCCGGCGCCGGCCGCGGTGATGCGGGCGTTCAGCTGTGCCTGGACGCCGATCACGAACGCGGCGGTGCCGAGCGCGACGAGCAGGAGGGTGCGCAGGCGGCTCCGCCGCATGACGAGCGAGACGACGAGCGCGCCGCAGAGGGCGCCCGCGATCGCGCCGCGCGAGATGGTCGCGAGCAGGCCGAGCGTCTCGACGAGCGTCGCGAGCGCGTACAGGCGGCGGTTGCCCACCGGCCGGGTGCGGTCGAGGGAGAACGCGAAGGCGAGCACGAGACCGACGCCGAGGAAGCTGCCCGCGGCGGTCTTGTTCAGCCACGGCAGGTACTGCGCCTCGAATCGTCCCGACGCGAGCCGCGGCAACGCGTAGCCGAACTCGAGCAGCGACAGGCCGACGGTGATCGCGATGAAGCGCGAGAGCGCGGTGCGCACCCGGCCGATCGAGCGCGGAAGCGAGGCGAAGACGAGCGGTATCACGACGACGATCTCCGTCGTCTGGACGATCGACTTCACCGTCGCGCCGGTCCGCGACGTCCAGGCGAGCGAGGCCGCCGTCACGCCGGCGAAGAGCAGGGACGGCACGAGCACCGGGTTGGCGCCGAGGAGCGGCCGCTCGTTCGAGCCCGCGGCGTAGCGGCAGAGCCAGGCGCAGAGCGCGACGACGAGCAGCACGTCCGCGGCGGCGACGAGCGCGCCGCCGGGCCGCACGAGCGGCTGCGGGAAGATCATCGCCGCGAGCAGAGGCAGCAGGACGAAGCCCTCGAGGTCGGCGAGCGCCCACGCAGCCGCCGCCGTCAGGGCGACGGCGACGAGGAGTGCCGCCGGTGCGGTCCCCTGGTGCCCGTGCAGCGCGTAGAACGAGGCGGCGAGCGCGACCGCGAGGAGCGCAGGCAGGACGGCGTCGAGGGGGCGCGCGCGGATCAGTAGGCACCTCGCGAGCCGAAGACGACGGGGATCGTCTTCGTGAGGATCCGGAGGTCGCCGAGCAGCGTCCAGTTCTCGGCGTAGAAGGCGTCCATGCGGGAGTACGTCGCGAACGAGGCGTCGGAGCGGCCCGACACCTGCCAGAGCCCGGTGATGCCCGGCTTCACGCGCAGCCTGCGCAGCGTGAAGTCGTCGAACTCGGCTATCTCCTGCGGCAGCGCCGGACGCGGGCCGACGAGGCTCATCTCGCCGAGCAGGACGTTCCAGAGCTGCGGGAGCTCGTCGAGGCTCGCGCGGCGGAGCCGGCGCCCGACGCGCGTGATGCGGGGATCGTCGCGGAGCTTGAACAGGCCGCTGGGGGCGACCGCCTCGCCCTCCAGCTCCTCGAGCATCGACTCGGCGTCGGCGTGCATGGTGCGGAACTTCCAGAGCTCGAAGTGGGCGCCGTTGCGGCCGACGCGGCGCTGCCGGAAGTACGCCGGGCCGGGGGAGTCGAACTTGACGATCAGCGCGATCGCGACGAGCAGCGGCGTGAAGACGACGATCAGCGGCAGCGCCACTGCGAGGTCGAAGAGGCGCTTGCCGACGCGCCGCCAGCTGTCCTCGCGCTGGGCGAGCCGGAGCACCGGCACGCCGCCGAGCTGTCGGGTCGTGAGCCGGGTCGCCTCCACGTCGGCGACGTTCGGCGCGAGGATCACCTCGCGCTCGTTGTCGAGCAGCTCCGTGTGGATCTTGGAGACGTCGTGCGGGTCGAGCGCGGCGGAGGCGAGGATCACGGTGTGCAGCTGCAGGTCGCGCGCGACGAGGTTGCAGGAGCGGGTGAGGCCGAGGACCGGGAGGCCGCGCACGGACGGCTTCGTCGTGTCGGCACAGACGCCCACGACCTCGATCCCGTGGCCGGGCCAGGCGTCGAGGTTCTCGAGCAGCTCGTATGCGTCCGGGCCGTCGCCGACGAGCAGGACGCGGCGGACGAGCCGGCGCTTGTTGCGGAGCATCGCGCCGGCGCCGCGCAGCAGGATCCGGCTGCCGGCGAAGAGCCCGACCGGCAGGAGCGTCGCCTCCACGGCGGAAACCTGAGGCTCGAGCCCGACCGACGGGCCGAGCTGGAGGAGGAGCAGCGCTCCGGAGACGCTCGCGAGGCCGATCGCCTTCAGCTCGGCGCCGAGCGGGTAGCCGATGCCGCGGCGGTAGGCGCCCCACTGGCGCAGGAGCACGAGCCAGCCGAGGGCGAGCGCGGGGACGGCGAGCGGGAGGTAGCGCGTCGAGGCGGGCTCGATCAGGAGGACGGCGCAGGCGGCGGCGGTGGCGTCCGTCGCGACGGTGCCGGCACGGAGCCAGGCGCCGAGCCGGTTCCGGGCGGCCGCCTCGTCGCGTGCGCGCTCGGCCGCGCCCTGGGCGGTGAGGACGGCGTCGAGGGGGGCATCCTCGAAGGAGCTTTCGGCGATGTCCGTCATGAGAGCCGCAGGCACGACTCGTCTCGTGCCGCATGGCACGTATCGGCAGGCGACAAGGGCTGCTTGAGCGGGATTCCGCGTTCCGGAGGCGCCGAGCCGGCCGGCGGGGACCTTTAGCAACGGCCGGATCGCGCCGATAACGAAGGCTCCCGCTGGTGTTGAGACGCCTGTGAACCGACGGCTGCGTGCGTACACCTATCTGCTCGGCTTCGCGTTCTGGAGCGCGCTCGTCGCTGCGCTCGTAGCCGGCCCGCCGTCGCTCGAGACGGTCAAGCGTGCGGCCCCGCTGGTCGCGCTCGCGTTGCTGGGCGAGGAGCTCGTCGTGCGTCGGCGCCACGCGAACAGCGAGGGCGCGATCTCGTTCTCCGCCGTCTCGCACGTCGCCGCCGCGATCCTCCTTCCGCCGCCGATCGCCGCCGCCACCGCTGCCGCGGGGATCGTGATCGGCGACGGGCTCCGCGGTGACGGGCGCCGCTACCTCCTGATCAACTCGGCGATGTTCGGGAGTGCCGCCTGGCTGTCGGCCATGCTCTTCCACGCATTGCGCCCCGCGCACGGGGTCTGGGATTTCGCGGCGTTCCCGGCGCTCGCACTGCTCGTCGCCACGCGTTACGCGATCACGAGCGCGATCTTCGCGGGCGGCCTGGCGACGGCGGGGCGAGGCCGCTACTTCTCGCTTCTCCGCCAGGTGGGCCTCGAGGAGATCGCCGCGGCGGCCGGTGAGGGAAGCCTCGGCGTGCTCTTGGCACTCGGGCTCGAGCAGGCGCCCGTGATGCTTCCGTTCCTCGCTCCTCTGCTCGGCGCCCTGTACGCGTCCAAGGCGAACCTCGAGCGTCTTCGCGAGGAGACGGGCCGCGCGCTGAACGCGGTCGCCGACGTGATCGACGCTCGCGATCCTTCGACGGCGGCGCACAGCGAGCGCGTCGCCGACTACGTCGCGGCGTTCGCGGACGCCATCGAGCTGCCTCGGCGGGAACGTGACCGGCTCGTGCAAGCGGCCCGTTTCCACGACCTCGGGAAGATCGCCGTCGAGGTGCAGACGCTGACGAAGGAAGGAAGGCTGACGGAGGAGGAGCTGGCCCAGATACGGCGGCACGCGAAGCTCTCGGGCGAGCTGCTGCGCCCGTACAGCTTCGCCGTCGAGATGGCGGGCTTCGTCGAGCTCCACCACGAACGCCACGACGGCCGCGGGTACTACGGAGTCAGAGGCTCCGCGCTGCCGATCGAGGCGGAGGTGCTCGTGGTGGCCGACAGCTTCGACGCGATGACCTCTGTCCGCTCGTACCGCCCGGCGCTGACGAGGGAGGAGGCGACCCAGGAGGTGCTGGACAAGGCGGGGACGCAGTTCCACCCGCTCGTCGCCCGCGCCTTCGCGGCGGTCGTCGCCGGCCAGGCGCCCGGAGCCGCACTCGACGAGCAGGAGCTGCTCGCGCTGCGCCGTGCCTTCGCCTCGATCCGGCCGTTGCACCTGCCTGCGCTGACCGAGCTGCTCCAGCCCCGGTCCTTCGTCATCGCCTTCGTCATTCTCGGGTTCGCGCTCGCCGGCCTCTCCGGCTGGATGCTTCGCGCGCTCGCGGCGGTCGCAGCCGCAGGCGTCGCCGCGCTCGTCTGGCGGCTGAGCGACCGCTCGATCGAGCGCCGCCGCCGGCGCGCGCGCGCGGCGGCACGATCCGGCTCCGCCGACGCGATCGTCGCGGCCGGCGGATTCGACGCCTGGACGGCCTGGCTCGACGAGGGGGCCCCGATGCCCTCGGAGCACCCGTCGCGAGACGAGGCGGAAGAGCTTGCCGAGGCGCGCAGCTGGGCGCGCCGGCGCGCAAGCGCGCTCGAGGTGCGGCTCACCACCGGTCGGACGCTCCTGCTCTCGGAGCCGCAGGCGAACGGCGGCAGGCTCGCCGTCGTGCTCGCGCGCCGGCCGCGGCCGTACGAGCGCGACCTGCTCGACGAGGTCGTTCGGGCCGCCAAGGCGTGCAGCTGCGCGGCCCCGTCTCCGGTCCGGGAGCAACGCAGGACGTCCACGACCGATGCCGATGCGCGCCGCGCGGTTCTCCTCGTCGAGCTGAACGCCTTCGAGTCGCTCCGCTGCATCGGGGGGCAGTTGCTCGCCGAGCGTGTGGTGGACGACGCGGAGCTGCGCATCCGCGCCGTCCTGCGGCCGACCGACGCCGTCGTACGGCTGGGGGACGACATCTTCGGCGTCTCGACGCTTCTGCCCGAAGATCAGGATCTCGACCGCATCCGTGAACGGATCGCCGAGGCGGCCGCCGCCGTCTCGCTGCCGAGACGCGGCGAGCGGCTGCGCCCTCAGGTGATCGGCGAAGTCGGAGCTGCGGTGGCGACGTCGGCCCGACTCGCGCGGATCGACGCTCTGCTGCTGCCGGGCAACGATGCCGTGCCGCGGTGACGCTCGGCGTCGTCTGTGCCGTCGGCTTCCTGTTCGCGTGGGCGATGGGAGCCGATCTCCGGCGGCTTGCCGAGGTGCGCTTCCGTGCATCCTGGCTCGTCTTCATCGCGCTCGCGCTGCAGCTCGTCGCCTTCGTCCGGATTCCGGACATCGGCGCGCGCGCGTCGCTCGAGGTGCCGCTCCATCTCGCCAGCTACGCGATCCTGATCCTCTTCGCGGCGGCGAACGCGCGCCTCCGCGGCTTCGGCCTCGCCACGCTTGGCCTCCTCGCGAACGCGGTCGTCATCGTCGCGAACGGCGGCCGCATGCCGGTGGCGCTTCGTGCGTGGGAGTCGACCGGGGGCCGCGCGGCAGAGCTGCTCGGCACCGGCCATTACAACAACAACGTCGCCACGACGGCCGGCACGCACCTGCGGTTCCTCGCGGACGTCTTCCCGCTGCCGCCGGGGCTGCCGCTCGCGAACACCTTCTCCCTCGGCGACCTGCTCCTGCTCGCCGGCGCGACCCTCTTCGTCTACTGCACCTGCACGGACGGGCGGGACCGAAGCCTGCGCGCTGCGCTCCGGCCGCTCGCGGTGCCCGACTTCCGCCACCTCCTGCTCGGCCGATCCGTTTCCAAGTGCGGCGACTGGCTGACGCTGGCGGCCACGATCACGTGGACGTTCGAACGGACGCACTCGACGGTCTACGTCAGCGCGCTGCTGCTCGCCCGGATCGGCGCGGCGATCGCAGGCGCCTTCGTCAGCGCCCCGATGCTCGACCGGTACCCCCGGACACGCGTTCTGGCGGTGGTCGAGCTCGTCCGGGCGGGATGCGTCGCGGCGATGATCGTCGTCGCCGCGGCCGGCCGGGTCACGCTGCTCCTGCCGTTCGTCTTCGCGTCCTCGCTCGTGGCCGCGGCGACCGACCCGACCGCCTCGAGCCTCGTCCCCGACCTGCTCCCGCGGAGCCTCCTCCACCGTGCAAACGCGCTCCACGCGGTCTCCAGAAGCGTCGTCATGTGCGTCGGCGCGCTCGTCGGCGGCCTCGCGACCGCCTGGCTCGGCATCCGGACGGCGCTGGGCGTCGACGTCGCGACCTTCTGCGTCGCGGTCGCCGTCTACGCCCGCCTGCCGCGACCGCCGGTGGTCGTGCGGCGCACCCCGGCCGGCGTCGAGCCGAAGCCGCTCGGCCGCCGTGACGTCGCGCGCACGATCCTCCGCAGCAGGCTCCTCGCCTGCCTCGTCGGCTCCTTCGTCCTGGTCACGATGGCGATGGGCGTCCTGAACGCGAGCCTCGCGGAGTTTCTCGGCTCGGTTCCGGGGAGCGGCGGCTACGGCGTCGGCATCGCGGCAATCGCCGGCGGCCTCGTGTGCGGCGAGTTCCTCACGGGCTTCCTGCGCGAGGCCTCGATCGTGCGCCGGGCTCCCGCCATCGCATTCGCTGGTCTTCATACCTTCAGCGATCCCGTACGACACCGGCAAAATAAAAGAGGTTCTTCCGTCCGCGAAATCGTTTAGCTCTTTGAGACTGAGGCGGAAGATATTCTGATTCG
>Ga0187777_10000327_pt1 | contig 34832 bp, 38 predicted proteins | sample 1015_Q2_SP5_10_M_FD_132416 | JGI IMG/M metagenome (GOLD analysis project Ga0187777, IMG submission 132416) | Tropical peat soil microbial communities from peatlands in Department of Meta, Colombia - 1015_Q2_SP5_10_MG | ecosystem: Environmental > Terrestrial > Soil > Wetlands > Peat | place... | reverse complement strand
CCGGAGCGGCGGCGCGTGCGCACGTGCTGCGCGAGGCGGGCCGCGTGCTGCGCATACGCGCAGACGAGATCGCCGACTCCGTCGTCGCGGAGACGGCGAAGCCGCGAACCGAGGCGATCGCGCACGACCTCTATCCCGCGGTCGACCATGCCGCATGGCTCGCCGCGCATGCCGAGCGGGTGCTACGCGACGAGCGCGTCCGTTTCTCACAACTGCACCTGAAGACGAAGAAGGCCTGGCTCGTGTACGAGCCGCTCGGCGTGGTCGCTGCGATCACGCCGTGGAACATCCCGTTCGGGATCCCCTTCACCGAGGTCGCGACGGCGGTTGCCGCCGGCAACGGGGTCGTGCTCAAGCCGTCCGAGCTGACGCCGCTCACGGGCGAATGGGTGCGACGCGTGCTCGAGGAAGCGGGCGCGCCGGCCGGGCTCGTGCAGGTGGTGCAGGGCGAGGCCGACGTCGGCGAGGCGCTCGTCGGCGATCCCGGGATCGCCAAGGTGTTCTTCACCGGCTCGGTCGCCGTCGGCCGCCGTGTTGCCGCCGCCGCCGGCGCGCGCGGCTGTCCGGTCGTGCTCGAGCTCGGCGGCAAGGATCCGATGGTCGTGTTCGCGGACGCCGACGTCGACCGGGCAGTGGACGGCGCGGTCTTCGCCTCGTTCGTCAACGCCGGGCAGGCCTGTGTCAGCGCCGAGCGCATCTACGTCGAGCGTCCGCTCTACGAGGAGTTCACGCGCAGGCTGTCCGAACGCGCGCGGCAGCTGAAGCTCGGCCAGGAGATCGGCCCTCTCATCTCGGAGCGGCAGCTGGAAGAGGTCGAGCGGCTCACCGGTACCCGCCGGGCCGGACGCGACGGCTGGTTCCTCGAGCCGACGGTGCTCGAGCGGCGGCTGCCGGACGTGGAGATCTTCGGTCCGGTCGTCACGGTCGAGCCGTTCGACGGCGAGGACGAGGCGGTGCACCGCGCGAACGACACGCAATTCGGGCTCGCGGCCAGCGTGTGGTCGCGCGATCTGGCCAAGGCGAAGCGCGTGTCCCGCCGGATCGAGGCCGGCATGGTGTGGGTGAACGACTTCGGCTACTCGTTCACGACCGGACAGGCGGCGTGGGGCGGCGTGAAGGGTTCGGGGTTCGGCCGGACGAGCTCGAAGCACGGACTGTACGAGTCGGTCGCGGTCAAGTACGTCGACTCGGACCGCGGTCGCCTGCGGCCGGCGTGGTGGTTCCCCTACGACGCGGCAACGGAGCGCTCGCTTCGCGCGCTGCTCGACGTCCTGTACGGCTCGCGCAGCGAGCGGATGCGCGCCGCATGGCGCTACCGGCGTGAGCTCGTGCACGCCGCGAAGCGGTCGCTGGGCCGATGAGCGAGCTCTCGCACGTCGGCGAGGCAGGCGACGTTCGCATGGTGGACGTCGGCGGGAAGCAGCTCTCGCGACGCCGGGCGGTCGCGCGCGCCGAGCTGCGGCTGGCGGCCGAGACGGCGCGCCGGCTGCGCGAGCTGCCGAAAGGAGACGCGCTCGCCACCGCACAGGTTGCCGGGATCATGGCGGCCAAGCGGACGAGCGAGCTGATCCCGCTCTGTCACCCGCTTCCGCTCACGCACGTGGAGGTGACGCTCGACGTACGGGAGGATTCGGTCGAGATCGTCGCAGCTGCGGAGACGACGGCGCAGACCGGCGTCGAGATGGAGGCGTTGACCGCGGCAGCGGTTGCGGCGCTCACCGTCTACGACATGGCGAAGGCGATCGACAAGGAGATGGTCGTCGCCGAGGTGCGACTGCTCGAGAAGACGAAGGAGGTCGTGATCTGAGGGCGGGCGTGCTGACGGTGTCCGACGGCGTCGTTGCGGGGACGCGGGAGGATCGCAGCGGCGACGTGCTCGTCGAGCTCCTGCTCGCAGACGGCTTCGAGGTCGAGCGCACCGTCGTGCCGGACGAGCGCGACGAGATCGCCGCTGCGCTGCGTGCGCTCGCGCCGCAGGTACGGCTCGTCCTGACGACCGGTGGCACGGGTCTCGCCCCGCGGGACGTGACGCCCGAGGCGACGCTCGACGTCGTCGAGCGAGAGGCACCGGGCATCGCCGAGGCGCTTCGCGCCGACTCGATCGCGAAGACACCGCACGGCCTGCTCTCGCGCGGCGTCGCCGGCGTCGTCGGATCGACGCTCGTCGTCAACCTTCCGGGTTCCCCGGGCGGCTGCCGGGACGGCTTCGCCGTGCTCCGTCCGACGCTCGCGCACGCGCTCGAGCTGCTCGCGGGCGACCGCGATGTCGCGCATCGGCAGACGTGAGCGATCTCGCCCTCGCCCCCTTGCCCGCGCGCCTCGCGCGGCTCGTGAAGATCGAGCACACGCTCTTCGCACTTCCGTTCGCATACGTCGGCGCGTTCCTCGCGGTGAACGGCACACCGTCTGTGCACGACCTCGTGTGGATCACGCTCGCGATGGTCGGCGCCCGCTCGCTGGCGATGGCGCTCAACCGGCTGATCGACGCCGGCATCGATGCACGAAACCCGCGCACCGCCGCACGCGAGCTGCCGAGCGGGCAGCTCTCGACGCTGCAGGTCGTGTTGTTCTGCGCTGCCTCGCTGGTGCTCTTCGTCGTCGCGGTGTGGCAGCTCGCGCCGCTGACGCACGAGCTCTGGCCGATACCCGTCGCCGCCTTCGTCCTCTACCCGTACCTCAAGCGCTGGACGTGGCTGTGCCACCTCTGGCTCGGCGCCGTCGACGGTCTCGCGCCCGTCGGCGCGTGGGTCGCGATCACGAACAGGCTGCCGTGGCAGTCGTGGGTGCTCGGCGCCGCGGTCGCGTTCTGGGTGGCCGGGTTCGACCTCTTCTACGCCCTCTTCGACGTCGACGTGGACCGCCGGCAGGGCCTGCACTCGGTCGCCACCCGTTTCGGACTGCGGGGCGCGTTCGTCGGTGCACGGCTCTCGCACACGGCGACGGTGGCCTGTCTCACGGCGGTGGGGGTGGGGCTCTCCGTCGGCGCGCTCTACTGGATCGGCGTTGCAGCGGTGGTCGCGCTGCTCGTCTACGAGCACGCGCTCGTGCGTCCGGGGGACCTGCGCAGGCTCGATGCGGCGTTCTTCACGATGAACGGCGTGATCAGCGTCGTGTTCGCCGTGTTCGTGATCGCGGACGCGATCGTGTGATGCGACCTAGACTGGCCGCGTGATCCGGGCACGCAGCCTCGGCAAGCGTTTCGGCGAGAAGCGGGTGCTCCGCGGCGTCGACCTGGACGTGGAGGCCGGCGGCTTCGCCCTCGTCACGGGTGCGAACGGCTCCGGCAAGACGACGTTGCTGCGCATCTGCACCGGGCTCATGCTGCCGAGCGACGGTGAGCTGGAGCTGAAGGTCGGGCGGGGCGAGATCGGCTACCTGGCTCACGAGCCGCTCGTCTATCGCGAGCTGAGCGCGCTCGAGAACCTCGACCTCTACGGGCGTCTCTATCGCGTGCGCGAACGGCGCGAGCGGATCGGCATGCTGCTCGAGCGGTTCGGTCTCTGGGACGTTCGCCACGAGCGGGTGGCGTCGTACTCGCGCGGGATGGCGCAACGGCTCGCGCTCTGCCGCGTCCTCCTTCACGACCCGTCGCTGCTCGTGCTCGACGAGCCGTACGCGGCACTCGACGCTGCCGGCGCCGAGTTGCTCGACGCCCAGCTCGCCGAGCTGCGCGGCGAGCGGACGTTCGTCGTCTCGACACACGATCCCGAACGCCTGGCTTCGCTCGCCACGGTTCGGCTGGCACTCGGGTGACATACCTGCGCGATGTCGGGGCGCTTGCGCGCAAGGATCTCCTGCTCGAGCTGCGGGCGAGGGACACGCTGCCGGCGATGCTGCTCTTCGTCGTCTCGACGTTCGTCGTCTTCCACTTCGCACTGCCTGCGCGCTCCTCGCAGCTGGCGGCGAGCGGGCTGCTCTGGGTTGCGATCGTCTTCACGGCGCTGCTCGGTCTCGGCCGGGCGTTCGTCCCGGAGCGCGAGCAGCGCGTGCTCGACGGGCTCGTGCTCGCGCCCTGCGACCGTAGTGCGATCTGGCTCGGGAAGTCGCTGGCCACGCTCGCCTTTCTCGCCGCCGCCGAGGTGGTCGCCCTGCCCGCGTTCGCGCTCTTCTTCCACGGGCTGAACGGGGCGACGGTCGGCGGCGTGGTGCTCGCGGATCTCGGCATCTGCGGGGTCGGCACCTTTCTCGGCGCGATGGCGGTCGCCACCCGTGCCCGCGACCTGCTCCTGCCGCTCATCTTCCTGCCGCTCGCGATCCCGATCGTGATCGGCGGCGTCGGCGCGAGCGTCGTCGGCTCCCCGGCCCGGTATCTGGCCTTCCTGGCCCTCTACGACGGGCTTTTCGGGCTCGTGTGCTGGGCCTCGTTCGAGTACGTCGTGACCGAGTGAGCCCGCAGGGGGCACAATTGAGGCCGGTGGGTCGCTCATACCGGATACCGCTCCCCGTGGTCGCCGCGCTCGCTCTCGCGCTCGTGACGGTCGCGCTCGTCCTCGTCTTCTTCGTCGCGCCGAACGACGCGAACCAGGGCTTCTCGCAGCGGATCTTCTACTTCCACGTCTCGATCGCGTTCACCGCGTACGCATGCTTCGCGGGCGGTGCCTGGAAGGCGCTCGTCCATCTCTGGAAGCGCGACCCGCTGGCCGATCTCGAAAGCTATGTCGCCGTGCACCAGGGGCTGATCTTCGGCTCGCTCGTGCTGATCACCGGCTCGATCTGGGCCAAGATCTCCTGGGGTCACTGGTGGCTGTGGAGCGAGGATCAGCTCGTGCTCTTCCTCGTCCTGTTCCTCTTCTACGCGGCCTACTTCATGCTGCGCTTCTCGGTCGATCCCGGCCCGCAGCGCGCGAACCTCAGTGCGGTCTACGCGCTCTTCGGCGTCGTGCTGATCCCGGTCAGCTTCCTTGCCATCAGGATCGCGAAGGGCTTCATCCACCCGGTCGTGTTCACGAGGCACGGGCCCAACTTCGGCGGCTGGATCCTCGTCGCCTATTGCGTCGCTCAGGCTGCGATGCTCGTCCTCGCCTATGCGCTCTACCGCGTGGAGCTTGCCGGCAAGCGTCTCGACGAGCGGCTGCGCGGACTGAGGGAGGTGCTCGCGTGACGACCGCCGAGAAGTACGTGACCGCCGCCTATTGCGCCGTGTTCGCGATGCTGCTCCTGTACGTCGTGATCATCGCGTTGAAGCTGACGCGGCTCGAGCGGGAGGTCGACGAGCTCGCGGAGCGCACGGAGGCCGGACCCGTGGAGGAGCCGCGGGAGCGGACGCTCGTTGGCTGAGCTCCTGTTCTGGCCGGTGCTGGTCTGCTACGGAGAGGCGGCGGTCGGGTATCTCGGGGACGCGCGACGACCCGGAGCTGCCGGTCGCGCGGCGACGTGGGGCGTGCGCCTCGGCTGGCTCGTGCAGACCGCGCTGCTCGCGGTGCAGGCGGCTCGCGAGGCCGGCTTCCCGTGGGGGACGTGGGCGGGGTCGCTGAACCTCTTCGTCTGGCTCGTCGTCGGGGCGTATCTGATCTGGGGCTGTCGCAAGCCGTACCGGCTCCTCGGGCTGGGCGTGATGCCGCTCGCGGCGGCGCTGCTCGTCGTCGCGCGTGCGGGCGGCGGCACCGGCGTCGGCACGCGCAGCCATTACTCGAACCTGTTTCTCGTCGTTCACGTCGGGCTCGTGCTCGCGGCGTTTGCGGGCTTCACGCTCGCGGCAGCGCTGTCGGGCCTCTATCTCTGGCAGGAGCGGCGGCTGAAGCGGCGCGCCGCGACGATCCTGCGACGGCCCGCGCCTTCGCTGGCGACGCTCGACCGACTCGCCGGTCGCACGGTCGCCGTCTCGCTGCCGGCGTTGACGCTCGGGATCGCCGTCGGGATCGTGCGCCTCGTCGAACGCGGCGATCGCGTCGATGCGCTCGTCGTCGCGACGCTCGTCACCTGGCTTGTCTGGACGGCGTACATCGTGCTGCGCACGGCCCGGGGCTGGACCGGCCGCCGCGCGGCCTACCTCGCGCTTGCCGGCTTCGCGCTCGTGATCCTCGTCAGGCTGGCGCTTCCCGTGACCCACTTCACCTGATGCGGCTCGTCCTCGTCGGCACCTCACACCATCACGCGCCGATCGAGCTGCGGGAACGGGTGGCGCTCGACCGCGAGCAGTCCCGCGAGCTTGCCGCGCGGCTTGCCGCAGGCGGCGGCGAGGCCGTCTGCCTCTCGACGTGCAACCGCACCGAGCTGTACGTGACCGGCGCCGACGCCGAGGCGATCGAGCGGACCGCCGTCGCCGCGCTTGCGGAGCTCGAGCCTCAGGTCGAGCAGGCGCTGTACCGCCTGCACGATCACGCGGCGGCGCTGCACCTCTTCCGCGTCGCCGCCGGCCTCGACTCGCTCGTGCCGGGCGAGGGCGAGATCCTCGGCCAGGTGCGTGCGGCGCACGAGCTGGGGACGACCTCCACCCTGCTCGACCGCGTCTTCCGGCAGGCGCTCCATGCGGGTCGAAAGGTGCGCACCCAGACCGCGATCGGCGAAAGTCCGGCGTCGGTGTCGTCCGCGGCGGCGGCACTCGCGGAGCAGGTGTTCGGCGAGCTCGAAGGATGCGCGATCCTTCTCGTCGGTGCGGGCAAGATCAGCGAGCAGGCGGCGCGCAACCTGCTCACGCGGCGCGCGCGGATCACGTTCGTCGCCAATCGCACGCTCGATCGTGCGGAGGAGCTCGCTCGGCGCGTCGGCGCCGAGCCGCTGCCGCTCGACCGCATCGGGGAGGAGCTCGTGACGGCCGACGTCGTCGTTGCGTCCACGAGCTCGCCCGGATACGTGCTCGATGCGGAGACGGTTGCGCGCGCCCTGCGCTGCCGCCGTGGCCGCCAGCTCCTGCTGATCGACCTCGCCGTCCCGCGCGATCTCGACCCTGCGATCCACGATCTCGAAGGCTGCTACCTCTTCGACGTCGACGATCTCGAGGCGATCGTCGCCGAGACGCTCGCGGGCCGGCGCAGCGAGGCCGAGCGCGCCGAGTCGATCGTCAACGCGGAGGCGGAGAAGTTCCACGAATGGCAGGCGTCGCGCGACGTGATCCCCGCGATCGCCTCGCTGCGGGCCCGTGCCGAGGAGATCCGGGAGGCGGAGCTGCGGAAGGCGGAAGGACTGCTCGGCCGGCTCGACGAGAGCCAGCGGAAGGCGGTCGAGGCGATCACCGCGCAGATCGTGAACAAGCTCCTGCACCTGCCGACCGTGCGCCTGAAGCAGGCGGCCGCGGCGGCCGACGGAGTGGTCTATGCTGAGGCGGTGCGCCACCTGTTCGGTCTCGGCGAGGACGAGCACTGAAACCGGTCCCCGGGCACCCCGAGCGGCTCATCGGACGGCCCTTGCCGCTGCAGGCGCCGACGGTGTTCGTCCGCATCCGGCCGCGGGGCGTGAACCCCTGCGGGCGGCCGGTCCGTCGCCGCGCACGCTGTGCTGATCCGCGTCGGCAGCCGCGGCAGTAGGCTCGCGCTCACGCAGGCGGAGCTCGCCGCGTCGCGCCTGCGGGGACCTGGGATCGAGATCGCGTTCGTCCCGATCACGACCGCCGGCGACCGGGACCGGACGAAGCCGTTCGGCGAGATCGGCTCGCGCGGCGTGTTCGTCAAGGAGCTCGAAGAGGCGCTGCTCGAGCATCGGATCGACGTCGCCGTGCACTCGGCCAAGGACATGACGTCGCTCGACCCGGCCGGCCTCGCGGTGGGCGCCTACCTCGAGCGGGACGATCCTCGCGACGCGCTCTGCGGCGCGGACGCGATCCGCCCGGGCATGCGCGTCGGAACAGCCTCCGCGCGGCGCAAGGCGCAGCTGCTGGCGCTCGAGCCGACGCTCTCGATCGAGCCGCTGCGCGGCAACGTCGAGACGCGGTTGCGCAAGCGCGGCGAGCGCGGGCTGGACGCGATCGTGCTCGCCGCGTGCGGGCTCGACCGCCTCGGTCTGGGCGCGGAGATCGGCCGCCGCTTCGATCCGGACGAGCTGCTGCCGGAGGCCGCGCAGGGCGCGCTCGCGCTCCAGGTGCGCCTGGGCGACGAGAAGCTCGTTGCCGCGGCCGATCACTGCGAGACGCGGCGGCGTGTCGAAGCAGAGCGGGCGGTCGTCGCCGCCGTCGGCGGCGGCTGCCTCGCACCGGTCGCCGCCCATCACGACGGTGTCACGCTGAGCGGGCTCGTTGCGGCGGAGGACGGCTCCTGGCTCGAGCGCCGGAGCGGTAGCGACCCGGCGGCGCTGGGGCGCGAGCTCGCACGGCTCGCCGCCGGCCGATGAGAGTCGTCGTAACGCGGGCCGAAGCCCAGGCCGATCCGCTCGTGGAGCGGCTCGAGGCGCTTGGTCACCAGGTCGTGCGCTGCCCGCTGATCCGGATCGAGCCGCTCGGCGACGGGCCGATCGACCCGGCGCCGTACGACTGGGTCGTCGTCACCAGCCCCAACGGCGCGGCGGAGCTCGCCCGTCGTCTCGCCGCGCCGCCGCACCGGCTGGCGGCGATCGGTCCGGGTACCGAGGCCGAGCTGCGCAGACGAGGGCTTCATCCGAGCCTCGTGCCCGTCGTCTCGACGCAGGAGGGACTGCTGGCGGAGCTGCCGCGACCGCCCGGACGCGTGCTGCTCGCCGCGGCGGAGGGCGCGCGGCGGCTGCTCGTGGACGAGCTGGGCGCGGACTTCCTGCCGCTCTACCGCACCGTCGAGCTGGTGCCGGACGCCGCACCGGAGGGCGACCTCGTGCTGCTGGCCTCGCCGTCCGCGGCCCGTGCGCTCGCCCGCACCGGCGCGCGGCTACCCGTCGTGGCGATCGGCCCGCAGACCGCGGGCGCGGCGCGGGCGGCCGGGCTCGAGGTCAGGGCCGAGGCCGAGACGCACGATCTCGACGGTCTCCTGGCCGCGGTCGCCGCTCTCGCTTAGTCTCGCGCCGAGATGCGGCCGTTCATCACCTTCCTGACCGACTTCGGGCTGCAGGACGACTTCGTCGGCACCTGCCACGGCGTGATCAAGCGGATCGCGCCCGACGCGGAGATCATCGACATCACGCACGGCATCCGCCCGGGCCGGATTCTCCAGGGCGCGCTCGTGCTCGCGAACACGTTGCCGTACATGCCCGTCGGCGTTCACCTCGCGGTGGTCGATCCGGGTGTGGGCGGCGTGCGCCGCGCGCTCGCGCTCCGCGACGCAGAGGGCCGCGCGTACGTCGGCCCGGACAACGGCCTGCTCCTTCCCGCCGCCGACCGGTTCGGCGGGATCGTCGAGGCGTGGGAGCTCGCCAACCCGGCCTACGCGCTCGGCCCGGTGTCGCGCACGTTCCACGGGCGCGACCTCTTCTCGCCGGCGGCGGCGCATCTCGCGCTCGGGGTGCCGCTCGCGGAGCTGGGGCCGCCGGTCGACCCCGACGCGCTCGTCCGGCTGGAGCTGCCGGAGCCGGAGATCGGCCACTCGCGCATCCGTGCGACCGTGCTCGGGGTCGACCGCTTCGGCAATGTCGTGCTCAACGTCACGCGCGAGCAGCTCGAGCAGGCGTCGATCGTGCCCGGGACGCGGGTGGAGGTGGCCGCGCGCGGCGAGCGCTACTTCGCGGTGGCGGCACGCACCTTCGGCGACGCGCGCGTGGGCGACCTGATCCTGTACGAGGACAGCTACCGGAACGTCGCCGTCGCCGTCTCGCGCGGCAGTGCCGCAGATCTGCTCGGCGTCGAGGAGGGGAGCGCGCTCCTCATCCAGGTCGACGCGCCGTGAGCCGACAGGCGCGCTTCGCGCGGCTCGTCACGGACGTCGTCGTCCGGCAGCCGTTCCTCTGGCGGCTGCTGCGGGGCAGGCTTCGCGCGATGTTCGACGCGATCGCGCCGACCTGGGAGACGCGGATCGGGCCGGACCACGTTGCTGCGCTCGAGCTCGCGCTCGCCGAGCTCGGGGCGTCGCCGCGGCGCGCGCTCGACCTCGGCACCGGCACGGGCGTTGCCGCGCAGGCGGTGGCGCAGCGCTTCCCGGGCGCCGAGGTGATCGGCGTCGATCTCGCGCCCGCAATGGTGGCCGAGGCAGCGCGGATGCTGCCCGCGGAGCTCGCCGGCCGTGTTCGGTTCGAGGTCGGCGACGCGTCGGCGCTGCGCTTCGCCGACGGCGAGTTCGAGCTCGTCACGCTCGCGAACATGATCCCGTTCTTCGACGAGCTCGCGCGCGTGACCGCCGGGGGCGGCACGATCGTGCTCTCGTTCTCGCGCGGCGCCGAGACGCCGATCTACGTCCCGCAGGAGCGGCTCCGGCACGAGCTCGGCCGGCGCGGTTTCGCGGAATTTGCGGCATTTTCAGCCGGACCGGCGACCGCGCTGCTGGCACGGAGGCGGTAGGGTCCGCGCACCGGTTCGAGACACGGTTGCACCGGTCCGGACCGCCCAAAGCCCCCAAGAACGCTCGCGCGTACTCGGGGGCTTTTCTACGCTTCAGGGCCGGCGGCGCACGAACGATGGCGAGGGCCGGACTCGAACCGGCGACACCCCGGTTTTCAGCCGAGTGCTCTACCAGCTGAGCTACCTCGCCAGGTGCGCGCGAAGTCTAGCCGCGGCGGACGGCGGCGAGCCGCTCGACGAGGGTCTCGACGAGGTCTCCCTTGAGCAGGACGGCGTCGGCTCCCGCCTCGGAGACGGCGCGATGCAGCTGCGGGTCGGGGTCGCCCGTGAAGGCGATCAGGCAGAGCTGGGGATGGTCCTTCCGCATGCGCGCGACCGCGGTGACGCCGTCGACGAGCGGCATGTGCAGGTCGATCACGACTGCGTGCGGCAGCAGCGTGTCGGTGAGCTCGATCGCGTCGAGGCCGTTGAGCGCGGCGCCGACGACCGTCAGCTCCGGCTGATGCTCGATCAGCGGCTGAAGCGATGCGAGAAAGTCCTCGTCGTCGTCCGCAAGGAGGACGCGAACCGGCGCAGTGCTCGAACCATCCGCCTGGCTCATCAAGGCGCTGACGTTAGCCTTGTGGCCGTGAGCGTGCAACCGCCGCGACGCCGGGTAGCGTTGATCGGGGCTCCTCTCGACCTCGGGGCCGGTCGCCGCGGTGTCGACATGGGGCCGTCCGCGATTCGCTACGCGGGGCTCGAGCAGCATCTCGCGGAGACGCTCGGCGTCGACACCGTCGACCGCGGCAACGTTGCGGCGCCCGTGGCCGAGGCGATGGACGAAGGCGACGTCCACGCGCGCTTCCTGCGCCCGATCCTCGAGCTGTGCGATCGCGTCGCGCAGCTCGTCGGCGACGCCCGCCGCAGCGGGGAGACGCCTGTCGTGCTCGGCGGAGACCACTCGGTGGCGCTCGGCACCCTCGTCGGCATGGCGTCGGTCGGCGGGCCGGGCGGTGTCCTCTGGGTCGACGCGCACGGCGACCTGAACACGCCGGAGTCCTCGCCGAGCGGGAACGTGCACGGAATGCCGCTCGCGGCGGCGCTCGGCCTCGCCGGGGCCGCATTCGCGTACGGCTCCTGGACACTGCCGGCCATCGAGCACGGCCGGCTCGCGCTCGTCGGCGTCCGCTCGCTCGACAAGGGCGAGCGCGAGCTGCTGAAGGGGCTCGACGCGAGGGTGTTCACGATGAGCGACATCGATCGCCTCGGCATCGAGTCGTGCATGCGCGAGGCGCTCGCGCACGCCGCCGGCGCGTCCTTTCTCCACGTCAGCCTCGACCTGGACGTCGTCGACCCCGACTACGCGCCGGGCGTGGGCACGCCGGTGCGCGGCGGCCTCTCCTACCGCGAGGCGCATCTGGCGATGGAGCTCGTCGCGGAGTCGGGACTCGCCGACTCGCTCGACGTGGTCGAGGTGAACCCCGTGCTCGACCGCGAGAACGCGACCGGGAAGCTCGCCGTCGAGCTCGTCGCGTCGGCGCTCGGCGCCCGCATCCTCTAGCGCGCAACTCTTCTGAACGTCACACGCGCGCGTGGACCTTCGGGCCCGACCCGCCCCCTACTCAGGCCGAGCCTATCGTCGCCGTGGCGTCGGCGACAGATGTCCTTTCGTGCGACTCCGTCACGACTTCGTCAGGCGGCGAGGAACCGCTCGACCGCGGTCGCAACGGCGTCGAACGCGTCCCACATGACGATGTGCATGCCGGGCACCGGCAGCACCTCGAGCCCGTCGCCGAGCGCCTCGCGGTACGCGGCGATCTGCTCGTCGCGGACGAGCCCGAATGCGGGCGCGTAGATGAGCAGCGTCGGCACGCCTGCCAGCGTCTCCGGAGGAGGCGGCGGCGTGACGAGCTCGCCGTAGACCGAGACGGCCGCCGGTCGGCAGGAACGCCGGCGGATGCTGCCGTCCGGCTGCAGCTCGAACGCCTGCTCGACGTCCCGTTCTGCGTCTTCACGCGACGTGAGCACGCTCGCGGCGAGCCGCGTCTCGACGTACGCCTCGGCGCTCGCATACACCCCGCCGTTGAGCTCGGCCTCGGCGAGCTGGAGGGAGGGGCCCGGGAGCGGCTGGATCGCAGGATCGAGGAGCACCGCACGGCGGATGCGCTCCGGGTGGGCGGCGGCGAGCTCGAGCACGAGCCTGCCGCCCCACGAGTGCCCGACCCAGTCGGCCCTTCCGATCCCGAGCGCGTGGGTCGTCTCGACGAGGTCGGCGAGATGCGCAGGGATCGTCCAGGGCGGCTCCCAGTCCGAGCGCCCGTGACCGCGCAGGTCGGGCGCGAGGATGTGGAACTGCGTCCAGCGCTCCTCGGCGAGGCGCCGGTAGCGCTCGCCGTGTGCCGTCACGCCGTGCAGGCAGACGACCGGCGGTGCGGACGGGTCGCCCCACTCGTGCACGTGCAATCGCATGTCGCTACTTCTCCTCGCCGTTGCCCGACGGACGGTAGTACGTGCGGCCCTTCAGCTCCTCCGGAAGATAGTCGACCTCGAAGCCGCGCGGATCGTCGTGCGGGTACACGTACCCCTCGCCGTGGCCGAGTCGGCGGCCGTAGTAGCTCGCGTTGCGCAGCGACTTCGGCGGCTTGACGTTCCCGCGTTCGTGCACGTCCGCGGTCGCCTCGTTGATCGCGACGTAGCTCGCGTTCGACTTCGGCGCGCGCGCGAGATAGATGGCCGCCTGGGCGAGATTGAGCCGCGCCTCCGGCAGCCCGACGTGCTCGACCGCCTGCGCGGCGGCGACGGCGACGAGCAGCGCACGTGGATCGGCGTTGCCGATGTCCTCGGAGGCGAGCACGATCATCCGCCGGGCGACGAAGCGCGCGTCCTCGCCGCCCTCGAGCATCGCCGCGAGGTAGTAGACGGTCGCGTCAGGATCCGAGCCGCGCATCGACTTGATGAACGCGGACGTGAAGTTGTAGTGCGCGTCTGCATCCTTGTCGTAGACGACGGGCCGCTTGCGCGCCGCGTCCTCGACGTGCGCTTCCGCGATCGGCACGCCTTCCGCGCGCGCGGTCTCCGCGGCGAGCTCGACGATGTTGAGCGCGTTGCGCGCGTCGCCGCCGCTTCGCCGCGCCGTCAACGAGACGAGCTCGTCCGGCAGCTCGGCGCCGACCTCACGCGCACCGCGGCGCACGATCTCCCGCATCTCCTCGAACGACAGCGGCTCGAGCTCGTAGATCTGGCAGCGGGACAGCAGCGCGGAATTCACCGCTAAGTACGGGTTCTCGGTCGTCGCGCCGATCAACGTCACGAGCCCCTCCTCGACCGCCGGCAGGAGCGCGTCCTGCTGGGCCTTGTTGAAGCGGTGGATCTCGTCGAGGAAGAGGATCGTCCGCCGGCCACCGGTGCCGAGCCGCTCACGCGCCCGCGCGAGCACCTCCCGCACGTCCTTCACCGATGCCGACACGGCCGACAGCTCCTCGAAGGCCGAGCCGGTGCCGGCCGCGACGATTCGCGCGAGCGTCGTCTTCCCCGAGCCGGGCGGGCCGTAGAAGATCGACGAGCGGACGCGGTCCTCACCGATCGCGAGCCGCAGCGCCGAGCCCTCGCCGAGGACGTGCACCTGCCCGACGAACTCGTCGAGCGTACGCGGCCGAAGACGCTGTGCGAGCGGTGCGACCTCGCCTGCACGCTGGGCTGCCGCATCGGAGAAGAGGTCTGCCATGGCGCAAGTATGCTCCCGCGCGTGGCCGTGACCAGCCTGCGCGACGAGGTGGCCGACCTCCTCTGCCGGCTCATACGCGTCGACACCACCAACCCTCCGGGCAACGAGACCGCAGCGGCGGAGCTCCTGCGCGGCTACCTCGAGGCGAGCGGCGTCCAGTGCGAGCTGTACGCGCGCGTCCCCGAGCGCGCCAGCCTCGTCGCGCGCATCTCGGGGCGCGGCGACGGACCAACGCTCATGCTTCTCTCGCACACCGACGTCGTCCTTGCCGATCCCGCCGAGTGGACGGCGCCGCCGTTCGGCGGCGAGCAGCGCGACGGCATGATCTGGGGCCGCGGCGCGCTCGACATGAAAGGACAGGTGGCCGCCGCGGCGGTCGCGATCGCGTCGCTCGCGCGCGAGGGCTTCCGGCCCGCCGGCGACCTGATCTTCGCCGCCACCGCCGACGAGGAGGTCGGCGACGGTTTCGGGCTCTCCTGGCTCTGCGAGCGGCATCCCGACGCGGTGCGCTGCGACTACGCGGTCAACGAGGGCGCAGGCGACCGGTTCGAGCTCGGCGGCAGGGCCGTCTACGTCTGCGCCGCGGCGGAAAAGCAGACGGCGCCCTTCCGGATCCTCGTGCACGGCCGCTCCGGCCATGCCTCGATGCCGGCCGTCGCCGACAACGCGCTCGTGAAGGCCGCGCAGCTGATCGGGCGTCTTGCGCAGTACCGGCCCGAGCCGCAGCTCCAGCAGGAGGTGGAGGCGTTCCTGCGCACCGTGCTCGGCGAGGTGCCGTCGCCCGGCTCGGCCGTCGAGCGAGTCCGTGCGCTCGACCCGACTGCGGCCGAGCTGATCGAGCCGCTGCTCTCGCCGACGTTCGCGCCGACGATGATCCAGGCCTCGCAGAAGCGGAACGTCATTCCTGCGCTGTGCGAGATCGACGTCGACTGCAGGCTGCTCCCGGGCCAGCACCCCCACCTCGTCGAGCCGCTCGTCCGCGCGGTGCTCGGCGGCGACATCGCCTACGAGCTCGAATGGCTCGAGGCGCAGGGCGGCACGCGCTCCGCGCTCGACACGCCGTTGTGGGACGCGGTCGAGTCATTCGTCGCGGCGAGCGAGCCGGGGGCGCACGCAGTGCCGATCTGCTGCACGGGCTTCACCGACAGCCACTGGCTGCGCGAGGCGTTCGGGACCGTGGCCTACGGCTTCTTCCCGGCCCGCGCGATGCCGTTCGCGCTCTCGGAGCAGCTCATCCACTCCGCGGACGAGCGCGTCCCGGTCGACGACCTCGAGCTCGGGGTCGACTGGCTCCGCCACGTCGCCCGCGCGGTCTGCGGGTGATCCTCGAGCTCGACTCTCCCGCGGAGCTCGAGCCTGCGCTCGCGGCGGAGGGCTTCTTCGGGCGTGACGACGTCGTCGCGCGCGTCTACGTCGGCTATGGCTGCTCGGACCCGCTGCGGCGCACCGCGGTGCCGGCGCCGCCGGAGCCGTGCCCGCTGCCGCCTGTCGCCTGCTCGATCGAGCCGCGCGAGCGGCGGCGCGCGCCGGCCGCCGGGAGCTACACGGTCGGGGAGTGGCGGGCGAGCTGGAGCGAGTCCGAGTACGCGGCGGCCGTCGACGCGGTGCGTGCCGCGATCGCCGAAGGCGACGTCTACCAGGTGAACCTCGTCCAGCACCTGTGCGCACAGTTCGACGGCGATCCCGCCGGCCTCGCGCACTCGCTCGCGCCGTTGCGTCCGCTCGAGCCCGAACCGCTCGCCGGCGGGGGCTGGACGATCGTCTCCGCCTCGCCGGAGCTGCTGCTGCAGCGCCGCGGCCGCCGTGTGCGGACGTCGCCGATCAAGGGCACGCGGCCCGCCGGCCTTCCGGTCGAGTCGGCGAAGGACGCCGCAGAGCACGTGATGATCGTCGACCTCGAGCGCAACGACCTCTCGCGCGTCTGCGCCGCGGGCACGGTGCGCTGGCCGGAGCTGCTGGCGGAGCGGCAGCTCGCCGGCGTCTCGCACCTCGTGGCCACCGTCGAGGGCGAGCTGCGCGCGGAGGTGACGCTGACGGAGCTGCTCGACGCCGTCCTCCCCGGCGGATCGGTCACCGGCTGTCCGAAGATCGCGGCACTCGACCTGATCGCCGCCCTCGAGCCGGTCGGCCGCGGCGCCTCGATGGGGGCGCTCGGCCGGATCCACCCGAACGGCGACGTCGACCTCGCGCTCACGATCCGCACCTTCGCCGTCGCCGAGGGGCTGCTCCACCTCTGGGTCGGCGGTGGCATCGTCTGGGATTCCGACCCGGCCGGCGAGGTCGAGGAGTCGTGGGTGAAGGCGAGGCCGCTGCTCGCTGCGATCGGCGCCGCGCTGCCGGTCCCGGTGGCGCCGTGACGCTCCTGGCGGTCGTCGAGCTCGGACGCGGCCTCGTCTCGCCCGAGGCCCCGGTCGTGCATGCGGACGACGAGGGTGTGCTGCGCGGGCGTGCCGTCTTCGAGACCCTGCGCGTCTACGGCGGCAGACCGTTCCGGCTCCTCGCCCACCTCGACCGCTTCGACGTCTCCGCCGCCCGCGTCGGGCTGCCGCCCCCCGAGCGGGAGGCGTTCACGGCGGCGGTCGCGGAGGCGCTCGCCGCCGCGGGCGCTGCGGATGCGGTGCTGCGCCTGCTGTGGACGGCGGGCCGTGAGGAGCTGCACCGACCGGTCGGCCTCGCGCTCGTCTCCTCGCTCCCGCCGGATCTGGACGAGCTCCACGTGCGCGGGCTCCGGCTCGCCGCCGTGCCGTGGTCGCCGGGCCCGCTCGCGGGCGCGAAATCGACGAGCTACGCCGCCAACCTCGCGGCCCGCGACGCTGCCGCGCGCCGCGACGCCGACGACGCGCTGCTCGTCGCCGCCGATCGCACCGTGCTCGAGGCGCCGACGGCGAACGTGTGGTGGCGCGAGCACGACCGCCTGCTGACGCCGACGCTCGAGCTGCCGATTCTCGCCGGGGTCACCCGCGCTGCCCTGCTCGAGCTCGCGCCCGCAGCCGGCTACGCGCTCGAGGAGGGCTCGTTTCCGCTCGAGCGGCTTCTCGCCGCCGAGGAGGCCTTCCTCTCCTCCTCGGTGCGCGAGGTGATGCCGGTCGTCGCGGTCGACGGCCTTCCGGTCGGGTCGGGTACCCCCGGGCCGGCGGCGGCGGTGCTCCAGCGCGCGCTGCGGGAGGCGGCGGGTACCCTCTGAGGCGATGAGCGAGGAGAAGGTCCGGCTCGGCGGCATGGCCCTCCCCAACGGTGTGCTCGTGCACGGCCCCAGCGGCTGGGCGTGTGCGATCCGGCACCCGGACGGCCGGCTCGAGGTCGCATCCGCGCCGAAGCGCTTCCGCGCCGCGAACGTGCGCAGCCCGTTCCTGCGCGGCCCGGCCCGGCTCGTCGAGGCGCTCGCGGTCCTGCCGGAGGTGAAGCGCGCGCTGCCTGCGGCGATGCTGCCGATGCAGAGCCGGCGCGTCGTCAGCTCGATGGTCGGCGTCGTCCTCGTCGTACGTGAGATCCGCGAGTCGTCGCGGCTGCGGCCTGCGGCCCAGGAGCTGATCTCCGGCCTGCTCGCGCTCGCGCCGGCGGTGTTCGCGCTCCGCGGCTCCGAGCTGGCGGCCTATCACGGCGCAGAGCACATCTCGATCGGCAGCTACGAGCACGGCAAGCCCGCGACACGCGAGCACGAGCGCTGCGGCGGCCACCTGCTCGGCCCCCTCCTCGCCACGACCGCGGTCGGCAACGTTCTCGCCGGTCTCGCGCCGGAGCGTGTGCGGAACCAGGCGCGGGCAGCGGCGCAGGTCGGCGCGCTCGCCGCGTCGACGGAGATCTTCGGCTGGATGACGCGCCACCCGGAGAACCTCGTCGCGCAGGCGCTGTCGAAGCCCGGTCATGAGCTGCAGCACCGGTTCTCCACCGTCGAGCCGACGCCGGAGCAGCTGGAGGTCGCCGAGGCGGCGCTCGCCGCGTGCCTCGAGCTCGAGCATGGCGCAGGCTAGGGCGACGCGGGCACGGCTGGCGCCGGAGCTCTTCGACCTGCCGGTCGAGAAGATGCGCGCCGGCTGGTACACCGACGCGTACTTCAACCATGCGCGCGCGACGCTGCTGGAAGACGGGCGTCATCCGCACGTGGTCATGCAGGTCTTCCAGAAGCAGCACTCGTGGCTGGGCGGGATGGACGAGGCGATTGCGATCCTCACCCTCTGTGCGCACGACCACGACGGGCTCGAGATCCGCGCGCTCTACGACGGCGACCGGATCGAGCCGTGGGAGACGGTGATGACGATCGAGGGCGACTACACCGCGTTCGCGCACCTCGAGACCGCCTATCTCGGTACGCTCGCGCGGCGGACGTTGATCACGACGAACGTCGTCCACGTGCTCGACGCCGCGAACGGCAAGCCGATCATCTTCATGCCCGCGCGGCACGACCATCACCGCGTGCAGACCGGTGACGGCTACGCCGCCTACGTCGCCGGCCAGATCACCGGGAACGAGATCGGCGTCACCACCGACGAGCAGGCTTCGTGGTGGGGCGGCCGCGGTGTCGGCACCGTGCCGCATTCGCTGATCGCCTCGTACGGCGGCGACACGGTGCTGGCGGCGCGGAAGTTCGCGGATTGGGCGCCGGCGGACATGAACGTCACGGTGCTCGTCGACTTCGAGAACGACTCGGTTCGCACCGCGCTCGAGGTCGCCGACGCGCTGGGCACGCGCCTGTGGGGCGTACGCCTCGACACCGCCGAGTCGCTCGTCGACCGCTCGCTCTGGAACGAGCTGAGCGACTTCCGGCCCACGGGCGTGAACGAGCGGCTCGTCTGGAAGGTGCGCGAGGCACTCGATGCGGCAGGGCATCGCGACGTGAAGATCGTCGCCTCCGGCGGCTTCACGGTCGAGAAGATCCGCGCCTTCGAGGACGAGGGCGTGCCGGTCGACGCCTACGGGGTCGGCTCCTCGCTCATCCGCGGCTCGAACGACTTCACCGCGGACGTCGTCGTGACCGACGGGCGGCCCGCCGGGAAGGTCGGCCGTGAGCTGCGCGAGAACCCGCGGCTCGAGCTCGTCACCTGATCTCGCCTCCCGCCTGCTTCCCCCGTTCCGGTGCCAGGCACCCGGCCGGTACCGCTCGAAGCCCGCGTCCGCGAGAATGACGCTGTGGCAGGGGCGATCCTCTGGGACGTGGACACGCAGGTCGACTTCATGCAGCCGTCGGGGAAGCTCTACGTCCCCGGCGCGGCCGACGTCGCTCCGGCGATGGAGCGGCTCGTCGACGCCGCCCGCGCCGCCGGCATCGTCCACGTCGCCTCTGCCGACGACCATGAGCTGACGGACCCGGAGCTCTCGGACACACCCGACTTCCGGAACACGTTTCCGCCACACTGCCTGCGCGGCACGCACGGCGCCGAGAAGATCCTCGAGACGAAGCAGCGCGACCCGCTGCCGCTCTCGCTCGTGCCCTTCCCGCCCGGTCTGATGTCGGGGCTGATCGCCGGGAGGCGCGAGATCCTCCTCCTGAAGAAGACCTTCGACGTGTTCACGAACCCGAACACCGACGCGGTGCTCGACGCGCTCGACCCCGAGGAGGTCGTCGTCTTCGGCGTCGCCACCGACGTCTGCGACGACGCGGCGATCCTCGGCTTCCTGCAGCGGGGCCGGCGTGTCCGCTTCGTCGAGGACGCGGCGCGCGGCCTCGACGAGGCCCGCGTGGCAGCCTGCACCGCTGTCTGGCGCGCCCGCGGGGTCGAGTTCACGACCGCCGGGGAGGCGATCCGCTCACTCGGCTAAGGGATTCCTTCCCGGCTGCCGATGAGGACACAGCATGGTGGGGCATTGGTTCCATACGGCTGCGGATTTCGCCACCACCTGGCTTCCGCTCGCGTTCTTCGGGATTCTCGTCCTCACCGCCTGGCTGCTCTGGAAGACGGTGGGGATGATGCCGCGCGTCCGGCCGACGCACCTCGACTCGCGCGCGAAGTCCCGCGTGACGTGGGCCGACGTGGCCGGGGTCGAGGAGGTGCGCGGCGAGCTGATGGAGGTCGTCGACTTCCTGCGCGACCCGAAGCGGTTCGAGCGTCTCGGCGCGAAGGTGCCCAAGGGCCTGCTCCTCTACGGGCCGCCGGGCACCGGCAAGACGCTGCTCGCGAAGGCGGTCGCCCACGAGTCGGGCGCGAATTTCTACTCCGCGAGCGCATCGTCGTTCGTCGAGATGTTCGCGGGCCTCGGTGCCGCACGCATCCGCAAGCTGTTCGTCGAGGCGCGCAGGAACGCCCCCGCGATCGTCTTCATCGACGAGCTCGACGCCGTCGGCGCGCAGCGCACCGGTCACGGCTTCAACCGCGAGCAGGACCAGACGCTCAACCAGCTGCTCGTCGAGCTCGACGGCTTCGAGGGCGCGGAGCAGGTGGTCGTGATGGGCGCCTCCAACCGCATCCAGGATCTCGATCCGGCGCTGCTGCGCCCGGGCCGCTTCGACCGGCAGATGCTCGTACCGCCGCCCGATCTCGCGGGCCGCGAAGCGATCCTCGGCGTGCACACGCGCGGCAAGCCGCTCGCCGCGGACGCCGACCTGCGCACGGTCGCGCGCCAGACGAGCGGCCTCACGGGCGCAGAGCTCGCGAACATCTGCAACGAGGCCGCGATCTTCGCCGGCCGCCGCGGCGCGCAGTACGTGACGCAGGTGGACTTCGACGCGGCCCTCGAGCGCGTCGTCGCCGGCCTGCAGCAGAAGAAGGTGCTGACCGAGAAGGAGCGCCGCATCCTTTCCTACCACGAGGCCGGGCACGCGCTGATGGCGCATCTGATGGGCTCGGCGATGGAGCTGCAGAAGGTGACGATCGTCGCGCGCGGCGACGCACTCGGCTATGCGTTCTACCTGCCGGAGGAGGACCGCTATCTGCACACGAAGGAGGAGCTCGTCGATCGCATGATCGTCGCGCTCGCCGGCCGCGCGGCCGAGGAGGTCGTGTTCGGCCGGGTCACGAACGGTGCCGCGAACGATCTCGAGAAGGTGACGGAGATCGCGCGGGCGATGGTCTTCGAGTGGGGTATGTCCGAAAGCGTCTCGTCCCGCACGATGCGCGCCGACAACTACGCGCTCTCGGAGGAGACGAAGCGGCTGCGCGACAGCGAGCAGGCGCTGCTGACCGACTCCGCCTACACCGAGGCGGTGCGGCTGCTGAAGAAGCACCGGGCGCCGCTCGACCGGCTCGCGGCGGCGCTGCTCGAGAAGGAGACGCTCGTGCGCGAGGAAGTGATGGACGTGCTCGAGGACGTCGAGCCCGAGTCGCGCGCGTCCGAGACCGTGGGCATGCCGCGCGTCGTCGCCGCGAAGCGGCCGACGCTCGGCATCTAGCCGAGCGAGCCGATGTCGATCGCGCCCTTCGGCGCGGAGATGCCCACCGACTTGTTCCACTCGTCGAACGTGATCGATCCGGTCTTGCCGTTGTTCGGGCTCACGATCGCGATGGGATAGGGCGTGCCCGTCGCCGCGACGTAGAGCGTGCCCCCCTTGGCCGTGTCCTCGATCGCGACCACCTTCTGGCCCTTGTACGTCGTCTCACCGTCGTTCTTGAGCGTTCCGTGCGAGCCGAGCGCGCCGTTGAAGAGCCTCGCGATGTCGGTGAGCGAGGTCAGCGAGGCGAGGTTGCCGGCCGTCGCCGAGCCCTCGAGCCATTTGTCGTGGAGCAAGGCGGCCACTCCGGCGCCGGCGAACTTCTTGTAGAAGGCGTCGCTGCCCTTGATGTACGCCTTGCCACCGACCCGGATGAGCTGGAACTTCAGGCCCTGCTCGGACATCGTGCCGGTGCCGCCCTTGTTCTTGACGATCCGGAGGTCGAGCGTGAGGTTCGTGCCGGAGCTGACGATCGCGCCGGCGACGTGCACGGCGCTCGCAGAGACGGCGGCGTCGAGCGCATCGGCGGCGACCTGCTTCGCCGTCTTCTGCGCCTCGCCGTTGGACTTCGCAGCCGAGCTGCCGCAGCCCGCGAGCAGCACGACAGACGCGACGAGGACCGCCAGCGCTCCTGTCCGCATGCCCGGAAGTGTTTCACATAGCATCGACGGAGTGGACGCACGAGGGATCCACCACGTCGGCCTGGCCGTCACGGACCTGGACGAGGCGGTGCAGACGTACGAGCGTCTCTTCGGCGGCCGGCTCGAGCAGCGGGCCAGGGTCGAGGAGCAGGGCGTCGAAGCGGCCTCGCTGCGTGTCGGCGACGGTCGCGTCGAGCTGCTCGCGGCGCTCGGCGAGGACACGCCGGTCGGCAGGTTCCTCGCAAAGCGCGGGCCCGGCATGCACCACGTCGCCTACGAGGTGGACGACGTCCGCTCGGCGCTCGCCGAGCTCGCCGCCCAGGGAGCCGAGCTGATCGACCCTGAGCCGCGGCAGGGGATGTTCGGGCTCGAGGTGGCGTTCGTGCATCCAGAATCCGTTCACGGCGTCCTCTCGGAGGTGGTGTCGCGTGGCTGACGAGCGCGTGCGGGTCGAGGTCGGCTTCGACGGCGGGCAGGTGGTCGGCGGCTTCGTCGATCCCGCGTCGGCGGATCAGCTGGAGCGTGCGTTGCACGAGGACGGGCCCCCGGTGGTCGTGCTCGAGACCGAGGACGGCCCGTACCACGTGGTCGTGCCGCGGGTGGCGTACTTCCGTCGCTTCACCCGGGCCAGCCGCGTCGGCTTCACATAGAGCGTGGCGCTCGAGGTCGGGATCGTCGGGCTGCCGAGCGCCGGCAAGTCGATGCTGTTCGAGGCCCTGACCGGCGCCAAGGCACACGGCGAGGTCGGGATGGCGGCGATCCCCGACCCCCGCCTGCAGCAGCTCGCCGGCGTCGTGCACGCGCGCAAGGTCACGCCCGCTGCGGTGCGCGTCATCGAGGTGCGCGGCACCGGGCCGGCGCTGCTCGGCAGCCTGCGCCAGGTCGACGCGCTGCTCGTCGTGCTCGACGGCTTCTCGGGCACCCGCGTTCCGGCGGACGACCTCGAGACGCTGAGGCTCGAGCTGCTCGTCGCCGACCGCGACCACGTCGAGCGGCGGCTCGAGCGCGTTGCGAAGCAGGCGAAGTCCGGCGACGCCGCGTTGAAGCGGGAAGCGGGGCAGCTGGAGCGGCTGCTCGTCCATCTCGACGCCGGCAGCACGCTCGCCGACTGGGGCGAGGAGCTGCCGGCTGAGCTCGAGCCTCTGACGACGAAACCGCTGATCGCGATCGAGAACGGCGCCGGCGGGGTCGACCTGAAGCTCGAGGCCGAGCTCGCCGAGCTGCCCGAGGCGGAGGCCGCGGAGTTCCGTGGCAGCGGCGAGTCGGCGCTCGGCGAGGTGGTGCGCCGCTTGGCGGAGACGCTCGACCTGATCGTGTTCTTCACCGCGGGCGAGAAGGAGACGCGCGCATGGACACTGCGGCGGGGCCGGACGGCCCTCGACGCGGCGGCGACGATCCACACCGACATCGCGCGCGGCTTCATCCGCTGCGAGGTCATACGCTGGGACGACCTCGTCCGCCTCGGCTCGCACGCCGAGGTCTCGCGTGCGGGACTGCAGAAGCTCGAAGGCAAGACCTACGTCGTCGAGGACGGCGACGTCCTCAACGTGCGCTTCAACATCTAGAACCAACCCCTGGTGCCAGGCACGGTGCCAGGCACCGTGGGGAAACGCTCGCAACTTCCCGGCAACCCGGAATGGACAGTTGGCGCCGCCGGCTTCGTCATCGATTCTGTCGTCGATGGCCCGCCCGCCCCGCGACTTCTCGGCCGGCACGTTCCACGTCACCGCCCACGCTGTGTGGGGCAACGTCCTCTTCCGAGACTCGATCGACTACCTCGTCTTGTGCGCAGAGCTCGCCGCGACGATTGCGCGCAGCCGCTGGAGGTGCATCGCGTTCTGCTTCCTTGGGACGCATCTCCACCTCCTCCTGGAGGTGGAGGACGACGCGCTGCCTACCGGGATGCAGCGGCTCAACAACGCATACGCGCGAAACTTCAACCGCCGCTACGGCCTCCGGGGACATGTGTTTGCAAAGCGGTACTACGCGGGGCGGATCGATACCGAGGAGCATCTGTTGACGGCGTTCCGCTATGTCGTCCGGAACCCGGTCGAAGCGAATCTCTGCACCATGCCCGGCGACTGGGGCTGGAGCAGCTACGCCGGCACTGTCGGCCTCGCCGAGCCGTTCGGCTTCGTCGACGCCTCGCCGGTCGTGGATTGCTTCGGGCGGCCGGCGGCCGCCGCCCTGCAACGGCTTCGCGACTTCGTCGAGGCTCCGTGACCCCCTGGTGCCAGGCACCGTGCCTGGCACCAGGGGGCGGTGACGCTAGCCGGCCGAGATGAGGACGACGCCGGCGAGCGTGATGACGACGCCGACGTTCTGCGAGAACTGCACCCGCTCGCCGAGCGTGAACCGCGCGAGCAGCACCGTCGCCACCGGATAGAGAGAGGCGAGCACGGAGACGACGCTGAGCAGCCCGTGCGACGACGACGCGGCGGCGAAGAGCGTGTTGCCGCCCGTGTCGAGCAGACCGACCGCGGCGAGCGCGAGGAGGTGCGGCCGCACGCCGCCGAGTCCCGTCCGCGTCGCGAACAGCCACGTCCAGACGAGGGCCACCGACGTCAGGCGGAAGACGAGCGAGGGCCACAGCCAGTCGTGGTGCGACGCCGCGTGCAGCGGCACGTAGTAGCCGCCGAAGGCGAGCATCGACAGCACCCCCCATCCCGCGCCCGCCGCGAACCGCCGCCGCTCGCCGCCGCCGCCCCACTCGACCGACGCGATCAGGCTGCCCCCGAGCGCGGCGACGAAGCCGAGCTCCTGGAGAAAGCGGACCCGGTCCCCCTGCACGAGCCCCCACACGACCGGGAACCCCGCCGCCACCGCGGCGATCGGGGCGACGACGCTCATCGCGCCCGCCGCCATGCCGCGGTAGAACGCGACGAGCCCGACCGTGCCGAGCACCGCCGCGAGCGCGGCCCAGGCGACCTCCGGGCCGGGCGGCGCCGTGCCGCGCACCGCCACCGCCACGGCGAGCACCGCGAGCCCGAACGGCTGCGAGGCCGCCATCACCGCGAGGACGGGCAGGACGCGGCTCTTCACGCCGCCGAGGAAGTCGCCGAGGCCCCAGGCGAGGCTGGCGCCGAGCGCGAAGCCTGCCGCGAGCACCTACGCCGTGTCCGGAACGGGCCTCGTCGCAGCGACCGCGTCGAGCTGGTTCGCGTGGTAGAGCACCGCCGCCTCGGCGGTGCGGGCGGCGCGCAGGTCGTGATGGCAGGCGACCGCGTGCAGCAGCTCCGCGCGCACGCCCGGATCGAGCGCCGCCGCCCGCTCCTCGACCAGCCGCAGCCCCAGGTGGACGTGGCCGAGCAGGCGGCCCTCGTCGGTCTGGCGGAACACCGGCCCGCGGCCGACTTCGCGAACGCGCCCGACGTCGTGCACGAGCGCCGCCGCCAGCAGCAGGTCGCCCCGCAGCCGCGGATGCAGCTGCGCCGTCTCGCGGCAGAGCGTCGCCACGCCGACGCTGTGCTCGAGCAGCCCGCCCGCGTACGAGTGATGCCCATCGAGCGTCGCCGGCAGCGCGCGCATCGCCGCACGCGCCTCTGCATCGAGCACCCGCGCGACGACCTCGCTCAGCCCCCGATGCGATATCTCCGCCGCGAGAAACTCGAGGAAGCCCTCGAGCTCGTCGGCGTCGCGCCGCATCGCCGGCGCCATCGTGCTCGCGTCCACCCCCTCGGCGGGCTCGAGCGTGCGCACGTCGACCTGCAGCCGGTCCCGGAACTTCTCCACGCGCCCGAGCACGCGCACGGCGTCGCCCTCGGCGAAGCGCGCGTCGAGCAGCTCGACGTCCGTCCAGACGCGCGCGTCGATGCGGCCGCTCGGGTCGACGAGCTCGAGCGCGAGATACGCGGCGCCGTTCTTCGTGCGCAGCCGCTCCTTCTTCGCCACCGCGTAGACGCCCTCGACGGTGCGGTTCTCCTCGAGCTGCGCGATCGCCGTCACGAAGCGGAGTCTAGGCGCGCGGGGCGATGCTACGGTCAGCCCGTGGCGACGATCCGGCCCTTCCGCGCGCTCCGCTACGACGAAGCCGTGGCCGGCCCCCTGGCCGCCCTCGTTGCGCCGCCCTACGACGTGATCACGCCGGAGCAGCGGGCCGCCTTCCTCGCGCGCAGCCCCTACAACGTCGTCCACCTGACGCTGCCCGACTCGGAGGAGCAGGCCGCCCGCGACCTCGCCTCGTGGCGGGCCGCCGGCGCGCTCGTCGAGGACGCGGAGCCCTCCTTCTGGTGGCTGGCGCAGGACTACGTCGGCCCGGACGGGGTGGCGCGCACGCGCGAGGGCTTCGTCGCCGCGCTGCGCGCCGAGCCGTACGAGAGCCGCGTCATCCTGCCGCACGAGCGCACGCACGCCGGCCCGAAGGAGGGGCGTCTGCGTCTGCTCCGGGCGACACGGACGCTTCTCGAGCCGATCTTCCTGCTCTGGGACGGCACGATCGAGCTCGACGGGCTCGGCGAGCCCGACCTGGCCGCCGGCGAGGGCGGCGTCGACGCCCGCCTGTGGCGGCTCGACGCCGCCTTCGGCGAGGCGCTCGCCGAGGAGCTGCGGGACGCGCAGCTGCTGATCGCCGACGGCCACCACCGCTACGAGACGACGCTCGCCTTCCACGCCGAGGACGGCAGCGAGGGGTCGGCCTGGCTGCTCGCGGTGATCGTCCCGACCGACCAGGAGGGCCTGACGATCTTCCCGACGCACCGGCTCGCGCAGCATGTCGACGGGATCAGCGGCACGCCGATCGCCCAGCCGGGCGATGAGCTGCCGGGACTTGTCCTCTACCGACAGGGCCGCTACGAGCTGCTCGCCGGCGAGGGCCTCGACCCGGAGCTCGTCGACCGGCTCGCGCCCGAGGGCGTCACGTACACGCCCGACGTGCGCGCCGCCGTCCAGGCGGTCGACCGCGGCGAGGCAGAGGCGGCCTTCCTGCTGCGGCCGACGCGGATCGAGGACGTCTGGGCGGTCGCCGGCCGCGGCGACGTGCTGCCGCAGAAGAGCACGTTCTTCACGCCGAAGCTCACCTCGGGCCTGCTCTTCCTGCCGCTGTGACGGACTGGCTCGCGGTCTGCCGCACCGCCGTCGCCGACGTGCAGCGCGTGCTCGAGGAGCTGCCGACCCGCGTCGAGCGCGAGCCCGTCGTCGGCGCCGGCCTCGGCGGCGACGAGACGACCGCGATCGACCGGGCGGCCGAGGATGCGATCGTCGCCCGCTTCCGCGACCTCGACGTGACGATCGTCTCGGAGGAGGTCGGCCGCGTCGGCAGCGGCTCGACCGTCGTCGTCGTCGACCCGATCGACGGCTCCGTCAACGCGAAGCGCGGCATCCCCTTCTTCTCGCTGTCCCTTGCGTTCGCGACGGGCGAGCGCATGGACGACGTCTTCCTGGGCTACGTCTTCGACTTCGGCACCGGCGAGGAGTGGCTCGCGCGCCGCGACGAGGGCGCCTGGCTGAACGGGGAGCGGCTGGGCGCGGTCCGGCCGAAGGAGACGATCGACATCCTCAGCTTCGAGGCGACCCGCTCGCCGCTGATCGCGCGCGACGCGCCGAAGGTGGCCGAGCTCGCGCACCGGCTGCGCGTGATGGGCTCGCTCGCGCTCTCGCTCTGCCACCTCGCCGCCGGCCGGGTCGACGCCGTCTGCTCGCTCAAGGGCGCCCGCGCCGTCGACATCGCCGCGGCGCAGCTGCTCGTGCGCGAGCTCGGGCTCGCCATCGACCTGTTCGACGTCGAGACGCCGTTCGGCGAGGCCCCGCTCGACCTCGAGGGGCGGTCTCGCATCGCGGCGGCCGGCAACGAGCGGCTCGTGCGCGAGGTCGCAGCCGCGCTCCTTACGTAGCCTCACCCAACGGGGGGATGCCGTCCGCACGCTGCCGCCCGCAAGATGCGCGGGCCGTGTCCGCGGTCGCCGTCTACCGAGGACGATTCGGCCCAGCCCAGGCAGAGCGGCTACTCTGGAGGGCCGGCTTCGGCCCGCGCAAGAACGAGGCGGCGCAGCTCGCGAAGCTCGGCCTCGAGGGCGCCGTCCACTCGCTCGCCTATCCGGGTCGCGAGCACTTCGTCGGCCCGGCCCCGCACGACGACAAGGGACACCCGCTTGCGCCCTACGACGCGTGGGGCGACGACCACCTCTGGTGGCTCGACCGGATGGTGCGCACGTCGCGGCCGCTCGTCGAGCGGATGGCGCTCGTCTGGCACGACTGGTTCGCGACCTCGAACCAGGGCGTCGGCTCGCAGCGGCTGATGATCGACCAGAACGACACCTTCCGCACGTACGGCCTCGGCTCGTTCCACGACCTGCTCGTCCGGGTGACGAAGGACCCGGCGATGCTGCTCTGGCTGAACGGCACCGACAACAGCAAGACCTCGCCGAACGAGAACTACGGCCGCGAGATGATGGAGCTGTTCACGCTCGGCGCCGGCCGCGGCTACGGCGAGAACGACGTGCGCCAGAACGCGCGTGCGCTGACGGGCTTCCGCAACGACTGGAAGCCGAACGTGGGCGACGTCAACTTCCGCTACGACCCGCGCTACCACGACCCGGGCGTGAAGAAGATCTTCGGCACGAGCGGCGCGTACACGTGGAAGGACTCGTGCCGGCTCTGCGTGACGCATCCCGACCACCCCTCCTTCTTCGTCCAGAAGCTGTGGAGCTACTTCGTGCCGACGACGCCGGACGCGGCGACGGCCAAGGGCCTGCAGACGCTGTACGTGAAGAGCGACTACGACGTGCGCCCGGTCGTCTCCGCGATCCTCCGCCATCCGGCGCTGTACCTGGGGCCGCGGATGGTCAAGTCGCCGGTGCTGTACACGGCCGGCCTGCTGCGCCGGCTCGGCCGCCCGATCGACACGACCGCGTGGGTGTGGCTCGACTCGATGTCCGGCCAGCAGCTCTTCTACCCGCCGAACGTCGGCGGCTGGGACGACACGCGCTGGCTCGATACGGCGACGTGGCGCGGCCGCTGGTGGATCGCGCAGTACGCACTCGGCCCGTACGCGCTCGACCCGGGCAAGCCGACGCAGCCGGACGACGCGGACAAGCTCGTGCACGGCGCGATCGGGTTCTGGCGGGAGCCGGCGATCGGCGCGACGACGCTTCGGGCGCTGCAGACGTTCGCGCGCAATGCCGTCGCCGACGCAAAGGGGCAGAAGTGGAAGCAGCAGCAGTACCCGCCGATGGTGCAGAACGCGCTGCGCCACCTGATCGCCGTCTCGCCGGAGTTCCAGGCCGCCTGATGAGCGACTGCCTGCACTGTGACGGGCTGTCGCGGTCGCGCCTCTTGCACAAGGCGATCGCCGAGGCGGGCCGGGGCCTGCCGGCGATCGAGCCGGGGATGCCGCTGCCGGCCGGGACGGGGCTCTCCCGCCGCCGCTTCCTCGCCCAGGGGCTGGGCGCGACGCTCGCGGTCTACGGCGCGACGCGGCTCGGGCTGCCTGCCTTCGCGGAGGGGATCGCCGCCGCGGCGTCCGCGCCGCCGCAGCAGGTGTTCGTCTCGATCTTCCTCGAGGGCGGCGCCGACGGCCTCTCGGTGCTCTCGCCGCAGGGCGACCCGCTCTACCGCACGCTGCGGCCGACGCTCGGCCTCACGGGCGGCACGGCGCTCGCCGAGGATCCGCGACTGTTCTGGCATCCGGCGACGGGCGGGATCGCGCAACTCTACGGCGAGCACAAGGTGACGGTGATGCCGGCGGTCGGCTACACGCATCCCGACCAGTCGCACTTCACCTCGCGCCACTACTGGGAGGTCGGCGCGACGAGCACGGAGCTGAACACGGGCTGGCTCGGCCGCTACCTCGACGCGGTCGGGACGATGGACAACCCGTTGCAGGGCGTCTCCTTCGACGACACGCTCGAGCCGTCGCTCGCGACGGCGAAGGTGCCGGTCGCGGCGATCACCGCGCCCGACCAGTACGACTTCTCCTCGAACCGGGTCTGGGGCGAGGTGCAGGACCGGATGCTCGAGTCGTTCGGGCTGTTCGGGGCGCAGACCGACCCGGCGCTGCACACCGCCGGGAACGTCGCCCTCCAGGTCGACCGCCTGCGCAATCAGCTGCTTCCCTTCCGCTCCGCCGACGGCACCTCGGGGATCCAGAGCCCGGTGCCCTACCCGAAGTCGGACGACCCGTTCCCGAACAAGCTCGCCGGCCTTGCCGCGATGATCGCCGCCAACCTGCCGATGCGCGTGGTCGCGCTCTCGGCGCCGGGCGAGTACGACACGCACTCGGACGAGCCGAACGCGCTCGCGCAGGGGCTGCAGCTCACGTCGGACTCGCTGCTCGCCTTCCAGCGCGACCTCGAGGCGCGCGGCATCGCCGACCGCGTGCTCGTCCACGTCTGGTCGGAGTTCGGCCGGCGGGCGCAGGAGAACGGTTCGGCCGGCACCGACCACGGGGCCGCGGGCGTCGGCTTCCTGATCGGCTCGCGCGTGACCGGACAGATGCTCGGCGAGTTCCCGGGGCTCGCGAACGGCTCCGGTCTGGACGACGACGGCAACCTGATCGAGACGGTCGACTTCCGCGCCGTCTACTGCGGGCTGCTCGAGCAGTGGCTCGGCGTCGACGCGGGCAAGGTCGTGCCGGGGGCGTCCGCGTTCCAGGCGCCGACGCTGATCGCGTGATCGTCGCCGCACCGCCGCCGCCGGCGCGCGTGCAGGTGCTCGCGCAGGAGTTCTCGTTCACGCTGTCGCGGGTCACGCTGCCGGCCGGCGAGGTGATCGTCGAGCTCGTCAACCGCGGCGAGGACGCGCACGACCTGCGCATGGAGCGCGCCGGCGGCGCCCGCGTCTACGCGTGGCCGACGGTGCAGCCGGGCACGCACGTCGACCGCGAGGTCAGGCTGGTTCCCGGGACGTACCTGCTCTGGTGCTCGATCGCCGACCACCGCGCGCGCGGGATGACGGCGAGGCTCGTCGTGCGCCGCCGCTGAGACCGCGGCGGCGCACGACGTTCGCTGCTAGGGAGCGGTCGCCGCCCAGGTGCCGTAGCTGAAGAAGCCTCCACCCCCGGACGCGTTCGTGAAGATCGTCGCGCCGGCGGTTGTGACGCTGTTGAGCGTGGCGCCGGACGAGTTCGAGTGGGCCGTCTCGTAGATGCAGAGATAGCCGGGCTGTGCCTGCGGCGCGGTGGCGTTGCCCGGGCACTCCGCCGGTGCAGCCGCGCCCTGGAGGACGATCTTCACCGACGGCGGCGCCGCGAAGCTGTAGACGAAGGAGATCCCGGTGTCTGCGAGCGCGCCGGTGACGTCGGCGGTGCCGCCCATGCTGAAGGAGCCGCGGACCGTCTTCCCGGAGGCGAGCGTGTCGGGATACGGCCCGGGCGGCCCGGTCGGGCCGATAGGCCCGGTGGCGCCGGTGGGCCCGGCCGGCCCGCGCGGCAGCTGCCCGGCCTTGAAGTTCGTCGCCAGCAGCGAGCCGCTCTTGACCTTGAGCGAGGTCACCGCGCCGTTCTTGAGCTGCGCCGTGCCGACGCTGTTCGCCGGCAGCACGAGCGCGGCGTAGCCGGTCCCGCCGAGCGCGACGACGAGCGCAAGGCTGGCGATGACCGTCGCGGGCGACGGCCGGTGTTTCCACAATGCGTGCACGTGATCCTCCGGACTCGTCGGGAACAGGAGGCGCAGGCGCCTCGGAAGCGGCTTCTACGCAGCCGCGCCGACTCCTGCCGGGACGCTGCTGTCACCCCGTTCCGACCGCGCTTGAGTCGCCGCCCCGCCCCGTGTAGCCTTGATTTTGCGGCTGTTGACGGCCCTTCCCACCGGGGTCGAGAACATCTTGGGGGCCGCCGACGGTGGGACGGGGAGAGTACGACGCCATGCACGGGGCTGAGCCGGGGCTTGCTCATTATCTCCACTTGCTGCGCCGCGGCCTCTGGATCGTCGTCCTGACGACGGCTCTGGCGGCGGGTGCGGCCGTGTACGCGTCGATGCGCGAGACCTCGCTGTACCGCTCGTCGGCCGACGTGTTCCTGAACACGCAGAACATCGCGTCGACGCTCGCGAACGTGCCGGCGCCGTCGACCGACCCGGTCCGCGACGCGGCGACCCAGGCCGATCTCGCGCGCACGCCGGTGGTGGCCAGGCGGGCGCTCAAGCTCGCGCGGCTTCCGGAGAGCCGCGCGCAGTCCCTGCTCGCGAGCTCGTCCGTCTCGTCGGCCCCGGATGCCGACATCCTCACGTTCTCCGTCACCGACCACAGCGCCCGGCTGGCCGAGCGGCTCGCCGAGGACTACGCGGTCGCCTACACCCAGTACCGCCGGGAGCTCGACACGGCTGCGATCGTCGGTGCGCGCCGTGAGATTCAGACGCAGCTGTCGAAGCTGAAAGCCTCGGGCCAGGCGCAGGGCTCGCTCTACGCGAGCCTGTCGGGAAAGGACCAGGAGCTGCGCACCATGGAGGTGCTGCAAGGGTCGAACGCGCTGCTCGTGCGCTCGGCCGCCGGCGCCGTTCAGACGCAGCCCAGACCGAAACGGAACGGGGCGCTCGCGGCGGTGCTCGGGCTCATGCTCGGCGTCGGGCTCGTCTTCCTGCGCAACGCGCTCAACACCCGTGTCCGGACGGCCGGCGAGGTGCAGAGCCGGCTCGACCTGCCGCAGCTCGGCCGTGTTCCCGAGCCCCCCCGCCGCCTGCGGGCCGGGACCGGGATCGTGATGCTCGCCGACCCGCTCAGTCCGGCGGCGGAGCCCTTCCGGATTCTCGCGACGAACCTCGACTTCGTGAATCTCGAGCGCAACGCGAGGACGATCATGTTCACGAGCGCGATGCGCGGCGAGGGGAAGTCGACGACGGTCGCGAACCTGGCGGTCGCCCTCGCCCGTGGCGGGCGTCGCGTCGTCCTCGTCGATCTCGACGTTCGCAAGCCTTCGCTCGAGGATCTGTTCGGGCTCGGCAAGCGCCCGGGTCTCACGACGGTCGTGCTCGGCAACGCCTCGCTCGACAGCGTGCTCGCGCCGATCCCCCTCCTCGACCCGCGGGCAGCGGTCGAGCGGGTCACGAACGGCGCGACCGGCGGGATGGTCGAGGTGCTCCCGGTCGGGCCGCTGCCGCCGAATCCGGCCGAGTTCGTCGGCTCGCACGCGCTCGCGGCGCTGCTTGCAGAGCTCGAGCAGCGCGCCGACATCGTCCTGATCGACGCCCCTCCGATCCTCGATCTCAGCGACGCGATCACGCTTTCCGCGCGCGTCGACGGCCTCGTCGTGGTCACGCGTCTGCCGCTCGTCAAGCGTTCGACGCTCGTCGAGCTGCACCGCGTGCTCGCCACGGCGCCGACGACGAAGCTCGGCTTCGTCCTCACCGGCACGACGAAGGGCGACGCCTACGAGGCGTATGCGTACGGCTACGGCACGGCCGGTGGGAGCCGGGCGACGTGGGAGTCGACGGTGTGAGCGCGACCTGGCAAGGTCCTGCTCCGCGAGGCGCCGACTATGTCGAGCGCGTTCCCCGCAGCGGCAGGAGAGGCTGGCTCATGCGCCGCATGCTGCTCGCTGCGGACGTGCTCGCGCTCGCGGCGTCGTTCGTGACCGTGGAGCTGGTCTTCCGGAGTGTCCGCGGCAACGGCGATGCGGTCGCGTCCGACACCGAGTTCGTGCTCTTCTTTCTCAGCATCCCCGGCTGGATCGTGCTGGCCAAGCTCTACTCGCTCTACGACCGCGACGAGGAGAGGGCCGACCACTCGACCGGCGACGAGCTGCTCGGCGTCTTCCATCTCGTCACGGTCGGAGCGTTCCTGTTCTTCGCCGGCTCCTGGCTCACCGGCCTCGTCCATCCGACACCGGGCAAGATCGTCAGCTTCTGGGCGCTCGCGATCGTCACGATGACAGCCGCGCGCGCCTCGGCACGCGTCCTCTGCCGCCGCCGGCCCGCGTACGTCCAGAACGCGGTGATCGTCGGCGCCGGCGACGTCGGCCAGCTGATCGCGCTCAAGCTGCTGCGGCATCCCGAGTACGGCATCAACGTCCTCGGCTTCGTCGACGCGATGCCGAAGGAGCGGCATGCGGGCCTGGGCGACCTGACGATCCTCGGTGAGCCGGCCGACCTGCGGGCGCTCGTCGAAGCGCTGGGAGTCGACCGTGTGATCTTCGCGTTCTCGAACGACCGTCACGAGGAGACGATCGACCTGATTCGCGCATTGAGCGAGCTCGACGTCTGCGTCGACGTCGTCCCGCGGCTGTTCGCGCTCCTCGGCCGGAACACGAGCGTCCACAACGTCGAGGGGCTCCCTCTCGTCGCTCTGCCGAGGCCGGCGTTCCCGCGTTCGACGCTGCTCATCAAGCGCACGACCGACATCGTGCTCTCGTTGACGGGCCTGTTCCTGCTGGCGCCCCTGTTCGTGGTGGTCGCCGCGCTGATCAAGCTCGACTCGCCCGGGCCCGTCATCTTCAGGCAGACCCGGATGGGCGCGGGCGGCAGGACGTTCGAGCTGCTCAAGTTCCGCACCATGGCCGTCGACGCCGAGGCCCGGAAGGCGGACATCGCAGCGATGAACAAGCACGTGCTCGACGGCGGGGATGCCCGGCTCTTCAAGGTGCAGGACGACCCACGCGTCACGCGAGTCGGTCGTACCCTACGCAGGTACTCCCTCGACGAGCTGCCTCAGCTGATGAATGTCCTGCGCGGGGAGATGAGCCTCGTCGGCCCGAGACCGCTGATCCTGGACGAGGATCGTCATGTCGTCGACTGGCGCCGGCAGCGCCTCGTCGTCAAGCCCGGTATGACCGGGCTCTGGCAGGTCGTCGGGCGCGACCACATCGCCTTCGAGGAGATGGTCGAGCTCGACTACCGCTACGTCGCCGACTGGTCCCTCGTCGACGATCTG
>Ga0187777_10000325_pt1 | contig 34881 bp, 38 predicted proteins | sample 1015_Q2_SP5_10_M_FD_132416 | JGI IMG/M metagenome (GOLD analysis project Ga0187777, IMG submission 132416) | Tropical peat soil microbial communities from peatlands in Department of Meta, Colombia - 1015_Q2_SP5_10_MG | ecosystem: Environmental > Terrestrial > Soil > Wetlands > Peat | place... | reverse complement strand
TTCCCGCTGCGCTCGCTCGCCATCGCGGCGGTCATCGCCGTCGTCGCCCTCGTCGGGTACGTGGCGGGCCGGATCGCCAAGGGCGGCCGCGCGCCGCGCCTCAGCGACGTCGCCGACGTTCAGAGCCTCGCGCAGGCGGCGGCGCCGCCGGCACAGCCGGCGCCCGTGCCTGCCACGCCCGCGCCGGCGCAGACGCCGCGGGCGACCACGCACCCCGCGCCCGCCCAGACCACGGCGGCGCCGCCGCGGTCGTCGAGACCGGCGCCCGTCCGGACGGCCGCAGCCTCGCCGCGGCCCGTCACGCCGGCCGCGCCGCCGGTGGTCGCGCCGCCGGCCCCGCAGCCGGCTCCCACCGTCGGCATCGTGCGCGGGGTGGTGCACGACGCGGCCGGCGGCGCGATCGCGGGTGCGCGCGTGGCGGTGCGGGGCACCGCGCTCTCGGCCGTGGCGGACGGGTCGGGCGCGTTCGAGATCCGGGACGTTCCGCCCGGAGCGGCAGCCCTGCAGGCGAGCGCCGACGGGTACATGCCGGGCGGCGCCCAGGCGCAGGTGACGGCGGGAGGCACGGTCGCGGCGGACGTGACCATGAACCGCGTTCCGCCAAGGGTGGCGGTCACGTGCGGCGCCGATCGCGAGCTGGCCGCGGGCGGCTGGGCGCCGATCGACCGTGCGGCCGCGACCTCGACGCTGGGCGGCACGCTCGGCGCCATTCCGGGGCTCTCGATCGAGAGCATCACGGCGTCGACCTCGGGGCCGCGCACGCGCGTGCGGGTGGCGCAGGTGACGGCGGGGTGCGAGCGGATCGTGCTCACCGAGACGCGGGCGGGAGCCAACGTGCGGGGCGGCACCGGACCGGCCGTGGTGACCGCGCTGCGCGTGATGCCGGCATCCGAGGCGTACCCGTACGCCACGGGCTCGGCGAGCTTCGGCAACATCCTGGTGACGGTGAAGACCGGCATGTCGGCGGACTCGCTGCGTCCGTTGCTCAGCCGGCTGAACGAGATCTCCGAAGGCCAGTAGCCGCGCGTCCCCGCGCGGGGCCGCGGGGCGTCACGGTCGTCGCGCCGCCTCGGTCACCTCCCGCACGATGTCGTCCGCCGTCCTCCCCGCGGCCTCCGCGTGGAAGTTGACGACGATCCGGTGGCGCAGGACCGCGAGCGCGACCGCGTCGAGGTCCTCGAGGTCCGCCATCGGACGCCCGTCCATCGCCGCCCGCGCCTTGGCGCCGAGCACCAGGAACTGCGAGGCGCGCGGTCCGGCGCCCCAGGCCACGTAGGCCTTCACCGCCGCGGGCGCGGCCGCGTCGGGGGGGCGCGTCATCCGCGCCAGCTTCACGGCGGCCTGCACGACGACCTTGGGCGCGGGGACCCGGCGCACCAGGCCCATCAGCTCGAGCAGCTCGTCGCCGGAGAGCACGGGCGCGAGCGCGGTCGCCGCCTCGCCCGTGGTCCACTCGACGATCTGCTCCTCCTCCTCGCGCGACGGGTACTCGACGTGCAGTTCGAACATGAACCGGTCGAGCTGGGCCTCGGGCAGCGGATAGGTGCCCTCCTGCTCGATCGGGTTCTGGGTGGCCAGGACGAAGAACGGCTCGGCCAGCCGGTAGGTCTGGCTCGCCACCGTCACGGCGTGCTCCTGCATCGCCTGCAGCAGGGCGGCCTGCGTCTTGGGCGGCGTGCGGTTGATCTCGTCGGCGAGCACGATGTTGCCGAACAGCGGGCCCGGCACGAACCGGAACGCGCGACCGCCGGTCGTCCGGTCCTCCTCGATCACCTCGGTGCCGGTGATGTCGCTCGGCATGAGGTCGGGCGTGAACTGGATCCGGGAAAACTTCAGGTGCAGCGCCTCCGCCACCGACGCCACCATCATCGTCTTGGCGAGCCCCGGCACGCCCACCAGCAGCGCGTGGCCGCCGGAGAGGAGCGCGGCGAGCATGCCGTCGAGCACGTCGCGCTGGCCGACGATCCGCCGTCCGACCTGCTCGAGGAGGCGGGTGCGCGCCGCGGCGAGGCGCTCGAGCAGCTCGACGTCGCGCTCGCCCCGGCCGGGAAACGGAAGCGTGCTCATGGACGGAGGTTACCCCGCCGACGGCTCGCGGGTCAATTCGCGCCGCGGCCGGGGACGGGTATCCCGAAATGGGGACTGACTTTGCGGCGCTTTTCACAAGGGCTATATTTCCGCCGCCCGAATGGCCCTGGAACCGGACGAGAGCCCTGAAGGCCGCGGCTTCGGTGCGGGCTACGCGATCGTGGCGGCCGGGTTCCAGCTGGCCTTCGCCGTCCTGCTGTTCCTCGGCGCCGGCGTGCTGGTGGACCGCTGGCTGCACACGCGGCCGATCTTCACCGTGATCGGCGTGCTGGTGGGCCTGGCGGGCGGCATGTACGCCTTCATCGCGCGCGTGCTGGCCGAGTCGCCCGGAGGCGCGCGGCGCGGACGAGGTCCGGGGGGCGAGCCGTGAGCTGGATGGCCCGGATGGCGGTCCTCGGCGCGGCCGCGGAGCTGGTCGTGGCGGCCGTGGCGGCGATCGAGGCCGGGGTGCCGGGGATCGCGGCGGCGCTGGTCGGCGGCGGCGTGGCGACGGCGGCGCAGGTGGCTGCGGTGGCGCTGCTCCGGCCGGGGATGACGGCGGGCACGCCGGAGTTCGTGCGGCGCTGGGCGTCCGGCATCGCGATCCGCGGCGGCAGCGTGGTCGTGCTGGCCGTCCTGGTGCTGGCGACCCGGGGGGTGCTGCCCCCGCTGTGGACGGCGCTGGGATTCCTCGCGGTGCTGCTGACGCTCCTCTACGCGGAGACACGGTTCCTCGAATGATGCAGACGCCCGACATCGGACGGATGATCCTGGAGCGCACGGGGGACGCGCACCAGATCGACATCCCGTTCGGGGAATGGCTCGGCGTCGGTCCGATCCACCTGCCCACGGGCTGGATCGTCACCGTCGGCGGCAAGGCGATCGATCTCTCGCCGACGCGCAACGTCGTCTTCATGGCGCTCGCGGCCCTGCTGGTCTGGCTCACGGTGGTCGTCGCGGCCCGGGCCCTGAGCCGCCAGCGGGCGACGGGCAGCGGCGCGCCGCGCGGCGTCGCGGCGATGATCGAGGCGACGTGCCTGTTCATCCGTGACGACGTGGCCATCGCCAGCATCGGCCACAAGAACGGGGCGAAGTTCGCGCCGTACATCCTCACCCTGTTCTGGTTCATCCTCTACTGCAACCTGCTGGGCCTGGTCCCGTACGGGGAGAAACCGACGGGCAGCTTCATGGTGACCGGCGCGCTGGCCCTCACGGCCCTGCTGACGATCGAGATCTCGGGCCTGGTGGCGCTGGGGCCGAAGGGGTACCTGAAGACGATCGTGTTCACGCCGCCGGGCACGACCGGCATCACGGCGGTGCTGTTGACCGCGGTCATGACGCCGATCGAGATCATCGGCAAGATGGTCAAGCCGTTCGCGCTGATGCTCCGTCTGTTCGCCAACATGGCGGCGGGGCACTTCGTCATGCTGTCGCTGCTGTCGCTGATCTTCCTGTTCGGCAACATCCACGTCTTCCGCTGGGCCATCGCCGGCGGGTCGGTGGCGTTCGTGCTGTTCATGATGGCGATCGAGCTGCTGGTGGCCTTCATTCAGGCGTACGTCTTCGCGCTGCTGACGTCCACGTTCATCGGGCTGATGCAGCACGAGCACTAGGCGCCGTTCACATCCGTCGGGAGGAAGGGACCGATGTTCATGATGCAAGCCGTCGCGGACGCGGCCGCGGTCGCGAAGAACACCAACGCGCTGCTCGGCGCCGGCCTGGGGCTCGGCCTGGCGGTGATCGGCGCCGGACTCGGGATCGGTCGCATCGGCGGCCAGGCGGTCGAGGCGATCGCGCGGCAGCCCGAGGCGTCGGCCGACATCCGTGGCGCGATGATCCTGACGGCGGCGCTGGTCGAAGGCGTCGCGCTGGCGGCGGTGGTGTTCGCGCTCCTGTTCAAGGTGCTGTGATGCCGGCCTTCGGCCTGCTCCTGCAGGCGGCGGAGGCGGCGCCCCGGGGGCCGTTCACGATCGACCCGGGCGTCTCCTTCTGGACGATCGTCATCTTCGGCATCCTGTTCGGCCTGCTGGCCTGGAAGGGCTGGCCGGCCCTCCTCAAGACGGTGGAGGAGCGCGAGCGGCGGATCGCCGCGCAGATCGCGGCCGCCGAGCAGGCCAACCAGGACGCGCAGCGCGTGCTGGCCGACTACCAGCAGAAGCTGGCCCGCGCGCAGGGCGAGGCGCAGGACGTGCTGGCCGCCGGCCGGCAGGCCGCGGAGAAGGCGCGGGAGGAGATCCTGGCGCGGGCGCGCGCCGAGCACGAGGAGCTGATCGCGCGGGCGCGCCGCGAGATCGCGGCCGAGCGCGAGAAGGCGCTCGCCGAGCTCCGGGGCGAAGCGGTGGAGCTGTCGCTGGCGGCAGCCAGCAAGGTGCTGGAGCGGAACCTCGACAGCGAGGCCGACCGGCGCCTGGTGCGCGACTACCTCGACAGCCTGCACAGCTCGCGCACGTGAGAGACACCACCGTCGCGCGCAACTACGCGGAGGCGCTGCTGGCCACCGCGCGGCGCCACGACGTGGTGGAGCGGTGCGGCGAGCTGCTCGACGCCGTGGCCGGCGTGCTGGCGGGCGATCCGGCGCTCCGCGGCGTGTTCATGTCGCCGCGGATCGCGAAGGCGGCCAAGCAGCGCCTGGTCGAGCGGGCGCTCCGCCGCGTCGCGCCCGCCCCGTTCGTCCGCTTCCTGCAGGCGATCGTGCAGCGCAGCCGGCAGGGGATGATCGGGGAGATCGCCGCGGAGTACGAGCGGCTGGTGGACGCGCACCTCGGCCGCGTCCACGCGGTCGTGGCCACGGCGCGTCCCGCCGATGCCGCGCTCCAGAAGGCCGTCACCGAGCGCCTCGAGAAGGTGTTCGGCCGGACGGTGCGGGCCCATTTCCGCGCCGACCCCGCGCTGCTGGGCGGCGTCGTGGTCCGCTCGGGCGACCGGGTGTTCGACGGATCGCTGCGCCGCAAGCTGGGCCTGCTCCGCCAGCGGATGCTGCACGCGCGTCTGGGCGGCGGCGACCGCGCGAGGTAAGCTTCCCGGGTGTACGCGGTCCTGGCCGTCGCCGGCCCCCCGGTCCCCCAGTCCGATGCTCCGCGCCCGCATGCCCCCGCGGGGGCGGCCCCTTCCCGCCGATGAGCGGCGGGGACGAGGCGGTCGGCCGGCGCGGCTTCCTGTCCGAAGCGCTGAAGCTGATGGTCGGCCAGGCGGGAAGCCTCCTGGCCGAGCGCTACGCCCCGCGGAGGCATTTCCGGCCGCCCGGCGCGATCAGCGAGCCGGCCTTCCTCGCGGCCTGCACGCGCTGCGGGTACTGCCTCGAGGCCTGTCCCGTGGACGCGATCGTGAGCGCGCCCGCCGGCGCGGGCCTCGCGGCGGCCACGCCGATCATCGAGCCGTCGGTCCAGCCGTGCATCGCCTGCGAGGGCATGTTCTGCGCCGCAGTCTGCCCCACCGGCGCGCTGGTGCCGCCCGTGGACGGCTGGGCGAGCGAGCGGATGGGGGTGCTCGCCCTCGATCGCGGGCGCTGCATCGCGTTCCAGGACATCGAGTGCGGCGTCTGCGCCCGGGTGTGCCCGGTCGGGGCCGCGGCGCTCGACCTCGACGAGCGGGGGCGGCCGGTGATCGGCGCCGCGTGCGTGGGCTGCGGCATCTGCGTCCGCGCCTGCGTCACCACCCCGTCGTCGTTCACCCTGTCGCTGCCGGAGGGCGCGTGACGGAGCACCCGCACCGCTTCGAGCCGAAGCGGGTGAGCAAGCCCTGGGGCTACGAGATCCACTGGGCGGTCACGGACCGCTACGTGGGCAAGCTGCTCCACATCGAGGCGGGCCAGCTGCTCAGCCTCCAGTACCACGAGCGCAAGGACGAGTCCATCTACGTGCTCCGCGGGCGGATGATCTTCCGCTACCGGGACGACGTGGGCCAGCTGGCGGAGCGGGAGATGATCGCCGGCGAGGCGCAGCGCGTGCCCACCGGGCTGGTGCACCAGTTCGAGGCGCTCGAGCACACCGACGTGCTCGAGGCCTCCACCCCACACCTGGACGACGTGGTCCGCCTCCAGGACCGCTACGGGAGGGCTTAGCGTGCAGGTCATCATTCCGCTGGCCGGCAAGGGGACGCGGCTGCGGCCCCACACCCACACGGTGCCCAAGCCGCTGATCCGGGTCGCGGGCCGGCCGGTGATGGACTGGGTCATGGACCGGCTCGACGGCCTCGACGTCGAGGAGCTCATCTTCATCACCGGGCACCTCAAGGAGCAGGTCGAAGCGTACGCGCGCCGGCGCTATCACATCCCGTCGCGGTTCATCGAGCAGAAGGTGCAGGACGGGACCGCGGGCGCGATCCACCTGGCGCGGCCGCACGTGCACGGCCCCGTGATGATCATCTTCGTGGACACCGTGTTCGACGCCGACCTCGCGCTGGCCGCCCGCGGCAGCGACGACGGGATCATCTGGGCGAAGGAGGTCGAGGACTACCAGCGGTTCGGCGTGGTCGTGACCGACGCCCGGGGCTACATGACGAGGATCGTCGAGAAGCCCCGCGAGCCCATCTCGAAGTTGGCGAACATCGGCCTGTACTTCGTGCGGGCCGTGGACCAGATGTGGCAGGGCATCGACCACGTGCTGGCCGCGCCCCAGAACAAGGGCGAGTGGTTCCTCACCGACGCGTTCCAGTGGATGATCGAGCGCGGCGCGCGCATCAAGACCGCCGAGGTCGCGGGCTGGTACGACTGCGGGACCGTGGCGACCACGCTCGAGACCAACCGGGTACTCCTGGAACGACAGCTGCGAGACGCCAAGGTGCGAGGCAAGCCGGGGCGGGACCCGGCCGCGCGTCACCTGCCGGCGTCGGCGAAGATCGTCGAGCCCTGCTACATCGAGGACGGCGTCACCATCGAGCGCTCGACGGTGGGTCCGTTCGCCTCGATCGAGGCGGGCACGGTCGTCCGCGACAGCACGGTGCAGAACGCGATCGTGGGGCGGAACTGCCGCCTGGAACGCGTCCGCCTGGACGGCGCGATCCTCGGCGAGGACGTGGTGGTGCAGGGGCTCGCCGGCTCGGCGTCCCTCGGCGCGCACTCGGAGGTGCGGGCCAGCTAGACGTACCTCGCCATCGCGAGGTCCACGATGTCGCGCATCAGGTCGGTGTAGGTGCGGCCCGACTCGCGCGCGGCCATCGCGAATTCGGCCCCCGAGCTGAGCCACGGGTTCGGGTTGGCCTCCAGCACGTAGATCTCGCCCTTGGCCGTCAGGCGCATGTCGACGCGGCCGTAGTCGCGCAGCTTCAGCGCCTGGTACGCGGCGACCGCCTTCTCCTGGATCTTCTCGACGGTCTTCTCGTCGAGGTCCTTCACCACCCGCGAGCGCGTCTTGCGGAAGCCCTCCGAGTCCTTCTCCCACTTCACGTCGGTGCCGGCGATGCGGGGCGTGCCCTCGGGCAGCCGGGAGAGGTCCAGCTCCACCAGGGGCAGGGCCTCCGGCTTCGCCTCGCCGAGGATCGCGGCGTAGATCTCGCGGCCCTCGATGTACTCCTCGATCAGCGCCGGCGAGTCGAACTCGTCGTGGATGTAGTGGATCTTCTCCATCAGCTCCTTGACGCTCTCGACCACCGAGGTCGCGTCGATGCCGATCGAGCCGTCCTCCGACAGCGGCTTGACGATCAGCGGGAACTCGATGTCGTGCGCGTGGTCGAGCCGGCCCTTGTACGAGACGGCGAAGAACGGCGTCCGGATCTTGTGGAAGTGGAACACCTTCTTGGCGAGCGACTTGTCCTGCGCCAGGTACAGCGCGTGCGGGTCGGCGCCGGTGTAGGGCTTGTCGAGCAGCTCGAGGTAGGCGGCGAGGTTCATGTCCTTGGTGTCGTCGCCGGCGTACGACTCGGTGAGGTTGAAGATGAGGTCGGCGCCGGTGCGCGCCACCGCCAGCAGGCTCGGGTCGTGGCCGTCGAGCACGAGGTAGCTGGGCTCGTGGCCGAGCTTGGTGAGGGCGTCGAAGATCTCCTCGCGGTCGAGCTTGGGGCGGCGCGCCCGGCGGCTGGCCTTGCGCTTCCTCGTGCCGCGCGCGGTCGCCTCCTCGGCGACGGCGGTCGGCTCCTCGCCGTCGTCCTCCCAGGTGTCGTAGAGGATCGCGATCTTGAGCCCGGTCCGGGTCATGCGGTCCTCACGGCTGGACGAAGCGCCCGCGGGTCAGGTAGTTCATCGCGAGCGTCGTGGCGTAGGCGGTCATCTCGACCAGCTGCGCGCTCTCGCGCGCCGTCTCCACCGCCAGGCCCAGGGCGGCCACCCGCTGCTCGATGGAGTCGACCAGCGCCCGCACCAGCGGCGGCCGCACGCCCGTCCAGTAGGTCAGCTTGTCCACGATCTGCTTCCGGTGCTCGGCCAGCCAGGGCGCGGCCGGCCGGATGCCGGCGCGCCGCCGCGGCGCCGGCTTGAGCAGGATGTCGACCAGGTCGGCGTCCAGCGCCAGCTCGGCGATGGCCTGCGCCTCGTCGGGCCGGTGCTGCTGGTAGAACTGCTCGACGGTGACGTCCATCTCCTCCACGGTGACGTCGGTGGCGCCCATCGGCCGGACCGGCGCCTGGTCGGCGACCCGGCGCGCGACGCGGTCCACGTAGCGCAGCTTGCGCATCGCCGGCCAGCCCCGGTACTTGCGCCGCCATCCGGACCGCGGCGTGAGCCAGACGGCGAAGGTCTCGGCGAAGTCCTCGTCGGGGTGCTTCTGCGCGTACCAGCCGGCGATGTGGCGGACGAAGCGACGGTTGAACGGCACCGGCCGGTACCGGTCCTTGTAGGCGCGGCGGAACGGGCCGAACACGGCGCGCCAGTCGTCGCGCTTGTACAGCTCGTAGGCGTAGTTGAACGCGTGGCCGGCCTCGTGACGCAGGTACATCAGGATCTCGCGCTCGTCCTCGAGGTCGTTCATCTGCTTCTCGAGCGCGGCGAGCTTGGGATCGGCGAGGTAGAACGGGATGCCGATCACCGGCTCGCCGGAGGGACAGCCCCACTCGTCGGTGAGGTAGCACGCGGGCCGGAACTGCCGCAGCCCCTTGCGCTCGATCTCGCGGTACAGCGCGTGCACGTACTTCTCGAGCGCCGAGCCCTCGAGCCGCAAGCCCAGCTCCCGGATGGGCCTGCCGAGAAGGTGCTCGACTTCGGCCGGGGTCGTCTCGAATGGCGGCACGGCGCGCGGGTGTCGTTGCCCTACGCTAACAGCCGGACGGGCTCAGAACAATACGCCCGTCGTCATTCCAGCTCGGCGGGAAGGGAATCGGGGAAGTACGCCCGGCCGGCCTCCATCAGGCGCAGGAAGGCGTCGGGGCGCTCGTCGAGCGCGGCGCGCTCGATCTCGGCCAGGCTCTGCTTCACCAGCGCGAACAGGCGCCGGGAGTGCCGGTTGAGCTTCTGGATCTCGTAGTAGAGCTGCGGGTTCTCGCGCGCCAGCTCGGCGGCCGTGCGGGCCTGCTTGTAGAACGTGGTGCCCGCCACGCGGGCCAGCTCGTCGAACGGCCGGCGGCTCGCGGCGAGCGTGGTGAAGAACAGCATCGCCACGAGGTGGCTGAGCCCGAGGACGTACTGCATGTACGCGTCGTGCGCCTCGACCGGGAGGCGCGTGATGGTGAGCGCGGTGTCGGCGAACAGCGCGGCGGCTTCGTCGGCGGCCGCGGCGTTGCCGCAGTCGAGCACCGCCAGCACCCGGCCGCCCAGCGTCTGCACGTCGGGCCCGAACATCGGGTGGAGGCTCGCGACCCTGAGCCCGCGTGCGGCGGCGCCGCGCAGCTCCTCGATGACGTGGCTCTTGAGGCTGAAGATGTCCGCGACCAGGGCCCGCGGGGCGGCGGCGAGGATCCCGCCCAGGGACCGCGCGCCGACCGAGAGCGGCGTCGCGACGATCACGACGTCCGCGCCCGCCACCGCGGCGGCGAGGTCCGTCGCCCGGGCGCAGCCGGGCACGTCGCCGCCGGGATCGAGCGTGGTGACGCGATGGCCCTGGCCGAGGAAGAACGCGTCCAGCCAGCGCCCCATCCGTCCCGCCCCGCCGACGACGAGGATGCGGCGCCCGGGCTCGGAGGGCGCGGCGAGCGATTCCTCCTGCCGCCGCACCGAGGCGCCGATCAGCACGTGGGCCAGCCGCTCGGCCAGGGAGGGATCGAGGCCGAGGGCCGCGCCGGCGTCGCGGAAGCGCGCCAGCACCTCCGCCTCGGTGCCGAAGCTGCGCACCGGGAGCCCCGCGGCCCGCTTCGCCTCGCCGACGTCGCGCGCCAGCGCGAGCCGGCGCGCCACCAGGGCCACCAGCTCCGCGTCGACCGCCGCGATGCGCTCGCGCAGGGTGGACAGCTCGTCGGTCATCGACGGCGTGCGACGGAGGCCGGTCCGGTCAGCCGGCCGCGAGGCCGGCCGCGGCGCAGGTGACGAGGAGCGCGCGGAACAGGCCCGCGGGCCCGTCCACGTTCTCGTACCACTCGCTCACGAGGTGCGTGTTGCCGCCGCGCCCGCCCGCGCCGAGGGCGATGCCCGGCACGCCGCGGCTGATCGCGACGTTGGCGTCGGTGGAGGCGGCGGCGAGGTCGGGGGTGTGGCCGACGGTGCGCGTGGCGGCGACCGCGCCCTGCACGAGGGCGTGGCCGGCGTCGGTGACGCCGCTCGGCCGGGTGCCGAGCGGCACGATCTGGAGGGTCAGGGGCGCGGTCCCCGGGGTGCGGCGCCGGTTCGCGCCGTCGAGCGCGCGGGCGAGTGCTTCCGTCGCGGCGCCGTAGAGGGCGTCGAGGGCGACCTCGCTCTCGGAGCGCAGGTCGACCTCGAGCCAGGCCTCCTGCGGAATCGTGTTGAGCCCGGAGCCGCCCCCGATGCGGACCACGCTCCCCGTGGTCCGCGGCGCCGCGGGCAGCGGCAGCTCGCCGATGGCCGCGGATGCCAGGCCGACCGCGTGCACCGGGTTCGCCACGCCGAACGCCGCCCACGAGTGCCCGCCCGGCCCGCGATACACGGCGCGCAGCCTGCGGGAGCCGAGCGCGCGGTGCACGATGCGCTCGATGCCGGCACCGTCCAGGGCGATGAAGGCGGTGGGCCGGAAGTCGGCGCCGGCGAACAGGTGCCGCGCGCCCGCGAGGTCCCCGGCGCCCTCCTCGCCCGTGGTCGCGACGAAGGTCACGGGCGTCGGCGGCCGGAGCCCCGCGTGCCGGAACGCGCCGGCCAGCGCGAGCAGGCCGGCGAGGCCGCGCGCGTTGTCGCTGATCCCCGGGCCGATGAAGCGCGCGCCGTGCTGGCGCACCGTGAGGTCGGTCTCCTCGGGAAAGACCGTGTCGAGGTGCGCGGCGATCACCACGCCCGCGGACGTGCCGTCGCCGCCCCAGCGACCGACCAAGTTTCCCGCGGCGTCGCGTCGCACGTTGTCGATGCCGACCTCGGCGAGCTTCCCGGCGACCACGTCCGCGCGCTGGCGCTCGTTGCCGGTGGGCGCCGGGATCGCGGCGATGGCGCGCTGCCAGGCGAGCGTCTCGCCGTCCTGGCGCTCGAGCCAGGCGCGCGCCTGGCGGACCTCGGGCCGCGCGGCGATGGCCTCGACGGGATGCGTCACGCGCGGAGGCTAACCGGCGCCGCGGGCGGTCGCAAGCGCGCTTGACGCCCCGGAGGCGGCGGGCAAGACTGTACCAGTGTCCGCGAGATTGCTCGACTCCGATCCCGGTCGCGGCCGGACCACGGGCCGCCGGGCTCCGCCGCCGGGCCGGGGCGGCTGACGTGGCGCCGCCCGACTATCGCGAGCTCGTCCGGTCCTACCTCGATCTCCGCTGGCAGCTCGATCCCGTGGCGGCGACCCAGGCCGGCGTCGCCGCGCACGACGGGCGCCTCGGCGCGTTCTCCAAGCCGCTGGTCAAGCAGGGCATCGCCGCGCTGAAGGCGATGGCGTCGGCGTTCGAGTACTGCGAGACCGGCTCGCTGCACGACGAGGTGGACCAGACGGCCGTCCTGAACGACCTTCGCCTCGCGATCGCGCGGCTGGAGAAGGAAAAGCCCCACGAGCTGAACCCCGAGTTCCACCTCTCCCACCTGTTCGACGGCCTGTTCTCGTTGCTGCTGCGGCGCGACCGGGCGCCGGAGGAACGGGGGCGGGCGCTGGCGGAGCGGCTCGCCGACGCCCCGCGCTTCCTCAAGGACGCGCGCGCCACCCTCGGCCGGCCCGCGCGGGTGTTCACGGAGACGGCCCTGGCGGTCGCGGCGGGCGGACGCGCGCTGTTCGACGACGCCATCCCCGAGTTCGTGGCGGGCCTGGCCCCGGCCACGCGCGCGGCGGCCCTCGAAGCCCTCGCGGCCGCCCGGAAGGAGATGGAGGAGTTCGTGGCGTTCCTGGGCGGCGAGCTCGCGGACCGCTCCGACGCCGACTTCGCCATCGGCCGCGTGCAGTTCGACTTCCGGCTCCACTACGGTCATGCGCTGCGGGAGACGGCGCCCGAGCTGCAGCGGTACGGCGAAGCGCTCATCCAGGAGGCGGAGTGCGAGCTGGAGCGGCGCGCCGAGGCGCTCGCGCCGGGCGTGCCGTGGCGCGCGCTGGTCGAGCGGCTGCGCCGTGACCACCCGGCGCGGGGCAACCCCGTCGAGACGTACGCCGGCGAGATGGAGCGCTCGCGGCGCTTCGTGGTCGAGCGCGGGCTCGCCAGCGTGCCCGCGGGGGCGCTCGAGGTGGTGGCCACCCCGTCGTTCATGCGGCCGCTCATCGCCTTCGCCGCGTACGACCCGCCGGGCGCGTTCGCCGAGGACCGCACCGGCTGGTTCTACGTCTCCGTGCCGGGCGCGGGCCGCGCGGGGGACCACAGCCAGCACGAGGTGACGCTCACCGCCCTCCACGAGGGCTTCCCGGGCCACCACCTGCAGCACCTGGTCGCCCAGGCGCAGCCCTCGCCGGTGCGCCGCGTCGTGTGGACGCCGCTCAGCGTCGAGGGGTGGGCGCTCTACTGCGAGGAGATGATGGGGGAGGAGGGCTACTTCGCGAGCGCCGAGGACGCCTTCTTCCAGCGGCTGCACCTGCTGTGGCGCGCGGTGCGCGTGGTCCTCGACGTGAAGCTGCACACCGCGGGCATGACGGCCGAGCAGGCGATCCGCGAGCTGATGGACCGGCTCGGCCTGGCGCGGGAGAGCGCCGAGGCGGAGGTGCGGCGGTACTGCGCCAACCCCGCGACCCCGCTGTGCTACGCGGTCGGCCGCCGGGAGCTGCTGCGGCTGCGCGAGGCGTGGCGCCAGCGCGCGGGGACCGGCGCCTCGCTGCGCCGGTTCCACGACGAGGTGCTGTCGTACGGCGGGCTGCCGGTGTCGCTGATGAGGTGGGGAATGGGGCTCGGTGAAGCGTGAGAGGTGAGGGGTGAGACGTTCCAGTGAGAGGTGAGAGGGGCGACGGCGTGAGAGGGGAGCGTCTCACCTCTATCGCGGCCCTGGCACTCAGCAGCAGCGGGTCACGCCACCCCCGAACCGCCGCCTGACGAACTCAGCGTAGTGCTCGCGCGGTGAGAGGGGCGGCTCGTGCGGATGGCACGCGGCGTGGTGCTCCAGGTAGCGCGCGTAGTCCGGCGCACCCACGATCTGGCGCAGCGCCCTGAGGAAGCGCTCCAGGGGCCGGCGCGGGCCCACCTAGTCTCCCTCCGCGTACGCGGACCGGACGAACGGCGCCTCGTGCACTTCGGCGGCCTTCCGCTTCGAGAGCACCAGCCACCACTCGCGGGCCGACGCCGCGATCACGACCAGCACCACGGCCATGAAGGCCAGGGCCAGCACGGCGTCGAGCCGGTCGTTGAAGATCAGGCGGGCGGCGTTCGCGCTGCCGGGGCCGCCCGCGACCAGGCGCGCGTGTGACAGGAAGCCGAGGCGCGGGTCGGAGGCGAACACCTTCTGCCAGCCGGCCGTCAGCGTCACGGCCGCGAGCCACACCAACGGCACGATGGTGGTCCACGCGTAGCGCTGCCGTCCCAGCTTGACGAGGACCGTCGTTCCGACGCACAGCGCGACCGCGGCCAGCAGCTGGTTGGCGATGCCGAACAGCGGCCACAGCGAGTTGATCCCGCCCAGGGGATCCACCACGCCCTGGTAGAGGAAGTAGCCCCACCCGGCCACGATCAGCGCGCTGGCGGCCAGGATGCTCGGGTACCAGGACGTGCGGCCGAGCGGCTTCCACACGTGCCCGCCGAGCTCCTGCAGCATGAAGCGGCCGACCCGCGTCCCCGCGTCCACCGTAGTGAGGATGAACAGCGCCTCGAACATGATGGCGAAGTGGTACCACAGGGCGAGCCCCGAGCCCCGCACGACGCCGCCGAGGATCGTGGCCATGCCCACCGCCAGGCTCGGTGCGCCGCCGGTGCGCGAGAGCAGCGTCGCCTCGCCCATCTGCCGCGCCAGCGCTTCCATCTGCCCCGGCTGGAGCGTGAACCCCCACCGGGCGATCGCCCGCGCGGCGCTCTCCCCCGTCGTCCCCAGCACGCCCGCCGGCACGTTCATGGCGAAGTACACGCCCGGCTGCAGCGTCGCGGCCGCGATGACGGCCATCAGCCCCACGAACGACTCCATCAGCATGCCGCCGTAGCCGAGCAGCCGCGTCTCGCTCTCACGCGTCACCATCTTCGGCGTGGTCCCGCTCGCCACCAGGGCGTGGAAGCCGGAGATGGCGCCGCAGGCGATGGTGATGAAGGCGAACGGGAACACCTTGCCCGCGAACACCGGCCCGGTCCCGTCGGTGAACTGCGTCAGCGCGGGCATCCGGATCGGCGGCAGCGTGAGGACGATGGCCACGGCCAGCGTGAGCACCGTGCCGATCTTGAGGAAGGTCGAGAGGTAGTCGCGCGGCGACAGCAGCAGCCACACGGGCAGCACCGAGGCGAAGAAGCCGTACACGATCATCGCCCACGACAGCCCCGTCCCCGACCAGGTGAACCACCGCGACCAGGTCGGGTCGAGCGACACCCAGCGGCCCGCCACCAGGGCGCCGAGCAGCAGGGCGATGCCGATCGCCGACGCCTCGAGCACGCGCCCCGGCCGCACCGCCCGCATCCACCAGCCCATCAGGAGCGCGATCGGGATCGTGCACGCGATGATGAACAGGCCCCACGGGCTCGCCTTGAGCGCGTTGACCACCACCAGCGCCAGCACCGCCAGCAGGATGACCATGATCGCCAGGATCGCGACCATGGCGGCCAGGCCGGCCACCGAGTTGATCTCCTCCTTCGCCATCTGGCCGAGCGACTTGCCGTCGCGGCGCATCGAGGCGAACAGGATGGTGAAATCCTGCACCGCGCCGCCGACCACGACGCCCGCGATCAGCCACAAGGTGCCCGGCAGGAAGCCGAACTGGGCGGCCAGCATCGGCCCGATCAGCGGGCCGGCGCCGGCGATGGCCGCGAAGTGGTGCCCGTAGAGCACCCACTTGTTGGTCGGCACGAAGTCGCGGCCGTTGTTGAAGCGCTCGGCCGGGGTCGCTCTCCGGTCGTCGAGGGCGAACACCCGCAGGGCCAGGAAACGGGCGTAGAAGCGGTAGGCGATCACGTAGCTCGCGACGCCGGCGGCGAGGATCCACGCGGCGCTCACGTTCTCGCCCCGCGAGAGCGCGAGCACGGCGAACCCGGCGGCTCCGAGCGCGGCGACGGCGATCCACAGGACGGACGAGAACAGTCGGCGCATCTTGCGCGCTAGCATAGCCTTGGCGCGGCGCGCCAGTCAATGTGAATACCTTGCCACTGCCTCCGGCGCCGGATATGTTCGCGCCGTGCCCAAGCCCCACTCCGACGCCGTCACCGCGCTCCTCGAGGAGGTCGCGCACCAGGAGCAGCCGCAGCCGGTCGGCGGCAAGGCGGACCTGAAGGGGAAGGGCACGATCGTCACCGGCGCCGCCACCGGCATCGGCCGGGCGACGGCCCTCGAGTTCGCGCGGCGCGGCTGCGGCGTGGCCTTCAACTACGTCGAGCTGCCGGGCCGCGACGTCGCCGTCCAGGCGGCGATGACCGAGGCGGTCCTCAAGAGCCTCAACGTGCCGGTGTTCTGCGACCGGTGCGACGTGCGCAGGAAGGACGAAGTGGACCGCTTCGTCCAGGCCGCGCACAACGCGCTCGGCGGCGTGCACCACCTCGTCAACAACGCCGGCATCTCCCGGGACGCCGCGCTGTGGCGCATGGACGACACGGCGTGGCAGGACGTCGTGGAGACCAACCTCACCGGCGCGTTCCACATGATCCGCTCCGTGGCGCCGATCTTCCGCGCCCAGCACTACGGCAAGATCGTCAACGTGGCCGCGGTCCAGGCCATGAAGGCGGGCTTCGGCATCGCCAACTACGCGGCGTCCAAAGCTGGCCTCATCGGCCTCACGCACGCCGCGGCCGTCGAGCTCGGCCCCGCCAACGTCAACGTCAACGCCGTCGCCCCCGGCTTCGTGAAGACCGAGCTGACCCAGCACCTCTCCGAGGAGCTGGTGGCGCGGGCGCGCGGCAACACGCCCCTCGGGCGCCTCGCCGAGCCGGACGACGTGGCGCAGGTCATCGTCTTCCTCTGTACGGACGCGGCGCGCCACATCACCGGCGAGGTCATCCGCGTGGACGGGGGCCAGACCCTCGGTTAGGTTTCCGGCCTGCATTCCATGACGCACCCCATCGGCGGCCACCATGTCGAGTAAGTATCGCTACACTATCGCGATAGTGATTGCACTTCTCGTCGCCGGCTGCGGAAAGAAGCCGCAGCCTACGACGCCCGAGGATCCGTTCGCGACCATCGGTGTCGCCCCGCTGCCGGTCGAGGCTCTGGCGGGCTCCAGCGTGCTCCTGCTGCCGGTCGGCGCGACGGTGCTGAGCGACTCGGCGGCGGTGGATGCCGGGCTCCTGGCCCGGCGGTTCGCGCTGGCGGCGGTGGCGGGGGCGAGTCTCGACAGCGCGCTCAGGCGCGGGGCGCCGGCGGTGAAGTGGATCGGACTCGCCGAGCAGCGGCGGGCGCTGAGGATGGCGCCCGCGCTGGGCATCGACCCCGCGCGGCTCGAGACCGATTACCTCCTCAATCCCCGCGTCGAGTCGCTGGCGGATCCGCTGTGGGCCCAGCTGCGGACGCTGATCGCGCTCACGGACGCACACACGGCGGTGGCGCCGGCGGGCGTCCGGCTGGACCGCCGCGCCTCGTCGTACGTCGCGGAGTACGTGCTGGTGCTGGTGGACGTGCGACAGGGGAAGGTGCTCGGACGGGCGCGCATGCCCGGGGCGCCGGCCGACACGCCCGAGGCTGCGCTGGCGAACGCCGCCGCGGCCACGGTCCCGCCGCCGCCCGTGCGCTGAGGGCCGGGCGATGGCGCATCGCGTCACGCTGATCCCGGGCGACGGCATCGGCCCGGAGATCACGGCGGCGACGCTCCACGTGCTCGAGGCGACGGGGGTCCGCTTCGCCTGGGACCAGCAGGCCGCGGGCGCCGAGGCGATCGAGCGGCGCGGTGCGCCGCTGCCGGACCCCGCGGTCGAGTCGATCCGCGCGACCGGCGTCGCGCTCAAGGGGCCGCTCGCGACCCCGGTCGGGACCGGCCACCGCTCGGTGAACGTGGCGCTCCGGATGGCGTTCGACCTGTACGCCAACATCCGGCCGGTGAAGACGATCATCCCGAACCGCTGCTACGAGGACATCGACCTCGTGATGGTGCGGGAGAACACCGAGGGCCTGTACGTCGGGGTCGAGCACTTCGTCGCCATCGGCGACGATCCGCGGGCGGTGGCCGAGTCCACGGCGGTGGTGACGCGACAGGGCTGCGAGCGGATCGTGCGCCACGCGTTCGAGTACGCGCTCCGCCACGGCCGCAGCCTGGTGACGCTGGTGCACAAGGCGAACATCCTCAAGATGGCGAGCGGCCTGTTCCTCGAGGCGGGCCGCGCGGTGGCGAAGGCATACGAGGGACGGGTGGCGTTCAACGACCGCATCGTGGACAACGCCGCCATGCAGCTGGTGCTGCACCCGCAGCAGTTCGACGTGATCGTCACGACCAACATGTTCGGCGACATCCTGTCGGACGAGATGGCCGGCCTGGTGGGCGGGCTGGGGCTCGCACCGGGCGCCAACATCGGGCCGAAGGCGGCCATCTTCGAGGCGGTCCACGGGACCGCGCCGGACATCGCGGGCCGGGGCCTGGCGAACCCGGCGGCGCTGATGCTGAGCGCCAGCATGATGCTGGACCACCTCGGCGAGCGCGACGCCGCCGAGCGCGTGGAGCGCGCCGTGGTCCGCTCCATCCGCGACGACGAGGTGCGGACGCACGACCTGGGCGGGACGGCGACCACGTCGGAATTCGCGGAGCATGTCGCAACCCTGGTTCGAGGGTGACGGAATGACGGAATCCAGAGTAGTTGCCAGACGGCAAGTGGCGCAGCGGTTCTCAGTTCTGAGCACTCGGACCTGGCGCCGAGCCGGAGCGTGCGTGGCGCTGCTTCTCGGCGTGACCGGCGCGCTCCGCGCACAGGAGACCAGCGTCACCATCTACCAGGGCGGCCAGGCGCTGGTGCGCCGCACCTTCCCGGTGCCGGTGCCGCGCGGCGCGAGCACGCTGGGCGTGGACCTCGGCGCCCGGAACGTGGATCCCGCTACGCTGGTGGCGCTCGACGAAGGCGTCGAGGTCCGCGGCGTCACCGTGGCGTCGGGCACCGGTCCCGAGGCGGCGCTCCGCCGCTCGGTGGGCCGCGAGATCGGGTTCATGGTGATGGGCGGCGACTCGGGCGTGCGCTTCGTCCGCGGCACGCTGCTCTCGCTCGACCCGCAGGCGGTGCGCACGGCGGGCGGCGTGATCTACGGCTTCCCCGGCACGCCGGCGTTCCCCGACTCGCTGGTCGAGCTGGCGGCGAGCCTGGCCGTCACGGTGGAGGCGGCGCGCGCGAAGCCGTCGCTGCGCCTGGCCTTCCAGGCGCAGGGCCTCCAGTGGCGGGCGGCCTACACGCTGGTGCTGCCGCGCGCGAAGGGCGCCCGCGGCACGATGGCCGGCCTGGCGACGATCGAGGATCCCGGCGGCCTCGCGTTCCCCGGCGCCGAGGTGCAGCTCCTGGCGGGCGACGTGCGGCGGGCGCCGGTCGCGCCCGCGATGGCGCCCGCGCCGTACGCGATGCGCGCGGGCGCCAACGCGCTTCAGGAGGCGGCCGTCGCGTCCGAGGAATCCGTCGGCGAGACGCACCTCTACACGCTCCCCGGCACGGTGGACCTCGTGCCCGGCGAGTCGCGGAGCATCGCGCTGTTCGCGCAGGCCCCGGTGCAGGTCGAGCCCGAGTACGTGCTGCGCCACCCGATGTTCGTGTGGCAGGCGCGCCAGGACCAGCCCGAGCAGGACCTCCACGCGGAGATCGGCTACCTGGTGCGGCGCCCGCGGGGCACGCCGTTCGGCGACACGCCGCTCCCGGCGGGGCCGGTGCGCGTGCTGACGCCGGACTCGGGCGGGCGGCTTCAGCTCGTCGGCGAGCCGCAGATCGAGCACACGCCGGCGGGCCGCGAGCTGCACCTCGTCACCGGGACCGCGTTCGACGTCACCGCCCAGCGCGTCCAGCTCACCTTCGCGCTCGACGGCCGGCGCGCCTCGATCTCGTCGTACCGGGTGACCGTCCAGAACGCGAAGGACGACACGGTCACCGTGCAGGTGCTCGACCAGTTCCCGGGCCAGTTCGAGGTGCTCTCGAGCAGCGTGCCGGCCGAGCGCCTCAGCGCGACCAGCCTGCGCTTCCCGGTGGTCGTCCCGCCGGGTGGCGAGACCACGCTCGAGTACCGGGTCCGCGTGCGCTGGTGACCACCCTCGTCCACCTCTCCGATCTCCACTTCGGCGGGCTGGCGGACATCCGCGCCGTCGAGGCGGTCGAGGAGCTGCTGCCGTCCCTCGAGCCGGCGGCGATCGTCGTCTCGGGCGACTTCGCGCAGCGCGCGCGGGCGGGCGAGTTCCAGCGAGGCCGGGCCTTCCTGCGGTCGCTGGCGGCGCTGGCCCCCGTGCACGCGGTCGCGGGCAACCACGACGTCCAGTGGTGGCGGGAGCCGTTCGGCCTCCCGCTCGGCGGCCGCGCCCGGCTGGCGAAGTATGCCCGCTACGTCGGCGACCGGCTCGCGCCGTCGGTGAGCGTGGACGGCGTCGTGATCTGCGGCGCCGCGTCGGCGCACGGGCTCGCGCTGGGCTCGGTGACCTGGAATCCGCGCGACCTGACGGTGAAGGGCCACCTGCCGAAGGCGGAGCTGGACCGCGCGGCGGCGACCTTCGCCGGCGCGGGCTCCGCGCTCAGGGTGCTGGTGGTGCACCACAACGTGCTCAAGGGCCGGATCTCCCGCCGCTGGGGCCTGGCGCGGCCGGAGGCGGCCCAGCGGGGCATCGTGGCGACCGGCGCCGACGTGGTGTGCTGCGGGCACGACCACGAGGAGGGCATCGGCACCATCGAGCGGGACGGCCGGCGCGTGGTGGTCTCGACGGCCGGCACGCTGTCGACCCGCGGCCGCCACCACCGCCCTCCGAGCTTCAACCTGCTGCGGGTCGCGCCGGAGCGCCTTCGGGTGGAGATTCATGCCCTCGACCGGGCGACCGGGAGGTTCACGCTGACCGAGGGACGGGACTTTGCTCGATAAGCTGCTGCCCCGCTGGCTCCGGCCGGTCGAGCGGCCGGACGCCCGCGAGCCGCGGTTCCGCGTGTCCGAGGAGGCGCTGCTGGCGCGGCGGCTCGAGCTGCTGGGCCTCCGGGGGATGAAGGGCGTGCGGGTGACGGACAACCGCAGCGTGATGGTGAGCCTGTCGCCCAGGGGCGTGCTGCGGATCCACCGCGGCTACGCGCTGGCGCCCGACCGGGTGCTCAAGGCCGTGGTGCGGTTCGTGGCGCCGCGCACGCCGCGCGCGCTGCGCCGCGCGGCCGAGCACGAGATCCTCGCGTTCCGGCCGGAGGACCACGCGTCCGGGCCGCCGCGCCGCCCGCGGGCCGGCGACCGGGCCCTGCCGGGCGACGTCGAGAAGGCCGAGCGGCTGCGGCGGATGTTCCGCGCCTTCAACGAGCGACACTTCGGTGGAGCGCTCCCGGCGCTGCCGTTCCGGCTGTCCGGCCGGATGCACAGCCGGCTCGGGCAGCTGTGCATCCGCCACGAGACGGGCGAGCCGTACGAGATCACGATGAGCCGGCGGCACATCGACCGGCACGGCTGGGACGAGGCGGCGCACACGCTGCTGCACGAGATGGTGCACCTGTGGCAGCACCAGCAGGGCCACGCGGTGGACCACGGCCGCACCTTTCGCCGCAAGGCCGCGGAGGTCGGCGTCGTGGCGTCGGCGCGCCGCAGCGTGCCCGCGCGGCGCGGCGCCCGGGCCGCCCGGACGGACTGACCGGCCGCAGGAGAACCCATGGCTCCACGCTTCGAGGGCGTCGACTTCTACGACACCGACGCGCTGCTCTCCGAGGAGGAGCGCGCGGTCCGGGACACCGTCCGGCAGTGGGTGGACGAACGGTTGATGCCGGTCATCGGCCAGCACTACCTGGAGGGTCGGTTCCCGCTCCAGCTGGTGCCCGAGATGGCGGAGCTGGGGTTCTTTGGCGCCAACCTGCCCGAGGAGTACGGCTGCGCCGGGCTCAACAACGTCGCCTACGGCCTCATCATGCAGGAGCTGGAGCGCGGCGACTCGGGCGTGCGCTCGTTCGCGTCGGTGCAGGGCGCGCTGGTGATGTATCCCATCCACGCCTTCGGCTCCGAGGAGCAGCGCAAGCGGTGGCTGCCGAAGCTGGCCTCCGGCGAGGCGATCGGCTGCTTCGGGCTCACCGAGCCGGATTACGGGTCCAATCCCGGCGGCATGATCACGACCGCGCGGGAGACGAAGGACGGCTGGGTCATCAACGGCGCCAAGATGTGGATCACCAACGGCTCGACGGCGAAGGTGGCGATCGTCTGGGCGAAGACCGGCGCGCTGGACGACCCGGCGAGCATCCGCGGCTTCATCGTGCCCACCGACACGCCCGGCTTCTCGGCCAAGGACCAGAAGGGCAAGCTGTCGCTCCGCGCGTCGGACACGTCGGAGCTGGTGCTGCAGGACGTGCGGGTGGGAAAGGACGCGCTGCTGCCGGGCTCGAAGGGCCTCAAGAGCCCGCTGAGCTGCCTCACCCAGGCGCGCTACGGCATCGCCTGGGGCGCGCTGGGCGCCGCGATGGGCTGCTACGACGAGGCGGTGCGCTACGCCGGGCAGCGCGTGATGTTCGGGAAGCCGATCGCCGCCTTCCAGCTCCAGCAGCAGCGGCTGGCCGAGATGCTGAGCGAGATCACCAAGGGCCAGCTCCTGGTGCTGCAGCTCGGCCGCCTCAAGGACGCGGGGAAGGCGACGCCGCAGCGGGTGTCGCTCGCCAAGCGCAACAACGTGAACGTGGCGTGCGAGATCGCCCGCGAGGCACGGCGTTTGCTGGGAGCGAACGGGATCCTCGCCGAGTACACGGCGATGCGGCACCTGGCGAACCTGGAGAGCGTCTACACCTACGAGGGCACGCACGACATGCACACGCTGATCCTCGGCGAGGAGATCACCGGGATCAGCGCGTTCGAGTGACCTCCCACCCGACCGAGGGCGGCGCGTGAAGATCGCGGTCTGCATCAAGCGAGTGCCGGACACCGAGACCCGGGTCCGGATCGGGGGCGACGGCGCCTCGATCGACGAGAGCGGCGTGAAGTTCATCGTCGGCCCCTACGACGAGTTCGCGGTCGAGGAGGCGCTGCAGCGCCGCGACCAGGCGGGCGGCGGCGAGGTGGTGGCGATCGCGCTCGGCCCGGAGGCGGCGCAGGAGACGATCCGCGGCGCGCTGGCGATGGGCGCCGACCGCGGCGTGCTGCTGAAGGCGGACCGGGTGCCGGCCGACGCGCTCGCGGTGGCGAAGGCGCTCGCGGCGGAGCTGAAGGACGGCGGCTGGGACCTGGTGCTGTTCGGGAAGATGGCGGTGGACGACTCCCACCACGCGGTGGGCCCGATGACGGCGGAGCTGCTCGGGCTGCCGTGCGTCACCGCCGTCTCGAAGCTGGAGCTGGCGGGCGGGCAGGGCGTGGCCGAGCGGGAGATCGAGGGCGGCGTCGAGGTCGTGGCGTTCGCCCTGCCGGCGGTGCTGACGGCGGAGAAGGGGCTCAACACGCCGCGCTATCCGGCGCTCAAGGGCATCATGGCGGCGAAGAAGAAGCCGATCGAGGTGAAGCCCGCGGCGCTGGGCGAGAGCCGGGTCACCGTGACCTCGCTGGGCCTGCCCGCCGAGCGCAAGGCGGGGCGGATCGTGGGCGAGGGCCCGGATGCGGTCCCGGAGCTGGTGCGGCTGCTCCGCGCGGAAGCGAAGGTGCTCTGATGGCCAACGTGCTGGCGGTGACCGAGCAGCGGGGCGGCGCGCTGCGCCGTACGAGCCACGAGGTGGTCTGGGCCGCGCGGCAGCTGGCCGACGCGCTCGGTGGAACGGTGGACGCGCTGGTGCTCGGCGCGCCGGGCGTGGACGCCGCGGGGGCCAAGCTCGGGGCGGTGGGCGCTGACCGCGTCCTGGTGGCCGAGGACGCCGCGTTCGCGCGGTACGCGCCGGACGGCTACGCGGCGACGGTCGCGGCGGCGGCGAAGGCAGGCGGGTACGGGGCCGTGCTGGTCGCGGCGACCGCCGCGGGCAAGGACCTCGCGCCGCGGATCGCGGCCCGGCTCGACGCGCCGCTCGCGAGCGACGTGACGGGCGTGGGCGTCGAGGGCGGCAAGGTGACGGCCACGCGGCCCGTGTACGCCGGGAAGGCGGTGCAGCAGCTGCGCCTCGACGCGGCGCTCGCGGTGATCTCGGTGCGACCCAACACGTTCGTGCCGGGCAGCGCCACGAAGCCGGGTGCGGTGGCGAAGGCCGCGGCGGTGGCCGAGGCCCGCGTCACGGTGCGCGAGGTGAAGGCGGCCGAGCAGGGGAAGCTCGACGTGGCCGAGGCGTCGGTCGTGGTTTCGGGCGGCCGGGGCCTCAAGGGCCCGGAGCACTTCGCGCTGATCGAGAACCTCGCGAAGGCCTTCGGCGCGGCCGTGGGCGCGTCGCGCGCGGTGGTGGACGCCGGCTGGCGGCCGCACGCCGAGCAGGTGGGCCAGACCGGGAAGACCGTGAGCCCGCAGCTCTACGTGGCGGTCGGGATCTCCGGCGCGATCCAGCACCTCGCGGGGATGCGCACGGCGAAGGTCATCGTGGCGATCAACAAGGACAAGGACGCGCCGATCTTCCAGGTCGCGGACTACGGGATCGTCGGCGACCTGTTCGAGATCGTGCCCCGGCTGACCGAGGAGATCGCCAAGGCGAAGGCCGGCTGACGCGGCGGCGCGCCGCCGCGATTACCAGATGCGGGGAATCAGCCGCCAGCGCACCTTCTGCATGTAGGCGGCGTAGCCCTCGAGCTTCTCCCGCAGGAACCGCTCCTCCACGAGGACGCGCAGCACCAGCGTCGCGATGGGGACGAGCGCCAGCAGCACTCCGGCCCACGAGCCCAGGAACAGCGGCATGCCGAGCATCAGCGGGATGGCGCCCGCGTACATCGGATGCCGCACCACGGCGTAGGTGCCCCGGTCCACGACCACCTGGTGCCGCTCCTCCTGGTACCGCACGACCACCGCAGCGAACGCGTTGTCGCGCACGGCGAGCGCCGCCAGGGTCCAGCCCCCCGCGAACAGCGCCAGGCCGACGGCGGCGACCGGCATCGTCGTCTCTCCGAGCAAATGCCACCGGAACACGTCCAGCGCCGTGAACACGAGCAGGCCGAAGAACGACGCCAGCAGGGCGAGCGTGAGCAGGCGGTCCTGCAGGGGCTGGCCCTGTTGGATCGGAGGCTTGTAGCGCTCGTCGAGCAGGTCCGGGCGGCCGGGGAAGAGGGTGAACATCAGCGTCGCGGCCATGGCGAATACGAGCCCCAGGAAAATCCAGGCCCGCGGCCAGTCGAGCGTCCAAATGGGGAGGAACAGCGGGACGCCGAGGCACGCGATCACGTAGAACACGCTGGCGACGAGCCTGGCGAAGAGACGCGGCTGCATGGAGCCCGGCGGTGCGCCGCTAGTCGTGGACCAGCGCGCGGCGCACCGCGGCCACGTCGGCGACGAAGGATGGCATCTCTTCGGGCTTGGGGCGCTTGCCGCGGCGGTAGATCGCCATGGCCTCGTCCTTCACCTCGACGGACCAATCCCGATGCTCCGCGAAGAAGCCCAGCGCCTCCGCCCCGAACGCGGCGCGGATCCGGCTCTCGTCGGGACCCTTCAGCAGGTAGTGCTTGGAGAACTCGGGGCTGGCGTCGAAGTTGATGTCCTTGTGCCCGAAGATCGCGCCGATCTTGTCCCACCAGTGCTCCGGCGACAGCATGAACTCCGGGAGCCCACCCGCGCCGGGGATGACGGCCACCGTCTGGTTCCAGGTGTGCGAGTCCTTGCCGCCTCCGGTCGTGTAGCGATAGTCGAAGACGGAGGCCGTGGCGTCGTCCACCTTGCCGGTCATCAGGTTCCAGCCCTTCCGCCCGTGGCCGACGCTGAACAGGTGGAAGTTCCCGAAGCTCGGGGCCTGCTCCGTGGGGATCTTCGGCTGGAAGTTGAACCCCATCCGCAGGCACGTGTCAGCGAGGGCGGCGGTCCGCTTCTTCTCCATGGCCAGCGACATGGAGATGCCGACGCCAATGGCCACGACGATGGCGCCCATGATCAGGAACGGGGCCAGCGGCGCCGCGGAAGCGACCGCGCTCACAGCTGCTGCTCCGCGATGCGGGCGATGATCGCCGCGTAGGGCGCCGTTTCGGCGGTGGGTTGCCCCGTGGCCGGATCGGTGCGCACGTGCCATTGGAGCAGCTCCGACAGCTCCATGCCCTCGTCCTCGGACAGGTGCAGCCGGTAGGTGCCGCCGTCCCCGCGGACGCCGTCGATCTCCTTCTGGACGTCGGGAGGGATGTGCGTGGCGCGCTTCAGGGCATCCAGCATGGGGCGAGTCAGGTGGAGTTCCATTGGGTTCCTTGTGCGGATCAGCTGTGAGAGGTGAGGCGTGAGAAGTGAGACGTTCAAGTGAGAGGTGAGAAGCAGAGGCCGTGAGAGGTTCGTGAGAAGTGAGGCTCACCTCTCACGCCGTTCCCCCTCTCACGTCTCACTCGAACGTCTCACCTCTCACGTCTCACCTCTCACAGGCGGTTCGGCAACCAATCTCTCGTCGTCCAACACCATCGCTTCCACCACAGCACCCGACGGGAGCGCGTCCACCGTCTCCCCCACCACCAGCAGCGCGTTCGCCAGGACCATCGACGTCAGGATCCCCGATCCCTGGGGCCCCGTCAGCCGCGCCCGCCACCCCTCGGGCGTCTCGCGGGCGACGGCCCGGAGGAAGTGCGTGAGGCGGCCGGGCGTCGTCACCGGCTCCTCCAGCGTCACGCGCACCGTCGGCCGGTGCAGCCGCACGTGGCCCTGCATCCTCCGTACGGCCGGCCCGACGAACAGCTCGAAGCAGACCATCGTCGAGACCGGGTTGCCCGGCAGCCCGATCCACGGCACCCCGCGGACGATGCCGAACGAGGTCGGCGAGCCGGGCCGCATCCGCACCTTGGCGACGACCATGCGGCAGCCCAGCTCCTCCAGCACCGCCCGAAGGTAGTCGTACTCGCCCACGCTGACGCCGGCCGTGGACACGACCAGGTCGCAGGTCGCCAGGCCGCGCTCCAGCTTCTCGCGCACGCTGGCCGGCGTGTCGGCCGCGATGCCGAGGGCCACGGGCACCGCGCCGGCGAGCCGCACCAGCGCGTCGAGCGTGTAGCTGTTCGACGAGGCCGTCTTGCGGCCCGCCAGGATGGCGTCGGCCTGATCGAGGTCGGCGATCTCGTCACCGGACGCGAGGATGCCGACCCGGGCGCGGCGCCGCACCGGCACCGTCGCCCGCGCCATCGAGGCGAGCACGCCAAGGTGCGCGGGGCCGAGCGGCGTCCCGGCGTCGAGCACCCGCGCGCCGGCCTCGAGGTCCTCGCCCGCGAAGCGCACGTTGCGGCCCGCGTCGCGGTCGTCGAGGATCTCCACCCGCGCGCCGTCGAACGTCGTGTCCTCCTGCCGGATCACGCCGTCCGCGCCGTCCGGCAGCGGGGCGCCGGTGAACACGCGCGTGGCCTCGCCGGGTCCGATGGGCCGCGTCGGCACCGCACCGGCGCGGACCTCCTCGACGACGGCGAGGAGCCGCGGCGCGCGCGGCGCCGCGCCCCGCACGTCGGCCGCGCGCACGGCGAAGCCGTCCATGGCGGAGTTGGTCCGCGCCGGCACCGTCACCGGCGAGACCACGTCCTCGGCCAGCACCCGGCCGAGCGCCTCGCGGAGCGGCACCGTCTCCGGCGGCAGGACCCCGACGCCGCCCACCACGAGCTCGATCGCTTCCCGGACGCCGATCACCGGCCGCCGCCGGCGTGGCGGCTGAAGTTGGCCAGCCGCTCGACGATCTGGTCCTGCGCCGCCTCGACCACGCGCTGGGGCACCGTGAAGCCGTTGGCGAGCAGCACGAACGACAGCATCTCGCCGTCGGCCGTGCGCACGTAGCCCGAGAGCGATCGGACGCTGGCGAGCGAGCCCGTCTTGGCGCGCGCGTTGCCGGCCGCGCGCGTGCCCTTGAGCCGCGCGGCCAGCGTGCCGTCGACGCCCGCCACCGGGAGGGCGGCGTCGTACGCCGCGAACTCCGGCCGCCGGTACATCGCCTCCAGCACCAGCGCGACGGCGTCGGGCGCCACGAAGTTGTAGCGCGACAGCCCGGAGCCGTCCGCCAGGACGTACGCGTCGGGCGGCACGCCGAAGCCGGTCAGCACGTCGCGGATCACCGCGCGCCCGCTGTCCATCGATCCCACGCCCTTCACCTGTGCGCCGAGGGTCCGGAGCAGCGTCTCGCCGATCTGGTTCTGGCTCGGCTTGAGGAACAGCACCAGCACGCTGTCGAGCGACGGCGACTGCCAGGTGAACAGCGTGTCGACCGCGCTGTCGGCGGCGGCGGGCGGCTGGTCGAGCACGGCGATGCCGGAATCGGCGAGCACCTGCCGCAGCGCGGCCACGAAGTAGCGCGCCGGATCCGGCACCGAGACGGGCAGGCGCGCCGGCGCGCGCCCGACGGCCATCCGTCCCGAGAGCGCCACCGAGTCGCCGAAGGGCGCGCGGCTCCAGGTGAGCCGCTGGGGACCCGAGTCGGCGGGTGCCGTCGTCGCGGCGTCGAACAGCCGGAGCGGCGCGGACGCCGGCAGCAGCGCCGCGGCGACCGGCTGCCCCGGCGCGGCGCCGGGCGTGGCCTGGATCCAGGCCACGCTCTGGTCGAGCTGCAGCGCGCTCACGGGCGCCGCGTAGTCGGCGTCGAGGTCGTCCCACGCCCAGCCCGGGCCGAGCGGCGGGTCCGGGAACAGCGATGCGTCCCCGACGATCCGGCCGCGCACGACCCGGACGCCGCGCGCGCGCAGCGAGTCGGCCCACGGCCGGAGCGGTGCGAGCGGGTCGGCGCCGGCGGCGGCGTCCTCCGCGAGCGCGGGATCGCCGCGCCCGACCACGACGAGGTCCCCGGCCAGCGTGTCGCCGCGCAGCGCGCCGCGTCCGAGCACCGGCGTCCGGTACCGGAAGTCGGCGCCGAGCCGCAGCAGCGCGGCGGCGGCCGTCAGCAGCTTGAGGTTGGAGGCCGGGAGGAACAGCCGCTCGGCGTTGCGGCGGTACAGCACCTGACCGTCGTCGAGCGACTGGATCACCACGCCCCACGACGCGCGGGCGAAGGCCGGGTCGGCGAGCGCGCTGTCCACCTCGGCGGCCAGCGCCGCGACCTGCGGCGAGAGCGGGGGCGGGCCGCCGCGGGCGGCGCAGCCCGCGAGGAGCAGCGCGGCGAGGGGACCGGTGATGCCCGGGAAAACGAGGAAGGCGCTGCGGGTGGCGCGCGGAGCGCTCACGGCGCGGGGACCGCCGCCGCCGGCGCCGGGCGCGTCAGCGCGCGCCCTGGGACACGAGGTCGACCAGCCGGTAGAGCCAGTTGGTGTCGCTGAACCGCAGCACCGGGACGTTCGCCCGGAAGTCGGTCACGTCGGTGATGATGGCGATGTACTGCGACGCGTCGGGCGACGCGGGATCGTACAGCGGCTGGGCGTGAACGGCGCGGCGGTAGACTTCGACCTTCGGCAGGTCCGACTTCTTGAATCCCTCGACCACCACGAAGTGCGCGTCGGAGAGGTAGCGCGCCACGAGCTCCCGCGGCCCCGCTTCCTCGTCGGCCCGTGCGACCAGGAAGCGCGCCCCCGGCGTCTCCATCACCACGCGCTCGGCGCCCCCTTCGTGGACGTGCCGCCAGGTGTCGCGGCCCTTCTCGTCCAGGTCGAGCGGGTGCATCCCGTGCTTGATCGTCATCACCCGGTGGCCGCGGCGCACCAGCTCGCGGACCAGCGCCACGACGAGGGTGGTCTTGCCGGCGTTCTTCTTGCCGATTACGGAAACGAGTCGCGGGTCCGGCATAGCTGTTCCGCTCGCGCCAGGTCGTCGGGTGTGTTGACGTTGAAGAATAGAACCGCCGGATCGCCGTACTGCAACACGTCCGCCCGCGGCAGGCGGGCCACCCGCACGTCACGGTGGAACCCGATCGCCCGGGCGTCGCCCCGCGCGATGGCGGTGCGGATCGCGGGGCCGCACGCGGGGCCGTAGGCCGCGCACAGCGGCTCGAGCCCGCGGCGGGAATCGCTCTCCGGCAGCGCCGCGTCGGCGCCGTCCAGCAGGCGGGCCAGCGCGGCCAGCAGCTCCGCCGGCACGAAGGGCATGTCCCACGCCACGCACACGACGCGGCCCGCAGTTTCGACGGCGGTCAGGATGCCGCCCAGGGAGCCCTGGCCGGGCAGGACGTCGGACACCACCGGAAGATCCGGTCGCCAGCGGCCCGCGTCGGGCGCGTTGGCGATCAGGACGGGGAGGCGGCCGGTGGCCCGCTCGAGGCTCCCGACCACGCGGTCGAGAATCCGTCGCCCGCCGACCTCGAGCAGTCCCTTGGGGGCGCCGCCGTAGCGGGACGCCTCGCCTCCCGCGATGACGGCCCCCGCCCCCGCCCCCGTCCCGGCGCCGCTCAGTAGCGGCGACCCCGCCGGCGCTCGAGCACCACGTCGAGGCCGACGGAGATGCTCGGCACGTGCACGGCCTTCATGCCGATCGGCGGCTGCGGGAGCTGGCTGCCGGCCGCGACCGCGCCCGTGTCCGTCGCCGGCCCCAGGGGACGGGGCACCGACAGGATGATGTCCCGTGCCTCGACGCGGAGCTGGTAGCCGGGACCGAGCGGCAGCATCGCGCCGGCGCCGAGCGAGACCATCCACGTCAGCTCCTTGTGGTTCTGGTCGGCGAGGAAGTAGACCAGCGACTGGCTGCCGTCGGCGTTGAGCGCCGGCCCCGCCTCCTCCACGAACGAGCTGCCGAGGATCGCCCCGCCCACCTCGGCCCTCAGGTAGGGCTGCAGGCCTCCGGACGTCAGGCGGTACGTCAGCCCGCCGAGCAGGCCGACGGCGTCGCCGCGCTGCTCCAGCCCGTGCAGGTAGGCGCAGGCCTGCTGGTTGGGCGGCGACGCACTGACCGGCAGGAACGCCCCCACCGGCTCGCACGCGCTCTCGCTCTCGAGCCCGAAGAACCCCGCCTCGAGCGTGTAGCCGAGGTGCGGCGACTGGAAGTAGGTCGCCGACAGGGTGGCGAGAAAGCCCACCCGCATCGTGCGCCCGAGCGCGACCGTGTCCCACTGGTTCCCGCCGTTGTTCGAGGAGAACGCCAGCTGGCGCGGGATCGACCACAGCGCGCTGCCGGTGGTCATCCCGGCGGAGATGGTGAAGATCAGGTTGGGCTGATCGGGCGTCTGGGACGCGGCGGGGCGGACCAGGCCTGCCCCGAGGGTCAGCGCGACGGCGGCGACTCGTCTGAAGTCATGCATCGGGACGGTGCACCTGCGGCGAGCCCGAGACCGCGCGGCCGACCAGCTGGAGGCCGGCGCGCTTCGCGATCGCCAGGGCGAGGGTGGACGGCACGGACGGCGTGGCCACGTACACCAGGCCGGCGCGCGCCGCCTTGAACGCCAGCTCGGCCGAGATCCGGCCCGTCACCAGGAGGCCGAGACCGGCCGGGGCACGATCCGCCATCAGGGTTCCTCCGATCACCTTGTCCACCGCGTTGTGGCGCCCGATGTCTTCGGCGTGCTGGAGCAGGCCGTCGCCGTCGGTCAGCGCGGCCGCGTGGATGCCGCCCGTGTCGGCGTACCGGGTGCCGCGCTGGTACATCTCCTTGAAGCGCGCCCGCAGCGTCGCGGGAGGCGGGGCATCGCCGCGCGGGGCCGTCGCCGGCAGGCTCTGCGGATCGGCGAGGGCGACGCTGACGGCGCCGCATCCCGACGCGAGGACCCGCCGGCGCGCGTCGCGGGCGATCGCCTCGACCCGCTCGGGCGGCAGCTCGGCCCAGAACCCCAGGTCGGTCGCGCACGGCGTGAGCGAGATCAGGTCGGCGAGGGATTCGATATACCCCTCGCCGTGCAGCCATCCCACCGCCAGCTCCTCGAGCTGCCCGGGCGTGCACATCCAGGTGACCGCCGGCCGGCGGTTGACCTCGAGCCAGACCGGCGACTCCTCGACGGCGGCGAGCCGTCCTTCCTCGATCTTGCGGCTCACGGGCTACGCCTCGCCGCGATACTCCGCATACAACGCCGGCTCCTCCTCGACGCGCACCGCGGAGAGCGCGCAGCCCGCCGGCAGCCGCGCCGCGACGCGGCGCCACACGTCCTGGCACAGCTCCTCGCCCGTCGGCACCGTGCGGCCGAACGCATACTCGGGAAGGTCCAGGTTGAGGTTGCGGTGGTCGAAGCGGTCCACCACCTCCTCGGCGAGGATCCGGTCCAGCGCGCCGAGGTCCACGGCCATGCCGGTGGTCGCGTCCACGGCGCCGCGCACGGTGACCATGCAGCGGTAGGTGTGCCCGTGGCCGTGGGGCGAGGCGCACTTCCCGAACGCTTCCGTGTTCCGGGCCTCGCTCCACTCCGGGCGGAAGTAGCGATGCGCGGCGCTGAACTGGACCGTCCGGGTCAGGTAGGCGGTGGCCATGGGGTGAAGATACCCCCGAAAACGTCCGGGGGGCGACGCCGCCGGCGCCGCCCCCCGACCGCCGCCGCCCGCGCGGATCAGAACGTGAACACGTACACCACACCGAGCCACAGGGTGACGTTGCCCACCCACTCGCGGTCGGTCGTGGTCAGGGGCAGCACCGCCCCGCGGGGCGGCGGCCCGGCGTAGTGCAGGTTGAGCGAGTCGAAGTACGCCAGCGGATACTGGTAGCGGAAGAAGTAGTCCCGCACCTCGAAGCGCAGGGCGAGCGAGCGCGACAGGAAGAAGCGGGTGCCGATGGCGGGCGCGATGGCGAAGTTGGTGCCGACCTGGAAGCCGCCGGGATCGGTGACCTTGTGCGTGGGCGCCGCGATCCCGAGGTTCGCGCCCACGTACGGGGCGAATCCGTGCCAGGTCTTGTCGCCCGTGATGTTCAGGCCCAGCCCGATGTCGGCGAACAGCAGCGGCATGTCGATCCGGGGTCCGTTCCGCGCCGAGTCGGTGTGGGTCACCGCCGTGTCGGCGAGAATCGTGAGTCGCCGGCTCTGCGCCTGGGCCAGGGTGACCCAGAAGTCCACCGGCCCCGACAGCCGGATCGCGAGCTGGGCCCCGAGCGCGAAGCCCGGCATGGCGCCGACGCCGGCCCGTCCCAGGTTGCCGTCGAAGCGGCCGGCGAACACCGTGACGCCCTGGTGGAAGAAGATGTCGCGGTACGGCGACTGGTCCGGAGGGTTCCCGACCTCCTGCGCCGCCCCCGCCGCCGGCAGCCCCGCCGCGAGGGCCAGCAGCAGCGCCGGCAGGCCGGCGCGGGTGGCGGGCCGCCCGGGCGCGCGCCTCGCGCGCCCCGCCCGGCGGCTCACGCCGCCCTCAGGTCGCGGCCCGTCATCGCCGCCGGCCGCTCGAGACCGAGGAGCGCGAGCACCGTGGGCCCGACGTCCTGCAGCGCCGCGCCCGCGCGAAGGGTACCGCGGAACGACGCGTCCATCAGGAGCAGCGGGACGGGGTTCGTGGTGTGAGCGGTGTGGGGGCCGCCCGTCCCCGGATCGATCATCATCTCGCAGTTGCCGTGGTCGGCCGTGACGAGGAGCGAGGCCCCGGCCTTCTCGGCCGAGGCGACCACGCGCGACAGGCACGAGTCCACGGTCTCCACCGCGCGTACCACCGCGGGCAGCTTGCCGGTGTGCCCGACCATGTCGCCGTTGGCGTAGTTGGCCAGGATGAAGTCGTGCGAGCGGCGCTCGATCGCTCCGCACAGGATGTCGGTGATGCCCGCGGCGCTCATCTCCGGCGCGAGGTCGTAGGTCGCCACCTTCTGGCTGTCCACCAGGAGACGCTCCTCGCCCCGGTAGGGCTGCTCGACCCCGCCGTTGAAGAAGTAGGTCACGTGCGCGTACTTCTCGGTTTCGGCCGTGCGCAGCATCCCCATCCCGTTGCGGCTCACCACGTCCGCGAGGATCTCGTTCAGCACCGATGGCCCAAACGCCACCGGGACCGTGAACGTGGCGTCGTACCGCGTCATCGTCACCACGTCCATCGTCGGCGCGCCGCCCCGGTCGAACCCCGCGAAGTCCGGTTGGGTCCAGGCGCGCACCATCTGACGCATCCGGTCGGCGCGGAAGTTGAAGCACAGGATGCCGTCGCCCGGGCGGATCGGGGCGACCGGCTTGCCGGCGCCGTCCACCACGACCAGCGGCCGCACGAACTCGTCGGTCTCGCCGCGCGCGTAGGCCTCGCCGATGCCCGCGACCGGATCGGTGACCGGCGTGCCCGCGCCGACCATCATCGCGTCGTAGCCCAGCTTGGTGCGGTCCCAGCGCTTGTCGCGGTCCATGGAGAAGTAGCGGCCCGTCGCCGTGGCCACGACCGCGCGGCCGCGCACCGCGGCGACCAGCTCGCGCAGGTACTCCTGCGCGGAGGAGGGCAGGGTGTCGCGGCCGTCGAGCAGCGCCTGGATGGCGACCCGCGGCAGCCCGGCGCGCGCCGCCAGCTCCACGCACGCGAGCAGGTGCTGGTCGAGCGCGTGCACGCCGCCCGGGCCGATCAGGCCGAACAGGTGCAGCGTGCCGCCCCGCCGCTTCACGTCGGCCACGAGGCGCGTGAGGGCCGGGATCTCGAAGAACGCCCCCGACTCGATCGCGTCGGAGATGCGGACGATGTCCTGGTGCACGACGCGGCCCGCGCCGAGGTTGAGGTGGCCCACCTCGGAGTTGCCCATCTGTCCCTGGGGCAGGCCCACGGCGCGGCCGGACGCGTCGAGCAGCGTGCGGGGGAGCTTCTCCCACAGCTGGTGCCAGGTCGGCGAGCGGGCCAGCTCGATCGCGTTGCCCTCGGTCCCGCGCCGGAATCCCCAGCCGTCCAGCACCACCAGCACCACCGCGCCACGTCGCGCCGACACTCCGTTTGACATCGCAACTCCCAGGTTCTACAATGACTTTCGTGCGGAACCGCAGGCCGCAATCTACCGCCCCTCAGCGCCCCCAACCAGCCGCGCTCGCCCTCCTTCCGCTCGCCCTCGGCGGGCTCTTGGCGTGCGTGGCGGCCGGTCCGGCCGCGGCGCAGCAGCCGGCGACGGTGCGGCGCGACGGCACGCCACTGCTGGCCGACGCCGGCGGCGCGCAGATCGGCCGGCTGGCGGCGGGCGTCGCGCTCGTCCCGCAGGCGAGCCGCGCGGGGAGCGTGCAGGTGACCGTCGACGGCTGGGTCATCGCCACCGCGCTCGCGGCCGCCCGGGCCGGCGCGGGCTTGGCGCTGTTGCGGGACGAGAACCTGCGGGTGGTGCCGAACGGACGGCTGGTGGCGCGCCTGGTGAAGGG
>Ga0187777_10000324_pt1 | contig 35179 bp, 35 predicted proteins | sample 1015_Q2_SP5_10_M_FD_132416 | JGI IMG/M metagenome (GOLD analysis project Ga0187777, IMG submission 132416) | Tropical peat soil microbial communities from peatlands in Department of Meta, Colombia - 1015_Q2_SP5_10_MG | ecosystem: Environmental > Terrestrial > Soil > Wetlands > Peat | place... | reverse complement strand
TGGATTCACATGCCTTTCAATATGCGCTTCGCGGCGCGCGAGCCGGACGGCAACGACTGCACCCTGCTCCGCGCGGCTCTTGCGCGAAGCGGACGGAACTCAGACTGCCATTCATGTATTGATATTCATATAGAGCTTTCGTCGAGTTAAAAAAGACCCGCCGCATGCGTTTCCTTCAATCGAACGGTGACACTCTATCCATCATTTGAATGCAAAGAGTCCATCCTGCAATCGGATGGAGTGCTCCACTTTTTATGCGTTGCAGCAATGCGTTTTTTCGACTGATCAGGTGATTGCACGCAGTTCATTTGCTTGGTGAGCTGCCTGCCGTGCATGAGGCGACACCGAGACATGTCACTCAATCGTCATCGCGGTGTCGCCCAGTGCAGACGCGCTGTCGCCTAGCACCCGAATTATAGTGTGAGCCCCCACTCGCGATCGCTCATACGATCGGTTAAGCTTGCGCCCATGGGGACGCGCCTCGCCGCCATTGTTTGCCTGATCGTGCTCGGCTTCGGTCTTGCCGGCTGCACCCATTGCGGCTGGCTGTGGGATCAGGGCCCGCGCGCTTGCCAGAGCGATACGCCGGCGAAGTGAATCACTGAAATTGACGTGCCCCGTTCGCGTCGCAGGTCCGGCTCATGGTTCGAGACGCGCCGCTTTCGCGACGCTCCTTACTGCGAGGCGCGTGTGCGCTGCGGCTGCACCCGGGAAACGTAACTATCGACTCCCGCTCACGGGCAGGGATGGCGGCGGCCGTCGTTGCCGATGAATGTGCCGCTGCGCGGATCGTAGGTGCGGTAGCGTTGCATGCAGTATTGGACGCCGCCACCGCCGCCGTAGTAACCGCCACCGGCAGCGGGGTAGCCGCCACCGGCGTAGTAGCCGTCATCGACGTAGCCCGGCTCGGTGTAGTAGCCGCCGTAATAGGGAGCGGCGCCGTAGTAGCCGGCGTAAGGATAGTAGCCGCCATAGTAATAAGGCGCCGCGAGCAATCCGCCGACCACCGCGCCGGCGGCTATTCCGGCACCGACACCCCAGCCGCGGCCCCAACCCCAGCCGCCGCCGCGCCAGCCACCCCAACCGCCGCGCCAGCCGCCGACCCAGCGCACGGTTTCAACATTGCCCGGCACTGCGTTCTTGAGTGCGAAGGCGCCGTTCACCGGAGCAGCCGCAGCGATGCTCGCGAACGACGGCGCGGTAATGGCGACAAGCGCCGCCGCCATCAATCTCGTCATTGTCTTTGACATGATACTTCTCCCACTTGCGCAACCTGTCCGTTCGAACGCCGATCATTGCGCGAAAGCGCCGCCGATCCACGTCAAACAGTTGTGATCGACGGTACGGCGTTCTGCGGCGCAAGGCAAAGGCCCGCGATTTTGGCCCTTTGCGCATTAAGAATCGGGGCTGCGATCCTTCGAGACGCCCGCCTGCGGCGGCAGGCTCCTCAGGATGAGGCCTGAGCTCTTTGCACAAACTCCGCAAGCGCCGCGTTGACGCGCGGGATCACCTCGTCCCACGTGCGCCGCTCGCCTTGCCGGAACAGGCGCGCGGTCGGATACCAGGGACTGTCGTCGCGATTAAGCAGCCAGCGCCAATCCGGCACGTAGGTCACCAGAACCCACACCGGCTTTGCCAAGGCGCCGGCAAGATGCGCGACGCTGGTGTCGACCGACACCACCAGATCGAGCTGCGCGATCAGCGCCGCCGTGTCGGTGAAATCCTTCAGCCGGTCGCCGAAATGCAGAACGCCACGCGCGCTCAAAGTTGCCGCCTCAGCCGCGCTCACCTCCTGATGCAGGCTCACCAGGGTCGCATCGGCATCGATCGCGCGCAGGAAATTCTCCAGCTCGATCGAGCGGTCGCGGTCACGCTCGTGGTTGGCGTTGCCCGCCCAGGCAAAGCCAACGCGCAGGCGCGTCCTCGGGCCGAGCCGGACGTCCCAGGCCGCGGACGCCTCCGCTGATGCACTTAAGTAAGGCACCTGCGCCGGCACCGTTTCGAGCCGCGTTCCCATCGCCAGCGGCAAACTCAACAGCGGGCAATGGATATCGAAATCCGGCAGCGCATCGCCGGCGCCGATGACCCGCGCCGGCCCGGCAAGCCCGGCCATCAGCGCGGTCAGCGGCTTGCGCACCTCGAGGATCACGCGTGCGCCGCGCGCGGCGACCAGCGGCACGTAGCGGCAGAACTGGATGGCGTCGCCGAAGCCCTGCTCGCCGTGCAGCAGGATGGTCTTGCCGGCGATGTCGCCCTCCCCGAGCCAGATCGGCTGCGGAAATATCCGCAGCGCCGGCGCCATGTCGGCCTTCTTCCAGCGCCACTCGTACTCGGCAAAGCCGCGCGCGAAATCGCCGGTTAAAAGCCGCATCGAGGCTTCGTTGCAATGCGCGACGAGATTGTCCGGCGCCATCGCCAGCGCGCGCGCCGAGCATTGCATCGCCTCGCCGTAGCGGTTGAGCTCCTTGAGGATTTTTCCGCGGTTGTTCCAGGTGTCGGCATCGCTAGGCCGCAGCGTCGGCAGCTGGTCGTAGCAGACGAGCGCTTCGGCATAGCGCCCGAGCTCGTGCAGCGTATTGCCGCGGTTATAGATCGCGTCGGCGAAATCCGGCCATAGCGCCAGCGCGCGGTCATAGTCGGCGAGCGCCTCCTCGAACCGCTTGAGCTCATAGAGCACGACGCCACGCTTGTTGAACATCTGCGGGTCGTGCGGCCGCAGCGCGATCGCACGCGCAAAGCTTACCATCGCCTCGTCGTAGCGCTGCATCCCGGCGAGCGTGACCGCGCGGTTGCCGTGCGCCTCGGTGAGGTTCGGCGCAATCGCGATCGCGCGGTCGTAGCTTGCCAGTGCCTCGGCAAGACGCTTCATCTCGCGCAGCGTGTTGCCGCGATTGACGTGCGCCGCGAGCGAATTCGGCTGCAGCGCAATGGCGCGGTCGTAGCTTTCCAGCGCCTCCCCGTAACGCCTGAGCCCGTCGAGCGTATTGCCGCGGTTGCAAAGCGCATCGACATTGTCGGGCTTGAGCGAGATCGCGCGGTCGAAGCTTGCCAGCGCCTCGTCGAAGCGCTGCATCACGTGCAGGGTGACGCCGCGATTGTTGAGCGCGGCGGTGTGGGTCGGCTTGATGTCGAGCGCGCGGTTGAAGCTTGCCAGCGCCTCGTCGAAGCGCCGCAGCTCCTTGAGCAGGTTGCCGCGGTTGCTCAACGCGTCGGCGTGGTTCGGCTGCAGCGCCACCGCGCGGTCGTAGCTGGTGAGCGCCGCATCGTTCTTGCCCTGCGAGGCCTGCACCACCGCGAGCACGTGGTGCGCGTCGAAGAAGTTCGCCTTGGCCGAGATGATCTTCCGGCAGATCTCCTCGGCTTCGCCGAACTGGCCGGCTTGGTAGGACGATATGGCGCGGTTGAGCGCCAGCGCGAGCTTGGACGGTTGGCCCGACATTCAGTTCGTCATGTTTTCCGCGAAGCCCCCACCGGGCCAACCTGCGGATCCTCGTTGATTCGCGGGGATATGGGTAGGGCGTGCCCCGGGCACGGCGTAAGGCAGGCCGCATGGTTCGAGACGCCCGCCTTCGGCGGGCTCCTCAGGATGAGGTCTGAGTTCTTTGCGCGACCTCCGCGAGACCGCCTCATGTTTGAGGAGCGCTCCGAAGGAGCGCGTCTCGAACCATGAGTGTACTTTTCTACTCCGCCGGGATCGGCGTTGCCGGCGCGGTCGGCGCGGTGGCGGCCTGCGAGGTCGTCGACGGCCCGCGCAAGGGGCGCTCCTCCATCGCGATGAGGAACGCCATGCCGAAGGCGAGCACCAGCGCGCAGGCGAGGAACACAAAGCGGAAGGCATAGGCGAGCTCCGGCGCGGACGCCGTGCGCGCCAGCATCTCGACCGACATGCCGGCAACGCCGCCGAGCCCGCCCAGCACGATCGCGCCGAGCAGCGCCACGACCAGCGCGGAGAATAATGAGCGGAAGAAATTGGCGGCGCCGGTCGCGATTCCCATCTGCGTGCGCGCTACCGCATTCTGCATGCAGACGGTCGAGACCGGGAACACTGTGCCGAGCCCCGCGCCAATAATCAGAAGCAGCAGCAGCACGAGCGCCATCGGCGTCGACGCCGGCCAGATCGCCAGCGGCGAGAGCGACAAGATCGCCAGCGACAGCCCGATCAGCGACACGCGCTTGTAGTGCACCATGTGCATCATCAGCCGGCCGGTGATGGTGGAGAAGGCAACGGTTGCGCCCATCAGCGGGATCAGCGCCATGCCGGACTGGCTTGCAGAGAGGTGCTGCACCACTTCGAAATATAAGGGCACGAAGATCGTCATCCCGACCAGCGTGCCCATGTTGCAGGCGCCGGCGAGCGCCGCGCAGCGCACCACCGGATTGCCGAGCACGGTGAGCGGCAAAAACGGTTCGCGTATCGACACCAGCCGCCAAGCGAACAGCCCCCACAAAATTGCCGAGCCGAGCAACAGCAGGCCGATCTGCGGCGAGATCCATTCGTAGCGCCGGCCGCCCCACGACAGCGCCAGCAGCAGCAGCACCGCCGCCGTCATCATCAGCCCCGCGCCGATGAAATCGAGCCTGCGCTTGCGCGGATGATAGGGCACGCGCCGCAGCACACTCGAGGTCATGCCCAGCGCCACCAGGCCGAGCGGCAGGTTGATCCAGAAGATCAGCGACCAGTCGATGTGCTCCGTCAAAAACCCGCCGAGCACCGGCCCGCCGACCGAGGACAGCGCGAACACCGCGCCGATATAGCCCTGGTAGCGCCCGCGCTCGCGCGGGGAGACGATGTCGGCGATGATGGTTTGCGCCAGCGCCATCAGCCCGCCGCCGCCGAGGCCCTGGAACGCGCGCGCGATCACCAGCGCGGTCATGCCCGGCGCCAGCGCGCAGGCGACCGAGCCCGCGACGAAGATGCCGACCGCGATCAGCATCATCACCCGCCGGCCGTGGATATCGGCGAGCTTGCCGTAGAGCGGTGTCACCGCCGTGCCGGTCAGCAGATAGGCGGTCACCACCCAGGAGAGATCGTCGAGATTGCCAAAATGCCGGCCGATGGTCGGCAGCGCGGTGGCGACGATGGTCTGGTCGAGCGCGCCGAGGAACATCGCCAGCATGATGCCGAGCACGATGGTCCTGATCTCCGGGTGGGTGAGCGGGCGCGGCTCGCCCGGCGGCTCGGGTTTTGCCGAATGCGGCTTTGCTTTCGGTTTTCCGGATGTCATCAGAAGGAGTTGAAGTGAAGCTAGAGCTCAAGCTGCAGTTTAACTGGAAGAGATTGAATGGCCGCCAACCCGCTGAATGCCTCGATAGTTCCCGCAACGCAAGACGCGATCACGCGGGGGTGGTATGTTCGCAGCTAAGGGATCACCACTCGTAACGGCCCCGGATCAGCGGTGCACCGCTAACGCGCTGCACCGAGTCCGGGGCACATTGCGACTGTTTCCCTGGCGCAGCGCAACACGGAGTGGTGCGCTGCAGACCCGGGATCGTACGGGATGCATGCCTGACAATAATATGCAGCGCCTTCTCTCCCTCCTCCTCTTCGCCCTCCTCCTCTTCGCCCCAGCGCACGCGCGCGACATGCTGCCGCCCGGCTTCGTCTATCTCCGCGACGTCGACCCGACCATCGCGCAGGACATCCGCTACGCGACGCCTGACAATTTCACCGGCCGTCCCCTGCCCGGTTATAGCGCGCCCGAATGCATCCTGCGCCGCGAGGCGGCCGTGGCGCTCAGGCGCGTGCAGGCCGACCTCGCACGCGAAAATCTTGGCTTAAAGGTCTACGACTGCTATCGCCCCACCCGCGCGGTGCACGCCATGGAAGCCTGGGCGCATGACGGCGCGGACGCCGAGGCGACCCGCCGCTTCTATCCGGCACTCGCCAAGCGCAATCTTTTCGCGCTCGGCTTCATTGCCGAGCACTCGCGTCATTCGACCGGCACCGCGATCGATCTCACGCTGATCCGCCTGCCGGAGACGCCCGCCGCGCGTTTCGATCCGGCGGCGCGCTATGGGCCCTGTACCGGCCCGGCCGCAAAGCGCGCGCCCGACAACAGCCTCGACATGGGCACCGGCTTTGATTGCTTCGACAGCCGCAGCCACGGCGCGAGCAACGCGATCGCCCCCGAGCAGCGGCGCTGGCGCGCCGTGTTGCAGGACACGATGCGCCGGCACGGCTTTGCCAGCTACTTCCGCGAATGGTGGCACTTTTCGTATTTGGGCGCCGCCGAGCCGCGCGCCTATGATTTCGCGATCGTGCCGAGGGGGAGGTAGTTCTAGCGCGCAGTCCTACGCTTCGCTCCCTTAGGCCACTTTTTTGGCCAGCTCACAATATATTCCACGAGCTTTTTGTCTGGCACGTCGACTTCGCTCGCCGTAACGCGTCCGCGCACCGAGATGCCAGCTGTGTGTACCGTTTCAGGATCGCCGGAAACCAGCGGATGCCACCAGGCGAGATCCTTCCCCTCCGCCACCAAACGATAGGCGCAGGTCGGCGGCAGCCATTTCAGCCGCCGCACGTTGCGCGGCGTAAGTCGCACGCAATCTTTCACCCTCGCCTGGCGGTGGGAATAGTCGCGACAGCGACAGGTCTGACAGTCAAACAGCTTGCAACTGAGGTCCGTAAATAATGTGTCGTTGGTGTCTTCCTCGATCAGCTTGATGAGGCAGCATCGCCCGCAGCCGTCACACAGGCTCTCCCATTCGGCGCGAGTCATCTCGGACATCGCCTTGCGGCGCCAGAACGGAGCTTGCTGATCAGCCATAAAAAATCTCGCGATTCTCGCGCGAAATTACAGGCGTGGATGGCCGGGACAAGCCCGGCCATGACAGTATCCGTGGGCTTTCCGCCCCTTTTCGCCCTTAATTGCCATTTACCTCCCTTCCACACGGGCGAAACCCGCCATTGGCCGGGCCTTAGCCGATCGGCTAAATTCCCCCCATCCGGCGGGCAAGCCGGCGTAATAGTCATAAGAGCATCAAAGCCTTGCGCGATCTGTTTCCCGAGGACTGGAAGCCCAACATCAAGCGGTTCCTGCTCGGGGTCGATTCCTGGGTCGACTTCGGCATCTTCCGCAGCTTCTCGGGGCTTCGCGAAAGCTACGAGCGCTTCTCCACCTTCATGGACCGCTTCCACGTCGCCGGCTGGCGGCGCTGGCTCAACGAATTCGCGTCGGAAGGCGCAACGATCGGCACGGTTGGCCTCGTCTTCATGCTGGCGCTGGCGGTGCCGGCCTTCCGCGAGACCTCCGACGACGACTGGCTGAAGAAGACCGAGCTCGCGGTCACCTTCCTCGACCGCTACGGCAACGAAGTCGGCTCGCGCGGCATCAAGCATAATGACTCGATCCCGCTCGACCAGTTTCCCGATCACCTGATCAAGGCGGTGCTCTCGACCGAGGACCGGCGCTTCTACGAACACTTCGGCATCGACATGGCCGGCACGGCGCGCGCGCTGGTCGCCAACACGCGGGCCGGCGGCGTCGTGCAGGGCGGCTCCTCCATCACCCAGCAGCTCGCCAAGAACCTGTTTCTGAACAACGAGCGCACGATCGAGCGCAAGGTGAAGGAGGCCTTCCTCGCCATGTGGCTGGAGGCCCGCCTGACCAAGAACGAGATCCTCAAGCTCTATCTCGACCGCGCCTACATGGGCGGCGGCGCCTGGGGCGTGGACGCGGCGGCGCAGTACTACTTCAACAAGTCGGCGCGCGACGTGAACCTTTCGGAATCCGCCATGCTCGCCGGCCTGTTCAAGGCGCCGAGCCGGTTCGCGCCGCACATCAACCTGCCGGCCGCCCGCGCTCGCGCCAACATCGTGCTCGACAACCTGGTCGAGGCCAACATGATGACCGAAGGCCAGGTGTTCGGCGCCCGCCGTCACCCGGCGACCCCGGTCGACCGCCGCGACGACCGCGCGCCGAACTATTACCTCGACTTTGCCTTCGACGAGATGCGCAAGCTCGCCGACACTTTCCCGAAGACGATGACCGAGCGCGTGTTTGTCGTGCGCACCGCGCTAGACACCAACCTGCAGCAGGCCGCCGACGCGGCAATCGAGAACTCGCTGCGGCAGTACGGCCATGAATATCACGCCAGCCAGGCCGCTGCCGTGCTGATGGACGTGGACGGCTCCGTGCGCGCGATGGTGGGCGGACGCGACTACGGCACCAGCCAGTTCAATCGCGCGACCGATGCGACGCGCCAACCCGGCTCCTCGTTCAAGCCCTACGTCTATGCTGCCGCGCTGATGAACGGCATGAAGCCGACGTCCATCGTGGTCGACGGGCCGGTGTGCATCGGCAACTGGTGCCCGCACAACTACAGCGGCGGCTACAGCGGCGCGCAGACGCTGATGACGGCACTCACCCACTCGGTCAACACCATCGCGGTGAAGCTGTCGATCCAGATCGGCGGCGGCAACGCCAAGATCGGCCGCGCCAAGATCGTCAAGCTCGCGCACGACATGGGCCTCCGCACGCCGCTGCCGGACACACCGTCGCTGCCGATCGGCGCCGACGAGGTCACCGTGCTCGATCACACCGCCGCCTTTGCCACCTTCCCCAATCTCGGCAAGGCGATAACGCCGCACGCGCTGCTCGAAGTGCGCACTGGTACCGGCGATCTGGTGTGGCGCTTCGACCGCGACGGGCCGAAGCCGCGCCAGGTGATGCCGGTCGGCGTCGCCTCCGACATGGTCAAGATGATGAACAACGTCGTGGAGAACGGCACTGGCCGCCGCGCCCGGCTCGACGGCGTTTCCGCCGCCGGCAAGACCGGCACCACCAATGCTTACCGCGATGCCTGGTTCATGGGCTACACAGGGAATTTCGTGTGCGGCGTGTGGTTCGGCAACGACGACTACCAGGTGACCAACCGCATGACCGGCGGCTCGCTGCCGGCGATGACCTGGCACAGCATCATGGCCTATGCGCACGAGGGCATCGAGCTCAAGCAATTGCCCGGCGTGCCGGTGCCGCAGGCGCGCCAGCAGCCGGCGGTCGCAGAGAACACCGGCAGGTCGAAAGCGGCGGCGGCGCCGCCACCGCGCCCGGCGCTGCTCACTAAGCGCGGCGCCGATATTCTGGTGCGCGTCGAGCGCCTGATGGATGACGCCAACCGCGCGCTCGGGCCGACCAGCAGCAATATTCCGGCGCCCCCGGCCGCCCCGGTACGGCCGGCCGGCAAGCAGGCCGAGGGCACGACCGGCAGCGGCGCCTTTGCCTCTTCGCTCGAAGGGCGCGCGTTCAACAACCGCAACTGATTTGGCGCCAGGGCCGCGGCTGGCGTAAATACAAGGGCGAACCTTTTGGCTTTTTCGCGGATCGATTCGTGCGGCTCATAACCGGAACGCTGTTTGCCCTTGCCGTCGCCGCCCTTGTGGGCCTCGGGCTGACTTATCTCTCGCTGACGCGCGATGTCGCCTTCGGCGCGCTGGCGGTCGATCAATGGACCTCCTGGCCGAGGACCGGAACGGTCGACGCCGACCCCTATGCGCGGGCATCGATCGCGCGCACCGGGCGGCTGCCGATCGCCATGGGCGACGGTTTGTCGTTCACCCTGACCGCCGACGACAATGGCAAGGCGCTCGACGGGCGCTGCGACGTGGTGATCTCAGGGATCACGCCGGTTGCGCGGTTCTGGACGCTGACGCTCTACAATCCGGACGGCGGGCTGGTGGCGAATTCGGTCAGCCGCTACGGCTTCACCAGCGAGGAAATCGTGCGGCGCGCCGACGGAAATTTTGATCTGGTGGTGGCGCCGCGCGCGCAGCCGGGCAACTGGCTGCCGACCGCCGGCATCGAGCGCTACGAGCTGATCCTGCGGCTTTACGACACGCCGGTCGGCGTCTCGACCAAGGCCGGCCGCGAAGTGCCGATGCCCGACGTTGTCACCCGGAGTTGCCCGGGGAGGGACGCGCAGTGATGAGGAGGACTTTGCCTCATCCTTCGAGACGCCGCGCTACGCGCGGCCCCTCAGGATGAGGGTGTGGCGATGAGGATACGACAATGATCCGCTGGCTGCTCCTGCTCATCGGCGGCGCGCTGCTCGGCGGCATCGTCCACCTCGCGACGGTGATCATCCTGCCGCGCACCGCCACGCAGGATGCCTATGCGCGCCTCGCGCCGATCGCGCCGGTGAATACCGTCGTCGCCCTGCCCACACCTACGCCCGAGAAAGCGGTCATGCCGTTCATGGATCCGGCCTTTGCCAGCGCGGTGTGCCGTTATGATCTGTCGAAGGGGCCGCTGAAGCTGGCCGTGCCGGTGAGCCCGGCCTACACGTCGGTGTCATTCTACACGCGCTATGACGTCGCCTATTACGCGATCAACGACCGCGCCGCCGGCCGGCGCGTGATCGAGCTCGACCTGATGACCACGGCGCAGCACGAGCAGGTGCCGGAGAACGAGGAAATCACCGCCGCCGACCGGCTGATCGTGGAGTCGCCGAGCATGACGGGGCTGATCGCGATCCGCGCCATGGCGCCGGAGCCGGGCCTGATGCGCATCGCTCAAGCAAGCGTTGCGGCGTCCCGCTGCGGCACCGCGCAGCCGGAGCCGGCGCCTGTGCCCAAGCCTCCGCCCCGCCCCGAACCACCGGCGAGGAGGAGGTAGAGGTAATTGTGTCCCGGGCGCAGCGCAGCACGCAGCGAAGCGAAGTGATGCGCTGCAGACCCGGGACCGTTCCACAACGGATCACACAGCCCTCGCTCAGGGGGTTACGCACTATGGCTTTTCGTCGTAACGGTCTCGGATCAGCGGTGCAGCACTCCGTGCCGCACCGCATCCGGGACACGCCGGCTCAGTTCGATCTCGCCAGGCTTGGTTCGCGCTGCCAGGTGGGCGGCAGCTGGTCGTAGCGCGCGATCTGGTCCTGCAACTGCCTGAGCAGACGCTCGGCGTCGACGGCCTGCGCCGACGGAATGACGACGACCAGCCGCTCCAGCGCGAACTGATATGCGGCAACGCGGTCACCCAGGCTCCGGCGCACGAGATCGACCACATGCGCATTCTCGCGCACGCGGCGCAGCGCGCTCTGCCTTTCGCCCTTGCCGAGCGCCGACACATAGTCGAGGCTCTTCATCCGCTTCTGATCGATGTCGAGCACGCGGCCGGCGGTTTCGAAGAATTGCGCGAGCCGCGCCGAGTCGTTGCGGATGTCTTCGTTGAGCTGCGCATAGCGCCCGGACGACGACTTGTGCGGATCCTCCATCAGGCGCTCAAAATATTTCTGATGCTCGGCCGGGTTGGTGTGAAACAGTCCCCACTCGCCGGCGACCGAATACCATTTCTGCCGGTCGAACGGCGGCTCGATCAGCGGATAGGCGAGATCGCGCAGCGCGCGCTCATCATCGGTGAATTCGAACACCGATGGCGGAATCTTGTCAGGGCCGCGGCCGACCCAGTCGTGCACGCTTGCGTTCACGAAACTCGGATAGATCTCGCCAAACTCGCCGCTCGCACAGCCCGACAAGAGCGTCAGCGCGGCAAACGCGATCAGCCGCCAAACGGTTGTTCGTGTTGGCGGCTGCGGCAGATTTTCCATCGGAATTGTTCGGAAGCTTTAAGTCCGTTCAGCGCACGATACGGCGGCGGCGGCGGCGTCCCGGATTGTTGCCCGTGTGCGGCTCAAGATCATTGGATCCATTCGGATCACGCTCGATGCGGATCACCGGAAGAATGATGACGGTTGCCGGCTCGGTGGTGCTGTCGACATATTTGCCGCGCGGGCTCACCTCGTCGGGAAAGCGAATGATCTCACCCATAGTTCAATCCCCCGTCCGATCCGACGCGCGGGACCGGCTCCGGTCACAATTAAAGGACTTGCAAGGTTAACGGTCTGCTAACGCCGGCCCATTAATGTGGGCCCATTCCGCACCGGCGCCCGCGTATCCGAGTAATGCTGAAGCCTCCCGCACGCATTCCCATCGACGCCCTGGTTGACCTGGCGTGCCGGGACGGTGTCGATATCCGGCCGACGCTTCTGCGTGTGCTCACCGACCTCTATGTGCAGAAGCCGCTGCACGACGCCGACGAAGAAACCCAATATGTCGAGCTGGCACTGGGTTTGATCGATGCCGTTGATGCGCAGACCTGCAGCGCTGTCGCGGTAACCTTGTCCGCCTATCCAGGCGCGCCGGCTTCCGTGCTGCTCAAGCTTGCCGGCGGGGGCCCGGCCGGAACCCGCGCCGCTCGGGCGCGGAACGATCTGATCGACCTGTTTTTTACCACCAATGCCGACGAGCGGCGGCTGATTTTACGCAATCTTGATGTCGCGCCCGAACCGGCCGCGCGCCCGCAGATGCCGGTTGCCGGTGAACTGCTGCGGCGGCTCGAAGCCGCGGCGCTTGCGCGCAATCCGGGCGAATTTGCCCGGGTGCTTGCGCGCGCTCTAAAGATAAACGGCGAGCTCGCGACACGCATCGCGCGCGATGATTCCGGCGAGCCGGTCATCGTCGCGGCGAAAGCGCTCGCCATGCAGGCAGACGCACTCCAGCGCATATTGCTTTTCCTCAACCCGGTGATCGGGCAATCGTCGGCGCGCATCTACGAGCTGTCGCGGCTGTTCGAGGAGATCACGCCGGCGTCGGCCTGGCACATGCTTTCGATCTGGCGCACAATGGCGCCGGAAGCCACCGCGCAGGCTTCGGCACGGAGGCCGGCGCGTGCCTTCGAACAAGCTCCGGCACAGGCGGCGGCAGCCGTGCGTGCACCGGTTCACCCGTCGGCGCACGCGGCGGGACAAGCACGCGCGCATGCCTCGGCCGGCGCGCGCACACGCTCCGCGGCTCACGAGCCGGTCTATTGGGACGACGAGCGGCCGGATGTGCGCTCGCCCTCGCAAGGCGCCCCATCGCGCGCACCCGCGGAGCGGGAGGTGCGTCTTTCACCGACTTGGAAAGCCAAATAACGCCCTCCGTTCCCCGGACACGGTACAGCGTGTTCTGTATGTTTCCCGGGCGCAGCGCATTCCGAACCACACACTCAGACCTCATCCTGAGGAGCCGCGCGCAAGCGCGGCGTCTCGAAGGATGGCCTTATGGTTCGAGACGCGCCGCGTTCGCGGCGCTCCTCACCATGAGGCGGGCTTAGACTGGCACGGACTCCTCAGAATGAGGTCTGAGTTTGTGGCACGCACGTAAGCACGCACTCACCCCACCACGTTATCTAGAAAATTCCGCCCGCTGCGGTCTTCCACCTCCACGATCCATAGGTCGGGATCGAAGCGAATTTCCTTCACCAGCCGCGTTTCGATATCCGCATCGGTTGCCGGCTTGTCGCGGCCGACGGCGGCAACGAACATGCGATCGGCGGGGCGCGCCTCCTCGAACTCGGTCTGCGGCGCCGGACCGTAGAGCGTGCCGGTTCCATCGAGCCGATTGATCTTGATGAAGATCGCGCCTGCCTCCTCGGCGCCGCGCCGGCGCACCGCCGCAAACACGCCTTCGACGTCGCAACGGCGCAGATAGGCCGCGACCCAGATGACGGATTTCAACCGCATGGGGAGTGAGTAGCACAGCCTGCCTCATGGTGAGGAGCGCCTCGAAGCGGCGCGTCTCGAACAATGAAGCGGTGTGGTTTGGCATCATCCTTCGAGACGCCCGCCTTCGGCGGGCTCCTCAGGATGAGGTTTGAGGTTGCTCTGCCCTCAGTCCCGGATGCAGTGCCCTACTCCAGCGGCCTTCCCGTCATCGCGGCGAGCTCGCGCACGACGCGGTCGGACATCTGCCCCGTCGGCGGCAGCCTGCGGTCGCGCTCGAACTTCTCAAGCGCGGCGCGCGTCTCGGGATCGAACACGCCGGTCGGCTTGATCTGGCCGTAGCCGAAGTCGGAGAGCGCGCGCTGTACCGCCGTCACGCGCGTCGAGGGCGCCATGAGCTTGCCGATCGCGTCCGTTGCCGGCGCCGGCGGCGTCGCCTTTACGCTTGACGTGGTGATAGTGCGCAGGAGGCCGTCGCTTGCTTCCGGATTGATCTTCACGTTGGCGGCTTGGGCAAAATCGCGCACCGCCACATCGGTCTTGGCGCCCCAGATGCCGTCGGCCGGTCCGTCATAGAATCCCTTGCGGGTGAGCTCACGCTGAATGCCCGCGATCAGCTGGATGCGCGGCTGCGCGGCGTCGGCCCCCGCCTGCGCCGGAAGCCGTGACGGCACCACGGCCTCGCGCTGCTGCAACAGCGGCTTCGCCGCGAAGATCGGCGCCGGGTGCGGGCCCTTCTGCAAGAACAGCGCGTTGACGATGATGGCAAAGATGGCGACCGTCGCCATGACGATGGCAACGAACTCGCGCGGATGCTCACTGATCGCCGCGCCAATCTGGCCGACGCTCCCGAAGCCTGAGCCTCTCCTGGATCTCCTAGGCACTTTTCCTCACCCTGTTGTCCGTGGTCGGTATACGTTCGCGATTGCGTTCGGCGAGCCTGATCGGATCGTTTATGGGCCGCTTGCCTTCGCAATCGAGCGGCAAGCGCACGGTCACGCGTGTCCCCTCGCCCAGCCGGCTGCGGATATCGATGGAGCCGCCGTGCAAATGCACCAGGCCCTTGACGATCGAGAGCCCGAGACCAGCGCCGTCGTGCGGGCGGTCGTAGGTGGTGCGGGCCTGGAAAAAGGCTTCGCCGAGCCGCGGCAGATCAGCTTCGCTGATGCCGATGCCGGTATCTTCCACCGTCACGACAAGTGCTGGCCCGTCGCACGCGGCGCTCACCGTCACACGGCCGCCGCGCGGCGTGAATTTCACCGCATTGGAAATGAGATTGATCAGCACTTGCTTGAAGGCGCGGCGGTCGCCCACCACGTCCGGCAGATCGGCGGCTACCCGCGTGGTGAGATCGAGCCCCGCTTCGCACGCTTTCAGCGCCAGCAGTTCGGTGCAGGTCTCGATCGCCGCCGCCGGCGAGAACGGCTCGGGGATGATCTCGAAATTGCCGGTCTCCATCTTGGAGACGTCGAGAATACTGTTGACCACCGACAGGAGGTGCCGGCCGGAATCGTTGATCAGCCTGGCATATTCGCGCTTGCGGGTCGCATCGACCGCAAGCGAGTCATCGGTCAGCAATTCGGAGAAGCCGATGATCGCGTTGAGCGGCGTGCGCAGCTCGTGGCTCATGGTCGCGAGGAAATGGCTCCTGGCGGCGCTGGCGTGCTCAGTTTCCGCGCGCGCCATGGCGAGCGTCTGCTCCTGCGCCTTGCGCTCGCTTACGTCGCGCAGCACCGAAACGACCTCGCGGTCGGCCAGAGGCTTGTCCCCGGCATGGTCGAGCGGCCGGCAGCGCATTTCGACCCAGACGAACTGGTTCGCGCCGGTGCCGCGGCGGATGCGGAATTCGAGCGAACGCTCGGTGCCGGCGACGGCGTCGGCGAGCGCGGCGAGATAGGCCGGGCGATCGGCGACATGCACGCGGTCGAAGAGGCCATCGCCGCAAAGCTCGCTTGCCTGCACGCCGGCAAGCAGCTCCGCGGCCGGCGAGACAAACAGCACGGAGCCGTTGCGCCCATGGCGTACGATGACGTCGGTCATGTTGTGCGCGAGCAGGCGGTAACGCTCTTCCTCGGCGCTCGGCACGCCGCGCACCGCGACATAAAGCGGCAGGCTCGCGAGCGCGACCAAGCTGCCGAGCAGACGCGGCGCGATGAACGCGCGATGGCGCGATGCGGTCAACGCATCATGCAACGCCGCTGGATGCACCAAGGCGTCGATGTAGTTCCAGACTGGCGTGAGAAAATTCACGGCGGTCCCTGCTGCGCGCCCAGTCCGAAACAGACGCGTCCCTTCCCTCGCGACCTTAGGGTACGGCGGCTTAAGCGAACGCTAAGGCTGACGCCCAACGGCGCTCTGTGCGGCGCCGCGATGCCGGCCGTTGCGCGCTTCCCGACGCCATTTGCGAGGCATGGTGAACTTTGTGTTGCTCGCGCAAGCGGCCGCGCACGGCACGCGATGGTTACCGCGGCGGTAACCATGAATGGGCAACAACTTCTTCTCCCGCTCGTCCCCGCTAAAGCGGGGACCCAGCGCTGGATTCCCGCTTTCGCGGGAATGAGCGGCGGTAACGCTGCGCGATGCGTGCCCGGGACGCGGTGCATGGTTCAAGACGCGCCGCATCCGGCGCACGAGATGATTAAAATTTTCATCAAACTCTCTCTTATTTTGTGCAAAAACCGCGCGGCATTTCCAAGAACAGTTTTAGGCTCGCCTGCTACGGTTTAGTTCAAAGGCGGTGGAAATCCGCGCCACAGCGCGTCGCAGACGCGCGTGAGCGCGCTCAAGGGAATACGGGACAGGGTCATGTTCTTTCTGCTGCGAATGACATTCTGGCTGGCCGCGGTCTGCGTGCTCTTGTCGGTGGTCAAATCGAGTGCGCCGGATGCCCGGATCGATGCCTCGCAAGCGGTGACGCTCGCGAGCGCCGCCGTTTCTGATGTGCGCGGTTTCTGCGAGCGGCAGCCCGATGCCTGCGAGACAGGCGGCAAGGTCGCGGTTGCGCTTGGCCACAAAGCCGAAGCCGGCGCGCGCACAATCCTCGATTTCATCAGCAAGGTGCGCGCGAAGTCGGCATCGGGTGAGAAACTCGGCAAGCCCGCATCCGATGCAAGCCAGGGCACCTTGACCTCAAGCGATATGGCGCCGGCCTGGCGTGCGCCGGTCCCGTTGCCTCCGCGCCGCGATGCGCGCGGCGCAGGGCCTTCGGCTTAACGTTTCCCGGGCGCAGCGCATTTTTCCGAACCACACGCTCAGACCTCATCCTGAGGAGCCCGCCGAAGGCGGGCGTCTCGAAGGATGGCCACACGATTAGTTGCCTCATGGTCCGAGACGCGCCGCTTTCGCGGCGCTCCTCACCATGAGGCCTCTTCGTGCTGCGCTGCATCCGGGACGCAAAACGCGCCGGGGTGTATTTGTCGCCCGGCCGAAACGCGCCTATATATCGGTAATATGAGCACTATCGACGAGATCGTTGATAACTTCACCCTGCTCGATGAGTGGGACGACCGCTATCGGTACGTCATCGAGTTGGGGCGGACGCTGTCGCCATTGGCGCAGAGCGCTCATGTCGAGGCCAACAAGGTGCGGGGCTGCGCGAGCCAGGTCTGGCTCATAACGCATGTGAAGCCGAATGGCGCGGGCGGCCCGGTCCTCACGTTCGAGGCCGACAGCGACGCGCACATCGTGCGCGGGTTGATCGCGATTCTGTTTGCGCTTTATTCCGGAAAGAGCGCAAAGGAGATCCTGTCGATCGATTCACTTGCGCTATTCGACCGCATCGGCCTGCGCGCGAACCTGACGCCGCAACGCTCGAACGGCTTGCGCTCGATGGTCGAGCGCATCCGCGCCGAGGCGAAGGCGGCGCTGGCGACGGTGGCGTAGCAATCCTGGTGCCCCGGATGCGGTGCGGTCATCCCTGCGCAAGCGGGGATCCAGCTCTTTCGCAAAAATGTTTCTGGATTCCCGCTTGCGCGGGAATGAGCGGAAAATGTTGGTCTGGGCTGCTATTTCGCGCGACGGCGGCGCTGTTGTCCCAGGCCCATCTGCTTCGCCAGCTGCGAGCGGGCGGCTGCGTAGTTCGGCGCGACCATCGGGTAGTCGGTGCTCAGGCCCCACTTTTCGCGATACTGCTCGGGCGTCATGTTGTATTGCGTCCGCAGGTGGCGCTTGAGCGACTTGAACTTCTTACCGTCCTCCAGACAGACGATAAATTCAGGCGTAATCGATTTCTTGACCGAAATGGCCGGCTTCAACGGCTCGGTGGGACCGTCGGCTGCATTGCCCGAAACCCGGCTGAGCGCCGCGTGCACCTGATTGATCAGCCCAGGGATCTCCGCAGCCGGAACGGTATTGTTGCTCACATAGGCGGAAACGATTTCCGCGGTAAGTTCAATGAAATTTCCGTTGGCCTGGGTCTCACTCATAGCCGTTGCCCTCGTGACGCCGTCCTCATAACGCTATCTTCGTGAAGGCGTCCGCGCGAACGGGCCCTGCCCGGGCGACCGCCGTAATATCGCACCAAAAACAAGACCTTTTGTTCGGCAATACGCCGGAGATCAAATCCTATATTTAAAACTACTATTGTAATTCATTGGCTGCAAGAAAAAGATCGCTGTCTAACGCGCAATACATTGGTCTAATGTGACTAATGTCGTTCATGACAAAAGCAAAACCAAGAAAAGCCAAAAGTGTCAGTTGTGCCGACGACGTGCCCGCGGATGCGGCCCTCCCAGCCGCCTCATCCTGAGGAGCATCGCGCAGCGATGCGTCTCGAAGCATGAAGCGGCCCCATGGTTCGAGACGCGCTCCTTCCGGAGCGCTCCTCACCATGAGGCCGCCTAAGAGACCCTCACGAGTTCTTTTCGAGGTGGCTGCGCAGTTCGTTGATCGAGGCAAATCGCAATGTGCCTTGCGGCATCTCGGCCTCGATCGAGCCGTCGACATAAAGCGTATAGCCCATACCGTCGACCACGCCTGACTTGAGGATCGCAACGGCGCGCGGCTTCGGCGGCTCTTGCTCCGCGCGTCTCACCGCCGCTGGCAATGGTTCGCGTGGAACTGCTTCGGGGCTTAGCTCCGGTTTCGCCTCGGGCGCCCTTGACACAGGCTTCGATTCGGCCGGCCACATCGCGTCGAAATTGGGCCGTGGCGGAGGTGGTGGCGGAGAAGTCCGCCAGGGTGGCACCGGCTCACTTTTGCCCGCACCGCTCAATCCATTTCCGCCAGACGGCTGAGGCGGTGACAGTGAAATGTCGTCCTCAACGGTCAGTTGCGCTTCGTCCGGATTACGCAGCTTTGGCGCCGCGAACTGCGAGGCGCGATCTTCCGCCGGCACGCTTGCCAGGGCCATATCTGTCGGGTGCGGTTCAGGCTTCGGCCGCAGCGGGAACGCAATGCGCCCTTGCGCCGGGGCCGCGCGGCCAGTGCCCTCATGGCTTTCCCCCGGCTGGGCTGGCCGTACCGGCGACTGGAACGCGAGCATCTCTGCGATCCGCCGCAGCTGCCCAACCGCGATACCAAGGCCAATGATGATAAGGCCGCCGACCGCCGCAGTCGTCCCGGCCATAATCAGGGTGTTGCCGAAGCTAAATTCGTTGATCGGAATTCCAAACCCGACCATAAGAAGCCCGGTAACCAGGGCCAATACGCCAACCACAAGCAACAAAAACGACACTTGACCTCTCCCCGGCCAGTCAATCTGGCCGCATTTTCTTGGCCGCGTTTCCCCGATTAAATTCTTCTGGCAGTGGCAAATTCTTACCTTTTCGGGTTCCGGCGGCAACACTTAAAGTGAATGCCGGTCGACAACATCGTTAGAGGGCGCCGCGCCAAAGACCCGGCTTTCCCGACATGGGCACCCGGCAATAGACACTGCGAATCCCTTCCTAAGTCCGGTTTCGGACCGTTGCCCCCGACCGCGCTACCGCCTAATTAGCTTAGTCAAGGAACTCGCCGGGGACGGGCCGGTTTCATTCCGAGACTGGTTTCTTCCGAAATTATCGTTTGTGAATCGAGGAGGATGTTATGTCATTCAAGCTGCCCGACCTGCCTTACGCCCATGACGCGCTGGCGCCCTACATGTCGCGCGAGACGCTCGAATATCACCACGACAAGCACCACAAGGCTTATGTCGACAACGGCAACAAGCTCCTTGAAGGCAGCGGGCTGGAAGGCAAATCGCTCGAGGAGGTGGTGAAGGGCTCGTTCGGCAAGAACGCGGGCCTCTTCAACAATGCCGGGCAGCACTACAACCACGTCCATTTCTGGCAGTGGATGAAGCCGAACGGCGGCGGCGACAAGATTCCCGGCAAGCTCAAGGCCAGGATCGACAGCGACCTTGGCGGCGTCGCCAAGATGAAAGAAGACTTCACGCAAGCCGGCATCACCCAGTTCGGATCCGGCTGGGCCTGGATGGCGGTCAAGGACGGCAAACTGATCATCAGCAAGACGCCGAACGGCGAAAATCCCCTGGTGCACGGGGCAACGCCGATCCTCGGGTGCGACGTTTGGGAGCACTCCTACTATATCGACTATCGCAACCGGCGGCCTGATTATCTCAAGGCGTTTCTCGATCATCTGGTGAATTGGGAGCACGTCGAAGAAATGTTCGTCGCCGCGAGCAAGTAGACATCCCCAAGACCTCGACCTCACGCGCCCGCTATCCCGGCATGTGGTCGGCAGATCAAACTGCCGACACCCTTGCCGGTGCCATGCTGTTTGTCATTGCGGTGATCGCAGCGTTCACGTTTCGCGACTACGGGCTCGGCTGGGACGACTACACGCATTCGGAATATGGCGACCTCCTGCTGGCGCTCTATGGCTCGGGCTTCGCCGATCAGCGCGCGCTCTCATTTGTCAATCTCTACAAGTACGGCGGCGGGTTCGACATGCTCGCCGCGCTTATCGCGAAGGTTCTGCCGTTCACTTTGTTCGAGACGCGGCGGCTGGTTGGCGCCGCAGTGGGCCTCGTCGGATTGGCGGTGACCTGGCGCATCGCTCGCCGCCTTGGCGGACCGACTGCAGGCCTCATCGCGCTGGTCCTGCTGGTGACCTGTCCTTTGTTCTACGGTCACATGTTTATAAACGCGAAGGATGCACCCTTCGCCACGGCGATGGCTGTGCTGCTGTTCGGCATGGTGCGTGCGCTCGAGCACTTTCCGCGGCCGAGCCCGCAGACCACTGCGCTCGCCGGCATCGGCCTCGGGCTTGCCTTCGGGTCGCGCATTCTCGCCGGCATTGCCACATCCTACGGGCTTGCCGCGTTGCTGCTGATCCTGGTGAGTGAAGCGCGCGAGTCGGGCATCAAGAAAGCCTCGGCGCGCCTGGGTGAATTCGTCTGGCGGCTGCTGCCCGCGCTGGTGCTCGGCTATCTGATCATGGGCCTTCTATGGCCCTGGTCGATACTCGCCCCGCTCAACCCGCTGCGGGCGGCGGAATATTTCGACACGTTTTTCGAAAAGCCGTGGCGGGAACTCTACGCCGGGAAATTATACGCGGTCACCGACATGCCGGTCGGCTATTTGCCGCGCCTGTTCCTGGTCAAGCTGCCGGAGATCATGTTGCTGCTTGGGTTTGCAGGCGCCGCCGGCGCACTGGTGGCGACCACGCGAGATCACGTCCCGCTCAACCGCCGCGCCAGTTATCTCCTGGTCGTCCTGGCCGCGCTGTTGCCGATCGCAGTCGCGATGGTGGTGCACCCTGCGCTTTACAACGGCCTGCGCCATTTCGTGTTCGTTGTGCCGCCCTTTGCCGTACTTGGCGGACTGGCCGGCGCCTGGATCTTCGAAAAAGCGCGCGCGACCGGTCAAGCGGCGCTCGCAGGCATCACGGCAATTTTCATAGGCGGGCTGGCCCTGCCAATCAGCGACATCGTGAGACTGCATCCTTATCAGTACAGCACCTTCAACTGGGCTTCCGGCGGCGTGGAGATGGCCAAGGACAATTATATGCTGGATTACTGGGGGCTTGCCTTCAAGCAGGCGGGCGAGGCGCTGCGTGCGAAACTTGACGAGATGCACCTGAAGCCGCCGCGCGGACGGCGGTGGACGGTCGAGATCTGTGGACCACAACGGCCGGCGGAGGTGGCGCTCGGTCCGGACTTCGAGACCACCTGGGACCGCAAGCGCGCCGATTTTGCGATGATGCTTGGGACGTTTTATTGCCGCGACCTAACCGCGCCGATCCTGGTTGAAATCAACCGCGAAGGCGTCGACTACGCCCGCGTCTACGACATCCGCGGCAGGCCCGTACCGAACCTGCTCACCGAGCCGCCGCCCTGAGTGCCGGTGGGTAGCGTGGCTTGTTCCCCTCTCCCATAGGGAGAGGGAAAAAGATGTGCGGCTATGATCAGCGCCGCTCCTCACTCAGTACCTCGGCCGCAATGCGGTGCGCTTCGTTGGCGGCGGGAATGCCGCAATACATTGTCAGCAGCAGCAGCACCTCCTGGATTTGCTCGGGCGCGCACCCGTTCTTCACCGCACCCTTAAGGTGCACACGCAATTCATTGGGATGGCCCGCGGCCGCCATCATCGCCACCATGACGAGCGATTTGGTCGCCGGCGGCAGCGCCGAGCGTTGCCACACATCGCCGTAAGCGTAGGCATTTATGATGTGCTGCAACGGCTTGCCGAATTCGCCGAAGGCATTCATGCGCTTGTCGACGATTTCGCGGCCGAACATCGCAACGCGCAACTTCAGCCCGCGTTCGTAGAGATCCCTGTCGTCCATGGTTCACTTTCTCCTTTCAGATCCTGGCCAATTGCCGCAGGCGCGCCCATCCGTCTAGTATGCGCCGCCTGTAACGTTTCGTCCCGTAAGCACATCTGCATAGCCCAATGATCAATGCCGCCGTGATCGGCCTCGGCCGATGGGGAAAAAATATCGTCGAGGCGGTGCAGGGCAAAAGCAAGCGTCTGCGTTTCATTCGCGGGGTGAGCAAGGAGCCCGATCTCGTACGCGACTTCGCGGCGGCCAAGGGCTTCGAGCTGTCCACCGAATTCGAGGAGGCGGTTGCCGACCCGCGCGTGCAGGCGGTTTTCCTCGCAACGCCGCATTCTTTGCACGTCCGCCAGATCTGCGCCGTGGCGGCGGCCGGCAAGCCGGTCTGGTCGGAAAAGCCGCTCGCGCTTACGCGTGTCGAGGCTGAACGCGCTGTTGCCGCCTGCAAGAAGGCCGGCGTGCCATTTGCGCTCGGCAACAACAAACGCTGTTTCCCCTGCATGCGCGAGCTCAAGCGCCTGGTCGCCGATGGCACGCTGGGCGATATTCTCCATATTGAGGGTAATTTCAGCAACGAGCACTCGACCCGCGTCAAAGGCGGCTGGCGCGACGACCCGCGCGAGTCGCCTGGCGGCGGCATGACTGGCGCCGGCCTGCACGTGCTAGACGCCTTTGTGAATCTCGCCGGGCCAATTGCCAGGGCGGATGCCCGCGTCTTTTCGCGAAAGCCGCCGCCCGATCCGCGCGACGTGGCCGCGGCGCTAGTTCAGTTCGAAAGCGGCGCGAGCGGCCTGCTTGCCACCGTGCGCGCCGCGCCGATGTATTGGCGGATCATGGTGTTCGGCACCAAGGGCTCGGCGGAAGCGCGCGAGGAAACCTCGCTCACACTTGCGCCGATTGGCGGACAGCCGGAAACAAAAGTTTATGCGCCGGCGGACTCGCTCGGCGTGTTGCTTGAGGCCTTTGCCGAGACGATCGAGAGCAGAAAGCCGTTTCCGGTCACAACCGCGGACATGCTCGACGTAGTGAGCGCATTCGAGGCCATCATCAAGTCAACCGAGAACGGCAAGCCGGTCGCGTTGACGCGCGCCTGAATCGCAACAATCCGTTCGTCCCCGCGCAAGCGGGAACCCGGAGCAATATCAAACTGGATTCCCGCTTTCGCGGGAATGAGCGGTTTTATTTTCTTCTTCCGCGGCGGCGCACTTCCCTGATCACGGCGCTGTTGTCCAGATCCGACTCGCCTGCCCGTACACAGGCTTCCAGCACATCGGCGTGCACCTCGAGCATGGAAAGCTTCTGACCGGCCGCAGCGGCCTGTTCGAGCATCAGCTGAACATCTTTCAAGGTCTGCTTGACGCGCCCTTCCGGTGAAAAATCGGCGCGCACCATTTTTGGTCCCTTTGTTTCCATGACCTGCGAGTATGAAGCCGAACCACGCGCGACCTCGAGAAAGGCTGCCGGATCGAGCCCGAGCTTTTCGGCAAATACGAGACCCTCCGCCACTGCCAGCCGGTTGAGGCCAAGGATCAGGTTGACGGCGAGCTTGGCGCGTCCGCCGTCGCCGATCCTTCCGACATGAAAATGACGCGCGAACAGGGCATCGAACACATCCTTGACCTCTGCAGCGATGGTCATGTCGCCGCCGATCAGCGCGACGCCGTCTCCGTGCCGCACTTGATCGCTGGTGCCTGACACCGGCACATCGAGATAGCGGATGCCGCGCGGGGTGACCCGCTTCGCCAGCGCCGCCACCCGGTCGGGATCGCAGGTGCTCATGCACAACACGATCTTGCTCGACTTTTCGCCAAGTGCTGGCAGGAGATGGTTCTCGACTACATCCTCGACCTGCTCGGTGTTGAACACGGCGATGATGATGCAGCGCGCAAGTTTCGCCAGCTCGGCAATTGTGTTTGCGGGCTGGCCGCCGATTTCGGCAAGCCGCGTGCGGCGTGCAGAATCGACGTCAAAACCGACGACAGGAATTTTCGCATCGATCAGGCGCTGGGCGTAGACCTCGCCCATAAGCCCAAGGCCGATGATGGCAACAGGGGCCGTCATGGCCGCCGGCCAGTCCGGCTATGCATGCGCGTAGTCCCAGTAAAGCTCGCGCGCCATGCGGTAAAGCGGCCCCGGCTGCAGCGAGCGATCCTCAATGCGATTGACCGGCATCACCTTGGAATAGTTGCCCGAGGAAAATATCTCGTCGGCATTTTGGACGTCACGATAACTCAGAATCGTTTCAACGACGTTCACACCCGCATCACGCAGCAGCTTGATCACACGCTGGCGGGTAATGCCGTTTAAAAAAGTGCCATTCGGCGTCGGCGTGTACACCACACCATCCTTACCGATGAAGATATTGGCAGTGGCGAGTTCAGCGACATTGCCAAGCAGATCGAGCACCACGCAATTGCCGAAACCGCGCGTGTTTGCCTCGAGCAGGGCACGCGCGTTGTTGGGGTAAAGGCAGCCGGCCTTGGCGTTGACCGGCATGCATTCCAGACTTGGCTTCCGGTAGGGAGACAACGCAATAGAAAAGCCGTCCGGCTTGCGCATGGGGGCTTCATAGAGCGTGAGGCACCATTTGGTCGATTCCGGATCGGGCGCAACCAAAAGCGCGCCGCTGCGTTCGGCCCAATACATCGGACGAATATAGAGCGCCGCGTCCTTGTCGAAGCGCTTGCTGCCGTCACGCGTGAGCCCGAGCCAGGTCTCGGTAGGCACGACCGCCTTTAGGTGCATGGTTTCCGCGGAGGCATTGACCCGCTCGCAATGCAGGTCGAGATCCGGCGAAACTCCTTCGAAAGTCCGGGCGCCATCGAACACCGAGGAGCATAGCCACGCTGCATGGTCGCGCACGCCCATGATCGGCAGATTGCCCTCGTGCCAATCACCCTCGTAGTAGGTCCATGTTTTTGACCAGTTCTGTCCCGGCGCCATTCATCACTCCCGACTTGTAGCGGCCGCAGACCGCCTTTGCCCTGACCGCCCGGCTCTGCAACCATAGCTGCCCAGCCTGGAGGATGCCATGTTGTCCATCTTCATCTTCGATGCCTATGGCACGCTATTTGATGTACATGCCGCGATTGCGCGGCACCGCGCAGAGGCAGGACCCGACGCCGACCGTATGTCGGAAATCTGGCGCACCAAGCAACTTGAATACAGCTGGACGTTGACGCTCGCCGGTCACTATACGGATTTCTGGAGTCTGACGCAGCGCGCGCTCGACTATGCACTGGCGCGGGTACCCTCGGTCCCCAAAGCCCTCAAACCGAAATTGCTGGAGGCTTATTTCAGGCTTGACGCTTTCCCGGACGCACGCGAGGTCTTGCGTGTGCTCAAGAGCAGGGGGCACAAAACCGGCATTCTGTCCAACGGCTCACCGAATATGCTCAAGGGAGCAGTCGAAGCGGCCGGGATCAGCGGCGATGTTGATGCTGTGCTTTCAGTCGATGCATTGAACGTGTTTAAGCCACGCTGCGAGGTCTACGGCCTCGTGACCGGCTACTTCAAATGCCCGCCCGGCGACGTCAACTTTATCTCGTCCAACCGATGGGATGTCATGGGCGGCGCTTCCGCCGGCTTTCGCGCCTTCTGGATCAACCGAATGAAGATGCCGGACGAATATCTCGATTTCCCGCCGGCGCAGATATTAGCGGATCTTCGCGCGCTCGCTGATATCTAGACCTTCATCGTAATCGCCGCACTGGCGCGATCGCCTTGCGCGGATTATATGGCGGCTGCGACCCTCCCCGGCGCTTCCCATGCAATCGATTATTTCCGTCAAAGACCTGTCGAAGAATTATGCCTCCGGATTTCGGGCGCTCAAGGATGTCAATCTCGACATTCGTCGGGGCGAAATCTTTGCGCTGCTCGGGCCAAATGGGGCCGGCAAAACCACGCTAATCGGCATTATTTGCGGCATCCTGGTGCCGACCCGCGGTGAGGTGACCGTGGACGGCCACGATATCATCTACGACTATCGCGCGGCGCGTTCGCTGATCGGACTGGTGCCGCAGGAATTGCACACCGACGCCTTTGAGAGCGTGTGGGCAACGGTGAGCTTCAGCCGCGGCTTGTTCAACAAGCCGAAAAACCCGGGCTATATCGAAAAAATCCTGCGCGCGCTTTCGCTCTGGGACCAGAAAGACAACAGAATCATGACGCTGTCCGGCGGCATGAAGCGCCGCGTCCTCATTGCCAAGGCATTGTCGCATGAGCCGCGGATTCTTTTCTTGGATGAGCCGACCGCCGGGGTCGATGTCGAGCTCCGCAAGGATATGTGGCAAGTCGTGCGCGACCTGCGCGCCTCGGGCGTCACCATAATCCTTACCACCCACTACATCGAGGAGGCCGAAGATATGGCCGACCGCGTCGGCGTCATCAACAAGGGTGAGATAATCCTCGTTGAAGACAAGGCCGAGTTGATGCGCAAGCTGGGGAAGAAACGGCTGACCCTGCAGCTTCAACAGAAACTCATCGCGATCCCCCCGGAGCTCTCCGCTTTCAAGCTCTCGATCGGCGACGATGGCAATACGCTCATCTACGACTATGACACCAAGGCGGAGCGTACTGGCGTGGCGACGCTTCTCGGCGAGCTGTCGCGTGCAGGTTTGCGGATCCGCGACCTTCAGACAGAGCAAAGTTCGCTTGAAGACATTTTCGTCGGACTGGTGAGCGACAGACGATGAACCTGCGGGCTGTTCAGGCGATTTATACATTTGAGATGGCCCGCACGGGCCGCACTATCTGGCAGAGCATCGTTTCGCCGGTGCTGTCGACCTCGCTCTATTTTGTGGTGTTCGGGGCGGCGATCGGATCACGCATCACTGAGATCGATGGCGTCTCATACGGCGCGTTCATTGTGCCGGGGTTGATCATGCTGACACTGCTCACTCAGAGCACCATGAATGCTTCGTTCGGAATCTACTTTCCGCGTTTCACCGGCACGATTTATGAAATCCTGTCTGCGCCGGTATCGCCGTTCGAGATCGTGCTCGGCTATGTCGGAGCGGCAGCAACCAAATCGATCATCCTCGGACTAATCATCCTGGTGACCTCCTGGCTGTTCGTGCCGCTGCATATCGCACATCCGTTCTGGATGGCTGCTTTCCTCATCCTGACGGCCGCCACCTTCAGCTTGCTCGGTTTCATCATCGGCATCTGGGCGGAAGGCTTCGAAAGGTTGCAGATCGTGCCACTGCTGGTCATCACGCCACTGACATTCCTCGGCGGGACTTTCTATTCGACCAGCGTGCTCCCACCCATCTGGCAGACCATCGCGCTATTCAACCCGGTGGTGTACCTGATCAGTGGGTTCCGCTGGAGCTTCTTCGAAATTGCCGACGTAAGCCACAGCGTGAGCGTTGGTATGACATTGCTTTTCCTTTTTGCCTGCCTCACCACGATCTGGTGGATGTTCAAGACCGGTTACAAGTTGAAGAAATAAGCCTGCGCGGGGTTCTCACATTGATGCCTCTTGCCGATCACATCAGGGAGAACCGCTCATGAAAGTATGGGTCGCTAAAGCCATCACCGGAGTTGTTATCGCGGCTGCGCTGTCGGTGCCGGCTATCGCGCAAGGCCTGGTTACGCAAAGAAATATTTCACTCGCGATGGCGCAGACGATTGCCCAGGCGGCGCTTGCGCAATGCGAGAGCATGGGTTTCAAGGTTTCGGTGGCCGTAGTGGACCGCAGCGGTCTGGCAATCGTGATGCTGCGCGGTGACGGCGCCGGCCTACACACGCCCGAGGGCGCCGAACGTAAAGCTTATACCGCTCGGACTTTCAGCCAGCCTTCCGCTGATTTCGTCAAACGAATGACGGATAGGCCGGATACCGTCGGCTCGGTGCATTACAATCACGTGCTGGCACTCGCGGGCGGACTGCCGATCAAGGCCGGCAATGAGGTGGTCGGCGCGGTTGGAGTTTCCGGCTCGCCCGGCAAGGATGATGTCTGCTCGCAAGCCGGTATCGACAAGATTGCCGACCAGCTGAAATGAGGCGGCTACGGGACTGATAGCGCGTCGAGGATGCGCGCCCAGCTCCGGATCCCCTTGTGGTAGCACTTCAGGTCGAACTTTTCGTTCGGCGAATGCACGCGGTCGTCGTCGAGTGCGAAGCCGACGAGCAGAGAATCCATGCCGAGCACGCTCTTGAAGTCGGCGACGATCGGGATTGAGCCGCCTGCCCCGACGGCTACTGTCTTGTGACCCCATTCTTCGGCGAGCACCGCCCGAGCTTTGGTGAGCGCCGGATTGTCGAACGAGAGCTGAATCGGGGGCGCCAGGCCGAAATTGCCGAATTCAACCTTGCAGTCGGCAGGCAGCCGCGCGCGCACGAAAGTGCGGAAGGAATCGCGTATTTTCTCAGGGTCTTGTTCCCCGACCAGGCGAAAAGAAACCTTCGCACTGGCCTCGCCAGGTATGACGGTTTTTGCGCCCTCCCCCGTGTACCCGCCGACGATGCCGTTGATCTCGGCCGTCGGCCGCGTGGTGATCTGTTCGATCAGCATGCGATCTTTCTCACCGGCCGGTTCTTTAAGCCCGATAGGCCCAAGGAATTTCTCGGCGGTGAGACCAAGTCCTTTGAGATCGGCTTTGATATCGGGCGGCAGCTCCTTAACCCCGTCATAGAAGTTGGGAATGGTCACGCGACCCTTGTCATCCCACATCGTACCGAGAATTTCGGCCAAGATGCGCAACGGATTTCTCGCGGCGCCCCCGAATACACCGGAATGCAGGTCGCGGTCGGCACAGGTGACCTTGATGTCTTCATAAACTAGTCCACGCAGCGATGTGGTCACCGCCGGGGTCTTCTGGTCCCACATCGCGGTATCGCAAACCAGCGCCAGGTCAAGCGTGAACTCGGCGGCATTGTCGCGCACGAAACCAAACAGATTCTTGGAGCCGCATTCCTCTTCCCCTTCGATCATCATCGTGATCGGCAGAGGCAGTTTGCCGGTTACTGCCTTGAAGGCGCGGCAAGCCTCGATAAAGGTCATGGCCTGGCCCTTGTCGTCGCATGCCCCACGCGCGACGATGATCTTGCGTCCGTCCGGCAGGGTCTCAATGCGTGGCTCGAACGGCGGCGTCTTCCATAAATTCAATGGGTCGACCGGCTGCACGTCATAGTGACCGTAGAACAGTACGCGCGGGCCAGCCGCGCCGTTCGATTTGCCAACCACCACCGGGTGGCCAGGGGTCGGACGCACGCTGGTCTGGAAGCCGATCGATTTGAGATCGGCCGCGACGTGTTCGGCGGCAGCACGACATTGATCCTTGAAGGCGGGATCGGTGGAGACTGAAGCGATCCGCAACAGGGCGAACAATCGCTCCACGCTCTGCTCGATGTCCTGGTCGATGCGGTTAAGAACCGCGTCGAGGGTCTTCATGAGGCTCTCCTTCGGGTCTGCGCTGAAACTAGCAACGGCGCCCCAAGCTGAAAAGAAGCGTCGACGGGGCGCGACTTTGCAAAAAGGGGCTGATTTGAAGGGCTAACGAGGCTGCATGAAGGCAGAGAACGGAACCGTGCGTACAGTGTTCCGGAGCATCGATGTCGCACAGCTTCGATACACTTCTCGCTTGACAGTGACTTTCGCGCCAGCCGCAATGCAACAGCACCCAAACACAAATGAGGCTGTACCACGCTTGTCATCGGTGAAAACCGCGTTCAATATGACCGCAATCCGCCGGAAGTGCGGGGGGCAGGGGTCATGGAAGAGTTGGTCAGGCGTCTCGTCGCCAATGTTGGCGTCGAACGGGGGGCCGCGGAAAAGGCGGTTGCCGTTATCCTCGACTTCCTGCGAAAGGAAGGCCCGCCGGAAAAGGCGCAATCTCTCATCGACCGGCTTCCGGGGGCAGAAGCCCTCCTAGCAAAAGAATCCGAAGCCGGCGGCGGCATGTTTTCTATGGGCGGCATCATGGGCGCCGGCACCAAGATGATGGCAGCGGGTCTAAGCATGAGTCAGGTGCAGGCTGTTACCCGCGAAACGATCGCCTATGCCCGTGAGAAGATTGGCGAAGATGCGGTAGGTGAAATTGTCGGTGCAATTCCCGGGTTGAGTCAGTTTGTTTGAACGGTTTGACGTCGCAGACAAACATAAGAAAAGGCTGAGGAGGCGCGGATGTCTTATCCCATCACCGATATAGAGGGCATCGACACCGATGGCGCTGCTGTCCTCAAGGCGGCTGGGATAAGATCAACTGATCGATTGCTTGACGCCGCGCGAACAGTGAAGGGACGAAAAATACTCGCCGGGAAAACGGGTTTCGCGGAAAAACAGTTGCTGGCGTGGGCAAATGTCGCCGACCGCATGCGCATCAAGGGTATCAGCAAGGAGTATGCCGAACTGTTGCAGGCCGCCGGCGTCGATACCGTCAAAGAACTCAAGTATCGCAATCCTCAAAACCTTGCCAAAGCGATGGCCGACGCCAATCGGAAGCGCAAGCTTGTTCGGCTGTTGCCGTCGGAAAAAGTGGTCAGACGTTGGATTGAGAACGCCAAGCTTTTGCCGTTGAAGATCACTTATTGATATCCATCGTCTGCCCCCCTGTTGACAGCCTCGTGCCAACCGCGCAAAGCGACCGGCATGGGAAGCGTCCGCACGGTCGATAAACCCGCCGGAACACCTCCGGCGCCAGATGCGCTTTCGGCACTGCTTTCTCATGGCCGCCCGCTTGTCATGGGCATTCTCAATCTCACGCCGGATTCGTTTTCGGACGGTGGCCGGTTCGTCGATCCGCCGATGGCCATCGCCCATGCCGCCGAAATGGCCGAAGCCGGCGCCGACATCCTTGATATAGGTGCAGAATCTACTCGGCCTTACGGGGATCCTGTCCCGGTATCGGCCGATGAAGAAAGAGCCCGGCTGGCACCTGTGTTGCCGGCGGTCGTCAAGCTCGGCCTGCCGGTGTCGATCGATACGATCAAGACTCCGATCGCAGCTTGGGCGCTCGAACAAGGGGCGTCCATCGTCAATGATGTTTGGGGGCTGCAACACGATCCTGACATGGCGTCGCTCGTTGCTAAACGCGGCGTGCCGGTGGTCGTGATGCACAATCGCAAGGCAGCCGACCCGGCAATCGACATTGTCGCCGACATCCTGGCCTTCTTTTCACGCTCTCTCGAGATCGCCGCGCGCGCGGGCATTGCGCGCGAGAGCATCGTCCTCGATCCCGGCATTGGTTTTGGCAAAACGCCAGAACAGAGCATCGTCTGTATTGCACGACTTGCCGAATTCAAACGCTTCGGCCTTCCGCTTTTGGTCGGCGCATCACGCAAGCGATTTATCAGCACAGTGACGCCATCGGCGCCGGACGAGCGGATCGGAGGTTCTATTTCGGCCCACCTGTTGGCGGTCAAAAAGGGAGCCGCGATCGTGCGCGTGCATGATGTAAAAGAAACTGTGCAGGCGCTGCGCGTTGCGGCCGCAATTGAGGCTGTACGATGAGCGACCGTATTTTTGTGCGCGGGTTGGCGCTTCATGCCTATCACGGTGTGATGGCACATGAAGCCAAGGTTGGACAAACATTCAATATCGATCTTGATCTCGAAATCGATCTTTCCGCGGCGGCCCGTTCGGACAAGGTGGTAGACACCGTCTCTTACGACAAGGTCGTCAATTGCACGAGCGAGGCGTTTTGCGCAAAGCGCTTCCGTCTGATCGAGGCTGCCGCTGGTCAGGTCGCAGAGGCCTTGCTCGCCAACTTTCCACGCGTGCGTTCCGTGCGGGTAACGATACACAAGCCGCACGCACCGATTGCCGCTACATTCGATGACGTCGGCGTAACCCTGGTGCGGAGCCGTCATGGTTGAGGCACTGCTTGCGCTTGGCGGCAACGTTGGAAATAGCCGGGCTATTCTTGATCGCGCGATTGCGTTGCTTTGTGATGGCAAAAAGATACGCCTGACAGCCCGTTCATCCGATTACCGGACGCCCCCGTGGGGCTTCAAATACCAACCCTACTTCGTCAACTTGGCCATCGCTGTCGAAACCACGCTCGGCCCTCGCGAATTGCTGGCGCGCGCGCAGGAGATCGAGTTGCGGCTTGGACGAGACCGCGCGCATGAAAAGCGCAATGGCCCGCGAACGGCTGATATCGACATAATCGCTTACGACGATCTGACCTTGAACGAGCCGAACCTGACACTGCCGCATCCACGGTTGTTCGAACGCGCCTTTGTACTCGTACCGCTTGCAGAGATCGCGGCAGGCCGGGTAATCGCGGGACGTCGCGTCGACGAGGCTGCCAAGGGCCTCGATACCCGTGGAATCCATCGCCTGCTTTAGGTGCTTTCCGGCGCCAGTTTTGCGTTAACTCAATAGCCCCACCCTGCTGACTATGCCATTTTGGCCCAATGACTGACGACCTTCCCCTTGCTGCCGAATTTCCGCCGACGAGTGAGTCTGAATGGCGAAAATTGGTGGAGGGTGCGCTCAAAGGCGCCACAATTGAAAAGCGGCTTGTGAGCCAAACCTATGACGGGCTGCGCATCGAACCACTTTATAGGCGGGCGGTAGCAACAAAGCCCGTCGTTGGCCGTACCCCGGGTGCGGCGTGGACACTAATGCAGCGGGTCGATCATCCCGACCCGGCAAAGGCGAATGCCCACGCGCTCGAGGACCTGGAGAATGGTGCGACCGGGCTTACTCTTGTCATGGCCGGCTCGGTGAGCGCCAATGGTTATGGTCTGGATGCCGCGCCGGCAAATCTCGCGCGCGTGCTGGAAGGTGTGCAGCTCGACGCCGGCATCACAATTGATTTCAATCTGAGCCCCCCGACGCGTGCCGTTGTGCAGCATTTTGCAGCGCTTGTAAAAAGCCGCAACCTTGCCCCGGCATCCGTTGACATGCGCGCCAGCATCAACCCGATCGGCGGCTTCGCAGCTACCGGGGCTAGTCCGGGCCCGTGGAGCGTGCTGTCAAAGATGTTCGCCGCCATGGTTCGTGAATTGGGTGAGCAAGGCTTTCGCGGACCACTCGCTGTCGGCGATGGGCGCGTCATCCACAACGCCGGAGGTTCGGAAGCACAGGAGCTGGCCTTTGCCATCGCCAGCGGCGTCGAGTACCTGCGCGCGCTAGAGAGTCGCACCATGACGCTCGATGCCGCTCGCGGAATGATTTATTTCAGGCTGTCGACCGACGCCGACGAGTTCATGACGATCGCTAAGTTTCGAGCGCTGCGGAAGCTTTGGGCCCGGATTGAACAGGCGTGCGGGCTTACGCCGAAGTCGGTTTATGTGGCGGCCGAAACCGCCTGGCGCATGATGACCAGGCGCGATCCATATGTGAACATTTTGCGCCTGACTGTCGCGATCGCCGCCGCAGGCCTTGGCGGCGCCGACAGCATCACCGCGCTGCCCTATACCGCCGCGCTCGGTCTCCCCGATGCATTTGCTCGGCGAATTACGCGCAACATCCAGTTGATCCTGCTCGAGGAATCGAACTTGGCAAGAGTTGCAGACCCTGCGGCCGGATCCGGCGCCATTGAGGAGCTAACCGCCAAACTTTGTGCGGCTGCATGGGTGCTGTTGCAGGAGATCGAATCTGCAGGCGGAGCCTGGACCGCCCTCGAACGCGGCCTTATTCAGTCGAAAGTTGCAGCCGTGCGAATTGTTCGTGAACAGGCTGTCGCTCGCCGAAAGGACGCGTTGACGGGCACTAGCGACTTTCCGGATCTTAACGAAGCGACACCGGCTGTACTTGACGTCACTCCTGGAGCAACGCCGAAAGAGACGTCTCCCAAGATTACTACCGAACCATTGCCCCGGATTCGGTTGGCGGAGCCATTCGAACATTTGCGTGATGCCTCCGACCAAATGCTGGCCAGAACGGGTGCGCGACCGAAGGTATTTCTCGCCAATCTTGGCAAATTGTCAGAATTCACGGCGCGCGCGACCTTTGCGAAAAACTTCTACGAGGCCGGTGGCATTGAGGTGGTGAGCAATGACGGCTTTAAAGATCAGACTGCGATGGTCGCTGCCTTCAGGGCATCCGGCGCAAAGCTCGCATGCCTGTGCTCGTCGGATGCCGTTTACGCGCAACAAGCCGACGATGCGGCCAGGGTGTTGACCGCGGCGGACGCGCTGGTTCACCTCGCCGGGCGGCCGGGGGGAAACGAAACAAAATGGCGCCAGGCAGGGGTAAAAAGCTTCATTTACGTTGGCTGTGACGTGCTTTCGACCTTGCGGGCCGTGCATGATATTCTGGGCGTCAAATGAGTCAGGTCCCCAATTTCGCAAAAATCAATTTCGCTGACGCCGCCGTGCCGGCCGGCAAAAGCTCGGTTGCGCCCTGGCCAACGCCCGAAGGTATCGCTGTAAATCCGATCTACACTGAACAGGATCTTTCAGGTCTCGACTTCCTCGATACGTACCCAGGCAAGCCGCCGTTCCTGCGTGGCCCCTACCCCGCAATGTACGCGGCACAACCCTGGACCATCCGGCAATATGCCGGCTTCTCCACCGCGGAAGATTCGAATGCCTTCTATCGGCGCAATCTTGCGGCCGGACAAAAGGGTCTATCGATCGCCTTCGATCTTGCCACTCACCGCGGCTACGACAGCGATCATCCACGCGTTGCCGGTGACGTTGGCATGGCCGGCGTGGCAATCGATTCCATCTATGATATGCGCACGCTGTTCTCTGGCATTCCGCTCGACCAGATGAGTGTGTCGATGACCATGAACGGCGCTGTGCTGCCGGTGCTTGCGCTCTATATTGTCGCTGCCGAGGAACAGGGCGTGCCGCACGAGAAACTGTCGGGCACGATCCAGAACGACATTCTCAAGGAATTCATGGTGCGCAACACCTATATCTATCCGCCTGGGCCGAGCCTGCGCATCATCTCCGATATTTTTGCCTACACGTCGGCCAAAATGCCGAAGTTCAATTCCATCTCGGTCTCCGGCTATCACATGCAGGAGGCAGGAGCGACTCAGGATCTTGAACTCGCCTATACACTGGCCGATGGCGTCGA
>Ga0187777_10000323_pt1 | contig 35193 bp, 28 predicted proteins | sample 1015_Q2_SP5_10_M_FD_132416 | JGI IMG/M metagenome (GOLD analysis project Ga0187777, IMG submission 132416) | Tropical peat soil microbial communities from peatlands in Department of Meta, Colombia - 1015_Q2_SP5_10_MG | ecosystem: Environmental > Terrestrial > Soil > Wetlands > Peat | place... | reverse complement strand
GAAATCCCGAAAATGGGCAAAGCGGTGAACGGATGGGTTCACCCGCGCATCGTTGGCAATTACCGCAGCGATTATGTGATGCGCAGCATCGCCAACTATACCGGCATCTGGGCGAACAACAGCAAGGAGGTCGTCTATTTTGCCGGTCAGGGACTCGACGGCAGCCAAACCTATTTGCAGACCTATCCCAAGGATGCGCTGCCAGGCTCGAAGACGAAATATTTCTGGTCGGTCATCGTGGTTGATGGCGTTGACTACAAGGTCATTCCAAATCCACTTAATCGCTATCTGTTGAACAAGCAATCACCGCTGGAAATGAGTGATGACGGCGCGCTCGTGCTGGTATTCGGGCCCAAGCTGCCCGACGGCATCCCCGAATCGAACTGGCTGCCGACGCCAAACGGCAAGAAATACAACATGACCTATCGCTTTTACGGGCCATCAAAGGATGTCACCGATGGAACGTATTACCCGCCGCCCCTTGTCCGCATCAGCGAAACGCAGGCTGAAAAATTCATCCGCAGCTTGAAGAAGGCGACGACAAAATAACGGTGGTGGTCATTCCCGCGCCTCGGTCTGGCGAGACCTGCGGCCAAAGTGCGAGAGCACAATCGTCGTGCCGATCAATCCGTAAAGCACAATGAGTTTTGAATTTTCGAGTACGAGAGCAAACATGAGGTGACCACTGTGCATTGCGCTCGACTCCCTCCCTGTAAGGACCAGCTGCCTGCGGATCTACGCGGAAAATAACCACGTTTCACACTCAACGCGTGTGAAGCACTTCACTGACACCTTTTTTCTCCTGATGCAGAGTGCTTTTCGTGAAGGTGCCAAGCCCTTCACGTTCCTCCCTACCCCGCCACCAGTGGCGGGGTCTTTTTTGTGCAGAATGGGGAGAAAGGATTGCGCCCCAGGCAGAACGCGCCCGATGGTCGCGTTGCTAGAAGCTGGTAACCAGATAGAGCAGCGTTGCCAATCCGCACACGGCCACCCCAGCGAGCAGCAACGACCAGTCGGACAGGTTGAGCGCACACAGTCTGCCTTCGCTGACCACATAAGACATGATCGCCGATACGTGTTGTTGCATGTCTGCCTCCCTGGGCAGTGCAATTCTGCGCCTGAAAATCTATGACAAAACCGGCAGCCGCTCTGTGACGCGCATCACGAAAGTCGCGATTTTTGTGGTGTCCGAGCCCTGCTGCGCCGGCCTAATTGAAAGCCGGCTCGGCACCGTCCCTTCCTGCGTGAAGGGCTCAGGTCAGGGTTGCGGTGCGTCCTGCACCGGCAGGCTCTTCATATCCGGGTAAGCGGCATAAAGGTCGTAGACCGAAATCGCAGGCTGACCGGTGGGTACGCTGGCGACCGTGTGGTTCGGCAGGCCCACCATTTTGATGATGAGAACAATCAGGACGAGGGCGACTGTAAGGTTGATTCCTCGGCGCATGAGAGCCTCCTGCACAACTCCACCCCCGCCCCGAGCGCGCATCATCATTCTGACCGCACGGATTTTTTGGTGAGCGGGCTCACACCCGCACATCTTTTTTGCGCGATGTGAACTCTGGAACGGTCGCAGGGTACCGGGAGCGATAACGGGAGGAGTGCGCGACCCTGAGAGCCGAGTTACGTCAGCGGAATCGGCAGTGCGAATTCGGGAGCCTGCGCGCGAATACAATGATCCCGCCGAGGCGGCCAGCAATAGCCTGAAGCCAATAATTTATAGCGATTTTACGGGCTTTTCCGCTGTTTCCTGTATGCCGGTCCCGGAATTTTAACAATTCATCAACCATGCTCGCGCACGATCCGGCATCACGCTCGTCGCTGGGGACATGGCCCGTGCGGACCAATCGCAGCTGGCTCTGCATTTTCGGGGCTGCCTTTCTAGGTCTTTCAACCGCTCCGCCTCACGCGGAGGACGGCGTATTCAAAGACAAGATCCTCTTTGGTCAGGTCGCCGCACTCAACGGGCCAGCGCAAGGGCTCGGCCAAGGCATGCGTGAAGGAATTATTGCGGCATTCGAGGAAGCCAACCGTGCCGGCGGCATCAATGGCCGCAAGCTCGAACTCAAATCGCTCGATGACGGCTACGAGCCCGAGAAGACCATCGTCGCCACCAACAAGGCGATAACCGAGGAAAAAATTTTTGCTCTTGTCGGCGCGGTCGGAACGCCAACGTCGCGGGCTGGCCAACCCATCGCCACTGCGGCCAAGGTGCCATTTATTGGTCCATTCACCGGCGCCGAATTCCTGCGTAATCCCTTCAATCGCTACGTCGTAAACATTCGCAGCTCATATTTCCAGGAAACCGAAGCCTGGATCGAACATCTCACAAAAGATCTTGGCATCACAAGGATCGCGATCCTCTATCAGGACGACACATTTGGACTTGCGGGCCTGAACGGCGTTAAAAAAGCGATGGCCAAGCGCGAAATGTCGCTGGTCGCGGAGGGAACGTTCAAGCGCAACACAACGGCGGTCAAATCGGCCCTGCTCGAGATCATGAAAGGCCAACCTCAGGCTATTGTCACAGTCGGTCCCTACAAGCCAATCGCAGAATTCATCAAGCTCGCAAGGCAGCTCAAGGTCGATGCCGTGTTCGTCGCGATCTCGTTTGTTGGATCAGACTCGCTCGCCCAGGAACTCGGCAACCAGGGCGCCGGCGTTATCGTCAGTCAGGTCGTCCCATTTCCCGGCGACAAGGCGCTGCCGGTGGTGGCGGCGTATCAGACCGCGCTGGCAGCCGTGAATCCGGCGTCGAAGCCCGGGTTCGTATCTCTCGAAGGTTATCTGGTTGGCCAGCTCGTGATCGAAGGCTTGAAGCGAATTTCAGGCGAGCCCTCGCGGGAAGCATTCCTCGACGCGATCGAGAGTGCTCCATTTGATCTCGGCGGGGTTAAACTCATTTTCAGTCCCACCCAAAATCAGGGATCCAATCAAGTCTATTTCACCATGCTTCAGGGTGATGGGACATTCCGGCCTGTGACGAAGTTCGCAAAGACCGCCGCTCGATGACGACGAAAGCCCAAAATATGCCCGGCGAGCGGACCTCCAAATCCAGTCAAAAACTGGGCCGGCTTTCGACGGTACGCGCCCGGCTCTATCTGGCTTTTGGTTTTGCCGCAGCCCTGACGATCATTGGCGCTCTGGTTGCCTTTTATGAGTTTACGGTCATTGGCATGACCACAAAAGAAATCGTGTCGCGCAGTTTGCCAACGACCGCTGTATCGCTCCGACTTGCCGAGCAAACAGCCAGTCTTGTTTCCTCTGGCCCGCGCCTGATGTCAGCGGCAAATGACAAAGCCCGCGCCGAAGTGGCGGACGACATCCAGCGGCAGGAAAAAGAACTGGAAAACGGAATAAGGCGCTTGAAGGCGCTGGGGATCGCCAAGGCCACCGATATTGAAGCCAGCCACCAGGCACTGACGGAACGCCTCAACGCGCTTGATCAAACCATCTCTCACCGCATCACAATGTCCAACGAGCGGGCGTACCTGGCTTCGTCGGTCCGAGCCGCTCACGAGGCGCTGCTTATCGGCCTCGCTCCGGCCATCGACGACGCCAATTTTGACCTCATGATGAACGCCAAACCGGAAGGGGCCGTGACGCTCGAAACCCGGCTCGAGCTTCAGCGCCGGCTATTACAGACAGAATCCGAGGCAAATCTCCTCGCGGGGCTTTTGACAGAGGCTTCTCTCGTCAGCGATGCGAGCCGCCTGGAACCCCTGCGCGAACTTATGGATTCGGCGCAGCGGAAAATCACCAAGAACCTGAATGCGATTGAAGATCGTGCTCAGAAAGAAAAACTCACCGCCTTATACAAGAATCTTGGCGCGATCGGAGCAGACGACGGAATCATTGCCGCCCGTGCTTATGAACTAAATCAGCAGAATCAGGCCCAGGCGGCATTCGATGCCGCCCAGGCTGAAGCTTCCAAGTTCAAGCAAGCCGTCGATGACCTCGTCGAGCAGCAAGGCCGCACCGCACAGGATATCTCCAGCTATGCCGGCGATCAAATTCGCTCCGGGCAATTTATTCTGACCGTCCTTTCGATTGCGGCAGTTATCGGCGCAGCGCTGATCGCATGGCTTTATGTGGGTCGCAGCGTCGCCCGACGCCTCGGACTGCTTAGTGATGCCATGCGCCGCATTGCCGACGGCGACCTGAACGTCGATATCCGGGACAACCGCGGCGATGAAATCGCGGATATGGGGCGGGCACTTCTTTTTTTCCGCCAGGCCACTGCCGATGCTGCAAGCGCCCGCCGCAAGGAAACCGAACAGACGCGCGCGCTGGAATCGCGCCGGCAGCTCGTCGAGGCTGCAACGCAAGACTTCGAGCAAGCGGTCTCCAATATTGCCCAAACACTTGATCGCGCGGCAGAGGCCATGGATCGGTCCGCGCGCGACATGGCGAACAGTGCAAGCCGCAATCAGGAACAGGCGCTTGCGACGGCGGCGGCCTCCGAGGAGGCCACGACCAATGTCGGAATTGTCGCGACGGCAGCCGAAGAAATTGCCCAGTCAATCGAGCATATTGCAGCTCGCGTTGCGAATTCGGCGACGGTCGCGAGCCAGGCGACCGGCGAAGCAAAGGCGATAACAGATGCCGTCAAAAGCCTGTCGACATCGGTTGATGAAATCGGCGAAGTCAGCGACCTCATCAGCAGCATTGCCGCCCAGACAAATCTGCTTGCGCTGAACGCGACAATCGAAGCGGCCCGGGCCGGCGAAGCCGGACGCGGCTTTGCGGTCGTAGCGGCCGAGGTCAAGGGTCTTGCCACGCAAACGGGTAAGGCCACGGAGGAAATTACCCGCCATATCGTTTCCATCGAGCAGACGACGGACCGGTCCGTGCAGGCTATCAAGAAAATTGCTGCAACCATTGAACAGTTGAGCGAAAATGCCAACGACGTTTCGGTTGCGATGGGACAGCAGGATTCGGTCACCCAGGAAATAGCGCGCAACGCCGGCGCTGCCGCCAAGGGGACGCGTGACGTTGCCGAGCATATCGGCGAAGTCTCGAACAGCGCAGTTAAGACCGGCCAGGTTGCCACGACCGTTCTGACGGCCGCCGCAGAGTTGGCGGAGCAATCACGCTTGCTGCGGCGCGAAGTCGAGCGCTATCTGGCGCAGCTCCGCGTGGCCTAGGTGCAGTTCCACCAGGCCGGTGGGTCCTCAATTGGCGTAGCCCGGAGGAACCTTTTGCCAGCGATATCCGGCGCGGCCCTTTTCGTACCCGTAAGCGAAAAGCGATTGCATATAGTCCTGGTCGAATGGGCCTTTGTAAGCGACGGTAAAATCATCGCCGATTGACGCGAGATTAAAATCGACACCATCGCGTTTGGCAATCAGATACATACGATATGTATCGTTGACTCCACTCGAAGCTATCATCGTTGACAAGGCTTCCTTCGCAATCGCGATGGTTTGCAGCTTGACGCTTTCTTCCGCCCTCGAAAATCGGCCATTACGAATGATATAAGCAACACGCCGTCGCGATGCCCTCAAAGTTTTCTCATCAATCCCCATTCGTGCGGAAGCCAACCTGAGTGACACAGAAGGCGGATAAAGAAACGCCTGCGCTACCGTTCCGCCGTCGACATGCATCTCCTGGTGTCTTTCGCCGTCGAGTGTGACGTCGATCATAACCGGCGGAAAAACGGCCGGGATCGAGGCCGACGCCAGCAGCACATCAATAATGAGGTCGCGTGCCTTCGGATTGCCGCTCGAGGCAATCGCTCCGATATTCCAGATCACAGGCCGGGCCTGATCGAGATTGGTCGTCAGGATGAATAAAAGGCGGCCCTTCGCATATTCCTCTGCAATTCTGTGAACCATCGCGTTGTCGACACGGCTTGCAATCATTTGCCGCAATGGCGCGGTATCTGACATGGCGTCGCTTGCAACGGCGGCTAACACCGGCGCACGTTGTTCAAAAATTTTGCTCGCGGTTGTTTCGGTGTAGACGGCTTTGAGCTCCGCATCATATTTCCGCCCGAGAAACACAAACGGCGCCGACAGCGATCCCGTGCTGACGCCGGTCACGACGTCAAATTCAGGTCTGTCACCGCGATCGCTCCAACCAATCAGGAGTCCCGCGCCGAAAGCACCGTCGTCGCCACCGCCGGAGATCGCCAGGAAGGTTCGAACCGGTGACTTGGTCCATTGATTTCGGCGCTGAAACGCCTTTTGTGCAATTTCAAGGATATGGTTGGTATCGCTGACATAAAAGCGTGCATCAGGAATATCGAGAATGCTGGTCTTTTGCGCTTGCGCGTAAGGTACCGCCGGAAGACGTTCGAGTGTTGCGCACCCCGCAAGTCCGGCTATCAAGGTGCCTAAAATCAAAACAGTCCCGATGCGTTGACAACGCAACCCACGACTAACAACATTGACGCCACAAATCATCGCATCCAGCGTTACTGGCCTTGGCAATCGGTACCGGAGCTGGTGGTTCGACACACTATATTCGGAGCTGGCGGAGCAGGTTTAGGCGTTAGAGCGGCACGCCTTGCCCGCTGGGATTCGACGTATTTCATGCATTCCGCGTACTTGAGAGATTCGGGGGAGTAGCCGTAACCCTGGCAGGCAATGGAGTTTGGGTCGATGTCGCTACCCCAAGGCGAGCCACAGCTGCACAGCATAAGCGCCAATGTCACTGCTGCAGCGGTATTTGTTCGCATCCACATCAGAGAACAGCCACTCCTATCTTGCCGCCATCAGCAAGGGGTCGAAATTCGGACTATCGAGACGCAGTGCTGTCACTCTGACAGGGATCCAAGGCCGTACACTATCCTCAGCACTGGACTCATCTGCAGGCCAATCCGCTCGAACCAGGCCTGGAATACACCGACGATTGTTCCGGTGCCGAAAACCTGCGCCAGCCCCGTATTTACCGCTAGCCGGAAGGCCCAATCGCCGCGGGGTAACACAATTGCATAAGGCTCGACTGACAAGTCATCCGGCAGCATGACCAGCGCTTGCGGGTTCTTCATGTGAGCACCGACCAGCAACAGTTTGTCGCTGGCAAACGCATCGGCATTGCCACTCTCCAGGAGAGCTATTGCCTCCCCGCCGTCCTTAACGGAGACGACGGCTGCTTCCATCTTTCGCTGTTTCAGCTGGTCTATGATGGCTCTTTCATTTGTTGTGCCGGCAGCAACTGCAATCTTTTTGCCCGCCATGTCGGCAAAAGTCCGGATGTTGGATGCCTTCGTGACTACCAGGCCGGTGCTTTCGACAAAGATAAAACTGGAAAAATCGACTTCTTTCATACGGCCGAGCGTCACGGTGCTTGATCCGCACTCCATGTCAGCCTTGCCGCTCGCCACAGCCGCAAAACGCGTCTGAACATTTACCGGTACCCATTCGATCTTTATGCCGCCTACTCCAAGCTGCCGCTCGATCGAATTGACGACGAGTTTACAGATATCGATCGTAAAGCCGACCGGTTCATTTTTGTCTGTGACAAAGGAAAATGGCCTGGCGTCCGTGCGATAGGCTATCTTTATGCTTTTAGTGCCGGCGATCGCCTTCAGACGGCTGTTGGACGGGATCTGATTTTGCGCAAATGCCGCGGTTACGGAAAAGAACGCAAGACAGAGTGCGGCCAACAATTTCAATTTGTTCATTGCAATTCCCCCTTTTACTCAACTCTAACACGGCTGCGCGATAGCGCCAGCAAATACGGTTTTTGCCTCGGGAAATTGATTTGGACCAACAATAGCTTGCGCCCAAAAATTGCATGCCCTCGGGCGCAGCACGGGGCACTGCGGTGCGCGGTTTGACCCACCGGCGGGTCCAAGCTCTGTTTATTTGGTTTGCGTCAAAACAAGTTGGTCAGCTTCGGGTGAGGGTAATCGACGCCTTCACCACCTCTCCGCCTCCGTGTGAGTCGATGCTCACGCTCTGCTGTCGGTTGCGAGTCACCATCACGACTTCGGCCGAAAAGCCTGCGCTTTCGATGTGAAGCTCTAGCCGATCCCCGTTCGCGTTCCCGATAGCCGTGCCCCCTGTGCTCCGCGTATGCTCGGTCCAGCGTCCTGTCACCTGGTTGTTCTCGTCAGCGGCAAACTCGCCGCTCAGATTGAAATTGTAGCTGTCGCTGGCGCAGCGTAGCTGAAGATCGACCTCGCGCGCGGAGCTGCCCCGCGGCCGGTAATTCGCATTGCAGCGGATACGTTCAGCCGCTCCATTTTGGGGCCGAAGGGTTCCCGTTCCGGACCAGGCCCCGGTGTAATCCGCAAAGGGACCGGTGGCAGCCGACGCGGGCCGCAATGGCATATTGAATGCGGTTGCCAGAGCGATCAAGCCGCAGACTAGAAAACCGGCCGTCCAAGGTAGCAACGAGGGACCGAATGCGCGCTTCAAGGCAAACTCCCATTCAAGGCCGTATTGAATAACAATGACAGCACGGTAGCCACGTTGGATATAATTCCGATACGAACATGTGGTTGCATTCTACAGCTATTTCTTGTCGCGCGGCAGGAAAACCTTCAACGGCCGTTTGATCATGCCCGAACAGGCGCGGGTAACGGTCTTGCCCCCATCATTCCAGGTTTGTGTTCCTTTGAGCTCGGCATGCCGCCGCACGAAGCTGCCGCTGTATTTCGCTTCGTATTGACGATTACCGCCCTTCCAGGATCCTTGCAGGGAGATGTTGCCGCCATTCAACGCACCCGTGCCCTGCTCCGGTGTCGCTTCCGCTGCGTCATACAACCTTACTATATGACGATAGCGCACTGTACCACCAGCGATCGTCACTTCGATTGCCTCGCGGGCCTTGCCCGCTGAAAACGGCAATTTGTCGCAGACCATTGTGCCGCGATAGGTGGCATCGCGTACTTCGGCCGACGTCGGCGCGCTCGCTATTACGAGTGCTGTAACAAAGATGCCGATTGAATATCCAGCTCGCGCCATTGCGTACCCCCTCCCCGCAAATTTTCTGTTATTGCCAATTCTTGTTGCCGCTCCGAGCAGCGCGTCTGCAAACCAAGCCTCGTGATCAGGCAAAGGCAAATCAGGGGAGCATATCGTCTCCTAATCCGCCAGAGGTTTGTTCTAGCGTGGCACGGTCACGGGCATGCCTGTCGGACGGATTTCGGCCTGCTGAAGCTTTGCCCTGTACTCCTCCACGGCCCCTTCCAGTCTGGCAACATTTTGCAACAGGCGCTCGCTGGTCAGACACAGCAGGTAGTAGCCGAATTCCGGGTTCTGAAAATAGAGTTCAAGCAGTGTCTCATAAGTGATGGTCAGGACATCGCCATTTTCGACGCATTGGATCGTCTGCGTTCGCCGGTTCTTCGGCGAGGCAAAACCGAGTTCGCCCATGATGCGGCCAGGCGGAATCTCGATGCCAATTTCGGTCACAAGGAATTTGCCGGTGACCGTCAGAAACATCTCATTGGCCACATCACCCTTGCGGAAGAGGACTTCGCCCTTTTTGTACCGGCGGGGCGTCATATACGGCCGCAACCAATCCATCGATAGATCGCCCTGCGCCGACATGCGCGCCCTTTTGACCAAAGTGAGCATCTGACGAAGGCGGACGACGTTCACGGGCAATGAAAAGAAGTAAAGCAAGAACGTCCCAACAGCGCCGGCTACCACGCCATATGCCATGAAAAATGTGATGCTGATGATGCCGATCACGCGCAAGGGAACGATCGTGCGCATCATCAGCGTGGCGACGTAAAACAACGCGCCTGCCAGCGCCAGCATATTGGCAGTGTTAATATTTGCCAGCGCGAAATCTGCCAGATGGTGGACTACTGAATCGTAAGTGAGATTGCCCGGATCAAGACCGAAGCGATGGAAGAATTTGTCGAGCCCGAAATTTTGCCAAAAGTCAGAGTTTTGCCAAAAGTCGAACGCGCTATTTATAGTCGAATCAAGCTTGGCGCTAAGCATGCTTCCCCCAAGGAAAATCTGCCGACGGCACAAGATGTCAATTGTCCGATACGATATTACCGCGCACGCGCGTGGTAATCGAGTGAGCTAGCCCACTCGATTTTAAGACCCGGCGGCGGGTGCGTCGAAGGGGCCCTTGGCGCAAGATTCGGAGCCCTGGCGGCCCTCGCGGGAGCTAAAGCCGGCAACGTGTCGCTCCGTCGGAACTTCATGAAGTTCAAAATTCGGTCAAATGTCGAGTGCGGGAGGGTTCATGGCAATTCCGCGCCCAGCATTGGCATGGTGGCGGCGGTTATTGGAATGGCGGTCACGGTAGCTGGGGGTCGGGGTGGGTTTGCCTTGGACATTGGAACGGGTCCCGCGCTGGGCGCGCATCTGTTACTTAACGGCGCATCCGGGCGGCAAATGAAGCGAAGGCCGGGCAAATCGCCCGGCCGTTTTTCTTGGAGAGGCCGCCGAGCGGTGATGCCGATCAGAACGCGTCAAACTGCTGCGTGGGTAAAGTTGTCGTTGTCGTCATGGCGAGCGGATTGACCGAAGTGGTAGTGCGCTGCTTGGCATCGGCCATCGTCGGAATATTCGACCAGGCTGAGAAAGCGAGCGCTGCTGCACAGGCAATTACAAGCGCGATACGCATTGGAATTCTCCGTCAGGCTTTAGGTGTCCCCCCATGATTCTCACAGTATGTGCCGAGGTCCCGGCAGACTGTGTTGACGATCACAAAAAGGCTGTTCTGGCGGACCCGGGTAGCCACGCTTGAGGCGCAGAAATACGGACGTTTCTCGAGAACATTTCTTGTTTTAATTAAAACCACTGCCAATCTCTAAGGGCTTCCATAGAGAACATTCGTAAAGATGAGCTCCGATCCGGATACCTCCTGTCCAGGGGCTCATGATGGATAAGACGAAAAAAACCTCGTCGCGCGCGGATATTTTGTCTTTTCCGCCGATGACGCGGAAGGACGAACAGCTCCTGCAGACTGTTCTCAACAACATGTCGCAGGGCGTTTTGATGTTTGATTCCGAAACACGCCTAATATTTTGCAATAAACGTTACATAGAATTGTATGGTCTTTCGCCAGATGTCGTAAAGGCTGGCTGCCTTCTGCGCGACCTTTTACAACACCGTATTGATCTCGGCACGTTTTCTGGCGACGCCGATGAATATGTCGCCCGGCTCAGCGCCGGCATCGCCGAGGGCAAAACATTCAATCACATCGTCAACTTGCCTGACGGTCGCGCTTTTTCCGTAGTCAACAAGCCTGTTCCGGGGGGCGGCTGGCTCGCCACCCATGAAGATGTGACCGAGCGCCAGCGCTCCGAAGAGCGAATCGCGCATATGGCACGGCACGATGCGCTCACCGACCTGCCGAACCGCATGCTGCTCCTTGAGCAGCTCAACCACGAAATCAAGCGCGTCAAGCGTGGCGAGTGTCTGGCCGTACTCTGCCTCGATCTCGATCAATTCAAGAGCGTCAACGATGCGCTTGGCCACCACATTGGTGACGAACTCCTCAAGCTGGTCGGTGAGCGTCTGCGCGGATGCACGCGCGAGCTCGACATCGTCGCCCGCATGGGCGGCGACGAGTTTGCCATCATCATGACCCAGATGGACCAGGCAGCCGACGCCGCGACGCTCTCAAAACGCATCCGCGACTCGGTCATCCGCCCCTATCAGATCGAGGGTCACCAGATCGTAACCGACATCAGCATTGGGATTTCGGTGGCGCCGATGGATGCTGTCGATCCGCACGAGCTTCTGCGCAATGCTGACATGGCGCTCTATGACGCCAAGGCCGACGGCCGCGGTACCTTCCGCTTTTTCGAGCCCGAGATGAACACGCGCATGAAGGCACGGCGCGAGCTCGAAATGGATCTGCGCAAGGCGCTCGCAACCGAGCAGTTCGAGTTGCACTACCAGCCACTCGTGGTGCTCGAGACCAACGAGGTCAACGGCTTCGAAGCGCTGGTGCGCTGGAACCATCCGCTCCGTGGCCTCATTTCGCCGGTCGATTTCATTCCGATCGCCGAAGAAACCGGACTGATCGTGCCGCTGGGCGAATGGGTGCTCAACGCCGCCTGCAATGAGGCCGTCGACTGGCCGGACCATATCAAGGTCGCGGTCAATCTCTCGCCGGCACAGCTCAACAGCCGTAACCTGGTCAGCATGGTCACGACCGCACTCCGCGAATCCGGCATGTCGCCGAACAAGCTGCAGCTCGAAATCACGGAAACCGTGCTGCTGCAGAATACCTTTTCTACGCTCGCTACGTTGCACGAGCTGCGGAGGATGGGCGTGCAGATCGCGCTCGACGATTTCGGCACGGGCTATTCTTCGCTGAGCTACCTGCGCAGTTTCCCGTTTGACAAGATCAAGATCGATCGTTCGTTTATTCAGGATCTCTCCAACGGCGCCGAACCGCTGGCGATCGTGAACGCGGTGGCCGGTCTCGCCAAGTGCCTGAACATGACCTCAACGGCGGAAGGCGTCGAAACCCCGCAGCAGATGGAGACGCTGCAGGCCATCGGCTGCACCGAGATGCAAGGCTATCTCTTCAGCCATCCGCGACCGGCCCACGAGATTCGGCAGTTCTTCAACCGGCGCCCGGCCGAGAAAGCCGGCGCAGCCTGACACTGCGCGCAAGACACATCAAAAAGGCCGCCGCGTTGGCGGCCTTTTTGTTTCAGAGCGCCCTCACCCGCGGCCCCAATCGCGCACTGCGCGTATGGAGTTCGGTCACCGCCCAGACCAGCGCATCAAGCCGGTCAGGCATAGCAAGTGCCGGCTAGCCATCCTGCATGACCGCTTCGCCATCGCCCGTGTAGGAGGATATCGGAAACACAATACGGATTGTCGTCCCTTGCTCCTCGCCGGAGCTGAGAGCGTCAAGTCTGCCGCCGCTGCTCATGATGAATGTATTCGCGATCCAAAGACCTAATCCCGATCCTGAAATTTTTCCGACGTGACGCTTTCCGCGAAAGAACCTTTCAGAAAATCTCCGCTTTTCTTCTGTGCTCAGGCCGACGCCTTCATCACGGACCGATATCAGCAACTGTCCGTTTTCGACGCCGGCGGTAACTTGAATTTTCGAAGGTGGCTGCGAGAACTTTGCTGCATTGGCGATGATCTGGCTTAGCGCCTGTTCGACCAGCACAGGGTCGATAAGAACGAGCGGCAGATTGCTGCCGAGGGTGAGGTCGATCCTGCGATCGGGATAGCGGAGACCAATACGGTCGACTGCGGCGTCGATAACGTCGGTCGGATCAGTCCAATCGCGCCGCGAATGGAGTCCCTGGCTAGTGATTAGCGCGGCATCGAGCAAATTCTGAATATCACTGTTCAGCCGCATGGCTTCATCACGGATTCCTTTAGACAGTGTTGAAAGGCGCGGGTCCTTCACGACCGCAGGCATGTCCGCAAGGATCGACGCCCCGCCCATGATGGAGGCGAGCGGCGTTCGCAGTTCGTGCGAGACTGACCCGATCAGGGCATCGCGAAGTTGATCGGCCTCCATCAGTGTCTTCGCTGTGAACTTTGCCGATTCGATTCTTAATGCAAGAAAAGTTGTGAGACCCACCGCCAGAAGGCTGATCGCGGTGTTGATCAAACCTGTTTGTCTAAATTCGCCGGGAGTCAGAAAATAACTCAACACCGTCAGCGCCATGCAGCCCGCGGCTATTGCTATGACACCACGCTTCTCGCAGAAGCGGACTGAAACCAGCACGACGGCTACGTACAATACCGGAACCGCAATATCCAAGTTGGTGAGCGTATCGGCCGCAAAAATCCCTGCAGCCAATACAACAGTGAGAATCGGAAGAACGATCGAGGTCTTTCGCGGCATCCGTCCCATGGTAGCAAAAGATATCAGGAGAATTGAGTGGCCGGCTATTCGAGCACTTCATCGGCGGCTATCAGCAGTGACAGCGGCACTATCAAGCCGAGCGATTTTGCAGTCTTGACGTTGACGACCAGTTCGAATTTGGTCGCCTGTACGACCGGCAGATCGGCGGGTTTCTCTCCCTTCAAAATCCGGCCGACATAGCGGCCGGCCTGACGATAGGATTCGGTGAAGCTCGTGCCGTAGCTGATCAGGCCGCCACTGGCCGCATATTCGCGCCAAGGATATAACACAGCTACCGAATGACGTTTCGCAAGCGCCACGATGCGATCACGCCGCCCTTCATAAAATGGATTGGTTGTGACCAACAACGCATCTACTCCCCGTGAATGCAACGAGGCGAATACTGCCTCAAGGTCAGTATCGGTGCCGGCATTCAAGACAACGAGTCGCTGACCGTTCGCATCCGCCGCGGCCTTCATGTCCGGCAATGCAGGTAGACTGGCGGGGCTTTTGTCATTCATAAGAACGCCAACGGTGCGAGCGCGAGGAACAAGTTCTTGCAGAAGCTGCAAGCGTTTGGAGTCGAGCTCCATGCCGAGCAAGCTGACGCCGGTAACGTTACCGCCAGGGCGGTTCAGGGATGCGACCAGCCCGCCTTTGACCGCGTCGGACCCGGAAGTGAACACAATCGGAATTTGTGAGGTCGCCGCCTTGGCCGCACGCCCAGATGCTTCGCCGCCAGTGGCGGCAATTACCGCAACACGCATTTTTACGAGTTCCGCCGCCAGCGACGGCAGCCGTTCGTAGTTGCCGGCTGCGGAGCGGAATTCGATCGCCACATTGCGTCCGATGACATAGCCTTCCTGCTCCAAGCCTTGGCCGAATGCTGCCAAGAGCGTCGGTCGTTCGTCCGGCGAGGTAAAGCTGAGATAGCCAATGACCGTCATTGCCGGCTGTTGTGCGCCTGCGGCAAGCGGCCACCCTGCGGCTGCGTTGGCGACAAAAACAATGAAATCGCGTCGTCTCATTGCGCCCTCAGCTCAACCTGAAAATAGTACCAACCCGCATCAGCACCCCGGAAGGGGTTTCGGTGCTCCGGCCCTGGCCATTACCATTGCCAAAAATCGCAATAGGTTACGTCGCTGCGATGAGGGCCACTTAAACTAAACCCGACACCGAGTGCAGGCGTTGGCGCATCCCGCTAAAACACGAAACGTTTACCGACCGCAGTGGGTGTCACAACTCCATCGCCGAAAGCACTGGTTAGTGCGGCCATCGCACGCCAGCCGGTGCAGTGGCCAGCGGCGACTGTCGCCAGACCGAAGTCACGCATTGCCTCGACCGTTTCGGCAATGATTTTTTCTGTCGGCCCCGAAAGATGCAATCCGCCCAACACGGTGTGTAGCGGGGTATCTTGAAATGTTGCGCGGGCGTCTTTGAGAACATTAACAACGCCTGCATGCGAGCATGCGGTAAAGACTACGAGGCCTTTGCCGACCACATTTACGCCCAGCCACCTTTCGTCGATTAGCCAAGGATCGGGTTTCCAGCCTTCTTCAGTCTTGGCGTAATGAGATGGAAGGCCTTGCTCGAACGGAGTGACGCGCGGGATTTCTCCACTCAGGTAGTACATGTCACCAAGAAAAACCTGTGGTTTGCGCGTACTTACGACGCGCGTACCGTGAGCGGTGAGTTCTTCAACACTTGGCACGTCCTCCATCGGCATGATCTCGCCATCGGGAAGTTGACGGCCTCTGGTGCGGAACATGTCTGGATGGGCGTAGAAAGGCAGGTCGCGGTTATTCCCGTCAGCTCGGATCATGTCGATCGCGCGCAGCATCCCCCCCGCATGATCCCAGTGCCCATGCGAGAGAACGACGCCTTCTACGATCCGGAGATCCAGTCCGAGGCGATAAGTGTTTCGCTCGAAAGTATCGGCTTCCGGCCCAGTGTCGAATAAAACTGTATGGCTGGTGTCCCCGCGATGGGCAGTGATTAGGCAGGAAAATCCATGATTGGCACAACAGATGCACTTTCCCGATAGAATGCGCATCCCTTTCCGCCGCAAGTAGGAAAATTCTGATTCAATGTGGGCAGGAACAGTCGACAGACCGTCGGTAGAATTGTCGACCAAAATATGCACCTCCAGTCGATCCACCGGCTTGAGACTTTCCATGGCCCCTCAGAATTTCTTGCGTGATGTCAATACTTCATAGGTTTCGCTATTTCGCAGGGGAATCTATGTGAGGAAGGTCACATTTAGAGAGATATTCGCGCATTCTGGAGCCAGGAGTATAGAGCGCGTGCGCCTTTGGCGTTTTGTACTCCAGGTCTGGAACGCACACGAAAACGACCGAAAATGTTTCGTTCTCAGCCAAGTCCACGACAATTGCGTTTCTCAAACCGGCTTTGGCCAGTCGCTTTAGGGTTTCACTCAACAGAGATTGCATGTCGAAAGATACATCGCGGAAAGCCGAGCATAGCGCGCCCATGTTTATCGTTTCAGGCTGGCTCGACATTTTCGTCAGATCGGTCTTGTTGTTGCCCGCGTCGCACAGAAATTCTTCCCGATACCGTGACCATGTGAGGTCTTCGCGCAGACCAGAAATATGGGTTAGGCGGCTCTGGGCGGCTTCAGTAATGGCGCGTGCGAGCGCAATCGTTGCAATCGGATGACAACCGGATCCGGTCGATTGCTGCGGGTAAGGCGTATTGTTTCGCCGATCAACGATCGTACACATGAAGACGGGAATATCAATGTTGATCGTTATGTGCCAGATAAAAATGTCCAAACCGGCCGTCTGGCACTTTTGAACAAGAGACTGGCAAACCGGGTCTCTGATAGATTGGGTTATCACTCGGCGTTTCGCCTTCAGGACGTCCTGCTTGACAGACCAGAACGACACCTGATCGCGCTCAATGGCCTCACAAAGTCCGTGGACTATGGCTTCGGTTCGCGTATTTCCAGACGCGAGACCGTTCGAAGACGATAAAAATACCCGTTGTTCCCTCTGTTTGCTAAAATCCAGATCAAAAAGTTCGGCAGGAATCCATTTCTCCGCGGCGTGAAATAGATCCTTACCTTTCAACCATTCTATTGGCGTGCCCTCGGATATATCAGCGTCGGAGCGAACTGAAAGCCGGTGCGGGGAGACGAACGAGGGATCACGGTTGCATTCGAAGAGATCCCGCACCGTCGGGATCGGTCGCCGTTGCTCTGCATGAAAGACTTCGATGCTTTCCATGATGCCAGATACGGCGGCCAGTTCATGCGTCACCCCTTTTCCTTGCGAAACAGAAAGGGAGCGGCCCAGGGGTCGAACAACCGTCCAGACCGGAATCCCGATCGTGTCGAGCCCCGTGATGTTGGCAAGACGCGTGATTCCGAAATCTGGCAAAATTGTTTTTATCCGTGCGAAAGTTTCTTCGGCGGCGATCTCCCGAACCGTGCCGCCCAGATCACTGGATTGCCTTGCTGTGCCGACGATCATGTACGCAGCTCCCGGGGTGCCAATCAGTGGATTGCCATGAAGGAGTGCACTAATCAGTGCTCACACATGTCGGATGCCACCTGTAGATTGGAGGAATATCTGCATCCTGAGCCACAAATTGTTGTAACCAGTGATTCGTCATCGGAAACTCCCATCCGTCATTCTTGCTCGCAACAGGTGACGATGAGACGGCGTTGAGCATCAACTCTGCGTCCAAAGCTTTGATATCCATTTTGTTGCGCTCAAAGAGCTCAAACTTGTCGGCGCCCTGGGTGCCGAACTCCCGCTCGAATGCGCTACGGACCGCCGGCAGGCCACGCTTCGAAAAGTGATGCTCTTTCAAACACGATGCAATACGGGCTTCAGAGTGCCGACTGATGAGTCCACGATTTCGCATCATTTTTAGCGAGTACCGGATATTCACCATCGCTTCTGAAAGTGGCTCAAAATTCAATTCGGAGACTGCATGGAGCACGCAGACTTCGTCATCATCTCGCAAAATACCGCGGCGGAACGCCCGGTATACCCAACCGAATCCTACCATGCCGAAAGTATGCAGTTCGGCAGCCCGTAGCGCACCGATACTGGATGCGCCGCAAACGGTAACGCCACATTTCAAAGCAAACAGGATTTCCTTGTGCCATACCGACGGTGTGTTACCGAAATACCCGTCGATCAAACAAATAACCTTGTAGCCTTCCTGTACCGCTCGAAATACCGATCCCAGCATTGCGGGCGCACAAATGTCCACCCGATCCGGAATTTTTTTCAATCTGGTGGGCCCAACGAAAACGCAAGCCTCTGTCACTTAAGGGTCCTTTTCTCGAAAGTTTGGGATGATAATATCCCCAACAGCGGTCCACCGCACAATCTTTGACGACCTTCATCAACTTCTGACTAGTCGCTCGAAAATTCGATTTATCGCTCGACTACTGTGAAACCGAAATACTCTTTAGGGTGCCAACCAGGCGGGGCATATTCTCGGACGCACTCGTTTCAACACTCATTCCTAGCGGGAGATGCTCATGGCCAAGCGAAAGCGGCGCGCGTCGGCATTTAAGAAGGCGGCATCGAAACGCACAAAGTCTCGTACTCGAGCTGCGCTCAGAACTGCGTTCAAGCGCGCCACCCTCATGTCCCTAAGGACAATCGAATTCGACAAGGCTAAGAACGCCCGCGTCATTCGCGACAGGCAATCGAATGTTCACAGTGTTCTGCACACACAGAAACCAGTTGTTATCGGGGCAGCAAACGCAGTTGCTGCAGCAGCAAATTACCTACACGGCCAGCGGGAGCTATTGGGTCTAAATCGAAGGGAATTGAAAAGTTTCAGGCGTCGACCCCAGAACAAGATAGCCAATATTGGCGTTGAGTACCGTTTCCTAAGCGAGAAGCGACAGTTCGATTTAACTACCGTTACTTTCCAACAAACATGTCTGGGCTTACCGGTCTGGCAAGCGGGAATTTCTGTTCACCTCAAACAGTTGCCGAATGCTTTCGAGGTCGTTGCATTCCAGACGACCCGGCACGAAGACCTCACGCGTGACGGTCTCATGCCGGCTCCGGACAAGTTAATGCGACTCAAGGCTTTAAATGCGCCGACTCTGGCACAACAACTCGGCATTGCCGATAAGGTTACAGGGTTCGATCCCGCATCGCTCCGCATCCGTCACCAGAAACTGATGATCTATCGTTACGAAGAAAAAAAGCGCTCGCAATCGCCGGAACTGGCAAACAGCCGCGGAAATCCCTATGCAATGGAATTACCGCCGATTCTCCGTAACATTGTTGACAGGAGCCACAGTGTCGTTTCAGCCGTTTACTTTGATCTCAAACGTATAGACCGTCCGTCGACACACTGGCTGGCTCTGGTCGACGCCGCGACGCTTTCGATTCTCTATCTTGAGGAACTTGCAGCCGGTGTGAGGGGCAAGGTGTTTCAGGCCGATCCGATGACGATGCATGGCAGTCCGTGGCCGAGCGGGAGCAATTCGAAGCTGAATCCGCTTCGTGCGTGGGCGGCCCTTCCCAATCTCCAAAACACGAACCCGCAGAAGCTTTCTGGATCGAACGTGAAAATCTTGGATTTTGACCAGCCGCCGGCCAACTCGGTGCCGAGCGAGCCGACCGGGACTGACTTTCAGTTCTCCGCACGCTCAGATGAGTTCGCCGCTGTCAGCGCGTATTACAACTGCGATCGGTTTTTCGGATTGCTGGAAAATCTTGGGTTTAAGCGCGCAAATTATTTTCCAAACCAAACATTTCCCATTGAGGTCGACCCGCGCGGATGGGCTTTCGGTGCACCAGATTACAATAGCGCCGACGCTGAAACCAGAGCAACAACACACGTCGCGCCCGACGGTAGCGTCGTATCCGAAATCAACAACATTGTTTTTCAACTGGCAGACCCAAATGACCCATCTCTCCCCCTCGGACTTGCATGCGACTGGCGCGTCGTGTTGCATGAGCTTGGTGGGCATGGAACCCTGCTCAATCACATAAATTCATCCAGGTTTAATTTCGCCCACAGCGCCGGCGACAGCTTTGCAGCCATCCTCAACGACCCCGAGTCCAAGGTAAAGAAAAACCAAAAAGGCCGGACGTTTCCCTGGCTTTTCAAGGAAGTCGGTTTTGACCGTCAGCATGATCGAAAAGTCAAAGACGGCTGGGCGTGGGGCGGATCGATAGACCTAAATGACGGCGCTGATCAACTCGGCCGAGAGCAGATCCTCTCCTCAACGCACTTCCGTCTCTATAAATCGATCGGTGGGGGCGACAAGACGCGGGCCGATATCCGCTGGTTCGCGGCGCGATACACCTGTTATCTAATTTTGCAGGCAATCCAGTCACTGACGCCTGCGACCACGCCACCTCATGCTTCTAATTGGATGGACAACCTCATCATTGCCGATTCGGGAGACTGGACGAGCGAAGGGCAAAGCGGCGGAGCCTACGAAAAAGTGATCCACTGGGCATTCGAGAAACAAGGCCTGTTTGGTGGTAATCCCCCCGATGTCGACGTCTATATCAACGACGGACGCTATGGTGAGTACGACTATAACCCCGACCATGAAAAGTGCACGGCCATTTGGAATAGACGCACTGACGACGGTCTTGATGGCCATCAAGCTCCAGTGCCCAACGTGGAGAATTATGCCTACGTCAAAATCAAGAACCGGGGCAGCCAGACTGCTAAATCGGTCGTTGTGAACGCCTATCAGAACAAACCTTATTCGAAGCTAGTTTATCCCAACGACTGGCATAATATGCTGGTATCTCAGCTCGGCGCACCTGATGTCCCGCCTTCGTCAGAGGTGAAGGTTGGTCCTTTCAAATGGCTGCCGACCGCGCTAGGTGAAAACTTTATCCTGATGGCGGTATCGGCCACCGACGATGCAAGCAACCTGGGCAAATACCAGGCAGCCAGGCCGATTCCCGATTGGCGCCTTGTGCCCAACGATAACAATCTGGGGATGCGCAAGGTTTAGTTGGTGCCGACTTCATACGGATAGAAAATTCAACTCTCGCCAAAAAAGTCTTCTCTTTCACCCCGCGCCATATTGAACGCAGGGATTCCACACAGCGCCTCGGTGCGTTGCTGCAATGTCGGGGTGTCGGTACATGGACCAGTGATCAGACTGATCGACAGATCTAGATCCGCAAGCACGCCCTTGCCGCCAAGAGCACCGAGCGCGTCCGCCGCAGCAAGTATAATTTTGACCTCGGTCCGTCTGCGCTTGAGACACTCAAGAAAGACCGGCACATTGGCGCCAAGAATATCGCCGCCGCATTCCACAAGCACCGCGTCGGAGGCGATGGATAAGATAGTATCAAGAGCACGATTGAAAAACACATCGATGCCCGCGCGACCGGAGGGGTAGGTCGTTGGCAGGCCAAAATCGACGCAGTCGAAGACGTGCGTAGCGCCGAAATCCTGGTACCTCAAGATTTCCGTCAGTGAGGACGTCCCGGTGGCCTTGAAGGCTGTAATGGCTGTATGCCCCTTGCGCCGCAATGCGCGCAGCACGGCAAGCCCCGCCGTCGTCTTGCCTATCTCGGCGGAAGTGCCAAGAATAAGAAAAACCGGCGCGCCGAAATTGACCTCCTTGTCATCGATCTTCGCAGCGAACTGCTCAAGATTCAGCACTTGGCCATCGTCGTTCACAACAGCCCCGTGATATTTGACTTGCGCCAAGTGGCCTTTTTCGAGAGGTGACTCACCAATGAGGTCACCGACTATCCCGGATTCGGCGAGCACCCAATAGGTGCTACCCGGCAGGAGCCCGCTGGCGGGAACACAGCCGACTACCCAACGCGTCGACTCCCGGTGCCCTGGGGTACCAAGAAAGAAATCCCCCGGCGCCAATGTCATGGCGCGACCAGAGGCGGCTTCCAGCACGATTGGCGCTGCTTCGCCGGGCAGTTCAAATACGCACGCGACACCTTCGAAACCTGCAGTCGCGATGTATCGGACCGAATCCAAGCAGGGAACTCGCCGCAGTGCCGAAGCCTTTTTAGGCACCAGGCCTACCGGTGCGGAGGCCGAGTCAAAAGCGGTGGTTGTCAAGAGTGCGCGTTATTAAAGTCTCGTCTTTTTTCGTTTTTTTCGTTTTTTTGTAGGAACTTGCGTCGGAGGTGGTACAGGAACCTGCGTCGGAGTTGGGACGGTTGTTTCCAGTAACAAAATGTATCTCGCGGCACTACCGATCGGTAGTTTGCCTTGCGGATCTGAAATGCCCAGCACTTGTGTGATTTTATTTAGGTCACTTCGTGACAGATCATTCTTACCACCGATGCGGAAATCCGCAATCACCACGGCTCCCATGGCATCCTCCCTTTTCGCCCCGAGGTATGGAACATTCCAGAATCACAATAGCCAAGCTTGAGTTCCATCGACAAGACCCTCAGTTGAGTGGATTTCCGGGAGACACCGGAAAGTGCAGGTCACTTGTGCGGCGGTAGCATTGAACCGCCTCGTTTCTTTCAGCAAACGCTGGCCAACAATGGCTTTCGCTAAGATTGCCGACGCAGGACCGCAATCAGTCGATCCAGGCCTTCGCGAAATTGACGACCTTCCGCCACTTCTCAATATCCTCATCAATGAATCTTTCAAATTGCTGCGGAGTCATGGACGCGGGCGTGCCGCCGGTCTCCGCCAGCCGAGCTACAAATTGGCGATCGTTGAACGCTTCAGTCATAGCGTTGTTTATCGTGAGCACGATATCTGTCGGCGTTCCCTTAGGCGCAACAATGCCGTACCAAACCATAGCCTCGAAGCCTGGAATAGTCTCTGCAATTGCCGGGAGTTCAGGCTCCGAATTCCACCGTGCTGCCGAGGTCACACCCAAAGCCCGCACTTTACCAGAGCGTACCATCGTCATTGCAATCGTGATGTTGTCGAACATCACCTGAACTCGGTCCGAAATTAGGTCCGGGTATGCGGCTTGCGAGCCGCGATAAGGAACATGGGTCATCTCGATGTTTGCGGCCTGGCAGAACATTGCGCCAGAGAGGTGCAAGGACGTTCCGTGGCCCGATGATGCGTAAGATACCTTTCCCGGCGAAGCTTTCGCGTAATCGATGAATTCCCGCACCGATTGGACAGGGAGCGAAGGGGATACGACCATAACGTTCGGAAAACGCATGACGAACGCAACGGCAACGAAATCGCGCCGGAAATTGAATGGAAGTTTTCTGTAGAGGGACGCACCGATAGTGCTGTTTGGGGCGGCAAATAATAGAGTATAGCCGTCGGTCGGAGACCTAAACACCTTTTCGATACTGAGGTTTCCTCCCATTCCCGTAGTATTTTCGACGATAAACTGCTGACCGAGCCGCCGCGACAGCCATTCAGCGACAATCCGCGCGACAAGATCTGTTCCACCACCGGCGGCAAATCCGACGCTGAGCAGAACTGTCCGTGCAGGATATGTTTGCGTCCACGCAGGTAAAGACCCTCGAAGCAGGAATGCTGCACTTGCTGTTAGATTCAGCACTTGGCGACGCGTCACCTTCATCACGCCCGGCTCCTTCCCACTCGCAAACTGCCGAAAATAGCCGCGAGACCTTCAACGAAATGAAATTGGTCCCAGGGTTTAACAGCTAGAATCTTGAAAAAGCACCTGCGCCGACGCCTTAGGCACGTAGCGGCGATTTACGGACGTGCGAGGTCGTTTTTCAAGCGCAAACCAGATTTTTTGGCAGGCCTCAGGGTCGCACCCTCGAGGCCGTCCGTTCGAGCCAGTAATGCCCGTGCGACAATGATGTCGGGGGTGTCCAGACCCTCGGTAAACCAAGCGGTAATGGGAGCGAGGATATCGCGCGCCATTTTTGGATTTCCCCGCTCGAGCCAGATCTCGGCGAGGTTCGTTGCGGACCGCAACTCCCACAGCTTGGCGTTCTGTTGCCTTGCCTTATTCAAGCTTGAACAGAGCATAGAAACTTTCTGATCGGTATCTCGCGCGCAAAAACAAGCCTGCAAACGGATGACCTCCGATTCGGACCACTGCTCTTTGGTCAATTGCACGAGTTCAGCTGCGCGGTTGACCAATGCCGCTGCGCCCTCAAGGTCATCATGCCGCGCCATAAGCTCTGCCGCGGACGTCATGAAAAAGGGAAGCAGGGCCCAATATTGCGTCGTGTCGAATTGTTCAATGCTATGACGCATGCGCTCCAGAAGAACCGGGTCGCGACGAGTCTGCAGCTGTGCCCAACAGTTAAAAATGGTGCCGTCGCGAACACCTTTGAAGGTTTCGAATCTGGTCGTTAACCCCAGAAGTCGCTCCGAGAGTTTTGATACAGTCTGCGTGTCGCGCCTCATGATGTGCTGCACGCAAGCGCGACGCAACGCGACAATCTGGCTGACCTCATGATCCAGACTGTCGGCATATCGAACAGCTTCCAGGCTCTTGGCGGTGCCAGAATCAGGATAGCCCAATGCCGTGAGACAAATGCCAAGAACGGTATAGGCGCCAACTTTCGGATCGCGCACCGCCAAGGCGCCGTGTCCATCGCGGGCTTCATCATATGCTTCGACGAGAAGACGCATGTCTTCGCACGCGGCCTCCAGACGACCCAACAGCAAATTGGCAAATCCTGCATCTTTTCGCGCCATGATAAATGCCTGAGGGTTATTAGTCCTCTGGCCTAAATCGCGCATTTCGTTGGAGTAACGAAGCAATGTCTGGGGCTGCGAGTGCGAAAAATGATAATTGAATAAACCGTCCTGGATTCGAATCAGTTCTTGCGTGTCTCCGAGTTTGAGGCACAGCGCTCGCGCCCTTTCGACCGCCAACCGTACTTCCTCACTCCCGGATCCCAGTTCATCGACTAGTGCCTGGTAGAGCGCAATCTGAACGTCAAGCTCACGGCGCACGGTGTCCGTAGAATCAGGAAGCTGTTCGACCTGTCGAAGTGCTTTACGCAGATGGCTTGCTCTTTCGGTCAGCGTAAATCGACCGGTCGTGCGCGCTGCGGCTTTCAGGTAGTAATCGATCGACTTTCCGGGAGCCCCTGCTTCCCCAAAGTGCCATGCGATAACCTCAAGCAATGGACCTCCAGGGCGAGCGGTTTCTTCTTCAAGCAATTCGGCCAACCGCAAATGAATCGTGCGCCGGCGTTCGCGCAACAAAGAGGCGTAGGCCGCATCTTGTACCAAGGCATGCTTGAAGATGTAAGTCGAATGAGGCCCTTCGCCATGGGTAGTGGCCAGTCCGGTTTGCACGAGCTCGCTGAGCGCGCCTTGCAAATCCTCCCCCGGCAATTTGGACAAGCGCTGAAGCAGTTCAAAGGAAAATTCACGCCCGATGACAGATCCAATCTGGGCTACTTCCTTCGCTGCGGCCGAACGATCGAGCCGCGCCATCAGAGAAGCTTGCAGCGTTGTCGGGACAGCAGCCGGAAGCAACGGCTTTGCCAAGGATTCCTGACCATCCGCTAAACGAGCCCTGGCATCCAAGACAGTCTTGGTTAGCTCCTCAATGAAAAGGGGTATGCCGTCGGCCCGTGCGATGATGCTGTCGATCACCTCTTGTTGTGGCATTCGTGCTTCGGCCACAGAGTTGATCAGGGATACAGCTTCCCTACGGTGAAGTCCGCTCAACATTTGAACAGTGACTTGAGGACGGGTCGCCCACGGCGGCCGAATTTCGGGCCGATTGGTAATGACCATCAGCATCGGCATCCGTTCCACCGTTTCAACTAATAGATCTATTAAATCCAACGTTGTCGGGTCGGCCCAATGAATGTCCTCGAAAATAACAAGTAGCGGAGCCTGACGACTCACCTTCTCGAGGTATCGAAGCAAGGTTGCCAGCGCTACGTCCTTCCGCCTTCCCGGCGGTTGCATGTCGGGAAAATCGCTCTCCGCCATAGGGATTGATAGAAGGTCCGCGATAACCGCAACGTCAGGATCCGATGAAACGTCGCCCTCAATTAGGCGCGTAAGCTTCTCAACCTTGACCGCTGATGAGTCCCCACGCTCGAATTGCGCGGCTCGCTCCATTTGACGGATGACCGGATACAGAGCGCTGTCTTGGTGGTGTGGTGAGCACACGAAATAAATTGGAATACACAGAGTCGGTCTGATTCGCTCCTCGAGAGCTGCAACAAGCCGCGACTTGCCGATCCCGGGCTCTCCCGTCAGAAGGACAGCACGACCTTCGCCTGTTTTAGCCTGTTCCCAACGCCGCAGTAACAGGTTCAGTTCTTCTCTTCTTCCCACAAGTGGCAATTTGCCGGTGCGTAGAGCTTCGAACCGGCTGCCAACTGAACTTTCAGCTAGTGCGGTCCATGCGTGGATCGGCTTGGGGCTTCCCTTTACCCGCGTAGGACCGAGCGCTTTGTAGTTGAATAACTCACCGGTCAGAAGTCGCGTCGTCTCATCAATAACCACCATACCAGGTTCAGCGATGCCTATAAGACCGGCGGCGAGGTTTGGTGTATCTCCTACTACCGGTGATTCCAATGACGATCCGAAACCGATAACGTCACCAACCACAACCAGGCCTGTAGCAATTCCAACTCGGCATGCGAGCGTTCCGGACGCGCCCGCCTCGGTGCTAAGATGAGAAACAGCTTCGACGACGGCTAAGCCAGCATGAACCGCGCGTTCCGCGTCGTCCTCATGAGCCTGCGGAAATCCGAAGTAGATCAGAGCTCCATCGCCCATGTAGCGTGCGACAAAGCCATCAAAGCGAGCCACCGCGCTAGTTATACATTCCTGATACGCAGTGATAACTTTCCGGAGATCCTCTGGATCAAGCCGTGCACCCAGCATCGTTGAGCCAACCAAATCAACGAACATCACCGTAAGTTGTCGCCGTTCAGCTGCGGGCTGACGATTCGCGCGGACGGCAGCTATCCCATGTTGTTCAGCAGAACTGGCCATTAGAGATGCGCCGCAGTCGGCACAGAATTTTTTCCCCGGCGGGTTTTGACTACCGCAAATCTTACAGGCCAGGGGAAGGGGCGATCCACAGTCGCCGCAGAAGTTCTTGCCACTCGTGACGTTAGCGCCGCAGCGCGGGCAAGACATGCGGCTCTCGTTAATGATACCCATCGGGCTCTCGCAGTCTGTAGAACATCATCTCACTGCAGAGTTTGAGGCAGCCCGATACCCCCTATAGAAAGATCGAGCTGTGTCATCATCACTGCAGAAGTTTACTCGATTTCCAGTAGCTCCAAAAGGGTTACGCCTGCTGCAGATCGCATATGGAGCGGCAATTCGGCGCAGATCTTCCCGTCACCCGAAAAAGGTCACTCGAGAAGCATGAAGTACAGCCATTCGCTGCCCATGTTGTCGTCGGTGACGACTTTTTTGCCAGCGGTGCGTGCCAACAGATCAGGGCACGGTTCGATCGGCCTGTTCTCGGCATGTGCGAGCTTCGGGTCGAGACTTTGCTGGAGGGACATGAGCTGATCAAGCACCACGCGGTCCGGCTCTCTTTTTGCATCGAACACCGGAATTCCATCGATCCGATAAGATTCGAGCGTCCGTCGCCAGCGCTGGAAATCCCAGGCGACCGGGCGGTCGGACACAAGCATGTGGTTGGTAAAGCGCGCGCCGTAAGCAAACGCGGCGCAGCCGGTCCGCTGCACCCGGGCTGAATCGGTCGTATTGTAAAAGAAAATGCCGCCGGGGTTCAGGTGATGCCGGATAAGCTCGAGGAATTCAACCGACAACAAATTCGTTGCATTGGCGCGGAAATGGAAAGTCGTATTCGAGACAATTGCATCGAAATGCCTGTCCGGATTGGCCCGCAACCATCTACGCCCGTCATCGGTTATGATCTTTGTCTTGGGATTGGCCAAGACCGAAGCGACCTCGGGCTCTTCTTCGATCAATCTCAGATAGCCGGGGTTGATCTCGACAACAGTAAGCGAGGCAACTTGCGGATTGTTTGCAATAACCTGCGCCCACGATCCGGATGACAGACCAATCATCAGCACGTCGCGGGGCGCAGGATGAAACAAACTCAACCCATAAGGACGCACGATGCCGTTTGTGTCGTTCTTCAAATCGGTGTTGAAGCGACCGTCATAGATTCCGTTTCCGTAGACGACTCCATCGTTTGTCACTGTAATGATGCCGCTGCGATTCTCGACAACGTGGGAGAATTTCGGCCCTGACGCCGTCCCCTTCCACTGCAGGCTTTCCAGCACACCGGCCGACCAACGCGGCATAATGACTACCGCGGCCGCTCCGATAACTGCCGCAAACGCCAGGTATTGAAGCTTCTCGCGGCGCGGAACCGCAAGCGCAGTCATCAGAACGAGTGCGCAGGCAATGCCAGCTACAGCAAGGAGCACGGCAATCGTAACGAGACCAAACCGGTCCATCAGCACAAATCCGGTAACGATTGAGCCGGCCGCCGAACCGAGAATATTTGAAAGATAAAGAAAGGCAGTCCGCATGCCAGCTCTCTCATCAGCCGCAATCGATAGCTCGGCGAGGCTGGGCAATACCGCGCCCCAGAAGCGCGCAACGAGGTAGACAATAACCACACCGACGCCGAGCAAGCCGCGATCGAGCCAGGCCATATGACTGAGCGCCGGCAGGAAGAAGAGGCCAAGAAGGCTGGCCATCAGCAGGGCCTTCGCCAGTCCGCGCATGGTGTCGGTCTGACTCGCGGACTTGCAAAACTCGCCGGCCCGGCGTGAACCGGAAGCGATCCCGACCAGAAACGCGCTCAGTGTCACCGCAAAAGCAGGAGCGCTCGATCCTGTGGCATACGAAATCGTGCGGAAGAAAAATATCTCATAAGAGAGCGAAACGAATCCACCCGCAGCGGCCAACAGAAGGACCGGTCCAAGCGCGAGCACGGGGCGGTGTCCCGGCGGCACTGTTGTGGAATCTCGCGGCTCAAGCCGTGAACCGCTGCCGGACCATTGCGCCGCGAGCGCACCCACCGCCACTGCCGCGTTCATCGCCACGGCGACGTAAATTGACTTGCTCATGCCGAGGAATGGAAACAGCAAGATCGCGCTTGCAAGGCATGCTGCGCCAGCGCCCAGCGTATTGACGTAATAGAGCAGCCCGACAGTACTGCCGACATTTCCTGAGCGCCGGGCAAGATAGCCGACCAAAACCGGAAGCGTAGCGCCCATCAGCAACGTCGGAACGATCACGAGCGCGAGCGCCGCGGCGGCGGTGGCCGGCAAACTTAGACCGAGCGTGAACTCGCCGACATTGTCGAACAATTTCAGGGACACCAGACCGAACGCCCCGGTCAGAAACTCGATGCCAGCAAGCAGCGGCAACAGCGGGATCGCCCGGCGCTTCGACAGCCAGCCGCCCGCCAGACTGCCGAATCCAAGGCCAAGCATGAACGCGGTAACAACAATTGTCACCGACTCGATATTGACGCCGAAGATGAGGAACAGCGAGCGTTGCCACGTCAGCTGGTATATGAGCGCCGGGAAGCCGGAGAAGAAAAAGAGGACGCAGAGAAGACGCGTCTGTTGCGCGTACCAGGCGCGCTCCGATGCATCGCCCGCCGTTGTCAGTCCGAGGCTAGTCATTGGCGCCCGTGCCCTTGAGGAGGCGGCATGCTAGGTGGAGAACGTTACTCAGGCGTGAATTCGCCGGTCATAATCTGTGCAATGCCTCGGGCACCAATTTGCATTAAGTTCCGTGTTTACGAGCTGTTTTACCTTTATTGCGTTCTGGCTGGACCATGAAATGAACCGGCTCATTCGAATGTTACATTGTCGATTGATAGCTGGTCGCCTCGGCACCTTGCCAGATCGTTCGCGCTGTTACAGAACTCCGCCGCACTAAACGGGGCCGGCATGCCTGAAGCGATCGTTCGCGGCGTCTGCATCAACTACGAAGTCATCGGTAACAGCGGCCCTTTTGTCGCGCTCACCCCTGGCAGTCGGCGGCCGTACGGTGAGCTCGTGGATCTTTCGCGGACCATCGCCGTATCCGGCTATCGGGTGCTATTGCACGACCGGCGCAACTGTGGCGCGTCCGATGTTGCCTTCAATGGCTCCGGCTCCGAGCACGAAATATGGGCGGATGACCTCTATGCGCTCGGCGACACACTCGGCGCGCTGCCGATGTATGTAGGCGGCTCGTCCGCCGGCGCGCGCCTGGCGATCCTTTATGCCATGCGGCATCCGGAAGGCTCACGTGGCTTGCTGCTCTGGCGCGTCACCGGCGGCAAGGAAGCGGTCGACCGGCTGACCGAGAACTACTATGGGCAATACATCATGCTCGCCCGAAAGGGCGGCATGGAGGCGGTCTGCAAAAGCGAGCACTTCGACGAATGCATCAAGTCGCGACCGTCAAACCGCGACCGGCTGCTGAAGACCGACGTGCAGCAGTTTATCGAGGTCATGACCCATTGGCGCGAATGCTTCCTGCAGTCGGCGAATCTGCCGATCGTCGGCGCGACCGAAGCCGACCTGCGCGCTATCAAGGCGCCGGCTTGCCTGATCGCCGGTAATGACGTGATCCATACGCCCGCAACCACGCGCAAGGCGGCTTCGCTCATTCCCAACAGTGAGCTGCACGAGGGTGTAGTTGAGAAGCGTCCGGACGTGGATTTGCTGAAGGAATGGGATCGGAAAGAATGGCGCGATGCCGAGCCGCGTATGGCGGCTATTTTCGCAGCGTTCCTCGGGCGCGCCAAAAGCAAGTAGATCCATATCGACCAAAAAAGGAATCCTCGATGAGCCTGCAAATTCGCCGCGTCGTCACCGGACACAGCATCGACGGCCGGGCCAGAGTCGAGGTCGACGGGATCACCAGCAATGTGGTCTCAAACCGGCCCGGCGCTTCTTCCAGTGTGATCTGGTCGACCAAGGGGTTTCCGGTCGACAACGACGGCTTCCACGATCCGACCTCCGGCACGTTCAAGACCACGGTCGAAAATGGCACGGTGTTCCGCGTCGTGCGCTATCAGCCGGGCGTCGCGCCACGCAATCACCGCACCGATTCGATCGACTACGCTGTCGTCATCTCGGGCGCAATCGACATGGAGCTTGACGATGGCGTTGTGGTGAAACTCAAGGCCGGTGATGTGCTGGTGCAACGCGGCACCATGCACAACTGGGTCAACCATGGCAAAGAGGATTGCGTCATCGCTTTTGTGCTGATCAGTGCAAAGCCGGTGATGGCAGCGGCCAAGGCGTTGCACGCGGTCGGATGAGGTTCAATTTGGCTCGATGCCGGCGGCTTTGACCGCCTCCCCCATCAGTTTGACTTCTTGGCGAAAGTAGACCGCGGTTTCGGCGACACCGCGGTTATCCGGAATGTAGCCGTCGCGCTGCATGGCGGAAGCGACCGCCGGCGCCTGCAGGGCTGCACGCACCGCCGCATTGAGCTTTTCGACAATGGCTGGCGACGTCTTCGCCGGTACAAAGAACATGCCCCAGGATCCGATTGGCTCGAACCCAGGGAGCATGTCCTTCATCAACGGCACATCAGGAAACGCCGGGAACGGCTTGCTGCCGGTAAAGGCGAGCGCGCGCACGCGGTCCTCCTTAAGCAGCCCCATGACCGCAGGCGGCGTCACAAACATGACTTCGACCGAGCCGCTAAGCATGCCGGTGATCACTTCGGATGCTCCCTTATATGGAATGTGCTGCATTTTGATCCCGGCTTTCTTGCTGAAGATCTCGGCGGCCAGATGCAGCCCATTGCCAACGCCCGGCGAGCCGAAGACGGTCTGTTCCTTTTTCGCATGCTCGATGAAATCCCGCAGCGTCTTGAACGGCGACTTAGCGTCGACCAGCATGAACAGACCATCGAGAATCCCGATAGTCGCGATTGGCGTAAGATCGGTGAAAATATCGTAGCCGAGATTCCTGTAGACAAAGGGTGTTGGCGCAATTCCGTTCGAGGAGAACAAGAGCGTGTAACCATCGGGCTTCGACTGCACCACCGCACGCGTGCCAATGGTGCCATTGGCGCCTACCCGGTTTTCGACAAAAAACTGCTGTCCGAGGTCGATGCTCAGTTGCGCCGAAACTGTACGGGCTTGAATGTCCGGACCGCTGCCGGCCGCGTAGCCAACCACCACCCGGACCGGATGATCGGGATATTGCTGGGCCTGCGTCGGCACCGGCGCGAGCGGCACGATCAGGGCGAACAACGAAAGCAGCCGAAGCATCTGTGTTTCCCTGTCCCGCCAGGCTATAGGCGGCGCTTTCCATAGCTCAAAACGGCAGGCTTTGTAACTGCCTGCCGTTTCGGCTGTCCGACAGCTGGAGTTCGGTCACTCTACGCGCGTATCTCGGGTAGAGCGCGTGATCCTGTGCTTGCGCGGGTGCCGGTAGCGATCCATCACAACGCGGCAAAGGGGATTGAGCTTGAGCCGGTTGTCCATCAGGCAGTGAAACACTTCATTGCGATCCGGAATCGCCGACCAGCAAACCCTGAAGGCATCGTTGAAGCAGGCGTTCCGCTCTTCCGTTGTTTCGGCCTTGACGGCCGAGCACAGAAAGGTGGTCGCAAAGGCCACGATGATCGGTGCAGCCGCTCGCTTCAAACTCAAGGCGCTGAAGATGTGCTTAACCAGTCCCCAGTCGGCAAATAGGTGCGTTGAATCCATCTATGTTCACCAGCGCCCAGCCGGCGAAGGCGCATGTTGAAAAGGAAGAATGTAAGCGGCCCCAGCCACCGTTGTTGTGGCGTCAACGTGGCTGGAACCGCTTAAAGCGGAGCCCCCCGCCCGGCTCAAGCCGGAGCGCCCCCGCCCGTCCAACAGCATTATAGGATTCCCGGCTGTTGCCTATGACCGCGAAGCAACAGTGGACAAAATTGCGAGAGAGCAGGCGTTATCAAATTTGACATGCGGCGCTCGCAATAAAACGACCGGGCCGCAGGTCGCGCTTATAGCGCCGGAATCAAATTGGGATGCCGGTCACAGCAGCAGCGCCAGCAGACCAGCGAATGAGACGCCAATGAGCAAGATGAGCCAATCTGACGGCTTGAGGGCAAACAGCCTGCCTTCGCTTACGACGTACGCCATCATTATAGGGTTCCGAGGTTTGGGTCACGGTAACCCTAGCGGCTCTCACCGGCGCTGGCTGTAGCGCCGGGATCACACAGCGGCCAAATCGTTCGGCCACTCGGTTACCGCCGCTCAAGCAACAGTGGATTTACGCCGGTTTTGGTTGCTGAGTTACCACTTCGGCCAGTACTCGCTTTCGAGGCGACAGAAAGCGGCAAGTGATGCCTTGCATAGCCGTGCCAGATCTCTCAATCCGCGTTCCGTTATTACCAATCTGGCTGGCAATGGCCCGGCGTACGGCCTCGCTTGGGCGTTCTGCAAACGATCGGGGGGAACGATCATAAGCGTCGCTCATCGCCGACAAAAGCTCAGGGTCAATCACTCACCTTGAGCGGGCCATGTCCAGGCTTTTGATGAACCGCACGCCATTGCCGTCGAGAAATTCGATTCCATGCCTTTCCAACGCCAACCTTATCGAGTTGAGATTGCGCGCTTGCATGGGAGGCCGGCCGTCAGCCTTCTCGGCGCGCGCAATCGCCGAGTGCGAAACACCACAACGGCTGGCAAGCTCACGTGCCGACCACCCGAGGAATGCCCGCGCAGCCCGTAGCTGGGCGCCGGTGATTGCCGGTTTCAAGACAGAAAACCCACAGCAATGACCCCCGCAACAGCATTGCCGCTCTTGCGGAACTACGCATAAACCATGCCAGCCCGGCCGCCCTTATTGGGATCGCACTGATCCTGTGTACGTTTTCAATTCAACCGACATTGATGTCGAAGGATATAACCGCCGGTGCTGGAAGCGTTGGTGAAGGTCAAAACGCCGGAGCTACGATCAAGATCGAAAGCTCCCCCGGTCTGAGCGTCCCGCCAGGCGATGCCCCCGGCAGTTATTCGTGCCGGAATGCCGTCGACCGTCTGTTGTCGATCATCGACCTGCAGCGTCCACGACGCACCGCTCGCCAGATTTACGCAATGAATTGAGAACTGCGCGGCCGGTGCAGTGTCGAGCAGAGCGAGGCAAAATATAGCGGCGACAGTGGCAATCGGTCTCACACAAGCCCCCATTTGTCCGAGTGTTACCATTGTGGCCGCAGCTCTAATAGCCGGCACACAGCCCGTCCGCGAGTTTGCCGAGGAATTGAGCATCGAAGCAAAATTTTTAGCCAACCTCCGGCGATGGCAACCTGAACGGACCTAAGCGGCTGCCAACTTTTTTTCCAGCCCGCTCAAGACAATGGCGCGCGGATACGCATTTGGCTTGTTTCTTGCTTCAAAACGTTTTTGGCGGCTGGCGAAATGCTAAGACACTGTCCGTCAAAAGCAAAAAGCATTTTTGGACCGCCAGCCGGAACAGGGCACCTTAGGGGGTCAAATATGTTGCTTCCATCACCAGAATGGCTGAATAGCGGAAATAATGCGTGGCAGTTGTCTGCGGCGACCTTCGTCGCATTACAGAGTGTACCCGGGCTCGTCGTTCTCTACGCCGGAATTGTCAAAAGGAAATGGGCGATCAATTCCGGCTTCATGGCGATTTATGCGTTTGCAAGCGTGCTGATCGTCTGGGTCCTATGGGCGTACAATATGGGTTTTGGCGAGCAATGGTTCCCATTCCTGGGTAAACCGGGGCCCGCCACAGCGGCGGGCTTCCAGCTCGGACAGGCGACCATTCCCGCGGCGGCTTCGGGCATGCCCGCTCTGACCTTTCCAATGTCGACGCTCGTGTACTTCCAGTTCGTATTCGCGGCTATCACCGTGATCATTCTTGCAGGTTCGGTCCTCGGACGCATGAGCTTCAAGGCATGGATGATATTCGTCCCGTTATGGATGACGTTCGTCTACACGATTGGCGCCTTCAGCTTGTGGGGCGGCGGCTGGCTTGCCGCAGCAGGTGCTGTGGACTTCTCGGGCGGTTACGTCATCCATTTGGCTGCCGGCACCTCCGGGTTCGTAGCCGCGTGGGTCATCGGGCCAAGATTGCAGGCTGATCGTGACCATTGTCCGCCGAATAACCTGCTGGCGGCGCTCACGGGCGCTGGCATCCTGTGGCTTGGGTGGAACGGCTTCAATGGCGGTGACCCCTATTTCGCCAACGCGAACGCCGGGGCGGCCGTACTCAACACCAACATCGCCACCGCGACCGCGCTACTGGTGTGGACCATCATCGACACCATGTCCTATGGACGTCCGTCGGTGGTCGGCGCCATCAATGGCATGATCGCCGGACTGGTTGGGATCACACCAGCGGCGGGTTATGTCGATGGATACGGCGCGATTGCTATCGGTATCGTTGCCGGAATCATCCCCTGGTACAGCATGAACAAGCTGCAAAAGACCAAGATGATGATGAAGGTCGACGACACGTTGAGCGTCTTATCAACGCATGGCGTGGCGGGCCTGACCGGCGGCCTCATGACGGGCCTCCTCGCCAATCCCGACATGCTGCTCTACATCGGCACCGAAAAAGACGCGCCTGGTGTCAGCGCAACCGG
>Ga0187777_10000322_pt1 | contig 35264 bp, 37 predicted proteins | sample 1015_Q2_SP5_10_M_FD_132416 | JGI IMG/M metagenome (GOLD analysis project Ga0187777, IMG submission 132416) | Tropical peat soil microbial communities from peatlands in Department of Meta, Colombia - 1015_Q2_SP5_10_MG | ecosystem: Environmental > Terrestrial > Soil > Wetlands > Peat | place... | reverse complement strand
GAGTGGTGGCGGACCACCGTCGAGCGTCGGTAGGATCTTGAGCCCGACCGCGAAGTCGCTGTCGGCCCGCTCCTGGATCGGGAGCGTGCCGTGGGAGGCGTAGCTACGGACGGCGATCGCCGCCGCCGGCACGTCGAGGACGATGAGCGTTCCCCAAAGGGCGGCGACGGTGGCCACAGCGGTCCGGAGCACCGTTCCTCCTCCGCGCCGTGACGGAGCGGACGGCGCCAGGATGGGGACATAGGCGAACTGCGGCAGGAGGAGGGCGCGGGGCTGCACCGTGAGCGCGAGAGCGCCTCGCGAGGCCGCGACGAGTGCCAGCAGCGGTTGCGCCACGGGCAGGCCGCGAAAAACGGCGTACTGAATGATCGAGATCGCGGCCAGGAGGATGTCGAAGGCCGCGATCGGAATGCCGATCGCCGGCGCGGCCAGCCCGCGGCGCACGGCGAGGACCGCCTGGCCGGCGATCAACGTCGTCGTGAGCGGCCAGACCCATGCGATGGTGTAGAGCGCGCGGCCGGTCAGGAGCGAAGAGGAGACGAGGAGAACGGTGAACGCCGGGATCAGCAGGAGGCCGGCGAGGGCGCTCAACAAGGCGATGAGGCGCGGGCTCGAGCGAAGCTGCGCGGTTCGACGTGCGACCCAGAGATCCCACACGAGAATCAGCCCCACCACCACCAGATGCGCGGCCGCCAGGTTCCGCGCCGCGAGCAGCTCGCTCATCCCCGAGCGTGCGACGCGTTGCGGACCTCGCGGGGAGCGAGCCGTCGCGTGAAGACCTCGACCGCTTTGCGCGAGTCGCGCGTGGCCGGCGCCAGGATGTCCAGAAGCAGCAGCTCCTTCTCAGGGAAGGCGTGGAGCGCGATGTGGCAGGCGTCGAGAAGAAGAACGGCCGTCACGCCGCCATCGGGGAGCGCTCGCACGACCGGGGCGCCGATGGTGGAAAAGCCGGCGGCGCCGGCGGCGGCGATGAGCAGGCCGCTCAAGGCGGGAGCGTCGCCGAGCGCGTGCGGCTTCACGCCAACGAGATCCGCGGTGACGTGCGTGAAGCGCGCGGCCTCGGTCATCGCGTCACGAAGGCCGGCGGAGGGACCACCACCGCCAGCGACCGATGCCCGTTCGCGCCGACGGCGCGGACACCGGCCCAGAGGTCGTCCAGCTGGTCGGCGAGGAGATAGGATGTGCCGCTGCCGGCGTCGATGACCTTGGTGTACGTCGCATCGGTCGTCCGCCTGACGAGGACTTCGTAGCGGGCGGCGCCGGGTACGGGCTTCCAGCTGAGGCGCCACGCCTGGCCGCCGGAGGCGGAGTCGCGCGCCGCCGAGGCGCTGTCGGGCACCGCGGGCGCGCTGGCCAACGAGCCGACGGTGGCCGCATCGAGGCGGGCCACCCGCGCCACGTACCCGAAGTTCACGTGGTTGAAGGTGTCGGTCGGCAGGTGTTGCCGCTTGTAGTTCTCCAGGCGCTCGGTGAACCGGAGTCCGGCGTCGCCCGCCCGCACGAACGGGATGTGGTCGCCGCCGCGATTGATGCGGTCGAGGCGGAAGGTCGGGAGAACGGCGAAGTCGGGCTGGTAGATGGACCCCAACCCCCAGACGTAACGCGCCAGCTCCCGGCTCGGTCCGTTGTCCGGATCCGCGCCGTAGATGCGCATCGACGTGGAATCGGTGCGCCCGTCGTCCGCCACGACGTTGCCGACGATATCGTTCGTCATGCCGGCCACGACGCGGTACTTGGCGTTGTGCAAGCGCTCGGCGAGGTGGGTGGAGCCGAAGAGCCCCTGCTCCTCGCCGGCGTAGAGGGCGAAGATCACCGTCGCTTCGAGGCCGCGCGGATAGCGTTTCGAGAAGACGCGTGCCAGCTCGATCATCGCCGACGAGCCGGAGCCGTCATCGTCCGCTCCGGGCGCATCGCTGGTGCTGTCGAAGCGGTCGATCGCGCAGACGCACGAATCGTAGTGGCCACCGATGACGAGCACCCGCGTCGTATCGCGACCCGGGAGCCACGCCAGCACGTTCACCACGTTCACCGTGGGCTTCTGGGGATGCCGGTCCATGACCATCATCGCCGCATCGTACTCCACCTTGAGGCAACCTCCGCACGCCCGGCTGTAGCCCGAGAGCGTCTCGAAGATCCACCGCCGTGCGGCGCCGATGCCGCGCGTCTTCGACACCGTGTCGCTGAGCGTGTTACGCGTGCCGAAGGAGATGAGCATCGAGTCGTTTGCCCGAATTCGGTCGGCCGAGACATCGCCGAGAGCCGCGGCGAGCTGGGGATCGCGGACGAGACCGATCTTGACGTCGGAGACGCTGCTCGGAGTGGACGCCGCCGTACGCGATGTCGGCTGGTAGGGGTTCTGGGCCGCCGCCACGCCGACGGCGAGTGGCGCGCAGAGCGCAACGGCCACGAGGCCGCATACCGATCGTTTGCGCATGGTGTCGGAGAATACCGGCCCGTGCGCGAGTTGACCAGCTACCGAGTAGAGAGCGAATCACGCCATACCGCCGCGCCACCGGGTGGTGCGAGCCCGCGCAGATGCGTGGGCGTTGCGAGCGAGCCGTCCGGCGCCGATGGCGTATACTTCACGGCGGCAACAGTCGAAAGCTCCGGCGAGATGCGCAGGGGAGGCGAGAGCGCGGTGCGGTCACCATTCGGCCACGGGCGGCGGTGAGGGAACGTCGAGTCGGCGCCCGACGCCCCACGCGCGCGCGTGTCGGCGCCGGACGGTGGGCGCTCGTCGCTCTCCTGATGCTGTGTCGTCAGGCACTCGCCCAGGAAGAGAGCGACCCGCATGCCGTGCAGCCCGAGCGTCCGACGCTCGCGACGCACGCCGGCACGGTGGCCCCCGCGTGGGTGGAGGTCGAATCCGGCTTCGAGGAGGATGCCCAGGGATCCTCTCGGGTCGCGTCGACGCCCACCACGCTCAAGGTTGGGCTCGCGCCGCGCCTCCAGCTCGGCCTCGTCGGGATCTGGATCGCGCGCAGCGGACAGAAGCCATCCGGCTCGGGCATCGGCGACTTCGTGCTCGATGTGAAGTGGCGAGTCTTTCAGGGCCTACCCTTTCTCGGGGAGGTAGCGGTGGAGCCGGCGATCAAGTTCCCCACCGGCTCGACTACCACCGGAACTGGAACCGGAACGACCGACGCCGGCGCGATACTCATCTCGAGCCACGAGTTCGGCGCGATCGCGCTCGACCTCAACTTCGCGGCCTACTGGCGCAGCGGCAGTGGCAGCCTGGCGCCGAAGAGCTACACGTATTGGACCGTGTCGACCGGGTGGCCGCTGGTCGGTCCGGTCGGGTTCGCATTCGAGGTGTACGGCTATCCCGGCACAGGTGGCCCGAGCGGCGCACCTCCGACCGTTTCTGCGCTCGCCGGACCAACCTGGCTCATCGAGAAGTGGATTCAGGTGGACGCCGGCGTGATCGCTCCGGTCGCCGGGCGAGTGCCACGGTCGCTGTACGCAGGGGTCGTGTGGAACATTGGGCGTCTGTGACCTGACGTCCCGCGCCTCGTGAAGTGAGTCGCACCCGGCTCCAGCTGACCGCTGGCACCGCGATTCGTCCCGCCCTAGCTTTGCGACGTGCCCCCGCCGCGGCTCCTCACGCTCCCCAATCTGCTCTCCTTCTCCCGCGTCCCGCTCGCCGTGGCCTTCGTGATGGCGGATCGCACGCCCACCAAGGTTGCCCTGGTAGGCGCGGCGTCGATCACCGACATGCTCGATGGCTGGCTCGCCCGGCGAGGACAGACGACGCAGCTTGGCGCCCTGCTCGACCCGATCGCCGACAAGACCTTCGTCCTTGCCGCGCTCTCCTCCTTTCTCTTCGCGGGCGTGCTGAGCGTGCGCGACTACTTCATCGTGCTCTCGCGCGACTTCGGCGCCGCGATCGGATTCCTCGTCGCGTATCTCCTTCCCGGACTCGACCCCGGTCGCTTTACCGCCCGCCTCTCGGGGAAGGTCGTTACCTCGTTGCAGCTCGCTGTGCTCTTCGTTCTCGTCCTCCGTCCGCAATGGATGCGGTGGGCGATCTGGCCGATCGCCGCTGCATCGCTCTGGGCGATCACGGACTACACGCTGCAGCTCCACCGCGAGCGCGTTCGCTCGCGGATGTGACGCCCGGGGCGACGGCGAGGCTCCTCGCCTCCGTCGTGGCGCTGCTCGCCTTGCTCGATGGTCGTCTCCTCGCCGCTCAGGCGCCATCGGCCGGCCAGCCCCCGGGAGAGGAGGCACGCTGGCGTGCCGTCGCTCGGCTCGACGTCTTCGTCTCTCGATATGCGGCCGTCCAGGTCGGCGGCGGCGCATCGATGCGAATCGATCATGACCTTCGCCTCGATCTCACCGCCGCCGTGGGATCGTCGTGGGCGCAGAGCGGCGCCGGCCTCAGCGGACGAGGCGACGCGCTGATGCGCTTCCTCATCGATCCGGATCGCGTCAAGAGTTGGGGGCTGTACGCCGCTGGTGGCGTCGGCACCCGCTACGACGAGGGTGACGGGTGGCGCGCCGAGTTGATCGCGCTCATCGGCGCGCAGTTCCGGCAGCACGCCCACGTGATGCCCTTCGTCGAGGCGGGATTCGGCGGAGGGGTGAGAGTCGGAGGCGGCGTCCGGTGGTGACCGGAGCCGGCGTCGGCGGGAAACCAAAAGCCCCCGCGAAATTCTGCGGGGGCTCGACAGTCAGGCGGCGGAGGCGTCCACCGGCGGCGCCTTGGGTGGGGCGCAGAAACGGACGCCCTGCGTCCGCAACTCCTCCAGCTCGGCCTTGCTCAACTCGTGATAGCGATTTTCAAGGTACGCCATCGTTTCCGCGAACCACTCCTGCTGATGCTCCGGTGATGCTTGCAGCACGCCGCATCGAATGATCTGCTGAAACATCTCGTCGCGCGCCTGCTCGAACGGGGTCGGCGCGACCGGCTCTTGGCGGCGGTTCTTTGACTTACTCATGCACCTGTGAGGTTGAAGACCCACCAATATAGCTTCGCGCAGGGCTCGACTGAAGCTCGAACCGCGATCTTCGCGTCAGAGGGATCGCTCATGACTACGCACGCAGCGCTCGATGTGCTCGATAAGGAGTTGAGCCAGCGCGTCGGGCGCCTCTTCGGGGATCAAACGCCCGACTCCGGGCAACTTGACCAGACCACTCGACGGGATCGCGTGCTGGAGTCGCTCTGGAAGACCACTGTCGAGCCACGGATCTTCCTCCCCCCAGACGATCAGAGTGGGAAGTCGTAGCGAGCCGAGGGGAAGGGTCTCCACGTCGTCGGCGGAGAGGGCGCGCGCCAGCGTCAGCAAGTGAGCCACACCCTCGCCTCCCACAAAGGGAGCGAGATATCGCGCGATGAGGCGCGAGGTCATGACCTCGCGCCGGGCGACGCTGCGCTCGAGGATGCGGCGGAGGAGCGGCGCCGCGCCGAGAATGCCGTGCGTGAGGCGGAGGGCGAATCGCGCCGTGTCGTGCTGCACCGCCTTGGCGTCTCGGCCCGGGCACTCCTCGAACGCGACGCTGTTGGCGAGGACGATTCCCTCGACGCGCGCCGCATAGTGGACGGCGAGCCGCTGCGCGACGCCGCCGCCTATGTCGAGGCCGACCACGATCGCCCGCTCGATCCGCAGGCCGGTGAAGACGCGCTCGAGGTATTCCGTTTGGGCGGCGATCGAGTAGTCGCAATCGAGGGGCCGGTCCGACTCGCCGTAGCCGAGGAGGTCGACGGCAAAGACCGAATGGCCGGCGAGGGCCACCGCCGGGGCGACCGTTCGCCAGAGGAAGCTCGAGGTGGCAAAGCCATGCACACACACGACCGCCTGCCCGCCATGCCCGTATCGCTCTACGTGCATGACGCCAGGCCCCGCGGGAATGCGTAGGATGTCGGCCTCGATGACCAGCTCCGTCGTGCGGTCGTGGGAGAGTTAGCGGCGCGCCAGACCCCGCGCTCACGATCGAGCAGCCGACGCCTCGCCCCGACACGACTTGTTCTTGACCGCCACCGTCACGCGTCTAGCTTTCGGAGGTAGAGAGTTCGTTTCGGCACCATCCGGCGGCCGACCAGACACACACCTCCGTACACCTTTCGTTTCCATCCGCCGCTCGGCGCCGCGGCAACGTGAGCGCCCCACGGCAAGGGCGAGCACGCCTGACGGTGCCAACCAGTTCGCCGGATCGCGAGGTAGCATGTCGGAGCCCGAGCAGACGTACGGTGACGAACGAGCGCGAGAGCTCGAGGAGCTTCTCCGCGCACTGGCACGGAGGATTGCCGAGCTCGATGCCGCCGGGGAGCTGCTGAAGCATGCGGGCGAACTGACGAAGCTGATCGGCGACATCCGCAGCGAGCTCTTTCACTACGAAGTGCGCGTCACCTACGATACCCCCGAGATTGCCGAGAGCCGGCGCATCGTCGAGGAAGCCAAGTCAGGCCACGAGGCCCAATGGGAAAGCAACGAGTGGAACAGGGAAGACGAGGACGATCGCAAGGGGTGGTGAAGCAACAGCGATCCTCGCAGCGCCAATTCGTCGTCGTGCTGGCCGGCATCGCCGTCGTCGGTGCCGCGGCGATCGCCTATCTCGTCACCCGGCCGCAAGCCCGGCCTCAGGCGCGCGATGTCGCCGTGACCCCGGCGCAGGCGGAGGGCTACCTCCTCGGCAACGAGAACGCGCCGGTCAAAATCCTCGAGTTCGCCGACTTCGAGTGCCCGGCGTGCGGTCAGTTCGCGCTGCTCACCGAGCCCGATGTACGCTCACGCATCGTGCAGAGCGGCATCGCGAGCTACCGCTTCTTCGACTACCCGCTCCCGATGCACAAGAACACCATGGTCGCCGCCAATGCCGCCGCGTGTGCGTCAGACCAGGGGAAGTTCTGGGAGATGCACGACAAGATCTTCTTCAATCAGCCGGAGTGGAGCGGCGAGCAGACGAGCAATCCGCGGAAGTTCATGGCCCGCTACGCGGGTGAGATCGGCCTCGACGTGAACGCCTGGAACACCTGCATGGATCAGGAGCGGCACCGCGACCGAATCCTCGGCAACCAGGCGGAGGGGAATCGCCGGCAGGTGCAGGCCACGCCCACCTTCTTCATCGGCAACAAGGTGATCGAAGGTCCGATCTCATACGATCAGTTCAAGGCGCTCGTCGACACCGCGGCGACGCAGTTCGCCAGCGCCGCGACCAAGCGCTCCGACTCCTCCGCCGCAGCCGGCAAGAAGTGAGAGCGCGGCACGTCATCGCCGTCCTCTCCCTGGTCGGCGCCTTCGTCGCGCTCTACCTCACGCTCTACAAGATGGGCGTCATCGGACGCATCGTCTGTTCGGTCGGGTCGTGCGAGACGGTCAACACGAGCCGCTACGCGATCTTTCTCGGCGGTCCGGTGGCGGCGTGGGGGTTCGCGACGTACGTCATCCTCTTCATCGCGGCGGTCGTCGGGACGCAACCGGAGCAGGAGCGGTCGCCGGCGATCTCGTGGATGCTCGTCGCGCTCTCCGGGTGGAGCACCGCCTTCTCGGGGTGGCTCACCTACCTCGAGCTGTACGTGATTCGCGCCATCTGCATCTGGTGCCTGACGTCAGCCGCGATCATGACGCTGATCTTCCTGGCCAGCCTGGCCGACCTTCGCGCCGTCCGATCGGGGCGCGAGCCCCAGACCTGACACAAATGTTTGCGGTCTGAATCCTTCGGCCGCTCTCGCTCGTGTTCTCCAGGGACAAGGACGTGTCGAAGTCCGTCCTGAGCGTGACGGCCATCTGACCGCACGCCCCGTAACGTTCTGAGCGATGGCCTGACCCCCACGTTCGCGATTACACTCCTCCAAGGAGCAGACGCACGAATGCTGGGTCGATTCTTTCCCGAACGCATCTTCCCTCGACGCTTGAGCTCCGCAGCCGACAAGCGTCTCCGTCTCGCCCAAGCCCGCGCCGAGGAATCGGTGATCCGGGCCCACGTCGAGAACGCCCTGATGTTCGTGGACTCGCTCGCCGAAGACATCCCCTTCGACCGCGCGATCGAGACCTACGTCCGCGTGATGGGCATTCCGGAGCCGCTGGCGAGCACCGTCGTGACACGGACGCTGGTGCTCCTCGGCGAGGATCTCGTGCCCCATCGGCGGCCCGCCGCCGAAGCCCAGGCGGCGCCGGAAACGGCACGCCCGCCCCTCCGCCTGGACGATGCCTCCGATGCGCGCATGCGCGTCGTGAGACGCGCCTGACGAGGCGTCGTTATACGACACGAACGGCCCGCCACCGGCGGGCCGTTCGTGCATCTCGCCTCACCCGACGGCGCTCGCCGATGGGCCCGCGGGCTTCGGGCGGTCGAGCTCGGCCGCCATCACCTCGAGATCGAACCCCTCGCGGCGAATCCGGAGGTCGTAGTACAGAAGCGTCGCGACGATGTACGGCAGCGGGAAGAGCAGGATCAGCACTGCATCGGTGATGATCGCCGCCGTCCGGGCGCTGTCGCGTCCGACCAGGAGCATCAGCGGCCAGGTCATGACCAGCTGCGCCGCAAAAACGATCAGGGCGGAGAGGGCCTGCACGCCGAGAATCCGCGACCTCGACCCCTGCGCGAGATCGCGCGAGCGGCCGAGCGCATCCAATACCCCCCGTTCCTCGAGCACCACGACCATCGGCATGGCGAAAGTGGAGGCGATCGCCAAGAACCCGGGCACGATGAGGAGAATGAACCCGCCGGCGATGAGGAATCCCTGGACGAAAAGGACTCCCATCAGACTCCCGATGCGCGAGAGCGCGCGGAGGACGCAGCTGGTCGGGTGCACCTCGCGCCCGAGGTAGACCTCGCTCGTGGCGAGCACGCCCGCGCCCTGCGCCAGCGGCCAGAGGCCGAGCTTGAGAACGTCACCCAAAGCGAGGTAGGGCTCAGGGAGGAAAAGACGGCTCGCCACGATCGGAAGAAAGATGACGGCGCTGACGGTGACGAACTGCGCGTAGTGCGACCGCAAGAGATGCGCGGCCGCGTCGATGATCTCGGGTCCGGTGCGCGGGCGAAGAGCGGTCGACGGCATGAACTCTCCCGAAGAGAGCTGACCTGCGGATCACGCCTCTTGCGATTCGTACTGGTCCTTGAGCTGCGCCACCACTGCCGGATCGGCGAGTGTCGTCGTGTCGCCAAGGGCCCGGCCCTCGGCGATGTCCCGAAGCAAGCGCCGCATGATCTTCCCCGAGCGCGTCTTCGGGAGATCGGCGGTGAACAGGATGTCGTCGGGCCGCGCCAACGCGCCGATCTTGTCGGCCACGTGCTCGCGCAGCTCGTCACGCAGCTCGAGCGAGTGCCGAAATCCCTCACGCAGCGTGACGAAGGCGGCCAGGGCCTGCCCCTTGAGATCGTGCGCGCGGCCGACCACCGCCGCCTCCGCCACCGCCGGGTGGGCGACGAGAGCCGACTCCACCTCCATCGTCCCGATGCGGTGCCCGGCGACGTTGAGCACGTCGTCGACTCGGCCGAGAATCCAGAAGTAGCCGTCCTCGTCCCGCTTCGCGCCATCCCCAGCGAAGTAGAGATCGGGCCGGCCGGGCCACTTCGAGAAGTAGGTGTCGACGTAGCGATCCGGATCTCCCCAGATCGTGCGCAGCATCGAGGGCCACGGCCGGGTGAGCGCCAGGAGCCCGCCGCCGACGCGGATCGGCTGTCCCTTTTGATCGAGCAGTTCTGCGAAGATGCCGGGGAAGGGGATCGTGGCGCTCCCCGGCTTCGTTTCGGTGAGCCCCGGCAGCGGCGTGATCATGATCGCTCCCGTCTCGGTCTGCCACCACGTGTCCACGATCGGACAGCGGTGGTGCCCGATGTGCTCGTGGTACCACATCCACGCCTCGGGATTGATCGGCTCCCCGACCGATCCGAGGAGCCGGAGACGCGAGAGGTCGTGGGCGTCGGGGTGGTGAGCGCCCCACTTCATGAAAGCGCGGATTGCCGTCGGCGCGGTATAGAAGACGGTCACCCCGTGGCGCTCGCAGATCTCCCAGAAGCGGTCCTTCTCCGGCCAGTCCGGCGCCCCCTCGTACATCACGCACGTGACGCCATTGCAGAGCGGGCCGTAGACGACGTACGAGTGCCCGGTGACCCAGCCGACATCGGCGGTGCACCAGAAGACGTCGCTGTCCCTGAGATCGAAGACGAGGCGCGTCGTCGCCGCGCATCCGGTGAGGTAGCCGCCGGTGGTGTGGACGATCCCCTTCGGCTTTCCCGTCGTGCCTGACGTGTAGAGGATGTAGAGGACGTCTTCGGCCTCCATCTCCTCGGGCGCCCGATACGGTTTGGCGTGAGCCATCAGGCGATGCCACCATTGATCGCGCCCCTCGCGCAACTCGGCGAACGACTCATCTCCCTCCGAGCCGGCGCGCCGGCGGACCACCACGACGTGCTCGATCGAGGGCGTCTCCTCGAGGGCCTTGTCGGCGTTGCGCTTGAGCGGAATGACCTGGCCGCGGCGGTACCCGCCATCGGCCGTAATGAGGACCTTGGCCTGCGCGTCGTTGATCCGGTCGCGCAAGGAGTCGGAGGAGAACCCGCCAAAGACAACCGAGTGCGGCGCGCCGACGCGGGCGCAGGCGAGCATGGCGATCACTGCTTCGGGAATGAGGGGGAGGTAGATGGCCACCCGATCGCCGCGCTGGACACCTAACGAATCGAGCACGCTCGCGAACTTGTTGACCTCGCGGTAGAGATCCCAATACGTGAGCGTGCGCGAGTCGCCGGGCTCCCCCTCCCAGATGAGCGCCGCTTTGTTACGCCGCTCACCGTGGACGTGGCGATCGAGGCAGTTCACCGACGCGTTGATGCGCCCGCCGCTGAACCACTTGGCCCACGGCGGTGTCCACTCGAGCACCGTCGTCCACGGCGCCGACCACTCGAGCTGTCGTGCCATCTCGCTCCAGAAAGCCTCGAAATCGTCGGCGGCCTGCGCGTAGATGCCGTCGTTCGAGGCGATGGCGCCCCGCACGAAGTCCACCGGGGGCTTGAACTTGCGATTCTCGCTCAGAAGGACATCGATGTCGCTCATGCGCGCGCCAAGGAGAGAGACGAGGACGGGCGGGAAAACCGGTACAGAAGGTAGTCGGGGGCGGGAGTCGAAGCGAGAAGCGTCGAAGGCTTCAGCCCCCGCACCGCGGCTTCTCCCGCTCCCCCACATGAACGTACTATGCACCTGTCTATGCTCGCTCCGTCCACCGAGGGAGTGCCGGAGAAGGATCCCGCTCCCAACTTCGATCCGGTTCATCGCTTCTCGGCCTGGCTCGGCCGCATGGGAAGGGCCGAGGCGACGATCGCCGCCTACCACACGGATGTGGCGGACCTCGTTCGCGCGTATGCGCCGCGACCGGTGGACGAGCTGTCGCCGAGCGACCTCACGATCTACTTGCGATCGCGCGCCGAGGTCGAGGAGTGGTCGCGTCCCACCGTGCGGCGCCATCTGCAGGCGATGAAGTCCTTCTATCGCTACTTGGTGAGCGAAGAAGGGGCGCGCGCCCCGGGGCCCGCCGAGCGCCTGACGGAGCCCGTTCCGGAGCCGCGGCCGCCGGACGTCATCGCGCTGTCGGACGTGCGGGCGATCTTCGAGTACCTCGAGGTCCTGGCGGATTCTCCCACCGGCAGCGTCGAGCGCATGGATCTCGCCCTCTACGGTCTGTGCTACCACGCCGCTCTCCTCGTCTCCGAAGCGGTCGGGCTCACGCTCGCCGCCGTTCGTGGTGGACCCCGCGTGATGCGCCTCGATGTCATCGGCCGCCGGCGCGCCGAGAGCCGCGTCACCATCGAGGGCGATGCCGCCCGCTGGCTGTCGGCCTGGCTCGCCGTACGTCCGGTGCCGAAGCGCGCGGCCCACCGGCGCTTCGTCTTCATCCACCCGCGAACGCGGATGCACACGTCGCGGCAGCGCGCCTGGGACCGTCTGAAGCGACTGGCCCGGGCCGCGGGGCTCGACGACGAGATCGCCGAGCGAGTCGCCCCGCACACGCTCCGCCACTCCTTCGCCGCGCACCTCGCCGCGCGCGCGCTCGGGGTCGAGGACCTCCGCCTCGCCCTTCGCCAGCGGTCGCCACGGCACGCGGCGAAGTATCTCGCTCCGCGCGCCTGACGTGCCCGATTCCGGAATGGTGTTCCTCCTGGGCGCCGGCCCCGGAGACCCTGGCCTGATCACCGTGCGGGCGCTCGATCGCCTGCGGTCGTGCGATGCGGTCGTCTACGACGCGCTGGTCAACCCGCAGCTGCTGCGCGACCTCGCCGCCGAGCGCCCGGAGATCGAGCGACACTTCGTGGGGAAGCGCGGCAGCGCAGAGCCGGCAGCGTCGCAGGAGGAGATCAACCGTCTGCTCGTCAGGCTCGCGCGGGCGGGGAAGCGCGTGGCGAGGCTCAAGGGAGGCGACCCCTTCGTTTTCGGCCGCGGCGGCGAAGAGGCTCAGGCGCTGGCGCGGGAAGGTATTCCCTTCGAGATCGTGCCCGGCATCACCGCGGGGGTCGCCGCGCCCGCGTACGCGGGGATACCGGTCACCCATCGAGGCGTGTCGACGTCGGTCACCTTCGTCACCGGGCACGAGGACCCAGGAAAGAGCGCGGGCGACGTCGATTGGCCGGCTCTGGCGCGCGCCGGCGGCACGCTGGTGTTGTACATGGGAGTCGGGCGGCTGGCGACGATCGTTCGCTCGCTTCTCTCGGGGGGGATGAAGGCGAACACGCCGGCGGCGGTGGTCGAATGGGGGACGTACCCACGCCAGCGCACCGTCACGGCGACGCTGGGGGAGATCGTCGACGTGGCGACGAGGAACGGGATTGAGGCGCCCTCGATCGCCATCGTCGGCGAGGTGGTGTCGCTCCGCGATGCCATGCGCTGGTTCGACACCCGGCCGCTGCACGGGCGTCGCATCATCGTCACCCGCGCTCGAGCCCAGAGCTCGGACCTGCGCGCGATGCTCGAGACGTTGGGCGCTGACGTCATCGAAGCCCCCGCTTTGATGATCGAGCGCCTGACGACCTCCTCGCTCGGCGACGCGCTCGCCGCCATCGGCCGTTTCGATTGGATCGTGTTCACGAGTCGGAACAGCGTGGAGATCGTGTGGGAGGCAGTACGGTCGCGCGGAGGCGACGCCCGACTCTTCGGCGGCATCAAGATCGCCGCCGTCGGCCCCGGAACCGGGGCGGCCCTGCGCGCGCGTGGCCTGGAGAGCGACGTGCTGCCGGATCGCTTCGTCGCCGAGGGTTTGGTGGAGGCGTTCCGCGAACGACCGGACATCGCCGGCACGCGCATCCTCTTCCCGCGCGCCGCCGGGGCGAGAGAGGTGCTGCCCGACGCGCTCCGAGCGATGGGCGCCGACGTCGATGAGGTCGAGATCTATCGCGCCGTGCCCGATGCGGAGGGGCTCCGCGGTGTCGCGGAGGTACTGGAGCGCGATGGGCAGAGTGTGGTCACGTTCACGTCGAGCTCCACTGTGCGATTCTTCGTCGACGGCATAGGACTCGAGCGTGCGCGGTCGGTGCGGGCCGCGTCGATCGGTCCGATCACCACCGGCGCGCTCGCCGCCTTCGGGATTCCGGTAGCGATCGAGGCGCCGGCGGCGACCATCCCCGCCCTCGTCGGAGCGATCGTCGCCCACTACGCCGGGTCGACGAACGCCGGCGCCTGACGACCCGACACACGGGTCGCACGCGGACCGACGTCGCGACCCTCGAGGCGTGCGCGCGGCCTATCGAGGGATCGGACGGGCGCTATCTTTCCGCCCGTGCCCTCAGTGCGCCCCCTCCGGATCGCGACACGGGCTTCCGAGCTGGCGCTTCGACAGGCGCGGCTCGTCCAGTCCGCCCTTGCCGCGCGCGGCGTCACGGCCGAGCTGGTCAGTCTCAAGACGACCGGTGACAAGCACCTGGACGTCCCCCTCAGCGCGATCGGCGCGAAGGGGCTCTTCACCCGCGAGCTCGAGGAGGCGCTCATCGCCGGCCGCGTCGACTGCTGCGTGCATTCGCTCAAGGACTTGCCGACTGATTCGCCGCCGGAGCTCACCATCACGGCGATTCTCGAGCGCGAAGACCCGCGCGACGTGCTCGTGGTGAACGACGCGATCGTCGTCGAGAGCTTGAAGGACATCCCCCGCGGGAGCCGCGTCGGGACCTCGAGCTTGCGGCGACGCGCACAGCTGCTGGCCGCCCGGCCCGACCTCGATGTCGTGGAGCTTCGCGGCAACGTCCCCACACGCCTGCACAAGGTGGATGAGGGCCAGGTGCACGCGGCGGTCCTCGCGGCGGCTGGGCTCCGGCGTCTCGGCGTTCACCAGCGCATCGATGTCTGGCTCGAGGCGCCGGCCTGGCTTCCCGCGGCGGGGCAGGGCGCCATCGCGGTCCAGGGACGCATTGGCGACGAGCGGGTGGTGGCGGCGCTCACGCCGCTCAACCACGAGCCCACGGCCACCGCGGTGCGCGCCGAGCGCGCACTGCTCGCCGACCTCGAAGGGGGATGCCAGGTGCCGATCGGCGCCCTGGCGATGCCGACCGCCCACGGCCTCGTCCTCCATGCGTTCATCGGCGACCCGAGCGGGCGCCGGCTGATCAGCGGATCGGAGCCGGTGGGCGATCCGCCGGAGCGCTCCGGAGAGAGGCTGGCGGCGCACCTCAAGTCCCGCGGCGGCGATGAGATTCTCGCGTCTCTGCGCGGTGAGCAGCGTCTTCCCTCCCCGCAGCCGCAGTGACCGCGCCTGACGACTGCCCATGACTCGATTCCCGCGATCTCGTCCGCGCCGGCTGCGCCGCACCGAAGCCCTCCGGCGCCTCGTCCGGGAAACACGCCTCGACGCCGCGCAGCTCGTGCTTCCGCTCTTCGTCCGCCCCGGGTCGCGCGTCCGTCAGCCGGTGGAGGCAATGCCGGGGGTCGCCCAAACCTCGGTGGATGAGATGCTGCGCGACGCCGAGGCAGCCGCCCGAGCCGGAGTCGGGGGCGTGCTCCTCTTCGGCATCCCCGCCCGCAAGGACCCGACGGGATCCGGCGCGTGGGACGAGAAGGGACCCGTGGCGAGCGCGGTGCGCGCACTCAAGCGGGACCTCCCCGACCTCGTCGTCATTGGCGATGTCTGCCTCTGCGAGTACACCGACCATGGACAGTGCGGCGTGCTCGAGGGGGAGAGCGTGGCGAACGACGAGACGCTCCCTCTCCTGGCGAAGATGGCGCTCATGCAGGCATCGGCCGGGGCCGACGTAGTGGCGCCGAGCGACATGATGGACGGCCGCGTCGGAGCGATTCGTCAGGCACTCGACGCGGGCGGACACGCGGCGACGGCGATCCTCTCGTACGCCGTGAAATACGCGTCGGCGTTCTATGGCCCCTTTCGCGAGGCCGCCGAATCGGCCCCGAAGGTGGGGGACCGGCGCGGCTACCAGATGGATCCGGCCAACGCCCGCGAGGCGCTGCGCGAGGTCCAGCTCGATCTGGCCGAGGGAGCCGACATGGTGATGGTGAAGCCGGCGGGACCGTATCTCGACATCGTGGCGGCGGTGAAACGGGCCACCAATCAGCCCGTGGCGGCGTATCAGGTGAGCGGCGAGTACGCTATGATTAGGGCGGCGGTCGAGCGCGGATGGCTCGACAGCGAGCGGGCCATGCTCGAGTCGCTGCTCGGCATTCGCCGAGCCGGAGCCGACCTCATCGTTACGTACTTCGCGACGGAAGCGGCGAACGCTCTCAAGTCCGGCGACTGAGCGAGCGCTGCCGTAGTCACTACGAGACGCGCCATGAGACATCGCACCTTTCCGGGCACCGATCTCTCGGTGAGCGAGGTGGGCTTCGGCCTCTGGACTCTCTCGACCGGGTGGTGGGGCGAGAAGACCGACGACGAGGCGGTGGGCATCCTCCGCCGGGCGTACGACGACGGCGTGACGTTCTTCGATGCGGCCGACGCATACGGCAACGGGCGGAGCGAGCGGCAATTGGCACGCGCCTTCGCCGATCGCCGAAACGACGTCGTGTACGCCACCAAGGTCGGCTACGACATCTACGATGCGCGCGCCGCCGCCTCGCGCCGCGGGCAGGCCGAGTTGCCGCAGCGCTTCGACAGCGCCTACCTCCGGCGCGCCGTCGAGGGATCGCTCCAACGATTGGAGACCGACCGCATCGACGTGCTCCAGCTCCACAACGTCAAGATGCAGCATGTGCGCGATCCGGAGGTGTGGGAGACACTCCGCGCCCTCACGCGCGAAGGGAAGATCCGCACCTGGGGCGCCGCCTTCGGTCCCGCCATCGGCTGGCTTTACGAGGCGATCGAGCTCGTGGAGCGCGAGCCGGATATCAACACGATTCAGATGATCTGGAATGTTCTCGAGCAGCACCCGGGGACGGCGATGGTCGAGGCGGCGCGCGTCCACGCGCCGAAGTGCTGCTTCAACATTCGGGTCACTCACGCGTCGGGGATGCTCGAGGGGAAATACACCGAGCAGACGGTCTTCCCCGAGAACGATCACCGGCGGCATCGCCCACGTTCCTGGCTGATCAACGGACTCGAGAAGATCAAGACGCTCGATTTTCTGACGCGGCGGATGACGCTTGGCCAGGCCGCGCTCAAATGGCTCCTGGCCGAGCCGCGGGTCGTCACCACGCTCCCCAACATCTACGACGATGAGCAGTTGAGCGAGTTCGCGCGGGCGAGCGACTGCCCGGACCTCGAGCCGGCGGAGCTGACCCGGGTGGAGGAGCTGGCGGCGCGAAACTTCGGCGTGGATGAGGAGCCGATGGCCTACAAGGGGACGATGCATCGCGAGGCGGCCGCTCCGATCGCGGAGGGCTCCCGCACGTCGTGATCCATCCGTGGCACAACTTGTCTCCAGGCAAACATCCCCCCGAGGAGATCACCGCGGTTGTCGAGATTCCGAGCGGGAGCCGGAACAAGTACGAGCTCGACAAGGCGTCCGGGCTCCTGCGTCTGGACCGGGTCCTCTACTCGGCGGTGCACTACCCGGGAGACTACGGGTTCATCCCGCGCACGCTCTCCGAGGACCACGACCCCTGCGATGTTCTCATCCTGGTCAACGAGCCGACGTTCCCCGGCTGCCAGATCGACGCGCGGCCGATCGGCGTGCTGCATCTCCTCGACCGGGGCGAGCCTGACGAGAAGGTGCTCGCCGTCCCCAGCACCGACCCGTTCTACAGCGAATACTTCGACATCGCCGACATCCCGCAGCACTACCTCAAGGAAGTGGAGCACTTCTTCGCCATCTACAAGGATCTCGAGGGGAAGCGCGTGCAGGTGGCGGGGTGGGAGAAGAGTGACGCGGCGATGCGCGTGATTCGCGACGCGCTGGCGCGGTACGAACAGGCATACTCCGCCGGCACTGGTCCGTGAGCGGAATCCGAGCGAATGGGCGCGTGCCCCCTCGGACCGCCGACGCGATCGCCCACGTCATCGATCGCGCCGACGCGCGCCGCCGCCTGATCGGGCTGCGGCGGGCGCTGCGCGGGGCGCGGCGCTGCACCTTCCTCGTCCAGAACGATCCCGACCCCGATGCGATCGCGTCGGCGCTCGCCCTCCGCCGCGCTCTCGGCCTCCCCGCTGTGCGCTCTCCGATCGTCACCGTCGGGCGCATCACCCGCCCCGAGAATCGTCGCCTCCTCCGGGAGCTCGGCCTTCGCATCCGGCGCGTGCACAAGAGCGATCTGATGCGGCTCGCACCGCTCGTCCTCGTGGACGTCCAGCCGCCGTATTTCGGCGGCGCAGTGACCGAGGCCGCCGCGGTGGTCGATCATCACCCGACGACCGCGCCATTCAAGGCCAGACATCGTGATATCCGCACATCGTACGGCGCGAGCGCGACGATGGCCGCCGAATACCTCATTGTGGCCCGGCCGGCGGCGCTGACGGGGCCGGTGGCCACCGCGCTTCTCTACGGGATCATCACCGACACGCGCTCGCTCTCCCGCTCGGCGAGCGACGAAGATCTCCGGATGTTCGCCTTCCTCTTTCCGCGCGCCGACCATGTCGCTCTCCGGCGCATCCAGCACCCCTCGTACGGGCGGTTGGCCCTCGAGCGCTTCGGCCAGGCGCTCGAGCATGCACGCGTGCACAACGGGCTGGCCTATGTGCACCTCGGGCGGCTGCCGGCGGCGCAGGAACACATCGTCGCCCAGCTGGCGGAGTTCTGCCTCGGGATGGCCGGCGCCGAGAAGGCGGTGGTGAGCGGCGTCTTCGGGTCGAACCTGGTGATGAGCGCTCGCGCGTTGTCCCCCAAGGCCAGGCTCGGCGAACGGCTGCGGGCGGCCTTCGCGCGCTACGGGAGCGCCGGCGGCCATCCGGTGATGGCCAAGGCCGTGCTACGCCTGACGAGTTGGCGCGCCGATCATCCCTTCGAGGACGACGCCGCTCTGGCGCGCGCGGTGAACCGCTCGCTCCGCCGAACGCTCCTCAATTCGGGCGCCGCATCACGATCGACGCGTTGATGCCGCCGAAGCCGAAGGAGTTGGAGAGCATCGTCTCCACCCGCGTCGGCCGCCCCTCGCCGGGGATGTAGTCGAGGTCGCACCCCTCGTCGGGGTTGAGCAGGTTGACGGTGGGTGGCAGCCAATCCTTGGCGAGAGCGAGCGCGCAGACGGCGGCCTCGATCGCGCCGCTCGCGCCGAGCGAGTGCCCGTAGTAGCCCTTCGTCCCGCTTACCTGCAGCCGCGACGCATGGTCGCCGAAGACGCGCTTGAGGGCGAGCGTCTCGATCGTGTCGTTGAGCGGCGTCGAGCTCCCGTGGGCGTTCACATAGTCGACGTCGGTGGTGGCCATCCCCGCGTCCTCGAGCGCCCGCATCATCGATTTCGCCGCCTGCGCCCCATCCGGCCGCGGCGCCGTCATGTGGTAGGCGTCGTTGGAGAGACCGTAGCCGACCACCTCGCCGTAGATCTTCGCGCCCCGGGCGACCGCCCGCGACCACTCCTCGAGGATCAGCACCGCGCCCCCCTCGCCCATGACGAAGCCGTCACGGTCGCGATCGAAGGGGCGGCAGGCGGTCGTCGGGTCATCGTTCCGTGCCGACATCGCGCGAATGATCGCGAAGGCGCCGTAACAGAGCGGCCAGAGCGGCGCTTCCGAGCCGCCGCAGATCATGATGTCCGCGTATCCGTCGCGGATCTGTCGGAAGCTGTCACCGATCGCGATCGTGCCTGACGCGCAGCTCATCGCGTTCGTGCTGTTGGGACCCTGGACGCCGAACTCGATGGCGATGTTGCAGCTGGCCGCTCCGGCGAACACCATCAACGCCAGCGCCGGCTCGAGCGCCCGCACGCCCTCGCGGAGAAACTCGTTGCACTGCTTCTCGGCGAACCCGACGCCTCCCAAGGCGCTCCCCATCATCGAGCCGACGCGCTCGCGATCCTCGGCGGCCATGTTGAGTCCCGCGTCGTCGAGCGCCATCCGAGCTGCGGCAACGGAGAACTGACCGAAGAGATCGAGCCGCTTCGCCCGCTTCCGGTCCATGAAATCGGATGCCACGAAGTCCGACACCTCGGCGGCGATATGACTGCGCCAGAGTGAGGGATCGAAGCGCGTCAGCGATCGGACCGCCGAGCGCTGACTCTTGAGCCCCTCCCAGAGCCCCTCCGCCGAGATCCCGATCGGCGTCACGGCACCCACTCCCGTGATCGCTACCCGCCGCCGAGCCGTCATAGTCCTTGCCGTGCCTCCGGTATCGCGTGTTGGCCGCCCTCGGCCGGAATCTGTGTCGCCCTGGTCTGTGTCGCTTCCCGCTCGGCGATGGCTCCCAAACCGGCCAAGGTCCGGGACGCTATGTCATGCACGAACGTGGGCCCGATGATCCCCGTTGCTGCGAAACGGCCGATAACTGGCCATCCCGGGCCATTCCACACATGCAGGATTCGGACGAGCGTCGCCTCCCCCCCGGCCGACAGGTCCGGCCGGGGGGTGAAGCTCCATTCGACATCCATCCCCGCGGTGATACCCCCGATGTGGCGGAATCGGATCGCCGGGCGGTCATTATCGACCGCCATTTCCGATCTCCACCAGGTCGGCCACCGAACGAGTCCGAATGGCCGCCAGGCCGACATGTCCACCACCCCGCTCCCATCCGTCGCGCGCTCGATGAAGCGAACCGAACGGTAGTGCGAAAGATAAGCAGGCCAATGCTCGACTTGTCGCACGATGGCGAAGATATCGCGCGCCGGGGCCCGAACGACCCGCTCGTCGACTGTCTCCATCGAGCGTCCGGTCGGCATGGGTGGAAGGATGACCGGCGAACGGGGGCGCGGCTGATCGGTCATGGTGCCCACGCGACCCGCCAGGATGCGGTGACGCGGAATCCCGGATGGCGGCGAACCTGCGCTGCCCCGCCAAGGGCTTCTCCGACGAGGAGGGAGAGCTCATCGACAGTGAAGCCGCGCATCACCGAAGTCACCCCATCGTGCCGGCTCACCGGATGGAATCGCAAGAGGAAGGACGCCAGCCAGATCCCGGCAGCCGCCAGCCAGCTGCGCCGGATGTCACTCACGATGACGCAACGGCGAGCGACGCGTGCCATTTCGCGGAGAATCACGATGCTCTCGCGGCGATCGAAGTGGTGGAGGAGCTGTGAACAAAACACAATGTCGACGCTGTGGCTGCGGAAGGGGAGGGCGAGCGCGTTCGCCCGGATGGCCGGCACGCCGGCCTTCGCCGTGGCACGCGCCAACGTCTCTGCGCACTCGACTCCCGCGACCGTGACATTGATCCCACGCCCCTCGAGCGCCGCACGCGCGGCGCGCGGGATGTCCCCCAGTCCGGTGCCGACATCGAGCACCGTCATGGAGCGGCTCGCGCCGTCGTTCACCGCCCGCAGTACCTCGCGCACCACCGATCGCCGGCCGCCGAAGAGCGCGTTCGAGAGTGCCACGTCGGCGGTGCTCCGAAGGCGCAATGCGTCCGGGATCCCCGGGTCATCGAGAAACTCCGTTCCGCGACGACGCGTGGGGGTGAATACGCGGGGAGTCATCGTTCGAGCCAGGCGTAGCCGCCCCGGTAGTAGAGCAGCGGCTGCTCGAGGGCGGTCGACGCGGAGAGGACCTCTCCGACGACGATCGTGTGGTCACCCCCCGGATAGCGGTGGCGAATCTCACATTCGACGTACGCCAACGCGCCCTCGAGCAGCGCACAACCGGTGATGCCACGCGAGTAGCCGAGTCCGGCGAATCGCTCCTGCTCCTGCTCCGAGAAGCGGCGTGCGATCGGCTCCTGCTGGGCCGCGAGAACATTGACCGCGAAGCGTGGCGCGTGCTCGAGAATCGCGTGAGTGTCCGCGCGGTGCTCTATGCACGCGAGAACGAGCGGCGGCACGAGGCTCAGGGAGCAGAAGGACGAGACGGTGAGTCCGTGATCCTTGCCGTGCTGGTCGCGCGCCGTGATCACCGTGACGCCCGAAGCGAAGTGACCGAGCACGCTCTTGAACAGCGAAGAATCGATCACGGGGTTCTTGCGGGTCGCACACCGAGCGTGGCGGATTCGCGGATGTCCTGACGAGTGGGCCCGACGCGCGGGACCGGGAGGAAGAGAGAGCAGAGAAAGCGAAGGCGGAAGGCCTCGCGCGCCGGAACGAAGTCGCCGGCGACTCCCACGAGCAGGTCGGCCATCGCTTTTCGCCGGGAGAGGACACGGGCGATGTGATTGAGGATCGGGGGTTGGGCGACCGCCAGCGCGACGAACCGCTCCAGCATCCACTTCCCGGCGAACTCCCGCCGGCGCGCCCTCTCATAGCCCGAGAGAAGGCGGTCAGCGTCGCGGTGGGACGACGCGGCGAGCGAGCGCTCGACAAAGGGAGCGAGGAGCGCCCCACCTCGCAGTGCGGCGTAGATCCCCTCGCCGGTGAATGGATCGAAGAAATCGGCGGCGTCACCGACGAGGGCCGCACCGCGCGCCCACGCTCGACGCGCGCGCTGGGCAAAGGGCCCGGTCGCGCGCACCGGCGAGACACGTCGGGCACTACGGAAGCGCGGGGCGAGGTGGCGCTGCGCCGCGATCCAGCGCTCCAGGTAGCGCTCCGGGTGTCCGGCGAACTCGCGAGCGCGCGCCGTCGGCACCACCAGCGCGACATTCGCCAGTCCCCCGCCCACCGGCGCGATGCCGAGGTAGCCGTCGGGCGACACGTGCATTTCGCCGCAGTCTGCCAATTCGGCGACTCCCGCGAAGTGGGTGACGAGGGCGAGGCGCCGGGGATGGCGGGCGAATCGCGCCAGCCCGAGTCGCCGGGCCACAGTGCTGCGCAGCCCATCGGCGCCGACGACGAGCGGGGCCCGCAGCGATCTCTCGGGGCCACCATCGCCGACGATCCGGACGCCCGCGACGCGACCCGTGGAATCGGAATCGAGTCCGGCGACCTGCGCTCTTTCGACCACCTCAGCCCCCGCGGTGCGGGCGCACTCCAGAAGTATCGAGTCGAGGATCTCTCGGCGGAGCGCCAGCCCTCTGTCTCGGAAGCCGCGGAAGCCGTGTGCGCCGGCGAAATCCCCGCGGAGCGTGTCGCCGCTCGGCGCGCGTACGATCATTCCGGCCAGCGTCGCGCACTCGCCGCTCTCGCACGCGTCGAGCGCGCCCATCTGCTCCAGGATGCGAGATGCCTCGGGACTCAGATACTCGGCGCAGGGCTTCGGGCGCGGGAAGCGCGCCCGGTCGAGTACGACCGTGCGCACGCCCCGAGTGGCCAGGTGCCAGGCAAGCGAGGCGCCGGCGGGGCCGCCGCCGACGATGATGACGTCCGCGTCTGTCACGACACGGCGCGGCTGAGGCGCTGGAAGACTCCCATGTAGCGCCAGTGCGGGCGCGGCAGCCGGAGCAGTGATGCCAGCCTGACGAGATAGGGGAGGAGCGGCGACCGGGAGTCGGCGGAGAACATGAAACGCGGGTGCTCTCGGGAGAAGGCGCGCAGGCGCGCGATCGCCCAATCGATGTCCAACGTGTGCGAGCAATAGAAACGCGGTAGGAGCAGAGGGTCGTCGCGCTCGACCAGCCCCTCCTCGCAGGCGATCCGGTGAAGCGTCGTCCCTGGATAGACGCGAACGCCGACGGTCACGTACACTGCATCACCGCGCGCCAGTCTCCAGGCGGCGAAACGCAGGGTCTCCTCCAGAGTGGCGGGCGTCTCGGCGGGTCCGCCGACGAGGAAGACCCACAGGACGCCGATCCCGGCACGCTCGACGTCGATCGCCACGCGTCGCAGCTGCTGGAGGTCGAACCCCTTCTCCATCTTCGCGAGAACCGGATCGCTCGCGCTCTCGGCGGTGATCCCGAGCCAGCGGAAGCCGGAGCGCCGCATCACGTCGAGGAGGTAACCGGGAGCGGCCGCCGGCGTGAAGTTCGTCGTGTCGAGATGCACGCGCAGGCCACGGCGAATGATCGCCTCGCAGATCGCCGCGGCGTGCCGTGGTGGCGAGTTGAACGTGGAGTCGACGAACTCGAAGTGCCGCACGCCGAAGCGTCTCAACTCCGCGATCTCGTCGACCACGAGCTCCGCGTCGCGAAGGCGATAGCCCCACCCCTCGACGTTCAGGTACGTGCAGTAGATGCACTTGAAGACGCAGCCGCGCTTCGTCTGAATCGGCACCGTGCCGCCGTTTCGCTCGTACGCTCTCAGGTCGAGCCATCGTTCCATGTGGGTCGCGGGGAGCGAATCGAGATCTGCGTCGCCGCCCGGGGGCGTGAAGACGACGCTGTCGCCATCGCGCCGCACGATACCCGGAATCCCCTCTGTGCTCCGCCGAGCGGAGAGCGCATCGACGAGTGCGACGGTGGCGCGCTCGCCGTCGCCAGCGACAGCGAAGTCGATGCCGAGCTCGCGGAAGAGGGCCTGCGGCGCCACGCCGAAGGCGGCGCCCCCCGCGATCGACCGGGCGTCGGGCGCGCCCTCCTTCACCGCCTGGAGCACGCCTGCCGCCTCTGGTGTGTAGTGCCTGAGGGCGACCAGGTCGCTGTTGTCGAGATTACGAATCGACACGCCCACTACGTCGGGCCGGAGTGACCGAGCGGTCTCCCTCGCCACCGTCAGCGGATCGCGCTCGAAGCAGAGATCGAGCAGCCGCACATCGTAGCCAGCACGGTCGAGAGCCGCAGCAACACAGGCCACGCCATTCGGCACCACCGGCATCGGCTGCCGCTCCCTGTTCGTGCTCACGAGAAGGACGCGCGGGCGATCGCTCATCTCTTCACCCGGCGATCCACGCCGCGATGAGGGCGCCTGTCAGGTTGCAGGCGAGGTTGACGGCATCGTTGTCCAGCCACGACCACCCTCCCGCACGCTCGGTGGGAGCTCCACAGTCGTGCACAGCTTGCTCCGTGTCCGCTCCGCAGCGCGGGCATCGGTGCCGCGCTTGGACCGTCGCGCCGAGGACGGAATCCAGAATAGCACCGATGACGCCGCCGATCGCCGCAGCGGTTACGACCGGCATCGGCCACTGCAGCGTCCACACCACGGCCGCGACGAACGCCGCCCCTGCGACGGTCGCGACGAGCCCGCCCGCGCTGACGCCTCCGGAGGTCCCCGGCGCGACGGGGCGGAGGGACGTGATCAGGCGCGTCGGTCCGCGCATCAGAGTGCCGAGCTCAGTCCCCCAGGTGTCGGCCGCCGACGCGGCGAGCGACCCGGCACCGGCCGCCATCCATGTCGCGCGCGGATCGACGGTCCACGCAAGGGCCGCCGCGCCGAACAGAGCACCATTTGCCAGCACCTGGCGCGCGTCGCGTGGCCCTCCCTTGGCGATGATGCCGCCGGTGAGCAGGCCCTTTCTCGCGCGGCCCCATCGGGTGAGCGCGGTCGACGCGACGAAGTACGCGATCAACAGAATGCCCCAGTCCCACCCCGCGGCGACACAAAAGGTTCCGAGCACCGCGGCCGCTGCGGCCCCTGATGCAGTGAGCGCCCGCGCGCGCCACGAGAGCGCCGCAATAGCGGTGGCGCTCACCGCGCCCGAGAGCACTCGCTCCGTCAGCGCGGCGGTCGACTCTCCTCCGTAGCGAAGAGCGCCTGGACGATGCGCCGGCGAAGAGAGGGCGACGCCTTGTCCAGTAACGAGCGCGATCTAAGAAGGCTCAGATATGCGCGGTCGAGCATGAGTTGGGAGGAGCACGGCCCGCACGCAGCGAGGTGGGCGCGGACTCTGGCGTCGGCCTCGAGACTCAACTCCCCCGCGAGGTACTCGAAAATCTGCGCGAGCGCCTCGAGACAGCTCTTACCGTCGACCGAACCGTCCATCGTTTCATCGATCATAGCGATCCCAACAAAGCTGCGTTCCATCGCGCGGCGCATGCAAGGCCAACTGAGCCGCGGCTCATCAACGCGCCGTGCGCAGATGCGCGTTCCCGTGCTTGAAGGCACTCTCGCGCTCGGTTAGCTTGCGCTCTGCTCGAAGGCCCTCCTGCCCACCATGTCTGCAACCGTCGACGCGCTCCTTCCGCTGAGCTTTCTCGAGGCGGTTCGCACCGTGGACAGCCCGGACGGCGATCTCGATGCCGAGTTCGTTCCGGAGCTCCGTAACAAGCGTCTTGGGCTGAGCGACACGGTCTATGCCCAGATTCGGCGCTACACCGACGCGGCGCGCAAGAATCAGCGCACGGTGCACGATGAGGCCGCGGGGCTGGCGAAGCTGATCGGTCGTCGCCCGGATGCCGAGGCCGTCTTCCGATCGGCGGGGCGCTACCTCGCCGGGCAAGCATATCTCGGGGTGAGCTCCTTCAAGCGGCAGCTCATCACGATACTCCCCAATTTTCTGGCGCGCCCGATCGCCTTGCGCGAAACGAAGAAGATTTCCTCTCGCTACCTGAACGGTCGGGTGCGGCGAGTGGGATCGTACCTCGTCCTCGAGGTGGAGCGCTCTACCACTGTCGACAGTGCGCCCGGCGGAATCGGGTGCGCCTACTACGAGGCGAGCCTGCGCGAGCTCCTTCGCCTTCTCGGAACGAACGTCGGAGCGGTGGAGCACGTGCGCTGCGCCGGCCGCGGGGAGGGAAGCTGCGAATGGCGCGCCGAATGGAGGTCCGCCGCTCGATGAGGACAGTCTCGTGCTGACGCCCGAATCTCTTCCGTCGCTGCAGCGCACCCTCGCCGCTATTGGGCTCGATGGGTGGCTTCTCTTCGACTTCCAGGGGACGAATCCGATCGCCGCGGGCGTGCTGGGACTCCGGGGCATGGTGACCAGGCGCGTCTTCGCGCTCATTCCTCGTGAGGGCGCGCCGGTGGCGGTGACCCACGAGATCGAGCAGGGCCCGTGGCGTGACTGGCCGGCGGCGTGGAAGAGAGAGCGCTACGGCTCGTGGAAGGCGCTCGAGAGCCTCCTCGCCCGGCTCGTCGGCGGCAAGCGGATCGCCATGGAGTATTCCCCGGGCGACGCGGTGCCGTACGTGGACCGCATCCCTGCCGGGGTGCTGGAGCTCGTGCGCCACGCCGGTGCCACGGTCGTGTCGTCGGCGGAGCTCGTCACACGATTCTACGCCGTCTGGACGGCGGACCATCTCGCCTCGCACCGCCGGGCGGCGAAGATAGTCGCGACGGCCGCCCGCGAAGGACTGGCGCTGGCCGGGGCGCGCGCCCGTACCGAGGCGCCGATGGCGGAACACGAGCTTCAGTCGTGGCTCAGCGATCGGCTGCATCGCGATGGCCTCGAGTTCGATCATCCGCCGATCGTCGCCGTCGGTGCGAACGCCGCCGATGCGCATTACGCGCCATCATCGAGCCGGCCGCGGCCGATTCAGCCGGGCGACGTCGTGCTCGTCGATCTCTGGGGGAAGGAGCCGCGTGGAGTCTATGCCGATCAGACGTGGATGGCGTCGGTGGGGGAGCCGTCGAAGCGCGCCGTGTCGGTGTGGGAGGCGGTGCGCGATGCGCGTGATGCCGCCATCTCGCTTCTTCGCGAGCGCGTGACGGCGGGAACGCCGCTCAAGGGCGCAGACCTCGATGACGCGGCGCGTGGAGTGATTGCGGCGCGCGGCTTCGGCGACCGGTTCGTCCACCGGACGGGGCATAGCATCGATCCGCGCTCCCTTCACGGAGCGGGTCCGCACCTCGACAACTTCGAGACGCGCGAGGAGCGCCAGCTGCTCCCCGGTGTCGGGTTCTCCATCGAGCCGGGGATCTACGTCCCGGGGGAGATCGGCGTGCGGAGCGAGGTGAACGCCTGGGTCGGTGACGGCTCCGTCGTCATCACCCCCGAGGACCCCCAGCGGGAGCTGATCCGCGTCTAGCCCCGCGGCGGGGATTCCCTCCGCATCGCTGCGCCGCGAGCTGGGGATCATATCCGCGGCGCTGCTCGTCGTCGGCGGGATCATCGGGAGTGGCATCTTCTTCACCCCCTCCGTCTCCGCGCGCGCGCTTCCCACCGGCGGGTGGGTGCTGGCCGTCTGGGCCGTCGGTGGTTTGGTCGCCCTCGCCGGGGCACTCACCTACGCGGAGCTCGGGGCGATGATGCCCGATGCCGGCGGCCCGTACGTCTACATTCGCGAGGCGTTCGGCGGGCTCCCGGCCTTTCTCTACGCGTGGATGGCGCTGGCCTCCATCGCCTCGGGCGCGCTGGCTGCCGTGGCAATGGCGTTCGCGCAATACCTGCAGCGGTTCGTCGACCTCACCGCGGTCGGCGGCCCGCTCGCCATCGCCGCCGCCACCATCGCCACCCTGGCCGTGCTCAACGTCCTCGGCGTGACCCTGGGCGCCGCGGTGCAGAACGTGTTGACCGCGGCGAAGATTCTCGCCCTCGTCTGCCTCATCGGGGGCGGCGCGCTCGTCTGGAGCCGGGCGGGGAGTCCTCCGCCGGTGGCCGATGTGCCCGCGCCGAATCCGTCGTTAGGCGCCGGGCTCGCGGCGGCGTTCGTTGCCGTGCTCTTCACCATCGGCGGCTGGCAGCAAATGAACATGGTTGCCGGCGAGATCAAGGATCCGGGGCGCAACATCCCTCGCGCCCTGATGATCGGGATCGCGATCGTCGTCGCCTGCTACCTGGGGGCGACCGCCGTCTACCTTCACGCGCTCGGGCGAGATGGCCTGGCGGCATCCAGCGCCGTCGCCGCGGACACGGCTCGTGTGCTCTTCGGCTCCCGCGGCGCCACCCTGGTGACCCTCGCGGCGATGATCTCCATCCTCGGCTTCTCGCACGTCGCGCTCCTCGCCAACTCCCGCCTGGTCTATGCGATGGCGCTCGACGGCGGCTTCCTCCCGATAGCGGCTCGAGTCCACTCGCGATTCGGCACGCCCTACGTGGCGATCAGCATCCTCGCGTCGTGGTCGATCGCCCTTCTCCTTGTCACCCGCGGGAATGTCGGGCAGCTCTTGAGCGCCGTCGTGTTCGCCGACTGGATCTTCTTCGGTCTGGGAGGCGCGGCGGTCTTCGCTCTGCGACGGAGCCGCCCCGACGCCGCTCGCCCCTACCGCGTGCTCGGCTATCCGGTCCTGCCGGCCTTTTTCGTCCTCGCTGCGCTCGCCGCGATCGCCAGCTCCATCGTGAGCCACCCGCTCATGTCCGCCCTCGGAATGCTCCTCCTCGGCGCCGGCGTCCTGGTGTTTCGCTCATCGAAGGCCGGAAGGGCCGCCAAGCGGGACACGGCCTGACGCGTGGCGTCAGGACTCGGCGCGTCCTTCGAGTCCGGTGTCTCCGTACTGGACGCGATAGAGTCGCGCGTACACCCCGTCGCCGGACAGGAGCTGGTCGTGACTCCCTTCTTCGACGATCTCGCCGCGGGAGATCACCACCACGCGATCGGCGCGTCGCACGGTGCTGAGCCGGTGGGCGATGATGAGCGTGGACCGCTCCTGGAGAAGTGTCTCCATCGCCTCTTCCACGAGCCGCTCGCTCTCGCTGTCGAGGCTCGACGTCGCTTCGTCGAGCACGACCACGGCCGGGTTCTTGAGGAAGACGCGTGCGATGGCGAGGCGCTGTCGCTGTCCGCCGGAGAGCTTGACGCCGCGCTCCCCGACCCGGGTGTCGAGTCCGTCTGGGAGATTCTCGATGAACTCCAACGCGTGCGCGGCCCGGGCCGCCGCGACGATCTCACGCTCGGAAGCCTCGGGGCGACCGTACGCGATGTTCTCGCGCACCGACCCGCTGAAGAGCGTCGGCTCCTGCGGCACGATCCCGATCGCACCCCGCAGATCTGCCAGAGCGAGTTGGCGGGCGTCGATGCCGTCGAGCAGAATGCGCCCTTGCTGTGGGTCCCAGAAGCGCGGGAGGAGCGAGGCGACAGTCGTCTTGCCGGCGCCCGAGGGACCGACCAGCGCGACGACCTCGCCTGGCGCGATGTGCAGTGACACGTCGCGCAGCACGTCGGGGTGTGACGGCGCGTAGCGAAAGGTCACCCGGTCGAGGCGCACCTCGCCGCGAACCGGGCGCGGGAGGGCGCGTGGCGCTGGCGGATCGGCGATCTCCGGCTGCGTGTTGAGGAGCTCGAAGACGCGCTTCGCGGCCCCGATCGCTTCCTGGTAGCTCCCGAAGAGCGAGCCAAGGGCCCCGACGGCGGCCGCGGCCTGGAAGGCGTAGAGGAGGAAAGAGACGAGCGCGCCCGGCGTGAGCGCGCCTCCCACGACCAGCCGGCCGCCCCGCCAGAGCACCGCGACGATGCCGGCGAATGCGAAGAACGTGATCGCCCCGAAGAAGGCGCCGCGAATGCGCGCCCGCGAGATCGCCGCGCGAACGACCGCCTGCAGGTGCGAGTCGAAGCGTTGAACCTCGCCCCCTTCGTGAACGAAGCCCTGGACGGTGCGAATCTGGGCGAAGGCCTCCTCCGCCGTCCCCGTCGCCTCGGCCACTCGGTCCTGCACCCCCGTGCTCGCGCGCCTCAGGAGCCGGCCGAAGAAGAGCGCCGCTCCGACGACCGGCGGGACGACGAGGAGGGTGGTCAGCGTGAGGCGCGGGTGCAGCCAGGTGAGCATTCCGAGTGCGCCGACGAGGAAGAGAAGCTGGCGCGTCAGCTCGGTGACCTGATAGCTCATCACGCTCTGGAGGAGCGCCACATCGGAGGACAGCCGGCTCGTGAGCTCGCCCGTGCGACGCTCCGTAAAGAAGCCGGGGGAGAGGCGGATGACGTGAGCGAAGAGATCGCTCCTCAGCTTGGCGACGACTCGCTCCGCCACGGTGGTGAGGAGCCACACCTGAGCGAAGTTGAGCGCCCCCTGCACGGCGAAGATGCCGAGCAGGGTGAGAGCGAACTTGTCGAGGAGCGAGGCGTTCTGGGCAACGAACGCGGAACCGAGGAGCCGGTAGACCAGCAGCGGAAAGATCAGCCCGATGCCGACGCTCGCGAGCAGGGCGATCGTTCCTACCGCCAGCGCCGGTGCATATGGTCGCATCCGCGACCAGAGAGGGCGCAGGGGCGCGGGCGACGGGAGTCGCCGCGCCGGTCGCTCGGGGGCGGCTTCCTTCGCTAGCGTGACTGACGGCGCAGCCACGCTCGTACCTCCGCCGCCGGCGGGGTCACGCGTCGCCGGCTACGTCCGGAGTCGTCAAGCAGCGCTTCGATCTCCTCCGGACTCACCACCCGCGTCTCCGGGCCTGTAGCCCAATTGCCTGGGTGCCACTCCCGGACTCGGACACCGAGCGGGTCGGGGGAGAGGAGGAGCACGCGCTCCTGTACGCCGTGCTCGCCCGCGATGAAGATCGTGATCTCCCCGGGCTCTGCTCTCGGGATGTTGATATCCACGAATGTCACCGGAGGATGGCGCGGTCGGCCGCCATCGCGGCGAAGAGGAGCGCCAGGTAGAGGAGCGAGAACTTGTAGAGGCTCCAGGCGGGCTCGGTCCATCGCTCGGCGCGCATCATTCGCGCGATGCCGCCGACGAGCGCGAGGCCGAGAAGCGTGGCCGACGCCAGGTAGATCCAGCCGAGCGCGCCGAATGCCACCGGGAGAAGGCTCACCGGCATGAGAATGAGCGCGTAGGCCAGCATGTTCCGCATCGTCTCGCGTTCGCCCCAAACGAGCGGCGCCATCGGAACGCGGGCGCGGCCATAGTCGGACTGCTTGAGCAGCGCCAACGCCCAGAAGTGCGGGGGCGTCCAGTAGAAGATGATGAGAAAGAGGTAGAGCGCCGCGAGATCGACATGCCCGGTAACCGCTGCCCAGCCGACCAGCGGCGGAAAGGCCCCCGCCGCGCCGCCGATCACGATGTTGTTAGGCGACCGGCGTTTGAGCCATCGTGTGTAGACGAAGACGTAGAAATAGAATCCTCCCAGCGCCAGCGCGGCGGTGAGGACATTCGCCCCCCAGGCGAAGAGCGCGGTGGCGGCGGTGGCGAGGGCGACACCGAAGGCCAGTACCGCGCGCGGCTCCATGCGTCCCGCCGGGATCGGCCGGAGGCGGGTGCGCGCCATCCGGTCATCGATGTCCCTGTCGAGATACATGTTGACGGCGTTGGCGCCGCCGGCCATCAGGTAGCCGCCCACGAGAACAAGGGCGACCAGGGCCAGCGTCGGTCGGCCTGCCACGAACATCGGCGCCACAGTGGTCAGGAGGAGGAGCGAGATGATGCGCGGCTTGGTGAGCGTCACCAGATCGCGCGCCAGTGCCACACCCCGCCGCTCCGACACCGCGAAGCCGGTCACCGCGCTTCTCCGTGCGCCAGCGGCCGGGCCGCGACCACTCCCGCCTCGTCCGCCCCCGCCGCCGACCGCGTTAGGCGGACCGCCAGATACGCCGTCGAAAAGAGGGAGAGCCAGATGGCGACGCCGACCGCCTGATGCAGGGAGCGGAGGACCGGCGGGAGCTGGAGCAGAACCATCGCTGCGGCGATCGCCACCTGGAGCACCGTGGCCGCGAGAGCGATGCGCAGGGGGCGTAGAATCGCAGCGGCCGCCTGCCGTTTCGTGAGCCCGATGGTCAGACCGACGACGTGGAAGAGGAGCAGGTAGGCGAGAATCCGATGCGTCATCTGGACGCGTCGGAGTGCGGCACTCGACTCCAGGCCGGCGCCGCAGAGCGGAAAGCTCGGACAGGCGGCGTTGGCGCCCGGAATCTTCGCCGTCAGGCCCCCCATGATCACCACGGCGAAGGCGAGGCCCGCCGCAGCCACGGCGCCACGAGCAACACGGCCCGGTTGTGGAGTCCACCTCTCCGGCGCCCCGAGTCCGCCCGCGCGGATCGCCGTTGCCGCGAGCACCGCCAGCGTCGACGCGGCGAGCGACCAGTGACCCACCGTCGCCCACGGAGCGTTGCCGGCCTTCACTGTCACCGCGCCGAAGAGGGCCGTCACCACCACCAGACCCACGGCGAGAGAGGCCGAGCGCAGGACACCCCCCGGCCCGCCAACTCCCGCCTCCGTCCGTCGCGCGAGGGCAGTGGCCGCCAGACCGATTACGGCGAGCGTCAGCACGGTGACGAGCACGCGGTGCGTGAGCTCGATGATCAAGGTCGGCTGTGTGAGCTGCGGAACCCAGGCGCCGTCGCAGGTGGGCCAGTGATCACCACATCCCATGCCCGAGCCGGAGATACGGACGATCGCGCCGAACACGACGTGAACGAACGCGATGCCGAGCGTGATCAGCGAGAGACGACGGAGCGTCGGCACTATTCGGGGGGCGACTCTTTGTCAGCTGCCGTGAATCGCGCGCCAGGTGAGCGCGAGCACGCCGCCAAGGAAGGCCGCGGGGAGAAGCGTCCACAGCAGCTCGGCCGCGCGACGCGGCCGCGGCACTCCGTCAAGACCGCCGCCCTCCAGCGGAGCTCGAACGGCCGAGCGCACGATCACAGCCTGGGCCGCAGCGCAACAGACTACGGCCAGCCAGAAGAGGAGATCCGTCACTAGGGAGCGCCGAAATGCGGTGAGGGCGATGCGGCGAGCGCGTGAAAGTTCACACGATGCCGGAGGGTGGTCAACCGGCGCCGCGCTCCCCCCCGCCCCTTCGACGCCGTAATATCACGCATGCAATCATCGGCAGACCCACCGTCGAAGCTCCCGCGCCGACTCGGCCTCTTCAGCGCCGCGGCGGTGCTCATCGGCTCGACGATCGGCTCGGGGATCTTTCGGACTCCCGCTCATATCGCGACGCTCCTCCCGGGGCCGCTCCCCATGCTGGGGGTGTGGGTTGCCGGCGGGCTGCTCGTCCTGTGCGGCGCCCTCACGCTGGCCGAAGTCGCGGGCGTCTTCCCCAGCACGGGCGGCATCTACGTCTTCATTCGCGAAGCCTGGGGACGCCTCCCGGCTTTCCTCTTCGGCTGGTCCGAGCTGGTGGTGATTCGGGCCGCGGCGCTCGGCGCCATCTCGACCACCTTCGCCGAGTACCTCCTCCGCGTACTCGGCTACGATCCAACCGTCGAGCCGACCGCGACCTATGTGCACTATGTCGCAGCGGTCGCGATCGCCGTCACCGCGTCGTTCAACTACCTCGGGCTCCGCTGGGGCTCCCTCATTCAGAACCTGACGACGGTGGCCAAGTACGGCGGCCTTCTGCTCGTCATCGCTCTGGCGTTGGCCCTCGGGCTCCCGCATACAGGCGGACATTTCACTCCGGCCGTACCCCCGGGAAGCTTCAGCATCGCGCCCTTCGGCCTGGCGCTCGTCTCCGTGTTGTGGGCGTACGATGGGTGGGAGGATGTGAGCTTCGTCGGTGGAGAGGTGAAGGACGGCCACCGCACGCTGCCCCGAGCGATCGTCGGTGGAACCGCCGCCGTCCTCGGCCTCTACCTGCTGGCGAACCTGGCCTACCTCTCCGTTCTCGACGTCGAGACGATGAGCCACTCGAAGCTGGTGGCCGCGGATGTTTTCGAGCGGTTGGTCGGCGCGCCGGGCGTCGTCTTCGTCGCCGTCACCGTGATGATCTCGACCTTCGGGACGCTCAACGGCTCCATCCTCACGTCGTCGCGGATCTTCTTCGCCATGGCCGACGACGGCCTGCTCCTCCGGCGCATCGCCGCGGTCCACCCGCGCTACCAGACGCCGTACGTCGCGATCGCCCTCTGCGCCCTGCTTGGCATCATCTTCGTGATGTTCCGCACCTTCGACCAGCTCGCCGACGCCTTCGTCATTGCGATCGTTCCCTTCCTGGCCCTCGGCGTCGCGGCGGTCTTTCCGCTCCGTCGTCAGGCGAATTACCACCCCACCTACAGGGTCCCCGGCTATCCCGTGGTCCCGGTCCTCTTCATCCTCGCGACGGTCGCGTTGCTGCTGAACGCGGTGATCGATCCGTCGAGCCGGGTACCGACGGTGGCCGTCCTGGGAACGGTCTTGTTGGGAGTTCCGGTCTACTACGCCACGGTCGCGCGGAGGGCGGCCGGCGCCGGCGCTTCGGCGCCTGACGCGACCCCGACGCGCGACTCCTGACCGCCCTTCGCCGGGGCGGTCAGAAGACCTTGACGTTCAGGTATTTCTTGGGGTTGTCCTTGATCGCCCCGGTCAGCGAGTCGAGACGCGCCAGCAGCGAGCGGAGATTGTTGTAGACGCCCGGATCGTTCACCAGCTTGGCCACCGTTCCGTCGCCGTTGTCGAGCTTCCCCAGCAGCCCGTCGAGCTTCTGCGTGGTCTGCTGGAGGTTCGCTGTCAGGTTGCTCAGATGCTCCGTTGTCGCCTTCATGTTCTGCACGGTGGAGTCGACCGCCGCCGAGTCGATGGCGTTGAGCGACCGGCGGAGCGCGGTCATCGTTTGGGTCAGTCCCTTCGACTGCTCCTGCGCCACCTGGTTCAGCTGAAGAACGAGCTGATTCGTCGACTGGATCGTGTGGTGCAGGTCCTGGATCCCCTTCTGATCGACCAGCTCCACCTTCACCGCTTGCATGATCTGACCGAGCGCCACTCCGATGGTATCGAGACGTCCGAGAACGGCCTCGACCGACGGAGCGGGGAGTCCAGTGGGAAGCGTGTCCCCGGCCGCGTAGAATGCTCCGGGTCTGCACGGCGGCGAGAAGGGAGGGGGCACATCGGGGCGCGTCTGCATCGGCGGCCCCTTGATGACCTCGTTCGGGAAGGAGGGCTCCGCCTTTCGGCAGGGCGTGATCGAGATCGTCTTGTCGCCGAAGAAGCCCTCGGCGGCGACGGTCACCGTGCTCCCCTCGGGAATGCGCCGCCCCTTGTCGACGGCCATCTTCACGTCGATGTAGCCGTTCGGATTGAGATCGACCCTGTCGACGAATCCGACTTGAACGCCGGCCAGAAGAACCTGCTGGCCCTCCTTCAGGTTCTGTCCCCAATCGAAGCGTGCATAGAGCGGGTACGACTTCGAGAAGCCCCGCCTGGCGAGCCAGAGCGTGCCGGTGATCCCGACCAGGAGGGCCGCGGTGACGAACACTCCGACGATGACTTCGTCGCGTCGTTTCATCCGGCGAGTTGGGGAGCGAGGTAGACGGCGGTGAGCGCATCCAGGAGGAGGATGATCACCGAGG
>Ga0187777_10000321_pt1 | contig 35385 bp, 29 predicted proteins | sample 1015_Q2_SP5_10_M_FD_132416 | JGI IMG/M metagenome (GOLD analysis project Ga0187777, IMG submission 132416) | Tropical peat soil microbial communities from peatlands in Department of Meta, Colombia - 1015_Q2_SP5_10_MG | ecosystem: Environmental > Terrestrial > Soil > Wetlands > Peat | place... | reverse complement strand
GATATTGGGACTCGCGCGTACCGGCACCACGCTCCTGCATCGGCTGCTCGCCACCGACCCGCGTTTTTACGCCGCCGCGTGGTGGGAGGTGCGCTTCCCGGTGCCCACCCCCGAGGACATCGGCGGCGAAAAACGTATCGCGGCCGCCAAGGTCGAAGTCGCGGGGATCCTCGCCGCCATGCCCGATCTCGCAGCGATTCACCCGTGGGATGCGCTCGGGGCCGATGAGGACATCATGCTCATCGACCAGACGCTGCTCTCGACGACCGCGGAGTCACTCGCCTGCGTTCCGAGTTATCGCGAGTGGATTCATGCACAGGACCTGCGGCCTGCGTACCGCTATCTCATGCAGCTCATGAAGTTCCTGCAGTGGCAGAAGAAGCGTCGCGGGCAAGTGGCGGACTACTGGGTGCTGAAGACCCCGATGCATCTGGGCTACGTGGAGGTGATCGCGGAGCTCATGCCCGGGGCAACCTTCGTGCAGACGCACCGCGATCCCGTCACGACCATGCCATCGTTCGCAAGCTTCGTGCATCTTCTTTGGGCCATGGGGAGCGATGCGGCCGATGCGCGCGAGGCCGCGCGGCAGTGGTCGGCGACGCTCGAGCAGCACCTGAATCACTGCCTGGCCCAACGCGCGCGTCTCAAGAACACGTTTATCGATGTCGACTTCCGCGAGACGGTGAGCGATCCGGTGCGCGTCGTCGAGCGTATTTATGGACGGATCGGCCTGCCCATTACTGCGGCGACGCGCGCGGGCGTCACCGCGTACATGAATACCAACCCGCGCGAGGGGCGCCCGAAGCACGAGTACACGCTCGAGGAGTTCGGCTTCGACCGTGCCGATCTCGAGCGGCGCTTCAAGGCTTACCGCGAGAAACACATCCTGCCATTCAACTAAGAGCTAGGTACCGAGACATGTTACTCAAGGACAAAGTGTTGATCGTTTCTGGAATCGGCCCGGGGCTTGGCGTCAAGCTCGCTATCGAGGGCGCACGCGAGGGCGTGCGCGGACTCGTCGTCAGCGCGCGCACCGCGGAAAAACTCGACGACGCGGAAAAACGTGTCCGCGAGGTCAACCCCTCCTGCAAGGTGCTGAAACTCACCACCGACATCCGCGATGCCGCCCAGTGCCGTAAGCTCGCCGACACCGCTCAGGCGCAGTTCGGCCGCATCGACGGACTCATCAACAGTGGTTTTTTCTGGGGCACGCCCGGTGCCGCCGACACGGCCGAGTTGGATGGCTGGAAGGACGTCCTCGAGACCAACGTCATCGGCACCATGCGCATGACGCAGGCCGTCGTGCCTTTCATGAAGAAGCAGGGTGGCGGTGCCATCGTCAACATCAGTTCCATGGCGACCGTGAAACCCCACGAAGGGGAGATCGGCTACGCCGCCTCCAAGGGCGCGCTCAACGTCTTCAGCAAGTACCTCGCGAGCGAGCTTGGCCCGAGCAACATCCGCGTCAACGTCGCCCGCATGGGCTGGATGCTCGGCGTGCCGGTGCAGAACTACGTCAGCTACGCGGCCAAGCAGCAGGGCGTGCCGGAGAAGCAGTTCTACGATGCGATCGCGGCGAACATCCCGCTGCGGCGGCTCGTCACCGACACCGAATGCGCGCGCGTCGCGCTGTTCTTAATCTCCGATTACGCCTCGGCGGTTACCGGGGCGGTCGTGGACGCGAACGGGGGCGAGTTCCTCCCGCTCTAGCTGCGCTCAGGCGGCGGTGTCGGCTTCCTCGAGCCGCGCGGGCATCGCCGCCACCTTGTGCTGCACGCCCTCGACCTGCTTGAGGAACTCCTGCTTGCGGGCGCGCGGGTTGTAGAACTGCCGATACCAGATGCGCGACTTGTGGAACGGGCCATCGCCCGGCACCTGCAGGATCTTGGTGGCCGCGCGCTTATTTGCCCAGACATCGAAATCCTGGGCGAACGCGAGCTTTGAAGCCTCCTGGTAGGCGCGCGCCGCAACGACATCCTCGGCGGTCGCGACTTTGTTGGGAGACTTCACCAAGAGCCCGTGCCACACCTTGATCACGCCGTCGTCGATGCTCGTGTGCGCGATGAAAATGATCGATTCCCCCATGCCAATCATGTAGGAGAGGAGGAATCCCGGGCCGTGATAGGTGGTGTCGGTCGTGAGAATCGGACTTAAGCCGTCCGGCGTTACGAGCGTGCGATGGCCACCGCCCTGGATCTGTATCGCAAGATGTCCCTTGAACTCATTGCGGAAGAACTTCACCGACTCCCCATGCACGGGGCCCAAGTGCGAACAGTCGGCGATGTTGTCGATGACTTCCTGCGGATGGCAGCTGATCGATCCGAGGTGATCGAACTTCCAGCGTACCCACTGCGGGTCGTTCCACTCGCTCAGGCCGGGTGCTTCCCACTCGGGCTCGCCCCCCTCGGGGTCGTACCAGACGAAGATGGCGCCGAGGCTCTCGACGATCGGCCAGGATTTCACGCACGCGGCCTTGGGAATCGGCGCCTTGCTGTAGGGAATCTGGTTGCAGCGACCGTCGGGCCCGAAGCGCCAGCCATGATAGGGGCAGCGGATCGAATCGCCCTCGATCTGCCCGTCCTTAACCACGTACGAGGTATCGTTGCGCGCGAGATGGGTGCCCATGTGCGGGCAGTACGCATCAAGCAGTATTGCGCGGCCGCTCTGCTTGCCGCGGTAGAGCGCGAACTCCCGCCCGAAGAACCGCAGCGGTAGCGGTCGGTCTTTGAGCTCCTCCGCATCCGCGATCATGAACCAGCCGCGGGGGAAGGTGTACTCGCCGAGTTCGTATTCCTGTGCGCGCGCCATGGCTTCGCTCCTCAGAACGCCGGGCGAAACGCTACCAGAACGCTACCGCGGCGCAACAGCCGTCAAATCCCGTAGTCCGTTCGGACGTGCGGGCAGCTTAAGTCAGCAACGCGCGCGCTGGGCGGCTAGGCCGAGGGAATCGCGATGTGGGCCGGCACATTGTGCTGGAAGCACGCCTCCTCCACGCGCTCGTTCATGCGCCAGCCGTGCGGCGTCCGCACGAATTTGTCCTTGTACCAAAGCCCAAGCAGCATCACCTGTGTGCCCCCCGTTGGCAGCGGTGTGTCCATCGGATTGATGCAGAGCGTGCGGGCGCGCGCTGTGTCCCCCGAGAGCGTGACCTCGATGTTGCTGATCATGTGGCAGTAATGCGGGAAACCGGCGAGTGCCGGACCGAGCCATGCCTTGACCTCGGGATAGCGGCCGTCGATTCCCCCGAGCGCCCGATAGTCGATGTAGGCATCGGGGGTGAACACGGCATCGAGTCCGTCCCAGTTGCGCTGGTCGATCGCGTTGCTGTAGCGAACGATCAACTGCTCGATCTCCATGCGGTCGGAGATTTCCTGAAGGCTGAGCATGGCGTCTCCTTGTTATAGAGGGGCTATAAGCGGTGAACTGGGTTCGGGCCTCAGTCCGGGAGCCTCGTGCCCGGCCCGCCAGGCGGCATCTGCAGAAACTCGACGATGAGCGGATCGCCGGGCCGCTCGAGATAGGCGAACGTGGTGTCGGCGCACCATTGCTTGTACCAGATCGGCTGATAGCCGAGCGGTGCGAGCTTCGCGATCCAGCCATCGGCGTCCTCGACCCGGTACTGCACGTGATGCATACCCTCGCGGCCGCTTTCAATGAATTCGCGGTGCGGGCTATCGCCCGCGAGCCATTGGATGAGTTCGATCTCGAGGCCACCGCTGTGGCCGATCGCGATGTCGAGCTTGACGTCCGCGTTCCGGCCGCGGTAAGTGGCGGCGGGCACCGAGCCATCGAAGCGCTGCCAGGGGGCATACATCGGCGCGTATTTCGCCATCGACGCCTCGAGATCGCGCACGACGAATCCGATCTGCACGAGCGGCGGCAGATCGAGCGCGGCTGGTTTTTCAATCGAGCTCATTTTGCATCCCCTTCATGCGCTTCCCACCGGGGCCGCAGCGCCGAGCGCCGCGACGCTGCGTCCAACCCGCCGCCCGGAAAAGATGCAGTCCGCGTACGCAAGTCCACTCATGTAGACGTTCGAGCACACACCGACCGCGCTGCGGCCGGCTGCGTAGAGTCCCACGATATCGCTGCCATCTGCCCGGCGCACCTGCCCGGTCTCCTCGTTCACGCGCAGGCCGCCGAGGCTCAGCATCGGCATCGGAAAGAGCCGGCTGTGCACTGACACGTCGATGGCGTGAAAGGGCGCCTGATCGAGCACGCTCATCTCATCGGGGGCCTTGCCGAAGGTGTCCCGCAGTTCGCCGCGCGCGGCGCGGTTGTAGGCCTCGATCGTTTTCGTAAGACCGTCGGGGTCGATGCCGATGCGCCGCGCGAGCGCGGCCGGGTTGGGCGCGCTCTTGCGATTGAAGAGGAGATTAAGGCGCGCGGCCTGCCGCTGATATCGGACGATCTCGGCCCCGGGTGCGATCTGACGCAGGCTTTCGCGGTAGAGCCGCTCGTCGATGATGAGAAATGCGACTCCATCGGCACTCGCCGCCACCGCATCGCCGAGCGTTGAACCGTAGACGCCCTCGTGACAGATGCGCTCCCCGGCGTGGTTGACGACGATGCCGCGCGGCCAAGCGGCCGGCGGATTGATGTTGCACCAGCCGGTGATGCGGTCCATGCAGCCGAGCGCGCCGCCGACGCTCTCGCCGAGCCGGATACCGCTCCCGGTGTCGCCGAGGGTGCCGTTCGGAAGCCCACGGCGGTAGCGCGGTGCGTAGTGCTCGACCATGAGTGGATTGAGGATGAAACCGCCCGCGCTCAAGAGCACGCCGCGTTTCGCACGGATGAAGCGCGTCACGCGCTCCTCGGCCTCGATGCGGCCCGCGGCGGCGAGATAGCGCCGCGCCAGGCCGATGGTGAATGCCGCGAGCGGGATGACTGGCGGAATGAGCTCGAGGAGCCAGTTCGCGGTGCGGATGTAACGTGCAAAGCGCCGCGCTGCGGCACTCTCTGCAGGGATCGACAACGCCTTGACGCCGAGCACGCGTCCACCGCTATCGATGACGAGTTGGCGCACCTCGGTGTACTTATCGAAGCGCACGCCGGCGGCGAGGGCGGCGGCGGCGAGGGGTTTCCAGATGCCCCAGCCAAGCCCCCAGGCCTTGCCGTGATTCTCGACCGCGGTGCGATGGCCGCGCGCGGCGGGCCGCGCGCGCGCCGCATACGCGGGGACGAGGGAATTGTCCGGGTGATAGAGGTGGTAGCTGAGCGGGGGGTACGAAACCTTCCTCGTGAAGACGCCGCTCGAGGAGAGGAGCGCGCCATGCGCGAGCAGCCAGTCCATAGTCGGCACGCTTTCCTCGCAGAAGTGTCGCAGTGTTTCGGGTGACACTGCATCCTGCACCTCGATGGCGAGGTACTTGAACATCTCCTCCGGCGAATCCTCGACTCCCGCATCGCGCTGGATGCGGGTACCGCCGCCTGCGTAATAGACCCCACCGTTAGCCGCCGACGACCCACCGCCCTCATAGCGATCGAGCGCGAGAACATTGACGCCGCGCTCGGCGGCTTCGAGTGCCGCGGCGACGCCGGCGCCGCCAAAGCCGACCACTACGAGGTCAGCGCTATCGTCCCACGTGCGCTCAGCCGCATCGGCGATCTCAAGCGGCGCTTCGACAGGTGAGGCCCAGAGCGGATTGCCGGGATCCATGTTGGCCCTCAGTGCGTGGCGGGAGCGAATGCGAGCAGCAGATTTCCCGGCTGGCGCATCGATCCCGAGTTCACGAAGAGCATGCCGTGAGCGATCACCGCGCCGCCATAGTCGATGGCGCCGCCGTGGGCGCGCACGCCGTTCACCGTATCAAAGCTTTGCCCGGTGTCGAATTCCCACACGATCTTGCCGTCGCTGGCGTCGTAAGCGCGCATGCGCCCATCCATGGCGCCGGCCATTACGACGCCTGGGATCGTCGCGATCGCGGCGATGAGCGCGTGGGAACAATTGTTCGGGCCCCAAGCACAAGGTGTATCGGGCGTGGGCGTCCGCCAAAGTACGGCGCCGCTCGCCGGATCGAGCGCGACCAAAGCCCCAGGTCCCCGGTGTGCCTGTTGATCGTATTCGGAGGTCGGGATGTAGGCGCGGGTGCCATCGCTCGTCAAACCCCAGAGGATAGCGCCATGCGAGGTTCCCTTCGCGAGCGCGCGCTGCCAGAGCAGCTTGCCGCCGGCCTGCGGGTCGAGTCCGTAGACGATGCCTGACTTGGCGCCGGCGATCAGCACTTGCTTCTCGCCCGCGAGCGTAACGAGTACCGGCGAGCTCGAGAAATCGAAATCGGGGCCAAGCGGACTTGGACAATTGCCCACTGCCTTGCCGTTGCAGAGCATGATCCAGGCATCGCTCTTGAGCACCTGATGGGTCCAGGCGCGCGCCCCGGTGGCGATTCTGAGCGCGAGGACTGCATTCGCCGAATCGGTGGGGACGTTCGTGTAGGAGTCACCGGTGCCGAGGTAGATCAACCCGCGTGCGACATCGAGCGTCGGCGCGGAGAAAATCGAGCCACCGGCCGGGCCGAGCAGTTTCTGGCCGGCCGCGGTGGCGAACGGCTTCGCCGCGGTGCGCACCGTGTAACTGCGCCAGAGCACCTTACCGCTCGCCGCATCGAGCGCGACGAGGCTGCCGCGAAAGCTGCAGCACGCATATTTCGGGTCAGCGGCGGCCACTTCTTCGAGCGAGCTCACGGGAGCATAGAGAATCCCGGCATGCAGCTGCGGAGTACCAATGAGGCGCGCCAGCGGATGCTCATCAAGTCGCACGGTCCAGATGCGTGCGCCTGTTCGCACGTCGATCGCGTGCAGGTTTGCCTTGTCATCGCCGAACCAGGCGACCGGGCGTTTGCGCTCCTTCCCGGCCGCGTCCGCAATCTCCCCCACGACGATCCCGGTGCGCACGAGCGCGCCGGCGTCATAGCTCCAGTAGGTGCAGCCGCTTTGCGCATCGAGCGCAAACACCCGTCCGGCAGTGCCACCGCTGAGCACGAGCCCACCTATCGCCGCCGGCTGCCCGAACGCGGCGCGGCCCGGATAGGCGAACGTCCAGCGGAGCGTGAGCTTTGGCACCTCGGCAGCCGTGAATCCGCCGCGAGGCTGAAAGCGCGTGTTGGCGAGATCATGACCCCAGTTACGCCAGTCACTCGCATCAACGCGCACGCTGGCGCTCGAGCCACAGAGGTTCGCGGTCGCGGTCGCGCGCGGCGCCGGCTGTTTGCCGGTGAGATACACCGCGAGCGCGCTGATCTCCTCCGTGGTGAGGCCCTCGGCTTGTTGGCGCATGACGCCCGAGGTGAGCGTGTCGATCACGTCTTCCGCGGTGCGCGCGGTCGAGATGAACACTTTGGGCGGAATCCGATCGCTCGGATGGTCGTGGCAGACGGCGCAGCGGCTGAAGTAGAGCGCGGCGCCATCGGGCGCCGGATGGGCGGCGTCGGTCGCGGTGTTGCCGAGTGCCAGGTGCGGCACGACGGGGGTCCCGGTCGCCAGCAGGGCGGCAAGCACCGGGACTGCGATTCTCATCTCGGACGGTCCTTCAGGACTCGCGCGGGCCGGGCGGCCCGCGCGAGCTTATCCGGGGAGAGCGATCGTCAGAAGCCGTAGATGATCTGCGCTCCGAAGATCGCTTTCGGCGCCCAGGCTACCGCCTGGTAGGTGTAGCCCGTTTGCGGCGTCACCGGGCCAAACGGGGGCGCGAGGCCGTTGTAGAGCGGAACGAGCGGCGCTGAGCCCTGGCCAATCACGTGCAGCGGATACACCTTGTTCGTAATGTTGGTGCCCCAGACCGCGAACTTCATGGTCTGTTTGCCCGACATGTTGAAGTTCCAGATGAACCGCCCACCGAGCACTCCGTACGCAGGGATGGAGTAGTACTGGGCGGCGTTTGGCACCCCGGCACCAGTCGATACGGTGTCGAACTGTCGGTCCTGGTAGCGATAGTTGAAGGCGGCTTCGAGACTCCCGACCCCCGTGTGCCACAGGGTCCAGTCGAAGTACGCAGTGGCGATGTTTTTTGGCGCGTAAGGCGCCTGGAATAGGAAGTTGATGTTCTGGCCCACCTTGTAGGGCGAGCCGGGATTCACCGCCGGATCAAAGATGGTTCCGGCCTCCGCGGTGACGGTGGTCAGTTGTCCATCGAGATAGCTGTAGTTCAGCCCGAACATGAAGTCCGTGACCGGCGCGAACTGCAGCTCGAGTTCCGCGCCCGAGTAGTGCGCCTGACCGGCGTTATAAGACTGCACGATCGCGAGGTTCGCCGGGTTCACGTTGAACTGCAGCTGCATGTCGGTAATGTTGGTATAGAAGAGCGCGATGTTGGTTCGCAACCGATGTTCGAAGGAGTAGGTCTTTAGGCCGAGCTCGTAGGAGGTATCGTTCTCGGGTGCGAAAGTCTGCGTGAAACCGTCGACCGGGTTCTGGGCCGTCGGCGTGGGCGCCGCCTCGCTCGAACCGCCGGCTTTGTATCCGGTCGCGACGCGCGCGTAAGTGTTCACGTCGGGCGTGATCGCCCAGGAAAGAGCGACGTTGTAGTTGAACTTGTCGAATTTGAGGCTGTTCGAGGCGTTGTAGGTGTTGTTGATCGGCACCGGAATGATGCCGACGCCTGGAATGAAAACCGAGATCGTCTCGTCGATGGTGTAGGTACGCGATGCATCGCGATTGTCCACCGTATAGCGAGCGCCCAGGGCGAGGCTCCAGTTCGGGGCGAAGCCCCAGTTGAGCTGTCCATAGGCCGCCTTCGAGATGGCATCGGCAGTCACGTAGCGATAGCTGAGCTCGCTGAAGGGCTGGTAGAAGGGCGGGCCGGGCGCCGGTGTCGGGATGTTGATCACACCATTCTCGCCGTGGCTTGCCGGGTCGTCGAAATAGTAGAGGCCGAGGACGTAGTTCACGTTCTTGCCGAGGTCGCCGATCAGCTGCGCCTCGCCGGTCTTCTCATTGTCGAGAATGACGTCGTTGCCGTTGAAGGTGGTGAGACCCTGGAACGGAACGAGCGCGGGGTTACTGAAGGCGCTCGCGTAGTTCTGGGTGAAGCGCGTGTCGAGGCCGCGGTAGTACCCGAGGAGTCTGAGTGTCGTGCTGCTGCCGAGTTTCCAGGCGAGAATCAGACCGTCGGAGTTGTACTTGGCGTCGCTCGGCGGAAGGGAGAGTGGCTCCCAGGTCTGGCTCGCGAGCTCGTTGGTCGCGGGCGTGTAACCGGGCACGACGGCGGCGAGCTGCGGATCCTGGTAATAAATCGGCGTCGAGTCGATCTCGCCCCACTCGAAAAAGTAATCCGCGGTGAAGATGCCGCCTGTATCCCAACGCAGGTAGGCGCGAGCGCCGCGCTGCTCTTCCTTGTTGTAGTCCGAGCCGCCCGCGTTCGTCACGTTGCCGTCAATGCTGCTGTAGAACACCGAGAATTTGCTCGTGAGCCCCCCCGCGATGGTGGGCAGATCCATGACGCCCAACGCGCGGATGAAGCTGCGGCTGCCGCCGTCGAGGCTGAATTTGAAATCGAGATCACCGCTCGGCTTCTTGCTGATGATGTTGACGGCGCCGCCGGTGGTGTTGCGTCCGTACAAAGTTCCCTGCGGGCCGCGCAGGATCTCGACGCGCTCGGGATCGGCGAGATCGAAGGTCTGCGCCTGAGGGCGCGAGATGTAAAAGCCGTCTTCGTAAAGACCCACCGAGCCGTCTTGCGTGATCTGGTTGGCGTCCGCGACACCCTGGCCGCGCATGTAGAGGATCAGCGTGTTGCTCGAGCTCGGATAGGGCGTGAAGTTGATGGCGGTGCTGGTCTCTGCGACGCCTTCATAGTCGGTGACGCCCTGCTTGATCATGGTGTCGGTCGAGATCGCGCTGATGGCGATCGGGACCGTCTGCAGGTTCTCCTGGCGCCGTTCCGCGGTGACGACGACTTCCTGGAGTCCTTCCTGTGCGGCTGGTGGCTGTTGAGCGAACGCGAGCCGCGCGTCCACACACAAAAGCCCCGCCGCGGCGAACATCGCGCTGCGAATGCGCGCACCGGGTGTCGTCATGATCATCCCCCTTGAGCCAGAGCCGAGTTATTAGCAGTCGGATCATACGCGCGATCGATCGCTTGTCGAGCGGAAGTTGCAGATTCGCAACGTTACGAAGCGGTTAGGATCGCGCTCTACATGGCCTCGTCCAAACGAGGGATTGCTCGGCTTACACAATAGCTATGATTGCCGTCTTTTCCGCTCCCCACGCCGCATCGGAGACCGAGTGAAGCAAGCTGCGCGGGCCGCGCGTCGGGCGCGAGCAGTTGTTGCAATTCCGCTGCCATCGCCCGCGCGCCGTGCATTACTCCTGTGCGCGGTGCTGGTCACGGGCTGCGCTCGGCAGGCCCCGATCGACATGTCAGGTCCGACGGCTGACTGGCCCTCATGGGGCGGCGATGAGGGCGGGCAGCGCCACACGGCCGCGACCCAGATCACTCCGCAGAACGTCCGGCATCTTAAGGTTGCGTGGATTTATCGCATCGGCGAGGCACCGCTTGCGCCTGCGCACCCGACCGAGCAAGCCGAGGCGCGCCGCATGCTCGCCAAGGGGCTGACGCCTTCCTCGTACTACCTCCCGGCGCTCGAAGCCACGCCCGTCCTGGGCGGGGGACGCTTGTACCTGTGCTCCGCGACGAACCGGGTCGTCGCCCTCGACCCTGAATCCGGCCATGAACTCTGGGCGTACGACCCGAAGGTGGACTTGACGGGCAGCGTGCTTATCGCCTGTCGCGGTGTCAGTTACTACCGCGATGCGCGCGCGCAGGCGGGAGCGAGCTGTGCGGAGCGCGTCTTCACCGGAACCCAGGATGCACGTCTCATCGCACTCGACGCACGCGATGGCAAGCCGTGCGAGGGGTTCGGCAGCGCCGGCACAGTGGATCTGCGCGCCGGCCTCGGACACACGCTGCCCGGCGACTACGGGGTTACGGTGCCGCCTGCGGTGGTCGCCGATCGCGTCATCGTTGGCGGTCGCATCACCGAGGACATGCGTGCCGACATGCCCGCGGGCGTCGTGCGTGCGTTTGATGCGCGCACTGGCGCGCTCGCCTGGTCGTGGAATCCGCTCGCGCCGCTGCCGCTGAGCACCGCCGGCGAGCCCTACGTGCGGTCGACCGCGAACGCCTGGTCGGTTTTTTCCACCGACAGCTCGCGACACCTCGTGTTTGTTCCGACCGGCAACGCGCAGCTCGGCATCTACGGCGGCACGCGCGGGGGCGAGATCGACGGGCGCGACTACTATTCGAGTTCGGTGGTCGCGCTCGATGCGCTCACGGGCACAGTTGCCTGGAACTTCCAGACCGTGCACCACGACGTGTGGGATTACGACGTCCCGGCTCAACCCGTGCTGTTTGATTTTCCCACCGCCCACGGCAGCGTGCCGGCCGTTGCGCAGCCGACGAAGCAGGGCTACGTCTTCATTCTCAACCGCGAGACCGGGGTTCCGCTCGTGCCGGTCGAGGAGCGGCCGGCGCCGCAGGGCGGAGCGGCGCCCGGCGAACATCTCTCGCCCACCCAGCCCGCGCCCACCAACGATGCGTACTCGCTCCTCGGACCTGCGCTCACGGCCGGAGATATGTGGGGGTTCACGCCTTGGGATCGCGGCAAGTGCCGGGCGCTCTTCCGCGAGCACCGCTACGCGGGTCTCTTCAGTCCGCCATCGCTAGAGGGCACCGTCACCTATCCCAATAACCTCGGAGTCATGAACTGGGGAAGTGCCGCAATCGATCCGCAGCGGCATCTCTTCATTGTCAACACGAGTCGCGTCGCGGGCATCACCCAGCTCGTGCCGCGCGAGCAGGCTGATGAAGCGATCGCGGGCGGGGAGCTGCTGCTCGCACAGACGGGCACACCCTACGCATTGCGCTGGAGGCCGTTGCTCTCACCCTGGGGAGCACCCTGCAATCCCCCGCCCTGGGGCGAGCTCGTCGCGATTGATCTCAAGGCCGGAAAGCGGCTCTGGCACGTGCCACTTGGAACGACCCGGGATCTGGCGCCGTTTCCGCTCTGGTTCAAGCTCGGCACGCCCAACATCGGCGGACCACTCGCCACTGCTTCCGGGCTCGTCTTCATTGGCGCCACGACCGACGATTTCCTGCGTGCCTTCGACAGCGCGACGGGCAAGGAGTTGTGGAAGGGTCGATTGCCCGCAGGTCCCCAGGCGACTCCGATGACCTACCGACTGACGCCCGACTCCAAACAGTTCGTGGTGATCGCCGCGGGCGGACACCGTTATCTGCAGACCAAGCTCGGCGACTATCTGATCGCTTTCAGCCTGTGAGCCTGAAATCCTCGAGATTCGGGGCGCGCGTCCACTTCCAGTAGTCCGCAAGTCGCCACGGAGAGGTGGTAACGACGCGCCCCGCGCGATTGCGGTACCAGCTGTCGGCAGCGGGGTGCGACCAGACGAGGGTTTCGAGCTCGGCGATGAGCCGCCGCGTGTAGTCCTCGCTCACCTCTGGCTTGCAGTCCATCGTCTTCATGCCGCGCTCGATGAGCGCCTGAATGCAGGCGGTCACATAGCGCACTTGACACTCGGAGTGAAAGATGATGCTGCCCGCGTGCGCGAGATTCGTCGCCGGTCCGTAGAGGCAGAAGAAATTAGGGAAGTCCGGCACGCAGATCCCAAGATAGGCGCGCGGTTCATCGCCAAACACCTCGCGCAGGCGCTTGCCGTCGCGTCCGGTGATTTCCATCGGCGCGAGGAACTGCGTGGCATGAAACCCCGTGGCGTAGATGACGACGTCGACGTCGTAGTGAGCGTGCGCGCCGACGATGCCCTTGGCATCCATCGCCGTCACGCCCTCGCTGATGAGTTCCACGTTGGGCTGCTGCAACGCCCTGAGCCAGCTGCCGTTGTCTTGCAGCATGCGCTTGCCCATGAAGGGAAATTTCGGGGTGACTTTCTCGAGAAGCTCGAGATTGCCGTTGACCTGACTCTTCATGTACTCGAGCACATGCGAGCGGTGCTGGTCGTTGAGCGCATTCACCGCACGCTCGGGATGCGGCCAGTTCTTGTCGATGCGGATCGCGGGCAGGATGCCGTCTGAGCCGGGCCAGAAAATGAGGAACCGGAACCAGCGTCCGTAGTAGGGGACGTGCTGCACCAGCCAACGGAATTCGGGGCTCACCGCTTCGTGATAAAGAGGATTCGGCAGCATCCAGGGAGCCGAGCGCTGGAACACATAAAGTTTCGCGGCAATTTTCGCGACCTCCGGCACCACCTGGAAGGCACTCGCACCCGAGCCAAGTACCGCGACGCGCTTGCCGCGAAGATCGAGTTTCGGGTCCCACTCCGCCGAGTGGAGCTGCACGCCCTTGAAGCGCTCGCGCCCCTCGATGTCGGGAATCTTCGGGCGGTTCAGCTGACCGACGGCACTCACGATGGCGTTCACCCGCATCTTCGCGGGAGCGGACGCGCCTGCCGCCGTGCTCTTGAACTCGACCTCCCAGAGCGAGGTGCTCTCGTTGAAGCGCGCGGCGGTGACCTCGGTGTTGTAGCGGATATAAGGCTCGAGTCCGTGGCGCTGGGCGAATCGCCTGAAGTACGCGAGGAGTTCGTCGCGGCGCGAGAAGTACTCGCTCCAGGGATAAGGCTCGAAGGAATATGAGTAGAAATGGTTCGCGATGTCCACGCGACAGCCCGGATAGCGGTTCTCGTACCAGGTGCCGCCGACCGAGTCGTTCTTCTCGACGACCGTGAAGGGAATGCCGGCCTCCTTGAGGCGCAGCGCCTGCAAGAGTCCCGACATGCCGGCACCGATCACGAGCACGTGAAACTTTTCGCGCACGGCAGCGGGTACCGGCCGCGTCCAGCGCGGCGCCCGCGAATCCTCGCCATCGAGCGCGAGCTCCTCGAGCATCATCGGCACGTATTCGTCGGGCACCGGCTGCCCGACCATGAAGCTCATCATCTCCCGCACACGCTCCGGGGAGGGTGGGGGCGGGAGCGTGCAACCGCGGTCGCGGTAGTCCTTGAGCGCGGCGAGCGCCATGCGGCGCACGCTCGCCTTGTCCTCCTCGCCAAGAAAGCCCTGGAACTCGCCCATGATCGGCACTTTCGGCCGGATCGGACCCTCAAGCAGGCGCGCATCGCCGGTGAGATGCACGAGCGACATCATCAGTGTCGGGATGCTCGCGCCCTCGAGCGCGCGCGCGATGACTTCATCGCTCTCCGTTATTTTTTTCTCTGCCGGCAGCAGATGCTCACTCATTGCGGATACTCACTCGCTACGGCTCCCGCCGCGTACGACTCGCGCCGCAAAGATACGCGCGAGGCGTGCGGCTAGCATCGGCGTTTGCGGGTAGTCCGGTATGACGACCCCTGCCATCAGTCGGAAACCTCGCCGCTTTCGATCACGTGCGCATGCGCGAGCGCCGCGCGGCCCTGAGCTCGAAGCTGCGCAAGCGGCAGTAGGTACGCTGTTACCTTGGGCGGTGGCTGTTCGGTGAGAATGAGCCGCAGGCTCATCCCGCCCTGCTCGTGTGCGCCGGGGTCGATCCAGTTGCCGCCGATGCCGGGGTCTTGGTCCGCGATCACGACCCAGACCGAGCCATCGGTCGCGTGGCGGCAGCGAAACTTCGTGATGTAACCCTGACCTTCCTCGTAGTTGTCGAGATTCTCCTGCCAGAGATTGCAGAGCTGGAAGATCCAGTAGTCGCAGGAGGGTGGGTTGAAGGTGAGAATCAGCGCCTCGTCGTGCTTCTTGCGCCAGGTGCCGAAGCCGTGGTGGCGATCGGGGACCCCGCCGTTGCTCAAGTAGAGCGCGCGGCTGAAGCGGATCGAGTTCGGACGCTTGGAAAGATTGTCCTGCCACCAGGAACGGACGAGCTCGGCGTAGCCGAGCACGAGCTCTCCGCTCTTCGCCAGCTGCGTCGCGAGATGGGCGGCGCTCAGCGGTTTTGGCACGGGCTGATCGAGCCGCTCGATGCGCATCCTGGGGGCCACTTCGCGCTCGCGGTCGTGGTAGACGACGCGGATCAGGAGCCCGACGCAGTCGGGCTCGATCTTGAGCCAGTTGCCTCTGCGCTCGGGCGGGTCAGCGCTCACCTGCACCTCGAAATTCCCGTCCGCGTCAAACTCGATCGATTGACTCTGCAGCATCGCCGTGGTGCGCAGCGCCGCGGGGTTGAGCTCTTTCAGACCATCGAAACCAAGCGCCGCCCAGTCTTTTGCGCCGGCATCCGGGCTCCCCCGAGCCGACCAGGCCGCCATCACGAAGTAAGGCACGGTGCCGCGTGTGCCGCTGATGCGGTACGCATAGCGACCATCGACGAACTCCGCGAGCAGATGATCCTGGTCGGGGGACTGGAAATTGATGGATTGGCGCCACGGCGCATCGCGCAGCCGCGGCCGCTCAGGCTCGCAGTTCTCGACGAAGCGCTCGAGGCCGTTGCGGGTGAGCCGGGTGAGGAAGCGGTACCACTCGGCCCGCTCGAGCGCGCTCGGCTCGCTGCCAAAGCGCTCGATGGCGCGTCCGGCGACGCGCAGCACCTCGCAGAAGTCCTCCCAGGCGCGCCCGCTGAGCAGGCGCTGTGCGGCCTCGTCATCCATAAGGGGACTATCGTTCATGGACCGCACGACCTTTGAGTCAGAGCCGATGCTTACGGCATGCTACCCCGTATCGGGGATGCAGGGGGACGGCCCTCGGGGCCCAGAATGCCACCATGAGCACCGTGCAATCGGCACCCGGCGCAGCCGTGGTCGGAACGGGTTTTGGCGTCTTCACACACTTGCGGGCCCTGCGGAATGCGGGTTTCGAGGTACGGGCCCTCGTTGGCCGCGATCCGGCGAAAACCCGCGATCGCGCCCGACTGCTGCAAGTGCCACGGCCCTGTACCTCCCTCGCGGAGGCGCTTAACGACCCGCGCGTGTCGGTGGTTACGATCGCGACGCCCCCGGCAACGCATGCGGCACTCGTGCTCGAGGCCGTGCGCGCGGGCAAGCACGTGCTCTGCGAGAAGCCCTTCGCCATGAACCTCGCCGAGGCGCGCGAGATGCTCGCGGCCGCCGAGCGCGCAAAGGTTGTACATGCATTGGGAGTCGAATTCCGCTTCACGACCGTGCATGAGCTCCTGCGTCGCACCATCGCTGCGGGCGCGATCGGTGAACCGCGTCAGGCGCTCTTCGCCTGGCTCGTGCCATTTCTGTCCGATCCGCGCGCCGAAACGCCCGAGTGGTGGCAGGACGCCGCGCGTGGCGGTGGGTTTCTGGGCGCCTGGGGTTCGCACCTCATCGACCAGGTGCGGGTGACGCTCGGGGAGTTCGCCGCCGTGAGCGCGCGGCTGCAGACGCTCTCGGGCAAGGCCGGGATGACGGCCGATGACAGCTTTACCGCGCAGTTCCGCCTCGCGAGCGGTTGCGAAGGAGTGTTCGTCGAGTCGATGGCGGCTCCGGGAGATTTCTTCGGCATCGTCCGCATCTCGGGGTCCGAGGGCGCGCTTTGGATCGAGGGCGTGCAGGGCGAGGAGCTCTGGGTCGCCGACCGCAAGGGCAACAAGAAACGCGTGCCGGTGCCCGAGGATCTCGTGCTGCCGCCTCCGGTACCCTTCCCGCACGGCGACCTCATGCAGAGCGCTTACGAGAAGGCGCATGCCTTCGGTACCGACCTCGCGCCCTATACGCGGCTCCTCGAGCGCATGCGCGCGCGTATCGAGGGGCGAGCGCTTGGGGATTCGCCCCCGCTCGCCACGTTCCGCGACGGTGTTGCCGGTCAGGCAGTGATGGACGCGATGCGCCGCTCGGCGCGCGATGAGAGCTGGGTCAAGGTCGAAGCGCTGTAAGGAGAGGGAACTTCCATGTCCAAGGATTCAGCGATCGGTAGAGTGATGAGTGGCACCTCGTGGGAGCAGTTCTGCGAGGCGCTCAAAGCGGCCGGTGCCGTGGTGCTGCGGCCGGAGACGCCCGCCACCGAGCTCGATCGCGCCGAGGGCTTTCGCTATCTCACGCGGCTCACGCGCGTCGGACTCGAGATGATGCTCGAGTTCGGCAATCCCGACTTTCCCGTTTTCTATCAGGCCTCCAATACCACGATCAAGATCGGCGCCGACAATCCCGACAACGTCTACCTCAACGCGACGATCGCCGGCGATCGCGACTACCGCTTGCGCGGTACGCGCGGCACGGTGCGGTATCTGTCCTTTGCGACCAAGGCAAACCGCTACGCGGTGGATGGCACCATGGCATCGACCGGCGAGCTTGATTCACGCGACCTCGTGGTGAATCGCGATGGCACCTTCGAGATCATCGTGAGTCGCAACCGCCAGGCGGGCAACTGGCTGCCGATGGCGGCGGACTCCTCCATGCTGCTCGTGCGCAACACGATTCTCGACCGTGCGCGCGAGATTCCCGCCTCCATGACCATCGAGCGAATCGGCGCGCCGTCGAAACCCGCGCCCCTCAGCGCCGAGCGTCTCGAGCGGGCGCTGCAGGCGACGGCCGCGTTCGTGCGCGGCACGGCGGGTACCTTTGCCGATTGGATGAAGCTCTTCAAGGCCAATCCCAACCAGCTCGCGACGGTGGATCAGACCATGTTCTTTCGCGCGGGCGGCGACCCCAACATCTTCTATCTGCACGGCTACTGGACTCTCAAGCCCGATGAGGCGCTCGTCATCAAGGTGAAGCCGCCCGAGTGCGAGTTCTGGAACTTTCAGCTCGATGACTACTGGATGGAGTCGCTCGACTACCGTTATGCACCGATCTGGGTGAACAGCCACACCGCGAAATACAATTCCGATGGCTCGGTCACGCTCACGATCGCGCGCGAGGATCGCGGCTTTGCTAACTGGATCGACACCGACGGCCACACGACCGGCAGCATGCTCTTGCGCTGGACACGCGCGAGCTCGCATCCGCTGCCGCTTTGCAAGGTGGTGAAGTTGACTGAAGCGGCAGCCGCGTAGCAAGGCAAAAGACGGCAAGGGCACGACGCAAACCGTTCGCATGCTGCGGACCGCGGCGATGCTGCGCGCGGCGGGTATCCTGCGCACCCCAGCGCAGCGCTTTGCAGAGCTCGCCGACTTCCCTTACAGCGCGCGCTACGTCACGGTCAGCGACCGGCATTCCGGCCCCTTGCGTATGGCGTGCATCGATCAGGGCCCGCGCGCGGCACCGGTGGCGCTACTGCTGCATGGCGAGCCAACCTGGGGCTACCTCTACCGAAAGATCATCCCGCGCGTCGTGCGCGCCGGCTTTCGCGCGGTGGCGCCCGATTTCATCGGCTTTGGCCGCTCGGACAAACTCGCCAAGCGCGCCGACTACACCTATGACGGCTTTGTCGGCTGGCTGCGCAGTTTCGTCGACGCACTCGATCTCAAGCACATCACGCTCGTCTGCCAGGATTGGGGAGGCCCGATCGGTCTGCGGCTCCTCGCCGAGCAGCCCGAGCGTTTCGTGGCGGTGCTTGCTGCCAACACGATCCTGCCGAACTGTGAGCCTCCACCGCGAGGGATCGCCGACTGGCCGGGCGCACTCATTGAGAATTGGGTGGCCACTGCGGCCGCCGCCGCCGACCTGCCGGTGAGCGCCATCATCGCTGCGGTCTGTCGCAGCCCACCCGCTGGCCCCGCGCTGCGTGCATACGATGCGCCGTTTCCGGATGCCTCCTACAAGGCGGCGGTACTCGCGTTCCCCGGTCTCATCCCGATTCGCGAGGACATGCCGGGCATCGCTGAGAACCGCCGCGTCTGGGCGGCACTCGAGAAATTTACGAAGCCCTTCGTGACGGCCTTCAGTGACGGCGATCCAACCACGGCGCCCTGGGCCGAGGTGTTGCGGCGACGCATCCCGGGAGCTGCGGGAGTTGCCCATCCGACCATCCGCAACGCGGGTCATTTCCTCCAGGAAGAGCAGGGTGAGGCGCTCGCGGAGGTCCTCGTCGATCTCCTCAAGCGCGCCGCATCTGGCAACGCCAGGTAGCTTAGGGAGGCGCGCCGGCCGCGCGCTTGCCGGCCTCTCTCCCGAAGAAGGTCGCGTCGGCAAGAGACAGTCCGGAGCTATAACCCTCGCCCCAGCGCGGCAGACCGCACGCGGTGCGGCCGGCAGCGAAGAGACCGGGGATCACCCGGCGCTCGGCATCGAGCACCTCACCGGTCGGGAGCGTGTCGAGTCCTCCAAGCGTGAAGGACGCGTAAAAGCAATGATCGATGCGGCAATCGAGCGCCACGAACGGCGGCTCATCGAGAGGTTTGAGCCACTTGCGTGCCTTGTGAAAGAGCGGGTCGGCCCCTTCCGCGGCGTAGTGGTTATAGAGCTTGACCGTGTTGACGAGCGCCCCCTGCGGAAGATTGAGATCGTGTTCGACTTCTTCCCAGTTGTCGCCCGCCGCGCCGATCTCCATCTTCGCGAGTTGCTGCATCTCGCCGACCGCGTAGGTAGCGTGATCCTCGAGCAGCCAGATGCGATCGCCCATCTGGCGCATGATGTAGTTCGAGACGCGCCCGTGATAGCAGTCCTCGTTGATGAAACGCTGGCCGCTCTGATTCACGAAGATGCCCTTGACGAGTGAGCCCGGCGGATACCAGGGGATGGTCACGAATCCCTCCGCCATGTTCACCATCGCGCCACCGGCGCTCGCGCCGAGGAGAATTCCCGAGCCATCGTCGACCGTTCCAAGCGGGGACTGCGAACGCAGTAGAAACGGCGCATGCCGCTTCACCATCTCGCGATTCATGATGAAGCCGCCCGCACAGACGATGACCGCGGCACGCGCACGGGCGTAGCGCACTTCGCCGTCGACGCGCAGGACCAGTCCCCGCACCCAGCGATCGCGCTCGGCGATCAGTGCCAGCGCACGCGCGTTGTATTGCACCTGCACGCCCGCCTCGGCGACCCGCCGCGTCAGCATGTCCATCACGTAGCGGCCGCCGCCCATGCCGACGAACTTCGGGCAATGACCGCGCGGCGCCGGCCGGGCGTGTTCGGCGAACGGCCAAGCTTCCTCACTTCCGGACCAGATGAGGCAGTCATCGGTCTGCGGCTCGATGCAGCGCTCGGCAATGTAGGAGTTTTTGTACTCGATCCCCTGCGCGGTGAGCCACTCGTAGTGTTTAAGCGAATTGTCGGCGTAGACGCGCGCCTTGGCGGTGTCGGCGTTCGGGCCTCCGATCATGACGAGGTACTGATAGAGATCCTCGGTCGCATCCTCGAATCCTGCGGTCCGCTGCATCGGCGTTCCGCCACTGCCGCCAAGATAGATCTCCCCGCCCGACATCGCGGAGGTCCCGCCGCTCCCTGCGGCGGCCTCGAAAAGCAGCACCCGCGCGCCCGCGCGGGCGGCTTCGAGTGCGGCGCAGGCACCGGCTGCGCCGAAACCGAGCACGATCACGTCCGCCTCGAAGTCAAAGCGGGGAACCTGGCCGAACGGGGCCGGGGTGGTGAGGGAGTAGCCGAGGGGCTCTGTCACGGCGGGTACTCTGTTTTGGCGATGTGGCGCAACAAGGATAAGGTAGATTCGCGGACAGATGCAGCCTGTACGATGCCGGCGGCTGCAGCAGCCGCACGAGGGAGTCCCGCCATGTCGCTACGCCTGGAAGATATCGAACTCATTCGGCGCGTGAAATACAAGTACTTCCGCTGCATCGACACCGGGGACGTCGCCGGGTTGCGCGAGGTGCTCGCCGAGGACATCAAGGTCGACTACATCGGCGGCACGTACCGCTGGCAGATGCAGGGACGCGAGAAGATCGTGGAGGCGATCGCCGCATCCTTCAACGCCAACGCCGTCGCCTGTCACACCGGCCATCACCCCGAGATCGATGTGCTCACTGACACGACCGCAACCGGCATCTGGTACCTCACCGATACCTTCATCAACCTCGTGGAGAAGCTGCGCACCACGGGCAGCGCGCTTTACCGCGACAAGTACGTGAAGCTCAAAGGTCAATGGCTCATCAAGGAGTCGGTGTACGAGCGGCTGTACGAGGAGGTCGAGCGCTTCGAGAAAGCGCCCAACCTGACCGCGCATTACCTCGCGCGTGTCAAACCGCCCGCTCTCAAGGCGCAAGCCAGTGGCTGACCTTGCCGGGAAGATTGCGCTCGTTACTGGCGCCGGCCAGGGGGTGGGGCAGGGGATCGCGTTTGCGCTCGCGAGTTCGGGTGCTGCAGTGGTCGCTGCCGGCCGCACTGAAGCGAAAGTCGCCGCGACCGCGAGGACCATCAAGGAGCGCGGCGGCAAGGCGATCGCAGTGGCCTGCGACGTCTTCAAGGCGGACGACATCACGCGCACGGTTGCGCACACCGTGCGCGAGTTCGGCGGCATCGACATCCTCGTCAACAACGCCTATGACGGTGCCTTCGGGCCGCTGCTCGCGCTCGATGACGACGCATTCATGCGCGGCATACTCTCGGGCCCGCTCGCGGCGTTCCGCTTCATGCGCGCCTGTCACCCGCACTTCCAGGCGCGCGGCGGCGGGAACGTGGTCAATCTCGTGACCTCGGCGGCGGTGCGCTGGGACGGTTCGAACTACGGCGCCTACGCGGTCGCGAAACAGGCACTGCGCGCGCTCACGCGCGCCGCAGCGAGTGAATGGGGGCGCGATAACATTCGCGTCAACAACATCGCCCCGCTCGCCTCGTCCCCCGCCCTCGCCAACTGGATCAAGAACGATCCCGAGGCGAAGACATTCTTCCAGACCGTGGCACTCAGGCGCGTCGGGGACTGCGAGACCGACATCGGCCAGGCGGTGGCCGCGCTCGTGAGTGGGGAGATGAGTTATGTCACCGGGGCGACGCTCCCACTCGATGGCGGGCAGGCGTACTTCGGCTGAGAGTTTCCCCGCACGTCTCTAGAGCGCCGGCTCGGGTGCGGAATGCAGCCGGTATTCGCTCGTAGCGATGACGTCGATGCGGTCGAAATCGATGAACTTGGCGCAGCTCTCCATCATGAGCTTAAGGTGTTGTTGGTGACGGAGTTCGTCGCCAACTGCGTTATAGAAGGCCTGCGAGTCGCGCAGCGCCTCGGGCGGAAAGCCTTCCTCGACGATGGCGCGATAGGGCGGAGCGTCCTTGGTGAGCGGCATGACGACGACGTTCTGCACGTAGCGGAAATTCGCCTGCGCTGCGATCCCGACCGGGGTGTGCTCTTCGAACCACACCTTGCGCCAGGCATCGAAGGTGAGACGCGGGGGTACCTGGAGGAACGTCACCTGAGCGAATCCGTAAGTGCGTTCGCCCTCGCGCGCGATGTGCCGCACATTCGGCAGGATCGTCGATTCCACCACCTCATAGCCGGCGATGCGTGCGAAGGTTTCCCCAAGCAGCTGCTCCACCGGCGCGCGCCGCCAGGCGCTCGTCAGCCAGAGCGTCACGATGCCATCGGGCGGCGGCTTAGTGCTCTGCAGCGTGAAGTTGACGAGGGTGCCACTGAGATCAGGGAAGTCTGCGACATTGAGCTGCAGGCGCTCGGCGCCGAGCGCGGCAAGGCGCGGCCTGACCTCCGCGAGGAAACGTCCGCGCAGGGTGTCGGCCGGCTCATCGCCCCGCCAGAACGCATACAACAGCTTTTCCATCGTGACTCTCCGCCGCGGCAGGTCAGTGTAGCGTTAAACTTGCAGGCCGTGCGGTCGCGACGCCAACACGAACGGCACCCTTGAACGGCAGCACGCCATGAAACCCGAACCCTTCGGTCCGATCCGCCAGATTGCCTGGGTGGTGCGCAATCTCGAGGAGAGCGTCCAGAGCTGGCTGCGCGCGAGTCGCGTCGGACCCTGGACCTGCTTTCGCAACGTGGCGCTCGAGGGTCGCTATCGCGGACAGCCAACCCGGGTGCGCATGCACGTGGCGCTTGGTTATCAGGAAGGCATGGAGATCGAGCTGATTGAAGACCTTGGTGCGGGTCCGTCGCCGTATCGGAGCGCCGTGGGAGAACCCCTCATCGGCATGCATCATGTGGCCTGGTTCAGCGACGGCCTCGATGCCGATGTGGCCCGCGGCACTTCGCGCGGGATGCAGGTGTGTTTCGAAGCGGGTAACGCCGTAACCCGCGTCGCTTATCTCGAGGAGCCGCGCGAGCCGCGGCTGCTCTTCGAATTCATCGAGATGACTTCGCTCATGCGCGAAGGACTCGCAGCGCGTCTTGCGGCGGCGCGCGACTGGGACGGAGAGGAGCCGGTGCGCGTTATCGACCTCGGCGGCTAAAAGAGAGAAGGTACAACATGAGTGAGTGGGCGAACGTTCGCTACGACTACAAGGGCGTGCACGTGCTCGTGACCGGGGGAACTTCGGGCATCGGTGCCGGAATCGCGGCGGCCTATCGGGAAGCGGGCGCCGAGGTCACGATCACGGGCACGCGCAAGGCCGCGAGCGACTACCCGACCGATCTCGCGGGCTTTCGGTACCTCGAGCTCAAACTCACCGACAAGGCGCAGATCACCGCTGTCGCCGCCGCGTTGCCGCGACTCGACGTCCTCGTGAACAACGCGGGTGCGAACTACATGCTCGAGAACGAGTACGACCCCGAAGTCTTCGAAAAGGGGCTCGCGGTCAACCTCGCAAGCGTCTATCGCATGTCTCAGGCCTGCAAACCGCTGCTCGCGGCGAGCAAGCTCGCAGGCGGGGCGAGCATCATCGGAATTGCCTCACTCACCTCGTTCTTCGGGCTGGAGGTCGTGCCCGCCTACGGCGCTGCGAAGGCGGGACTCGTGCAGCTCGTGAAGACACTCGCTATCGCCTGGGCCAAGGAGCGCATCCGTGTGAACGCGGTCGCGGCCGGCACTACCGAGAGCCGCATGACGGCGCAGATGCTGAAAATCCCGGCGATGATGGCGCCGGTGCTCGCGCGCACACCGCTGAAACGGACCGGCAAGCCCGCGGACGTCGCCGCCGCGGTGCTCTTTCTCACGAGTGGTGCGGCGAGCTTCATCACCGGACAGACGCTGCTCGTCGATGGCGGCTACTCCGTGGTCGGCTGAAGCCCAGCACCGCGGATCACGTGGCCGACGCCATTCGCATCGACGATCTGGCCGAGCCGCGCCTCGATGAAGCGCAGCGCGCCGCGCTTGCCTGGGGCGAAAGCGTCAAGACTGACCTGCGGGCGGAGGCGATCCTGGATGCCGCACGCGCGCGCACCGGACTCAGCGATTTCGGCGCGGAGGATTTCCGCGAACGCCTCACGATTCTCTCAAGAGAGTGGGATGGCGATCGGCCGCTCACCGCCATGCACCGCGCGGTGCTTCACGGGTACCTGCTGCGCTATGCGAGCAATCGGCTGCTGATCGAGGACGCACTCAAGCGACACCCGGAAATCTTGCGCGAGCGCATCGAGCGACCGGTCATCGTCACCGGGCTGCCGCGCTCGGGCACGACGCACCTTGTCAACTTGCTTGCTGCCGATGCGCGTTTCCATTCGCTCCCGCTTTGGGAATCGTATGAGCCGGTACCGCTCCCGGGCGAGGCCAGGCTCGCCGACGGCACCGATCCGCGCTACGCCCGCTGTGCCGCGGCTTGGGAAGGGATGCGCACGGTGACGCCGCTCCTTGCTTCCATGCATCCGATGGAGCCGGATCACATTCACGAAGAGCTCGAGCTCATGGGGCCGGACTTCGCATCCTACGTCTTCGAGTGGCTCAGCATGTCGCCGCGCTGGCGCGATCACTACTACGCAACCGATCAGACGCCGCACTACGAATACCTGGTGCGCGTGCTGAAGCTTCTGCAATGGCAGCGGCGCTCGCCCGGCAAGCGCTGGGTGCTCAAGTGTCCGCAGCATCTCGAGCAGCTGCCTGTGCTGTTGCGGGTATTCCCGGACGCAACGATCGTGTTCACGCATCGCGACCCGGTCGCAGTGATCCAATCGACTCTCACGATGCAGGCATACACCCAGCGTATGCAGCGTCCGAAAGTCGAGATCGAGTGGCTGCGCGACTACTGGATTGCGCGTATCGAGCGTCTGCTTCGAGCCTGTGTGCGTGATCGCGCGCTCGTACCGGACTCGCGCAGCGTCGACTGCCCGTTCCACGATTTCATGCGCGATCCATGGAGCATTCTCGAGCAGGTGTACGCAAAGGCGGGTCTTCCGCTCACCCCTGAGACGCGCACGCGCCTCGAGACATATCTCGTTGCACACCCGCGCGGCAAGGCGGGGCAGGTCATCTACGCGCTCAAGCGCGACTTCGGCGTCGACCCCGACGAATTGCGCGGGCGCTTTCGCTTTTATTTCGAGCGGTTCGCGGTGCGGCCCGAAACCACTTAGGGCTGCGACAGTCCGCGGCGCATCGTCGCCGCTCCGCGACAGGAACGCCTTTCTGAGGGGTCTGTCTAAGTTTCCCGAGCGCCCATTGCCAGTACCGCGCCACCCACTGCATGCTTTTATTTCAGGACGCGCTGTACGTTGGTGTTTAGATCCGAACGGGGCGTTCGGGGGTTTTCTTGCGTAGATTTGCCTGGCCGATATTCCTGATCGCGGCCGCGGCCGCCGTGGCGGCGACCGTGGTCAGCGTCGAGCGCAATCCTGTGCGCACGCATCCGCGCGCGAGCGCAGCGAGCGGCGCGCCACTGCGGCTCATCGTCAAACTGCAGCCCGCCGCAGCAATCGCCGGCGTCGCGACACCGAGCACGCACGAACGCCTGAACGCGCTCGCAGTCCGCAGCGGCCTCGCGCTCGAGCGTTCCCGCACCATCACAGGCGAGCTCCATGCCATTCAGGTTGACCCCGTAGCGGGCGAGTCGCTGACGCAGACGCTCGCGCGAGTCCGTGCCGACCCGGAGGTCCGCTACGCTGAACCCGATCAGGTACGTTACGTGCATACGACACCGAACGATCCGGACTACGCTTCCGGACAGTGGTATCTGATGCCGAGCTCGGCGGCGACTCCGAGCGCGATCGACGCGCAGACCGCCTGGAACTTCTCCACCGGGTCCGCGACGCTCGTGATCGCTGACATCGACACGGGCGTGCGCTATGAGCATCCGGACCTGCTCGCGGTCAGTTCCGGCGGCCGCCTATTGCCTGGCTACTGCTTCATCACCACCGGAACGGGTAGCGGCGCTCCCGATACCCCTGTTGCGAACGACAATACGTGTCCCGGTCCGGATGCCTCGGATCCCGGTGATTGGATCACGCAGGCCGATCTCACCAATCCGAACCTAACGGCACTCTGCGCTGGCGCTTCGATCACGGGTACGCTGGGGTACATTCCCAGCAGCTGGCATGGCACTCGTGTCGCCGGCGTTTTGGGCGCCCTCACGAACAATTCGCTTGGCATCGCCGGGGTGACCTGGGGGCCGAAGATCCTTCCGGTGCGCGCTCTCGGCGTCTGCGGCGGCTGGGACTCGGACATCCTGTCTGGGGTGCTGTGGGCTGCGGGGTTCAACACGGGTCTTCCGGACAACGTGTCTGCGCCGGCCAACCCTAACCGTGCGAACATCATCAATTTGAGTTTGGGCGCGACGGCACCGTGTTCGCAGTCATGGCAGGACATCATCAGCCAGGTCACGGCCACGGGTGTCGTTGTGGTCGCTTCAGTGGGGAACGAGGAGGGACTCGCGGTAGACTCGCCCGCGAATTGTCCGGGCGTCATTGCCGTTGCCGGGCTGCGTCACGCCGGTACCAAGGTAGGCTTCAGCAACCTCGGTCCTGAGATTGCACTCGGGGCCCCGGCGGGCAACTGCGTCAACACCACTCTGAACGCAACGACACCCTGCGTGTATCCGATCACGAGCACCACGAACCTTGGGAGCCAGGGTCCGGATCCCACCAACGACTACACCGGCGACTACTACTGCGATACAACAACGGGTGCAAACAGCAACTGCCAGATTTCGGGTCTTCAGTACCGCACCTACAACCTCGGGACCAGCTTTGCAGCGCCTCAGGTCGCCGGGATCGTCGCCCTGATGAAGAGCGTCAACAGCAATCTCAACGTCTGTCAGATTACTGCACGCCTCAAGGAGGGTGCGCTGCCCTACCCGCAGACTTCGGTGGGCGCGTCGGCGCAGCCTCCGGTCTGTCAGGCACCGAGCGCTACCAAACAAGATGAGTGCATCTGCACGCTCGATGGTCAGACCTGCGGCGCCGGCATGGCGAACGCGTCGGGGGCGGTCGCCGCGGCGCAGCGCCCAATCGCGGCCGTCGCGCTTCCTGCAGCAGTCTCGACGGGCCAGGCGGTTCAGCTCTCCGGAACCGGCAGCGGTGCCATCAGCGGCAACATCATGAGCTACGCGTGGAGCGTTGCGGGTGGCGCGCCGTTATCGATCCAGAATTCCAACACCGCAACGGCTTCGGTCACGATTCCCGCCTGCGGTATCTCGACCGTGGCACTCACGGTGACCGACAATGCCGGACGTCAGGACACGGCCGACGTCGTCGTCAGTCCTGCCGCCGTCACGACGACGGCGCCGGCGTCGGCCGGCCAGACCTCCTGTTCGACCTCCGCTCCCGCCGTGATTATCGACGTATGTCCGACGATGGCTGCAGTGCAGGCCGGCAGTGGCACGGCCATGTTCACCGCGACGCTCGGCAATACGACTAACACGGCCGTGACCTGGGAGGTGAATGGAATCGCAGGCGGGAACGCGCAGGTCGGCACGATCTCCCCATCCGGTGTCTACACCCCGCCCGCCGCCCCACCCGATGGTGGACTCGTCACCGTGGCTGCGGTTTCGAGCGCCGATGCTTCCGCAACGGCATCGGCGCAGGTGACCGTGACAGCGCCTCCGGGAGGCGGTGGCGGTGGCGGTGGCGGCTTCGACTTTTGGACACTGCTCCTGAGCGGAGCGTCGGCCCTCCGCAGACGCAAAGTCCGCTCGGTACCCTAGCCGCCGAGTTGCGCGACGCTCGTCAGGATTGCACGTACCAAGCGCGCCTGACGGTCGATTCCGGTCTTGGAGAACGTCGAGCGCAGGTGCGCGCGAGCGGTGTTGAGCGTGATGCCGAGATCACTCGCAGCTTCCTGGAGGCTGCGGCCGTTGGCAAGACATAGCGCGAGCTGCGCTTCCTTGTAAGTGAGCTCGAAGAGCTTGCGGATCGTTTCCACGGGCGGTGGGGTCTGCGAGCTTTCCTCGACACTGATGAACACTGCGACCGCGGGACTGACCGCGTGTGCATCGGCCTCCGCCGAGCCTGCGGCCGGGCGGATCATCATGCCGTAGTGGCCGGCGCCCGAGGGACGGCGGGCGCGCAGTACTTCCACGATGCCGGGCTTGGCGGCGCGGCCGACGGTGATGGCCCGGCCGATCGCTTCGCGCAATCGCTGGGCGTCCGCCGGATGTGTGAGCGCGAGGGTATCGTTCGTGAGCACGATGCCGTCCTGGCGGTGCAGGATGTCGCGCGCGAGGGCGTTGGTGTGGATCACGCGGCCCGAGGCATCGAGTATCACCGTGGCGAGCGTTAGGTGATCCATGGCATCGGCGTAAATGGCACGTTCCATCTTCGTGGCATCGAGTGCCGCGTGCGTACGCATCGCGATTTCGAAATGCGGCACGAGCAGCTCGACGAAGCGCCGTTCGGCGGGCGTGAAGTTTCCCGCCTGCCGACCGCGCGTGAGACGCAGTCGCGCGTAGAGGCGATCGCCGACGCGCACGTCCACCCCGAGGTTGTAGATCGAATCCCAGGGAATCAGATATTCGGTGTAGAAGCGGCTGCGCTCGAGCTGATCGACCGGCACGAAGTCATGCAGCGTGATCACCTGCTTCTCGGGGAGATTCACGAACGGGTCGAGCGGGAAGTAACGATGCGCGTATTGCGCGAGGACTTCGTCGCTTCCTCCCCAGGAGTAGAGGAGCCCCGCCTCGGCAACGTGCGGGGAGCGCAGAATCAGGGTCGCGGCGCCCTTGAGACGCCGGCCGAGTCCTTCGAGAAACTCGCGCCAGCGCTTCGGATCGAGTGCGCCCTCGTGCATGAGCAGCGCAAGCCGCTCGCGGAGCTCGAGTCCTGCGAGCGCATCGGGGGTGCCGGCAGCGCGCGCCGTGCTCGCACCGCGTGTGGTACCGGTGTTGCGCGCTCCAGTGGCCCCGGCCGAGTGCGGCGGGGTGCGCGTGGCGGCTGGACGGCTCATGGGCGTCGGCTTCTCAGGCGCGCTCGCGGGCGGGTCTAGACATACTAATTAAAGAGTACTCTATATGAGTGATGCCGACCACGGTGGGTCTGCCGGTAGGCTCGAACCGTTTCGGTGTGCACGAGAGTGAGTGTGTTTCATGAGTTCTCTTGCGGACAAGGTTGCCATCGTCACCGGTGCCGCACGCGGCCTCGGCGCCGACATCAGCCGCCTGCTGCATCGCGAGGGTGCACAGGTGCTGCTCGCGGATGTGCGCGATGAGGAAGGCCGCGCGCTCGCCGCGGCGCTCGGCCCGCGGGCGCATTATGTCCATACCGATGTGGCGAGCGAGAGTGACTGGAGCGCGACCGTCCAGGCGGCGCGCGAGCGCTTCGGTCCGGTACGGGTTCTCGTGAACAATGCCGGCATCTACCGTACCCGACCGACGCTCGAGCAGAGCGCCGAGGAATATCTCGCGATCATCCGCATCAATCAGCTTGGCGTCTTTCTCGGGATGCGCGCCTGCATTCCGGCGATGCGCGATGCGGGTGGGGGCTCGATCGTCAACATCGCCTCCACCGCAGGAATCGAGGCCGTGCCGTTCGCACTTGCCTACACCGCGAGCAAGCACGCCGTCGTCGGCATGACGCGCGCCGCGGCGCTCGAATTCGGCGCCGCCAAGATCCGCGTGAACGCGGTTTGTCCCGGAGCGATGCTCACACCGCTCCTTGCCGAGTCGTTCAACGTTTCGCTGAGCGCGCTCGGCGCCGCGCCCTTTGCCAATTCGCCCCTCGGGCGCATGGGCAACCCGGCCGAGATCGCCCCCACCGTCGTCTTTCTCGCCTCTGACGCCTCCTCGTATACGACAGGCAGCGTCTTCGTCGTCGACGGTGGAATCACCGCGGGCGTGATGCCCACGAGTTGATGCCGTGAGCGGGTCCGAGGAATCGCATGCGATGAAACGCGTGCCAGCGATCGAGGGCTGGTACACGCTCGAGGAACCGGCGCACCTCATCGGCTCGCGCTGCCGCGAGTGCGGCAGCTATTTCTTTCCGCGCCTGATGACCTTCTGCCGCAACCCGCAGTGCGAGAGCAGTGCGTTCGAGGAGGTGAAGCTCAGCCGCACGGGGAAGATCTGGTCCTATACGAACGCCTGCTACCCACCGCCCGCGCCGTACGTCTCACCCGATCCTTATCGGCCCTTTGCGATCGCGGCCGTCGAGCTCGAAGCCGAGCGCATGATCGTTCTTGGCCAGGTGGTCGGCGGGGTGGATGTCACCGAGCTCAAAGTGGGCATGCCTGTCGAGCTCGTGCTCGAGTCCCTGTACACCGAGGGCGATACCGAGCACGTCGTGTGGAAGTGGCGACCGCTCGGGCGAGACGCATGAGCGGGGAGGTCGCAGTGCTCGGGGTGGGGATGCATCCCTGGGGCAAATGGGGACGCAATTTCGTCGAGTACGGCGTGCTCGCGGCCCGCGCGGCGCTCCGGGATGCGGGCGTGAGCTGGGGAGACGTCGAGTTCATCTCGGGAGCCGCGACCATGCGCTGCGGCTACCCGGGCTATGTGGCCGGAGCAACTTTCGCGCAGGCGCTCGGTTGGCAGGGCGCGGAAGTGAACACTTCTTACGCCGCCTGCGCTTCCGGATCACAGGCACTGGCCGCGGCGCGCGCGCGGATTCTTTCCGGCGCCTGCGACCTCGCGCTCGTGGTCGGCGCGGACACGACGCCGAAAGGATTTCTCGCACCCGCTGCCGGCACGCGCCCCGACGATCCTGACTGGGTCCGATTCCATCTCGGCATCACGAACCCGACGTACTTCGCGCTCTATGCGCGACGGCGCATGGAACTCTATGGCGCCACGGTGGAGGATTTCACCGCCGTGAAGGTGAAGAACGCCGCCCACGGGGCTTTGAATCCGAATGCACGCTATCGCAAGCGCTTCACGCGCGAGGAAGTGCTCGAATCGGCGATGGTCGCTGATCCGCTGCGGCTATTGCACGTGTGCGCAACCTCTGACGGCGGCGCTGCGATCGTCCTCTCGAGCGCCAAATACGCGGGCGCTTGGGCGGCACGCGCGCCGCGTCTTGCGGCGATCTCCACGGTGACGCCGCGCTTTGCCTCGAACGAAGTCGAGATGCCGGATATCGCCACCGATTCCGCCGCCGCGGCACCGAGCCACTCGTTCAGGGCCTCGATCGCGCAGCAGGCCTACGAGGAGGCGGGCCTCGGACCGACCGATCTCTCGCTCGCCGAGGTGTACGACCTCGCCTCATCGATGGAGCTCGACTGGTACGAGTACTTAGGACTCTGTCCCACCGGCGAGGCCGAGAAGCTCTTGCGCAGCGGGGCGACGCGCATCGGCGGGCGGCTTCCGGTCAATCCAAGCGGCGGGCTTGCCTGCTTTGGCGAGGCTGTTCCGGCGCAGGCGCTCGCGCAGGTGTGTGAACTCGTCTGGCAACTGCGCGGGGACGCCGGTGAGCGTCAGGTCGAGGGCGCCAAGGTTGGCATCGCGGTGAACCAGGGGCTCTTCGGACACGCCTCGGCGGTGATCGTCAAGCGCTGAGCGACTCAGGGAGTGAGTGCCGCGCGCAGATCCGCCCCAACGTCGGCGAGCGCCCGATTCGCAACCGGCGTGACATAGGGCAGGCTCGCAAAGCCGTGAATCATCCCGAGATAGCGGCGCGCAATCACGGCGACGCCGGCTGCGCGGAGCTGATCGGCATACGCCTCGCCCTCATCGCGCAGCGGGTCAAACTCCGCTGTTATCACGGTCGCGGGCGGCAGCGCTCGCACATCCGCGCGCAGCGGTGCCGCCAGGGGTTTGGTCGCGTCCTCTTTTGAGGCGAGATAGCAGTTCCAGAACCACTTCATCGAATCACGCGAGAGCAGATACCCCTCCCCGAGCGCCTGCATCGAGGTGCTGTCGCACGCCGGATCGAGCGCCGGGTAGAGCAGCACCTGATAGCGCAGCGCGGGGCCCTTGCGTTCACGCGCGAGCAGCGCGGTCGCGGTGGCGAGATTGCCGCCCGCACTATCGCCCGCGACCGCGAGACGCGCGGCGTCGATCTGCCATCGTTTGGCGTTCTCGGCGAAGTACGCGAGCGCGGCGTAGCAGTCTGCTAGCGCGCCGGGAAAGCGCACCTCCGGGGCGAGCCGGTAATCAATGGATGCGACGGCGCAGCCTGAACAGTTGGCGAGTTCGCGGCAGAGATCATCGTAGATGTCGATGTCGCAGATCACGAAGCCCCCGCCGTGGAAGTAGACGACGAGGGGGAGGTCGGTTGCAGGGGAGGGGCGATAGAGCCGCGCGCGCAGTTCGCTGCGCGCCCCAGGAACCGAGAGGTCCTCGATGGCGTGAATCGGCGGCGAGAGCTTCGGTGCGGGGTATTGCTTGAGCACCGCGCGCAGCATCTCGGGTGTGAGCTGGTCGGCTGGCGGAAATTGCGCCATCGGTGAGGCGATATATGCCTCAAGTGCCGGATCCAGTTTCACGATCGCGTCCCCAAGGCCCCGAGCTCTAGGATGCGCGGCGGGTGCGCGCGCGCGCCATGTTGAGCGCGAGGTCCTCGATCATGTCCTCCTGCCCGCCGACCGTCTTCAGCCGCCCGAGCTCGACGAGAATGTCGGCCGATGGAACACCGTACTTAGCGCTCGCGCGCTTCGCGAACAGCAGGAAGGAAGAGTAGACGCCGGCGTAGCCGAGAATCAGCGCATCGCGGTCGATGCGGATCGGCTGATCCATCATCGGCACCACGAGATCCTCGGCCACGTCCATGAGTTTGAAGACATCGACTCCGGTCTCGATCCCCATGCGCGCGGCGACCGCGTTGAATACTTCGAGCGGCGTGTTGCCAGCGCCCGCTCCGAGGCCCGCGGCCGAGCCATCGATCCGCACGGCGCCCGCCTCGATGGCGGCAAGCGAGTTGGCGATGCCCATGGCGAGATTGTGATGCCCGTGAAAGCCGACCTCGGTTTCGGGTCGGAGCGCGCTGCGCAGCGCCACAGTGCGTGCGGTCACGTCCTCGGGCAGCATGTAGCCCGCGGAGTCGGTGACGTACACGCAGTTGGCGCCGTAGCTCTCCATGAGTTTGCCCTGGCGGGCGATCACTTCGGGCTCGACCATGTGAGCCATCATGAGAAAGCCGACCGTATCGAGTCCAAGCTTGCGGGCGAGTGCAATGTGCTGCTCAGCGACGTCGGCTTCCGTGCAATGGGTGGCGATGCGCACACAGGCGATGCCGCAGTCGTATGCGAGGCGCAGATGATCGACGGTGCCGATCCCGGGCAGGAGGAGGGCTGAGACCTTGGCGCGGCGCAGCTTCGGGATGACCGCGCGCAGGTATTCTTCGTCGCTGTGCGGGGCGAAGCCGTAGTTCACCGAGGCGCCGCCGAGGCCATCCCCGTGCGTCACCTCGAGAAGGGGCACGCCCGCGCCGTCGAGTCCGGTGGCGACCGCGACCATCTGCTCGAGCGTGATGTGATGGCGTTTTGGGTGCATGCCATCGCGCAGGCAGTTGTCGTGCAGAATCACCTTGCGGCCACGCAGATTCATGTTGTCCTCGCGGATTCAAAGCGACCGCCGCTCATCTCCTCGGCGATGAGTTCGCCGGTACGCAGTGCGGCCGCCGTCATGATGTCGAGATTGCCCGCGTACTTCGGCAGGTAGTCGCCAAGACCTGCGACTTCGAGGTAGGTCGAGACGCGCTTGCCATCGAAAACGGGGCCGTTTTTCAGCTGATAACCGGGCACGTACTTCTGCACCTCGGCGATCATCGCTTCGATCGAGGCGCGGATGCGCTTCTCGTCCGGCTCGCTTTCGGTGAGGCAATGCACGGTGTCGCGCATGATGAGGGGCGGCTCGGCCGGATTGAGGATGATGATGGCCTTGCCGCGCTTGGCGCCGCCGACCTTCTCTATGCCATCCGCCGTCGTGCGCGTGAATTCGTCGATGTTCTTGCGCGTGCCCGGGCCCGCCGAGCGCGAGGCGACCGTCGCGACGATTTCGGCGTACGCGACCGGCTGCACGCGCGCCACCGCGGCGACGATCGGGATCGTCGCCTGCCCGCCGCAGCTCACCATGTTCACGTTCATCTCGCGCTTGCCCACGTGCGCCGAAAGATTCACCGTGGGCACGCAGTACGGACCGATTGCCGCGGGCGTGAGATCGATCACCACGACGCCCCGGGCGGCGAGCTTGCGGGCGTTCTCCGCATGCACCGCGGCGCTCGTTGCGTCGAAGGCGATGCGGATGCCGGCCTCCCCGAGGTGCGGCAGGAGCCCGTCCACGCCCCGGTCGGTGGTCGCGAGCCCGCGGGCGCGCGCCTGTGCGAGTCCCTCGGAGGCCGGATCGATGCCGACCATCCACACGGGGTTAACCCACTTGCTGCGCAGCGCTTTGTGCATGAGGTCGGTGCCGATGTTGCCCGAGCCAATGAGCGCTGCATTGATCTTGGCCATGGGGGAAGTGTAGCGCCGGCGGGCGCTCGCGGTCTTTTAGATGAAGAATTCCTGCACCTGCTCGCCGACATAGAGTGCGCCGAGCGAGGTACCGATGATCGCCGGGTCGTTGGCGACGTGCGCGCGCGCGGCGTTGATGTCGAGCCAATAGCGAAGCACGGGGCTATCCATGTAAATCGCGCGGCCGCCAAGGAGCGGCAGGAGCTCATCGCAGAGGTCGGCGCAGCGACGCACCACCTGCGAGGACTCGAAGCGATAGCGGATGCGATCGGGTACGGCGATCTCATCTCCGGCGCGCACGCGCGCCATCATCTCATCGAAACTGCGCATCAGAACCGTCTTCATCTCGAGGATCGCCGATTGGGTGCGCGCCGCGGCGTTGAGTGCGAAGGGATCGAGCTTCGTCGCCTTGCCGGTGACAGTGGAGACGCGCTTCTGGGCGATGGCGAGGTAGGCGTTCAGCGCCCCCTGCAGCGCTCCGATCGCCGCGCTCGATACCGCGCGCACGAACACCTGCGCCCAGGGGAGGCGAAAGAGCGGCGAGGTGTTCACCGCGTGTCCCGGGTTCTTGCAGAGGAAGCCGTCGATTGCCTTGTGGGTTCGGTGCTCGGGTACGAAGGCGTTCTCGACGACGATGCCGTGACTGCCGGTGCCCTGTAGTCCGAAGACTTTCCAGTCGTGAACGATCTTGTAGTCGCTACGCGGCAGAAGGAACGTGCGCATGTCGGGAGGCCCGCCTGGCTCGAGCGGCGGGATGAAGGCACCGAGGAACACCCAGTTGCAGTGGTCGCAGCCGCTCGAAAAACCCCAGCGCCCGGAGATGCGAAAGCCGCCCGGAACGCGCTCGACCTTGCCGACCGGCTGGTAGGAAGAGGAGATGAGTATGGCGTCGTCCTCGCCCCAGACCTCTTCCTGGGCTTTCGGATCAAAGAGCGCGAGCTGAAAGGGATGCACGCCGACAACG
>Ga0187777_10000319_pt1 | contig 35575 bp, 32 predicted proteins | sample 1015_Q2_SP5_10_M_FD_132416 | JGI IMG/M metagenome (GOLD analysis project Ga0187777, IMG submission 132416) | Tropical peat soil microbial communities from peatlands in Department of Meta, Colombia - 1015_Q2_SP5_10_MG | ecosystem: Environmental > Terrestrial > Soil > Wetlands > Peat | place... | reverse complement strand
TGATCCGCAAGGGCCGCTTTGACGAGATTTTTTTTGTGGACCTGCCCAACGCCGCCGAACGTCAGGCCATTTTTCTCGTCCAACTGGCGCGCCAGAAGCAGAGCCTCTCGGATTTCAACCTGCCCAAGCTGGTCGCGGCATCGCAGGGCTTTTCAGGGGCCGAGATCGAGGCCGCCATCAAGGCCTCCATGTACACGACCTTCGCGGATAAGAAGTTCATGTGCACGGAGGCGGTGCTGGCTGAGCTTGCCTCCACCGTGCCGCTCTCTGCAACGCGGGCTGAGGATATCGACCGCTTGCGCCAGTGGGCCCAGGAGCGCGCCGTGCAGGCCAGCTACCCCGAAGCCGCGGAGACCGCCTGAGGATGCCTTATACGTCAAATGCAGGCTTTTACCCGGTTTTCATATGGGTTTTCAGGGCTGTCATTGACTCGCGCGGGGCAGCGGGTTACTCTTAGGCCAATGAATGCTTCCACTTTGTGGCGAGCATCGCAGTTTTCCAGCACGCATCTCCTCAATCTTGCACATTTCAGCATGTATTGCGCGTCAGGCCCGGGGAGGTTCTTAGCCAGGACTCGATGAAGAAAAATATCGCCCTCAGCCCCAACATTGAATCCCTGTTCGGCACCCGCGATGAGAATCTGCACCTGCTGGAAGACGGCCTGAACGTCTCCATCGACCTGAAATCGGATTCCATAGAGATCCAGGGCGCGGCCGCCGACGTGGCCCGCACCGAGCAGATCTTCGCCGATTATGCCGCGCAGCTGCGCGCCGGGTTCAGCTTCCAGAACGGCGACCTTGGCTCCATGCTTCGCGTGGTCACCTCGGATGCCAATGTGTCGCTGCGCTCGCTGGCGGAAGCCGGGCGTCAGCGCCAGACGGGCAAGCGCACCATCCATCCCAAGAGCCCCAATCAGCGCCGCTATCTCGAAGCCATTGAAAACAGCGACATGATCTTCAGCATCGGCCCGGCTGGAACCGGCAAGACTTATCTTGCCGTGGCCATGGCGGTCTCAGCGCTGCTGGCAAAGAAGGTGGAGCGCATCATTCTCGCTCGGCCTGCGGTCGAGGCGGGCGAGCGCCTGGGTTTTCTGCCCGGCACGCTACAGGAAAAAGTCGATCCTTACCTGCGCCCGCTCTACGACGCACTCTATGATCTGCTGGAAGGCGACAAAGTGGACCGCTACCTGGAGAAGAACATCATCGAGATCGCGCCCATCGCCTTCATGCGCGGGCGCACGCTGAACGATTCTTTCATCATCCTCGATGAGGCGCAGAACACGACTTCAGAGCAGATGAAAATGTTCGTCACCCGCATGGGATTCAATTCCAAGTGCGTAGTCACCGGCGATATCACGCAGATCGACCTGCCGGACTCCAAGCGCAGCGGCCTGGTGGAAGCGGCGGAGATCCTGCGCAACGTCAAGGGCATCTCTTTCATCCATTTCGATCAGAGCGATGTGGTGCGCCACCATCTGGTGCAGCGCATCATCAACGCCTATGATGAACACAAGACGCGCGCGGCGCAGAACCAGATGCCGCTCGCTCTCGAGCAGCCGGCCAGCGAGGCCGCGCCTCCCGGCGCGCCTCCCGTGAAGCACTGATCGTTGATTCTTCCTCGGAGCTGGATTTGGTGATCTTGAGCCCACAATTGCGCCGAATGCGAAGACGGGCATCGCTTTCCGCGCTGGCCCGCTTTACGGCCCATGCTCAACGCGCCGTGGGCGTGCACGGCGAGGTGACAGTCCAGCTGGCCTCGCGCGCCGAAGTGCAGCGGTTGAATCGCAGATTTCGCGGGAAGGACAGGCCGACCGATGTGCTTTCATTTCCCGCAGAGGAAAGCGACGGTGGCGACATCGCCGTGTGCATGCCCCTTGCCGCGGCCCACGCACGCGTCTACGGCCACTCCGCGGCTGATGAGGTCAAAGTATTGATCCTGCACGGGCTGCTGCACCTTGCCGGCTACGACCACGAATCTGATGGCGGACGCATGGCGCGCAGGGAAGAGCGCCTGCGCCGCAGCCTTGGGCTCACGAGCGGCCTCATCGCGCGGAGCGCGGCGCACGCTCGTGGCAAAAGGCGGCCACCGCGATGATGATGCCCATGGTCTATGCCGCCGTAACTCTGCTGTGCGGATTGCTGCTACTGGCATCTTACGTTGAGCGTGTTTATGCCGAGATGGGCAAATTCCTTTCACGGGAATTTCAGGAAAACATCGATGTTTTTGAAAAGGACGTGGAGCCGCGGCTGGGCGTGAGCCGCGCCCGCGCCTCGCTTTCCATGAGCGTGCTCTCCCAGTTTTCCACCGCCGCGCTGGGCGTGTTGTTTGCTTTTGTCGTGCGCCACGATGTGCACAGTCATGCCAATGAGATCCTCTCTGTCGTCGGCGGGCTGCTGCTCATCATCGCTGTATTCAACCGGCTGCTGCCCTTTATTCTCTTCGCGCGCACCCGCGGCGAATGGCTCTTGCCGTTTGCTCCGCTGCTGCGCGTGCTTATCTATCTCGCGCTGGTGGTGACCATTCCCATCGGCTTCGGCCAATCGGTCACATCGCTCAGTCGCGAGGCCGCCAGGGAAGAGCCTGAGCATCCTTCCGAGGCGGTCCAGGCCTTGATCGAGGCCGGCCAGGAAGAGGGAATCCTGCAGGAAGGCGACCGCGACCTGATCCACTCTGTGGTCGAGTTCGGCGAGAAGACGGTGCGCGACGTTATGACGCCACGTCCGGAGATCACGGCGGTCGCGGCCGAAACCACAGTCGAGCAGCTGACCGAACTGCTGCGCGAGACGCCGTTCTCACGCGTTCCGGTCTATGAGGGTAGCCTCGACCACATGGTAGGTCTGGTCCTGACGCATGACCTGTTGCAGGTGGAGGATAGCGAAGCCCGAAACCGCACTGTCCGCGAGCTGATGATCCCTGCTCATTTTGTACCCGAGACCAAACGCGTCAGCTCGCTGATGCGCGAGATGCAGCAGGCCAATCTGAACATGGCGATCGTGGTGGATGAGCACGGCGGTGTGGCCGGTGTGGTGACCATGGAAGACCTGGTGGAAGAGATCGTGGGCGAGATTCGTGATGAGCACGAGCCGGTGGGAGATGTTGTCCGCGAAAACGAGAGTTCTTACATTGTTCCCGGCAACATGGATGTGGACCGGCTCAACGAGCTCTTCCAGATCCGTCCTCAGGACCACGAAGCCACCACTGTCGCCGGGCTGGTGAGCGAAGCTCTGGGCCATATTCCCAGCCGCGGTGAAGTGGTGGAGCGCGACGATCTGCGCTTCGAGGTACTGGAATCCACTGGCCGCCGCGTTCTGCGCCTGCGCATCAGCACCATTCCTCAGCCTCGCCAGATGGAAGCCTGAGATGGCTTTCCGCTCCGGGTTCGTCTCCATCATCGGCCGGCCTAACGCGGGGAAGTCCACGCTGCTGAATGCGGTGGTCGGCGAGAAGGTCGCCATCGTCACGCACAAGCCGCAGACTACGCGCAATCGCATTCAGGGCATCGTGAATGTGGAAGCCGCCAGCGGACGGCCCGCCGGCCAGATCATCTTGGTGGATACGCCCGGCATCCACAAGCCTGCGAGCTCGCTCAGCCGCAAGATGATGCAGGAGGTCGAGGTCGCGCTCGAGGGCTGCGACCTGCTCCTGCTGATGGTGGATGCCACAGAGAAGTTCGGCAGCGGCGATGAGTTCGTACTGGAGCTGGTAAAGCGCTCCAAGGCGCCGGTTTTCCTGGTGCTGAACAAGATTGATTGTCTGGAGAAATCCAAGCTGCTGCCTCTGATCTCCGAGTATGTCCGGCTTCATGCGTTTGTTGAAGTCATCCCTGTTTCAGCGCTAAAAAAACAAGGTTTAGATATTCTGATGGCAAGTGTCTTGAAGTTCCTTCCCATGGGCCCGCGCTACTTTCCCAAGGAGCAGCTCACCGACCAGCCGGAACGTTTTCTGGCTGCGGAGCTGATCCGCGAAAAACTGCTGCAGCTCACCGCGGAAGAGGTGCCTTACTCTTGCACGGTACGGGTGGAGCAGTGGGAAGAAAAGCCCAAGCTCACGCGCATCGCCGCCGTCATCTACTGCGAGCGCGAGGGGCAGAAGGGGATCATCATCGGCCGGGGTGGACAGATGCTCAAGAAGATCGGCGCGGCCGCACGTTTCGAGATCGAGCGGCGGCTGGGCACAAGGGTTTTTCTTGAGCTGTTCGTCAAAGTCCGCGCCAACTGGCGCGAGGAGCGCGGATTTGTTGAAGGCATGGATTGGAGGCGGCAGCTGGAGGATCTGGCAGAAGACTCCTGATGGCGACGATTACTCCTTGACCGCGATTCCCAGCGTCTTCATCTTGCGGTAGAGATGGCTTCGCTCCAGACCGAGCACCTCCGCCGTTCGCGATATATTGCCGTGGTTATCGTCCAGCTTTTTCAGGATGTAGTCGCGCTCATAAGCAGCGCGCGCCTGGTGCAGGCTTGAGAATTCACGAGCCGTTCGCGGCCCGCCATCGCGATAGACGAGCGGCGGCAGGTGCTTGCGGTCGAACCGGGGTGCGGTGGGATTCATGATGACCATGCGCTCGATCACATTGCGCAGCTCGCGCACGTTCCCCGGCCAGGAGTAGCGCATCAGCGTCTCGATGGCATCCTCAGTGATCTCTTTGCGACGGCGGCTGTAGCTGGCAGAAATCTCCTTCAGAAAGTGCCGCGCCAGCAGGGGAATATCCTCCTGCCGCTCGCGCAACGGCGGGACATAAAAGGGGATCACATTGAGGCGGTAGAAGAGGTCTTCGCGGAAATTTCCGGTGGAGATCTCTTCTTCCAGGTTCTTGTTGGTGGCGGCGATCACGCGAACATCCACCGTCACCGGCTCGTCGCTGCCGACGGGAGTAAAGCGCTGTTCATCGAGCGTGCGCAGCACTTTGGCCTGCGTTTTCAGACTCATGTCGCCGACTTCATCCAGGAAGAGCGTGCCGCCGTGGGCCTTTTGGAACTTTCCCTGTTTGTCTTCCAGGGCGCCGGGAAAGGAGCTTTTGCGGTGGCCGAAAAGCTCGCTTTCGATCAGGTCCTCGGGGATGGCAGCGCAATTCACCTCGACGAAGAGAGCGTCTTTTCTCTGACTCTGCGCGTGGATGGCCAGCGCCACCAGTTCTTTGCCGGTGCCCGATTCGCCGTAGATGAGGACCCGGCCATTGGTCGGGGCCATGAGGGCGATCTGCTGGCGCAGGGCCTTGAGGGGTACGCTCTGGCCCACGATCTCGCTTTTGCTCTGCGCCTGTTTTTTCAGCTCGCGGTTCTCATCGCGCAACCGCCGCGCATCGGCCGCGTTTTTTACCAAAATGAGCGTCTTTTCCAGCGAGAGCGGCTTTTCCAGGAAGTCAAAGGCCCCCAGCTTGGTGGCGCGCACTGCCGTCTCGATGGTTCCGTGGCCGGAGATCATCAGCACCTCCGGAGGCTCATTCAACTCGCGGATCTTCTCCAGCGTCTCCAGTCCGTCTATGCTGGGCAGCCAGACGTCGAGCAATACCACCTCAAAGCTCCGTTTTTTCAGAATCTCCAGGCACTCTTCGCCGGAGCCTGCGATCACGGCCTTGTGGCCTTCATCCTCCAGCACGCCTTTGAGAGACTGGCAGATGCCGGGCTCGTCATCCACGATGAGGATGTTGGCCATGGCTCAGGCGCGCTGCGCCTCAGGTTGGGCTTCGCGCGCAGCAGCTTCAGGAGCGATGGGGAGCTCGACGATGAAGCGCGTACCCACCGGCGAGTTTTCCTCCACACGAACCGAGCCGTGGTGCTCTTCGATGATGCGCCCTACGATGGCAAGCCCCAGGCCCGTGCCGCGCTTCTTGGTTGAAAAGTAAGGGAAGAACAGCTTTTCTTTTGCCTCCTGGTCTACACCCGGGCCGGTATCAGCCACGATGATCTCCACCGCCTCGCGCTTTTCCAGCAGCGCGGTCGAAATATGCACCTCGCGAACCAGGCAGCCCTGCAAGGCCTCTGCCGCATTGTCGATCAGGTTGGCGAGCGCGCGCTGCATGGCGGTGGGGTCTGCCATCACCGGCGGCAATCCCTCCGCGAGCTGGGTTTCCACGCGGATCCCATCCAGCCTGCCGTTGAACATGGCCAGTGTGCTTTCCACGATGGCGTTGGCGTCGGAGGGCTGGGGCTGCGAGGTAGGAAAGCGCGCCATGGCGGAAAACTCATCCACCAGCGAGCGGACGGTCTCGACCGCGCTGGCGATGGTCTGCGCGCAGTCGGAGAGCAGCTCCTGGGAAAGTTCATCCTTCATGCTGCCGCCGCGCTCCAGGTGCCGCCGAATGCGCTCGGCGGAGAGCGCAATCGGGGTAAGAGGATTCTTGATCTCGTGAGCTACGCGGCGCGCCACCTCGCGCCAGGCCGCCTGCTTGTTGGCCCGTAGCAAGTCCGAGAGATCGTCGAACACCAGCACGTATCCCAGCCGGCGGTCCTCGTAATGCAGCGAGGCCGCGGTCACCGCCACATTCAGGCGCGCGCGCTGCACCTGGATCTCCATCTGTTGCGTCACCGAACCCATGCGCTCGGCTTTGCGCATCATGGCCTGCAGATCGCTGACCACCTCGGGAGGGAACAGCTCACTGAGCGCGCTGCCCTCGGCAAAGATGCGTTTCCCACCGAGGGAGAGAATGCGGCCCAGCGCCGGATTGGCGCGCGTGACTTTCATTCCGGCATCGAGCGAGAGCACGCCGGTGGGGATGCTCTCCAGAATGGTTTCCATATGGCGGCGCCGCTGCTCGAGCTCTACATTGGCGCCGGCCAGTTGTCGGCTCGAGTCTTCCATGGAGTGTCGAGCGCCCTCCAGCTCCGAAGCCATGTGATTGAATGAGGCGACCAGCTCGCCGAGCTCGTCTGCAGCCGTGATCTGCACGCGGTAGTCGTAGCGCCCGCGGGAAATCTCCTGCGTCGCTTCTGCCAGCGCCTGCACCGGCCGGGTCACGAGCTTGGCCAGGAACAGGGCCAGCCAAGTGGCCGCAAACAGCGCCACCACGGTGAGCAAAAGAAGCAGACCGGTATAGGTGCGGCGGAGCTGTTTGCTCTGCAGGCTCAGCCGCCGGTAAGCCACCTGGCTGGCATCGATCCTGTCGAGCGTGCGGCGGAATTCCGGGGGAAGCGGCATGGCGATCAGGATGCGGCCGCCATTGTTGCCCGTGGCAGTCGCGGCGATGTAATCCTGACCGTTGAGCACAAAGGCCCCTCCCCTCTGGCGCTCCAGCTCCACGACGGAGGGCAGTCTGCCCTTCAGCTCTGCCCAGGCACCGGGTGCGTCGAAGGCGGCCACCAGGTCTTGCCCGGAAAACACCAGTACAAAGCCGCCCTGCAAGGTCGTCTGCCGGCTGCGCAGCACCTGCATCAGAGCTGCATAATTGCCGGTCTGGAACGACTGTTGCGCCTCCGGCTGGGAGGCGATCTCCTCCGCCTCCGTGCGGGCGTTCTCCAGCGCGTAGCCGGAGAGCTGGGAAGCGACCTGACTTGAATCAGAGCTCAGTTGCTCCACCGGCAACGAAAACCATTTCTCGATGGAGCGGTTCATCAGCCCGTAGGCAAAAAGAAAAAGCAGGATCACAGGCACGAAAGAGAGAAGCAAAGCTCCCGCGACCATGCGGGTTCGGAATTTAGAGCCCAGCACCCCCATGCGCCGCTCGGCGTACAGCTTGAGCAGGTTGCGCAACAGGACGAAGCTGAGAGCGATCAACAGCAGGAAAACAAGCGCAGAGAGCGCGGAAAAAACCAGCGTCTCTTCCCAGGAACTGGGGCGCAAGAACGCCAGATTGAACCAGGTTTGCGAGAACACGGCGATGAAAAGCAGGCACATGGCCACAGCCAGTGCAATGACCGGGCCTTTCCGCGGCGTGCCGCCGGAAGCGCGGCTTGGTTGTTCATCCGCCAATGCAGCCTCATTATAGAAGAGATGAGAGCGCGGCTGCGCTGTTGGTACAATGCCGCCTGCACGGGTTCTTCACCCAGGAGTGACGGACGATGGCTGGATTTGTGAAGATCGCCGCCCGCAGCGAGATGCCGGCGCAGGATGAGGCCAGAGAGTTCACCGCAGGCGGAAAGATCATCTGTGTCGCCAATGTCAACGGCACGCTCAGTGCGCTCGACAACGTCTGCCTGCATCGCGGCGGCCCGCTGGGCCAGGGCCTGGTCGCTGATAACAAAGTCGTCTGTCCCTGGCATGGCTGGCAGTATGACCCGGCCAGCGGCGCGGTTTCACACAATGCGGCCGTGAAGACGAAGGTCTATCCCATCAAGGTCGAGGGAGATGATGTGCTGGTCGATCTCAGCTGAGTCTCTCTCCCCAGCGGCCCAGGAACGATGATCAAGATGATTCGGGCAACAATCGCGCTGGTGCTTGCAGCGGCCGCTCCCTGCATGGCGGCGGATCTGAAGTTGAAGATGAAAGCTCCCGGCGGAAGCATGGCCAACACCGTGTACATCCGAGGGCCACGCCAACGCACAGAGCTGGGGATGAGCATGCCCGGCATCAGCAATGTGCTTTTGCTGCAGTGCGATCTGCACCGGGCCGTCATGATCAACGATTCTCTGAAGGCTTACATCCTGATGCCTACCGATGAAGAAGAGCAGTCTGCTCCCCTGGCTGCCGGCGCCAAACAAGGCGGTGTCATCACCGTGACAACAGAGGCGAGAGACACGGGTGAACGCCAACAGATGTTTGGCTACAGCGCGCACCACATCATCAGGGATATCACTGTCGAGTCGACCCCCGGCGCCTGCACCCAAGCCAGCCTGAAGATGCAGCTCGACGGCTGGTACGCTGACATCGCGCCGCAGCTTAGCTGCCACATCAGCATGCGACCGCATAGCGGCGTGCAGGGAAAATCTGCGGCTGCGTGCCAGGATAAGTACCAGTCCCGCAATACGGGTTATGTAAACAACGGCTATCCGCTGAAGGAGACTACGGTTGTAAAGACGCAGGCGAACAGAGGCTTTCCCAGCACGATCGAAGTGGAAGAGCTTTCCGAGCAGGAGCTCGATCCCAGTCTGTTCGAGATTCCAAAAGGTTACCGCGAAATGCACAACATGAAGGAGATGACGGATATGTCTACGCCGGCGACGCCTATGTCGCACCACGATCACCAGTAGTGAGTCTGCGCCATTCGTTCCGTTTTGAAACCCACCACGGTGTTTTCTGAGCTGCAGGCGGGGAAAATCCTGAAGCTATCGTTCTGGCATTGGGCTCTATGCTACGGCGCATAGCGAAGGCGAAATCTCAGCTTGCATGCCGTTTTATCGGAGACATCAAGGCTCGCAGGAATCTTTGTTTGCCGCTTGCCGTTGCACCGCTGCTGCCGGCAGATGTGCAAGCGGACGCTTAACCCAGCAATCCCGGGAAATTTCCAGGTGAATCTTGAAACCCGGGGAAGACGGTTTCCAGGTTGCGATTGCCGACGTGCCGGTAGACGGCTTCGCCGAGCACGCGCCGGAAGTCGGTGGTCACGGCCAAATCGCGTCCTTCATAGAGTTGGCCCTGGCTGAGGCCCGGCCAGCGGCCATAGACCCTGCCACCCTTTACCGGACCGCCCATAGCGAACATCACGTTGGCGTGTCCGTGATCGGTACCGCGGTTGCCGTTCTCGCGGGCCGTGCGACCAAACTCAGACATAGTGACGAGGACAGTGTTTTCCGCCAGGTCGCCGATATCGATCCAGAAGGCGGCGAGCGATTGCCCAAATTCGCGCAGGATAGTGGCCAACTGGCCCTGCGTAGAGCCCTCGTTCACGTGATGGTCCCAGCCGCCGATGTCGGTGAATGCCACCTCGACGCCGAGATCAGCTTTCAGCAGCTGTGCGGTCTGCCGCAGGCTGTCGCCGAAGCGGCCGCGCGGATAATTCGCCCCCGGCGCAGGCTGGTACTTGTTCGGGTCGGTGGCCTTAAGCATTTTGACGGCTTCGAAGGTCTCATTGCCGGTGCCGTGGAGAACAGTATCGACCGACTGCGCATACATGGATTCAAACGTGTTGCTGATGGGCATGGCCTGCGGATTCTGGCCACCGACGGCGAAATCTCTAACGTTGCTGATGGCCACAGCGGGAACGCTGCCGGCCAGGATACGCGGCAAAGCGGTGCCCAGCGCTACGGCGCGGAAAGGCGCCGGCTTTTCTTCCGGCTGCGATTGCAAAGTGCGGTTGAGCCAGCCGTCTTCCGTGGATTTCACGCCGGGCGTGCCTGATTCCATGTAATCCTGAGCATCAAAGTGCGAGCGCGTGACGTCGGGCGAGCCGGAAGCGTGGACGATGGCCAGATGGCGCTGATCCCACAAAGGCTTGAGGTCAGCGAGCGAGGGATGCAGCCCAAAAAAGCCATCCAGGTCGATCGCGCTCTCGGCGCCGTTGCGCGGGCGCGGAATGGCGATCGAAGGTCGCATGCTGTAGTAGGCGGATTCGCCGTGCGGGACCACGATGTTCAGGCCGTCGGCGGCGCCGCGCTGAAAAATCACGACGAATTTCGTCTTGCCGCCGCTGGTTTGAGCGCCATAGACGGCGCGCGCCAGAAACGACGGCACTGCGGTGGTGGCCACCATGGCCATAGCACTGTTTTTCATGAATACCCGGCGAGTGATTGCCATACTCATCTCCTCTGAAATTCCGGCGAGCCCAGGATCAACCCGGTGATGACGCCATAGTTCGGCTCGCGCGCGGGATCATCGAGCCTGCGGCCTGTGACCTGCGGATCATCGAGCTGCCGGGAAATGGCCTGGTGGGTCTGTGGTGAGACGTCTCCGTGCAGCAACGTGTTTTCCAGCGTGGTCAGCGCCGCCCCGGCATCTGCGGGCGGGTTTGCGCCCAGCAGGGCCTGTGTATCAGCGGTCGCGCCCCGCATCTTGCCGTTGCCCAACGTCAGGGCAAAATTCATGCGGTTGAGCAGAGCGGCGGAGTTCACCCACGTCTCCGCCTTCATGGAGTAGCCGGTCGGCGGCTGCATTCCGTAGAGCGGCATGCCCAGTTTGTTGAGCGTCTGCACCAGAGGCATGGGATTGGTGACATCGGCCTGTGTCGCACGGGCCGCCGATGCCACAAACTCAAGCGGAGTCTTTACCTTCGCGCGGTAATCCTCGGCGGCCCAGAACTCCGGCGATGAGAACAACGTGCGCAGAACATCGCGGATGTCACCATCGCTCTGCAGGAAAGTCTGCGCCATCCGGTCAACCAGGGGCTGCGGCGGATTGTCGCTGACGAAGCGCATGGCCAGCTTTCTGGAGATGAACCTGGCGGTGGACGGGTGACTGGCGAGCATGGCGATGACTTGCTGGCCTTCTTTCTCGCCGTTCTCCTTGATCACATGGCCGAGAAAGAACTTCTTGCCTGGCTCATGCATGCGCTCGTTGAATTCAAAGTTGCCGCCGCGGCGCGGCTCCTGGATGGTCCAGCCGGTAAGGATCTTGGCCAATTCGGTGACATCCTTCTGGGTGTAGCCGCCATCCACGCCCAGCGTGTGCAATTCCATGATCTCGCGGGCGTAGTTTTCGTTGAGCCCGCGGCGCTCCTGCTTTTTTTGCTTCTGCGGACTGCCATTAGGCCCGGCCTGCGGATGCGCCGGGCCATTGCCGCCGCGCATGTAGACGTTGCCATAGCGGTCGGTATAGATGCGGGGCGGCCGGTTGTTGTTCAAGCCGCTTCTGCCGTTGCCGTGCTCGGGCATCCCCATCGCCACCGCCGAGTCGGGGCCTACGCTCTGCCAGTTATCCAGATAAAACAGCATGGCGGGACTCTGCGCCGTAGCCAGCAGCAGGTCTTTGAATTTGCCCAAAGCGCGGGGGCGGATCACATCGCGCTCGTAGGAGGTGATGAGGTAGCGGTCGGGCCCTTTGTTGATAAAGACATTGAAGTGGTTGAACCAGAAATCGCTCATCACTTCCTGCAGCTGACGCTCGCTGTAGATGGCGCGTACCAGCTTGCCCTGGGCCACTTCGTTGGCTACCACCTGCTGCGGATTGTTCAAGGCCATCAGCGTTTCGCGCTGCTGGGGAGTCAGGTCGCTCAGCATCTGTTCGCGGTCTTCGCCCTTCATGCTGCGCGCCAGCGCATCGCGCTCATCTGGAGGCATCCTCATGATGGCGGCATAGCGCTGGTCAGGAGGCAGATCGAGGACTTCTCCGGCTTGCAGCTCGGCGTACATGCGGGCCTCGCGCTGCGCATCGCTGGCTTGCGGCGGCATAGCGTCGCCGGGATTATTGCTGTTCGCGTTGCCGCTGGCTGCGGCATCGCCGGCCTCGGCCTTGCGCTCCTTCTTTTCGTCGTACCTGGCCACTGCGGACTGGTAAACGGCGCGCTTTGCCGGATCAGAAGGAAGCGATTGCTTTCCTTCGGCGATGGCCTTGATCACCGCAGGCGGCGGAAAGTTCTCCACGATCTCGCGGGTGCTCATCTGCAGAGTACGGAAGGGGGCAAGGCGCGCCTCGAGCGCGGAATCGTCGATCTTCTCGGGGTTGAGTTGCAGCTCGATCCATCTCTCGACGCCCATCTTCTGCACCCGCTCAACATCGCCTGGTCGCGGGCCGAAGGTGAGGCGGTTGAGTGCGTGCAGAGCCCGCTTGTCGCTGGGCATGGTGCCGATCTCCGCGTTCTTCTGCTTTTTCTTGGCAGCTGCGCCCACCAGGGTAGCACCCAGGGCGAGTACGGCTACAGCGGCGGCTAGTCTGCGATGGAGACGCATTGCTTTCGGAGGCTCTGGCCCGACCGAGGGCTCAAGCAAGATAAACCTTACCCCAGGTATTAACCCCCGGCAGCGAAAAAGTTGCAGGAAAAAATAGCTTACGCAGAGTAGGTACGTCCCTTGCTGGACTTGTACTTGAGGTCGGCAGCGAGGTGGTCTACGTCGTTGGGACCGATGTTGCAGATGGCATATGAATCCAGGAACTGCGCGCCGCGTCCGCTGGCCTCGCCGCGAACGCAAGTGAGCAGGGCGCTGACCACATCGGCATCGAATTTCTGCGGCGAGAAGCGCACGATCTCGCTCAGCGTCTGCCCGACGGGCATGCTGGAGCGGTAGGGGCGCTCGTGGGTCATGGCGTCGAAGGTGTCGGCCACGGCGATGATGCGTGCCGGCATGGGGATGTTGTCCTTGGGCAGGCGGTCGGGATAGCCGGAGGCGTCAGCGCGCTCATGGTGCCAGCGCACGATGTCGCCGATGCGCGGCCAGGGAAACTGCACGCCGGAGATGATGCGGTGACCGACGAGCGTATGGTCGGCCATCTCGCGGAACTCGGTCGCCTCGAGCGCGGCCGGCTTCAGGAAGAGTCGTTTGTCCACGGTCACCTTGCCGATATCGTGCAGGTACCCGCCGGCGCGGAGCTCGGCGACCTCATTCGCATTCATGCCCATAGAGGCTGCGATGGCCGCGGCATATCGCCCGACCCGCATAGAGTGGCCGCTGCTGCGGAACTCCTTGGCGTCGATGGCTGTGGCAAAGACCTCCATGGCCTGGTCGCAGAAGCCGTGCATGGAGTCGAGCAATTTCAGGTTCTCGACCACACGCTGTTGCAGCAGTTCGCTGAGGGTATGGTTCTGCACCGCCAGAGCCACGTAGCTGGCCAGCGTCCTGAGAGCTTCGAGGTCCTCGGCTTCGTAAGGCGCTCCGCCCTCGCGGGAACCAAGCGCGACCGCTCCTGCCAGCTTGGCGCCCGCGCGCAAGGGCACGATGCAGCGGAAAAGTTCGGGAGCAACGTTGCCGCTAGAGCTCAGGTACTTGTCCCAACCCTTCGGGGCCACCGCCTCGGGACCTGGGGCCGAGGCCAGAGCTTGTACCTGGCGCGCCAGCAGGGGAACATATCCACCCTGGGGAAAGAGAGCGAGTCCCTTCCAGGAGACGGCGCAAAGCTGTGCTGGCTTTTCTGTGAAGGTGAAGAGCACCCCCTCGTGGGCGCCCACAGCCTGCGTCATCACACTGAGCATGGAATCAGAGATCTCCCGAAAATTCTTCTCTCCAGCCAGCAGCGGGCCCAGATCGGCGAGGGTGCCGAGGGCGACCAGGAAGCTTCGGTTCTTCTCAACTTGCATCGCCATTTTTTGCGCGATGACGAAAGGCACAGAGCATAGTCAGTATCCATGATGGCCACGAGATTCCGTAAGGCGCGGTTCCGCAGTAGTTAACGGCGAGTGTGGTACTCAACCGGCTCACGAAAAGCGGCGCCGCCCATCAGGCAGGCATCGAGAGCAAATAGATGCCTGCTAGAATGAATGCCCTATGAAAAGATTCTCTGGCCTGATCTTCGTTTCTCTTCTCCTCCTGAGCGCCTTAACCGCACCGGCAAGGGCGCAGAAGACCTCGAAAAGGACGCAGAGCTCCAGCGAGATCAACCCTATCCTCAAGGAGGTCGATTTCACGCAGCTCGACCTCATGCAGGCGCAGTGGAAGCGCGTGCAGATGCCTTTCGAGCAGCAGGGATTGAGCTCGCGCCAGGTGCAGATGGTCAAGAAGCTGGTGGAGGCGTCGCACTACATCGAAGACATCTTTCTGCGGCAGAGCGATCCCGAGGTGGTCGGCATCATCGAATCGCTGCGCGGCAGCGGCAACTCGCAGGAGCAGCAGGTCCTGCGCATGGTGCGCATCATGGGCAGCCGCTTCGACCTGCTGCGCGAGAACAAGCCATTCATCGGGAGCCAGCCTATGTTTGCCGGGCGCGGTTATTACCCTAGCGGGTTGACCCAGGAGGAAGTCGACGCTTATGTGCTGCAGCACCCGCAGAAGAAAGACGAGATCTATAGCCAGTTCACCATCGTCCGGCGGAATGGCGATGGTCTGATGGGCGTGCCTTACCGCGTCGCCTACCAGCAGTTCCTGGAGCCGGCGGCTAAAGCGCTGCGCGAAGCTGCGGACTTGAGCGACGATGCCGCCTTTGCCAACTTTCTTCGCCTGCGCGCCGACGCCCTGCTGAGCGACGACTACTACAAGAGCGATGTCGCCTGGGTGGACCTGAAAGACCCGAAAATCGATATCATCCTCGCGCCCTATGAAACCTATACCGACGGATTGCTGGGAGTGAAGGCCAGCTATGGCGCCTCACTGCTGATCCGCGATGAGGTCCAGAGTCAGAAGCTGGCGGTGTTTCAGAAGTATGTCCCCGAAATCCAGGAAGCGCTGCCGCTCGATAAGCCGGACCTGCCCTCTAAGCGCGGCCAGCCCACGCCCATGGAAGTGATGAACGCCCCCTTCCGGGCGGGCGATCTGCGACACGAATACCAGGCGGTGGCCGACAATCTCCCCAACGATCCGCGAATCCACGAGGAAAAGGGGACCAAGAAGATCTTCTTCAAGAACTTTATGGATGCGCGCGTGAACTACGTCATCCTGCCCATCGCCAAAGTGCTCATGCAGAGCGACCAGGCAGCGCGCGCCTCGGGCGACGGCTACCTGGCCTCGACCATGATGCATGAGATCTGCCACGGCCTGGGTCCAGCCTTTTCGCGCGTGAACGGGAAGCAGGTGCCCATCCGCGAGGCTCTAGGGCCGCTCTACGGAGGTTTGGAAGAGGCGAAGGCAGACGTTGTAGGTATGTACGCGCTGAACTGGCTCATAGAGCATGGTGCTCTTCCCAAAGAGAGGCTGCAGGAATATTACGCATCTTATGTCGCGGGGCTGTTCCGTACGGTGCGCTTCAGCATCGCCGAGGCCCACGGACGCGCAGAGATGATGGAGTTCAACTATCTCTCTGAGCAGAAGGCCATCACGCGCAAGAGCGGCCGCTACGTGATCGATTACCAGCGCATGCCCGGCGCCCTGGCCTCACTGGCTAAAGAGCTGCTGGAGATGGAAGCCAGCGGCGATCGCGCGCGGGCAGAGTCTTGGTTTGGTAAATACCAGGCCATGCCTTCCGAGTTACAATCGGCACTGCAGGCGGTCAAGAACGTGCCTGTGGATATCGAGCCTGTGTTTTCATTCCCGGAGCCGATCGAATGAGACTGTTCTCCAAAAAGTCTGAACCTCACAGCGGCGCGAACCGCCGCAAGTTCGAGCGGGTGGATGTGACCTTCAACGCCCAGGTGCACGTGACCGACGACAAGGGCAAGCGCGTGGGGGTGCTGCGGCAGATCGCGCGCGGCGGCTTCATGCTGGAGCCGGAACGCGACTTCAAGAGCGGCAAGAAGCACAGCTTCATCATCGTGGATCGCAGCGAGAACATGAAGCTGAGCGTGAAGGCGATCTGCCGCTATTCCGATGGGCGCCGCGCCGGCTTCGAGTTCGACAATCTCGACGTAGATTCCGCGGTGGAGATCGGCATCCTCATCGGCAAGTACTATCAGACCGATGCCGTGATGGCCTGAGGCCGGTCCGTGTCCATGTATCCAGAGTTGATGCTGACGCCCATGCGGGAAGAGCTCACCCGCCTGGGCATTCGCGAGTTGAAAACGGCGGCGGAAGTGGACGAAGCAGTGAAGCAGCCGGGCACAACGATGGTGGTCGTCAACTCGATCTGTGGTTGCGCTGCAGGCAAGATGCGCCCTGCGGTCCGCATGGCGATGCAACAAGGGGCGCATCCAGACCACAGCGTCAGCGTCTTTGCCGGCCAGGATCGCGAGGCCACGGAGCGCGCGCGTACTTACTTCTGCGGTTATCCGCCCTCCTCGCCCTCCTTCGGCTTGCTGCGCGACGGGCAACTGGTCTTCATGCTGGAGCGCCGCAACATTGAAGGCCGCGATGCCGCCGCCATTGCTCGCGACCTGGCCGCTGCGCTCGACAAATTCTGCGGAAAAACGATCAGCAAGTGATTCTCCGGCGCGACTCAGGGAGTGTTCCCATCCTTTGGCGGCTTGCGCAGCATGAAGTTTTTCACCGCGATCTGTCGCGGCTCCAGGCCGACCGGGATCATGGTGAAAAGCAGATGCGAATTCACGCGGGAATCACGGCGAATCACCGCCATATCTCCCGAACCCGAATCGGCCACCAGCAGGTAGTGGCCATTAGAGGTGAGCGCCAACGCATCCGGCCGGCTGCCCACCTGGATCGCCTGCGCCAGCTTGCCCAGGTCGATGTTGTAGATGGCGATGGAGTTGGCGTTGAAGTTGCTCACGTAAAGCAGCGAATTATCCGCGCTGACCAGCGAGCGCACCGGTCCGTCACCTAAGACATGCGTGCTGCTCACCTCATTGGTGCCGGTGACGACCTCTGAGACCGAGTCAGATTCAAAGTTGCTTACGAAGACTTCGCCGCCATCGGGCTTCAGCGCAATGTGCACCGGGGATCTGCCGACGTCGAGCAGGGCGAGAAGCTGATCGGCCGCAACGAAGCCAGCCGCTTGGGGAGTGGTTGGCTCATTCTTTGCCTTACTGGTCGCGCTCCTGGCTTTGCGTGTCGGCTCGGAAGCAGGCTTCTCCATCGGCCGTAGCGCGACGACCGCGACCTGGTTCACGCTGCTGCAGGAGACAAGAGCCTTGCTGGAGTCAGGCAATATCACCACGGCCTCTGGTCCCTGGCAGACCTTCACCGTGGAGCGGACCGCCAAACTTTCCAGGTCGATCACCGAAAGCGTGCCGTCTTCCCGGTTTGACGCCAGCGCCAGTTTGCCGTCTGGGGAGATGCGCGCCTCGCCGGGCTGGCGGCCGACCGGAATGGCTGATATCTCTTTGCGCTTCTCAAGATCCATGACGGAGACAGTGGCCGAGCCTGCATTGGCGACGACTGCGCGGGCGCCATCGGGAGCGATGTCCACAAAATATGGCCGTTTGTGAAGCGGAATCACAGCTGCCACTGAATTGCTCTCGGCGTCGATCACGCTCAAGGTGCCGGAGTCGGTGTTGACCACATAAATCTCATTTTTCTTCGGGTTGGCTGCGATGCCGGTCGGGCTCTCTCCTACCCTGATGCTGCGGACATTCTTGAAGGTGAGCAGATCGACCACGCTCACATCATTGCTCTTGCCATTGGCCACATACGCGTATTCGCGGTAGGCGGGCGGATAGTGCGGCAGGGGCGCTGTCTCGCAGCCGGTAAGCATCAGCACCAGAAGCAGGACAAATTGGATTGGAATCAGGAAGCCGCGGCGACGCATCAGGCTAACGATGCTAGCAGATGCTATCGCACGGCGGTGGGCTGCGAAGCCGGCGCGGCGGGAACTCCGCGATGCACGATGGCTGCGATCTGCCGCACTTCAGCGATGAGTTCATCAAACTGTTCGGGATAGAGCGACTGCATGCCATCAGACAGGGCTCGGTCGGGATCGGAATGAACTTCGATCATAAGGCCATCGGCGCCGACGGCGACCGCTGCCCGCGCCAACGGCGTGACTTTGTCGCGCTTGCCGGTGCCGTGGCTGGGATCCACCAGGATGGGCAGATGGCTGAGCCGCTGGACCGCGGGAATCACACTGAGATCGAGCGTGTTGCGGGTGTGGTCGGCAAAGGTGCGGACTCCGCGCTCGCAGAGAGCCACGTTGTAGTTGCCCTCGCTCATCACGTACTCGGCGGCCATGAGGAACTCCTCCAGAGTCGCGCTCATGCCGCGCTTGAGCAGCACCGGCTTGCGGGCGCGGCCGGCGCGCTTGAGCAGCGAGAAGTTCTGCATGTTGCGGGCGCCGATCTGGATCAGGTCGGCGTATTCTTCCACCTGGTCAAGGCTCTCGTTATCCACCGCTTCGGTCACGATCTTGAGGCCGAAGCGTTCGCGGACCTCGGCCAGAATCTTCAGGCCGCCGAGCCCGAGCCCCTGGAATGAATAAGGCGAGGTGCGGGGTTTAAAAGCTCCGCCGCGGAAGAAGCGCGCTCCTGCGTGATGAACGCGTTCGGCGATCTTCAAGGCCTGGTCGCGGGATTCGATGGCGCAGGGGCCGGCGATCACCGCGAGTTCGCGGCCGCCGATGGTGGCATCGGATGCGGGGAAGCTGATGACCGTGTCTTCTTCCTTCACGTCGCGGCTCACCAGCTTGTAGGGCTTGCTGACACGGATGACTTCCTGCACGCCGGCCAGCTCTTCAAGGCCGATCTCCACCATGCCCTGGTTGCCGGTGATGCCGATGGCGGTGCGCTGTGCGCCGGGGATGGTGTGCGCCCGGAAGCCAAAGGCCTCAATCTTTTCGCACACGGCGCGTATCTGCTCTTCACTTGCGTGCGCTTGCATCACAACCAGCATGGTTAGGCTCGACTCCTGGAAGTACAGTGTAAATCATCAGAATCGGTCAGACGTGCTAGGCCATAGATTCAAGCCGGGCGCGGGAGTTACAACGGGCTGGTTTATCGCGTGCAATAGAACAGGCGCGCCGGCAGGACGTTCCAGAACTCGAAATCCTGCTGCACGCGGCCGAAGAGCCGGTAGAGAGCAGGCAGGAGGGCGCGCGAGTACTGGAAGCCGGCGAACGTGCCCTCCGGGCCGAGCATCTCGCGCGACTCGCTGAGAATCTGCGCGCGGACATCATCGGGCAGCATGCTGAAGGGAAGGCTGGAGATGATGATATCGGCCTGGGGCAGACCCAGGTTACGCAGAGTCCTCCGCACATTGACCGCCGAGCCGTAGACCACGCGCAAGCGCGGATCGTCCAGCTCCTTGCGCACGAAATCCACAAAAGCCGGGTTCAGTTCAATCGCCACTAGCACGGCGTCGGGCCGCATGCGCCGCAGGATCTCCTGGGTGACGTTGCCGATGCCGGGGCCGTATTCCACTACTACGCGGGCGCTGCGCAGATCCATGCGCGAGAGCAGACGCTCTACCAGGAAGCGCGAGCTGGGCAGGATGGCGCCCAGAACGCGGGGATGGCGGATGAAGTTGCGTGCAAAGAGCAGCGTCCGCGAGGATTTGCGATGACGATCCATCCGACCCTATTTGTACTTGATGGCATGGCGCGGTTGCAATATTACGGCCCGGTCTACGGAATCCTCGATCGCAAAGGAAAGGGTTTATTCGTGGCTGACGAACTGGATGGCGTTTACCAGTACTTCGATCTGGAGCATGATCCGTTTGGACTGAAGAGCGTGCTGAGCGAAGATGAGCTGAGGCATTACCGCCCGCTCCTGCGCGCGCATGTGCAACACATCGCCGATATGAATCACTTCCAATACCGGGCGCCGACGCTGGTGGACTGGCTCATGCGATAGCGCCAGCCGCAAGCTGCTAGAATCGAAATCTCCGCATGGTCGCCGATGCCGCGCTCGATCGCCGCTGAACAGGACATCCTGAAGCTGCCGCCGCCGAAGAAGCCACCGAAGCTCACCTCACGGCGGATCGGCATTCATACTTCAACCTCGGGCGGGGCGCAGACGGCGGCCGAACGCGCCTACCGGCTAGGCTGCAACACGTTCCAGATCTTTTCCTCCAGCCCGCGGCAGTGGAAGCCGTATCTGCTGAGCGCAGCGCAGTGCGCGGAGATGCGGGGCCTGCGCGAAAAATACGAGCTGGCGCCGCTTTCCATCCATTGCAATTACCTCATCAATCTGGCGGGGAGCAATCCGCAGTTTCATTTCATGTCCATCGAGGCCTTTCGTGCCGAGCTGGAGCGTGCGCTGGCGCTCGGGGCCGAGTATCTGGTGCTGCATCCCGGGTCGTTCCGGGGCGCCACCCGCGAAGAGGGGATCTCGCGCGTGGTGGCGGGGGTGAGCGAGGCAGCGAACGGCCTGGACCTGACCAGGGGCAACCTGACCGTGCTCATCGAGAACACGGCGGGAGCAGATTCATCGCTAGGCGGCTCATTCGAGCAGGTGGCCGAGCTGCTGGAGCGATTGCGAAGCAGGATTCCCGCGGCGGCATGCATCGACACTTGCCACACGCACGTCGCCGGATACGACATGGTGAGTGAATCCGGCATGGCCGAGACATTGAGCAGACTCGACGCAACCGTCGGGCTAGCGAACGTCCGCGTGTGGCACTGCAACGACGCCAAGGCGGCGCGCGGCTCGCGGCTCGACCGGCACGAGCACATCGGCAAGGGAACTATCGGACTGGAGCCGTTTCGCCGCCTGCTCAACGACGAGCGGCTGGCGCATGCCGCTTTCATCGCTGAGACTCCCATCGATGAGCCGGGCGACGATGTCCGCAACATCGAGACGCTGAAGAGCCTGGTCATCGAGACCGCCCGGCGGAAACTTTCGGGAAGAAAGCCGGCATGAAAGAGCGCTTCACTGTGAAGCGTGAAGCGGCGCGTCTGGCCGGCGATGCCAGACTCGGCAGGACCCCGCAACTGCGGGCGCGGGCGCGCAGGTTTCGCAAAGAACATCCTGACCTGAAAGATGAGCAACTGGCGGCGCTTCTCGATGCGCTGTGGCACCATTCCGCGCTAGGAGCGCGAACTCTGAGCATGGAGCTCATGCGGGCCTGGAAGAAACCGGTGCATCTGTTCGAGCGCCGCGACTTTGAGCGCTGGCGCTCTTCGCTGTGCGGCTGGTGGGACACAGACGATCTGGGCTTGAATCTGCTGGGACCGTGGGTCGCCAGCGACCAGAAGAAGCGGTTGGTTTATCTCACCTCGCTGGCGCGCTCGCCGCATCTTTGGAGCCGGCGGCTGGCGCTGGTGGCTACGGTGCCCATCAATCGCGGAGCGCTGGGGCCGACCATTCCGGAGTTGACGCTGCGGCTGGTCGAAGGCGCAAAGCATGAGTGTGAGCCGATGATTGTAAAATCAATCTCGTGGGCGCTGCGGGAGCTGAGCAAACGCCACCACGCGCTCACCGCCACTTACCTTCAGCGCAATGCAAGCAGCTTGCCGGCGCTCGCAAGGCGGGAGGTGCTCAACAAGCTCCGCACGGGATCGAAGAGCGGAAAAGCGAAATAGACAAAGATGGAGAAAACCACACAAAACGCCCCGCAGCAGCAAGAGCTTCGCTACGAGCCGCAGGCAATCGAGAAAAAATGGTCGGCGCGCTGGGCCAAGGATGACTCGCTCTACCGGGCCGAGCCGCCGGGTTCGAAGCGCAAGAAATACTACGTGCTGGAGATGCTGCCGTATCCTTCGGGCGCACTGCACATGGGACACGTGCGCAACTACTCCATCGGCGACGCGCTCGCCCGCTACATGTGGATGCGCGGCTACAACGTGCTGCATCCCATGGGCTGGGATGCGTTCGGGCTGCCGGCGGAAAATGCGGCCATCAAGAACAACGTTCCCCCGAAGAAGTGGACGCTGGGCAACATCGAGCACATGAAGGCGCAGATGAATCGCCTGGGCTTTTCTTACGACTGGGCGCGCGAAGTCACCACCTGCCTGCCGGAGTATTACCGCTGGAACCAGTGGTTTTTCCTGAAGTTTTACGAGCGCGGTCTAGCTTACCGCAAAAAAAGCCGGGTGAACTGGTGCCCGGAGTGCGCCACGGTGCTGGCCAACGAGCAGGTGGTGAACGGCGGCTTCTGCTGGCGGCATGAAGATACGCGGGTCGAGCAGCGCGACCTGGAGCAGTGGTTCCTGCGCATCACCGATTACGCGGAAGAGCTGAACCGCGACCTGGAGAGGCTGGAGCACTGGCCGGAAAAGGTCCGGGTGATGCAGCGGAACTGGATCGGGCGCAGCGAGGGAGCGCTGGTGGAGTTCGCGCTCGAAGGCTCGGGTGAAAAAATCTCGGTGTTCACGACGCGCATCGACACCATCTTCGGCGCCACGTCGGTGCAGCTTGCGCCGGAGCATCCGCTGGTGCAGGAGCTGGTGGGCGGCGATCAGGGCCTGTGGTCCAAAGTCGAGGCTATGGTGAGCGAGCAGCGCAGAGCGCGTGAGGCGGGCGATCTGGGCGAAATCGAGAAGCACGGCGTGGATACGGGGCGCTTCGCCATCAATCCGTTCAACCAGGAAAAGGTGCCCATCTGGGTGGCGAATTACATCCTGATGGATTACGGTACCGGCGCCATAATGAGCGTGCCGGCACACGATGAGCGGGACCACGAGTTTGCACGAAAATATGGGCTGCCGATCCGCATCGTGATCATGCCGCGGCGCGAAGGCGAACCTCCGGAAGAGGGCAAGGCCGAGCCGCCGGTATTGCCGTTCACGCATGAAGACAGCCTGTTGATGAATTCCGGCGATTTCAGCGGCCTGGGCTGCCAGGAAGCACAGAGGCGAATGGCGGCCTTCGCCGAACACAATGGCTTTGGCAAAGCGACGGTCACCTATCGCCTGAAAGACTGGGGAATCTCGCGCCAGCGCTACTGGGGCACGCCCATTCCCGTGATTTATTGCGACAAGTGCGGAATGGTGCCGGTCCCGGAAAAAGACTTGCCGGTGTTGCTGCCGGAGAAGGTAGACATCACCTTGCAAGGCGGCTCGCCGCTGGCCAAAGTGCCGAGCTTCCTGAACGTCGGGTGTCCGAAATGCGGAGGAAAGGCGCGCCGCGAAACCGACACCATGGATACCTTCGTGGATTCCTCTTGGTACTTCTACCGCTATACCGCGCCGCAACTGACGGACAAGCCGGTGGATAAGAAGATCGCGGGCTACTGGTTTCCTATCGACCAGTACATCGGCGGGGTAGAGCACGCGATCCTGCACCTCATCTATTCGCGCTTCTGGACCAAAGTGATGCGCGACATGGGCCTGATTGAAGATTCAGAGCCGGTGGAGCGGCTGTTCACGCAGGGCATGATCATCAAGGACGCCAAGAAGATGTCGAAGAGCTTCGGCAATGTGGTTTCCCCCGATGAGATGGTGGCGAAATACGGCGCCGATTCCACGCGCCTGTACACGCTGTTCGCCACCTCGCCGGAGAGCGAACTGGACTGGCAGGATGCGGGCGTTGAGGGCGTAAGCCGGTTTTTAGGCCGGGTGTATCGCTTTGTGAGGCGTCACGGAAAGCCTATGCCAAGAGAATCGTGGGGCGCTATCGTCGAACACTTTGAATACGTCGGTGGTGGAAGGGAAGTGCACCGAAAACTGCATCAGACACTGCGGAAAATCACTGAGGATTTTGAATCGCGGTGGCACTTCAATACTTCGATAGCTTCGATCATGGAATTGGTGAATGAGCTAATCGCAACCGTCGAGGGAGAAATTTGGAGCGGTGCAGAGTTGATTGGCACAATCACTCAGCCCGACGGGACTCCTCTTCCATTTAGGCATGAAGAGTTGTTGCAAGGCGCGATTCGTTGGCTATTGCTAATGCTGGCGCCGTTCGCACCGTTCCTGGCGGTCGAGTTGTGGGAATCGGTCGGAGAAACGTCTATTCTGCTGCGCGAATCATGGCCCCAGTTTAATCAATCTGTCGCGCGGGAGGACGAGATCGAGATCGCGGTGCAGGTGAACGGGCGAGTGCGCAGCCGCTTGATGGTGCCGGCAACGGCAACGGAAGAGACGGTGCGGGCGCTGGCGCTCGCCGATAAAAAGGTGGCCGCCTCGCTCGACGGCCGGGAGCTGATGAAGGCGATCGTGGTGCCGGGCAAACTGGTGAACATCGTCGCCAGATAGAGATGCCGAATCCCAGCCCAACTCGCGCGGGCCTGCGCCGGGCCTGGCGGAATCCGCGGGCGGTATTTTGCGAGATCGCGTGGCGCTGGAGCTTCGGTGTAGCGGCGCTGGCCATCGTGGCCGTGGCTGCGCTGCGCGCCATGGGAACCGTCACAGTCGGCGAAGGCGATCTGCGGGCGTTGCGTGGCAGCGACCGCACGCTGGCGGTCCTGGCCCTGGCGCACATCTGGCAGAAGACCTCGGGACCGCTGCTGTGGGCACTGGCGATCACGATCCCCGTCCTTTCTCTGATCTGGGTGCTGGCTGCTTCGCTGGGCAGAGGCAGAACGCTCGAACTGATGTTTCCCGGGAACGGCGGCCTGGGACCCAACCGGGCCGGGGTCTTCGGGCTGCACTGGCTGCGCGTGCTGTGGATGCTGGCGGCGATCGCGGGAACGCTGGCGGCGGTGGTTTTTGCCTCTCTGGTCGCCAATCAGTTTTCTTCCGACGAAGAGCCGAACTACGCGCTTTATCTGCTGTTGATCAGCCTGCTGCTGCCTGCCATCGCTTTAGGCTGGGGAACCATGAACTGGTATTTGTCGCTGGCGCCGATCTTCAGCGTCCGCAGGGGCTCGAGCGCCTGGAGCGCGATGCGCGAGGCGCGCGAAGCTGTGCGAACGCAGCGAGGGGCATTCGTCACGGTCAGCACGGCGTACGGTTTTCCCAGGCTTATCCTGCTGCTGCTGTTGATCTCGGTGACCGCCGGGGCAGCCGCGCTGGCCTATGGGCAGGGCGGGGAAGCTGCGGCATGGATCATCGCCACAGTCTTCACCCTGTGTTACTTTGCGGCGGCGGATTTTCTCTATCTGGCTCGGGTGGCAAGTTACGCGGAGATCTGTTTTCCGCGAGCGGAGCCAACCGAAGCTTGCAAAGATAACGCGATGCCGCTGGAAGCGGCGCCAGCGGCGACTGACCCGCAAGCGGCGAATCTCAGCTAGATTCAGGCACGAGCAAGGGTCTCATACTGCATCCTGCCTTCGGCGGAGAGCAGAACCCAGATGGTGTAAATCCCCAGCCCCATGCCAAAAGGAATGTTGATAAGGGAGATAAAGCCGACCACCAAAGCCAGAACCCGGGCCCAGGGGGCGTGCTGTATAAGACCGAGGCCGGCGGCGATGCAGGCGGCCGCTTTGACCAGGACCATGACCGCGATCGAGCCAATGAGTGGCTGAAGGAAGGTCGGAATCTGACCGATCTGGCTGGGCGGGATGCTGCGCAAAACCATGCCGAAGATGGCGTGCGAGATGAGGAGTAGTACTAAAGCGCCAACCAACTCAAGCCCGCCGTAGATGAGCCAAAGAATCCCCAGTATCTGGACGTGCTGGCTCACGCGTCCCGGACTGCTCACAGGCGCAACCCCGACCGGCTGCCCGCAGCTTGCACAAAACTGATGGCCCGCCGCCAACTCTTTGCCACATGAATTACAGAACATGGCCTTCTCTCCGACGACCAGCGATGGTAGCACAGGAAGAGAAGCGGTTGACGAGGTCGAGACTTGGCGGCTGATGCAGACCCGCAAGGTAGAATGAACGATTGCAATTTGAGAATGTCTGCCGGGAGAGTCGCTTGTTCATCGGGAAGATTCTGCGCGTCGCGAGATACTGGCTAACGCTTGGATTTCTTGTGGTGTTGCCTGCCGGCCCTGCGGCGCAGGAGAGCAGCGGCCAGCAGGGGCCGAGAGAGCAGTACTATGCGGTGGCTCAGGCGACCTCGGGAGCGGCGAGCGGCGCCAGCCGACAGGTGACTTTCTATATCGACGGTTACACGAGCGACACCGATACGCACAACTTTGCGGTCATTCTCAAGAAAGACGGCCCGGCGGCACTGGTGAAGGCGATGAATCAAGTCGATGTCGGCCGGGTTGCGCCGACAGGGCGCACGGGCACGGTGGTCAGCATGATCCGCTCGCGTCCTTTTCCCGATGGGCGCAGGCGAGTGATGATGGTGACGAACCGGACAATCGCGTTCTTTGAGTCGTACAACGCCACGCGGACCAAGGATTATCCGTTCGGGGTGGTGGAGCTGCTGCTGAACAAAGATGGCAAGGGGACCGGCTCGCTGATCGTGGCTGCCAAGATCAAGTTCACCAAGAGCGACTCGATCGAGATCGAGAACTACGGCATTGACCCAATACGGCTGGTGAATGTGCAGCGCGAAAAATGAGTCTTAGCTCCTGACCTCAATCCTCGGAAGACCGGGTTGCTGGTACCTGGTTGCGGGTTGAGGTTATTAGTTCTCGTTCTCGGAGAACTGGTGGCTGAAAAACCGGAGGCTCGCGCTTCGCTCGGGATGGCAACTCACGCGAAATCAAGGGAAAAGCACAGCTGTGCTTCGGATAGAGCGAAAATCGCGGTGAGCTGTTACCAGTTCAGGCCGCCTTCCCTGATTCACTCATGACGTAGTCTCAGAGGATGTGTGCACGGGCGATCGGCTCTCCATGGCGAGAATCGCCTTTTTCGACTCTATAAGTTCAGTATGACAGATTCAGAGGGGTGAACCCGCCACTTTTGGGAAATCTATTTCCTGCCCTGTTCTTCAACGGGATAGAGGCGATCTTGGGAAGTCCTGGGGTTTGACAAGATTCAGGGCAGGCGCTGTTCCTGGGCGCTGCGGGCGATGGCGGCGACAATCTTGCGCGGGCCGAGGCGGACGGACTGCGCCATGAGTTTGTTGCGCACGCCGGGAATCACGAGAGTCTTGCCGGCCATCATGCCGCGATAGCCGGCAAGCGAGACCGGCTTGACATCCATGGCAGCCAGCCGAAAGAGGCGTGAGTTTTCCATATCGGCGCGCTTGGCGAACTCGGTGCGAGTGGCGCCGGGGCAGAAGCAGGTGACGGTGACACCGGTGCCGCTGAGTTCGTTGGCGATGGCCTCAGAGAAGGAGAGGACGAAGGCCTTGGTGGCGTAATAGACGGCCATCAGCGGGCCGGGCTGAAAGGCGGCGGTGGAGGCGACATTCATGATGCGTCCGCTGCGGCGGGCAATCATCTGCGGAAGGAAAAGGTGGGTGAGATGAACCAGGGCGGTGACGTTGAGCTGGACCATCTCGAGCTGCTGGTCAAGACGGAGATCGGCGAACTTGCCGTAGGCGCCGAAGCCGGCGTTGTTGATGAGGTAATCCACAGAGATCGACCTCTGGCTGAGCTCGGCGAAGACGCTCTGAGGAGCGTGTGGCTGGGAAAGATCTTTGGCAACGACATGGACGTTCACCTGGCTGAATTCTGATGCGAGCTGCTGCAGGCGACCGGCGGAGCGAGCGACCAGGACGAGATTGACGCCATCGGCGGCGAAGAGGCGGGCGAGCTCCAGTCCGATGCCGCTGGAGGCGCCGGTGACCAGCGCGGTACGAGAGGCCGCTTTCGGGTTCACGGCAGCGAAATAAGCAGGAGCGACCATGAAATCAGCGGCGCCTCATTTCGGTGGCCAGCGGCAAACCTAGTTGACGCCGTAGGCCGGGAACCATGAGGTGGCAGCCTTCAGGCTGGCGTTGACGTTCTCGATGTTCGCGACACCTTTGGTCTTCATCCAGTCTTCAAAGGCTTTGCGTCCCTGCTTGGCGTAGACGGAGACGCCATCCTTCCAGGTAGCGCGGCCGCAGAGGACCCCGGCAAACTTCACGCCGCTTTCGCCGGCGAGGGCGAGCGCCTCGGTGAATTCGTCGTTGCCGACCCCGGCGCTGAGATAGATGAACGGCTTGGTAGCAGCGGTGGCGGCCTTGAGGAACCAGTCTTTGGCCTCCTGGCGCGAGTAGGCCTTCTGTCCGGCAAAGGACTTTGTTCCTTCCACGAACTTCATGTTGATGGGGACTTCGACTTTCAGCACGTCAACCCCGTAAACATCTTTGGAGAACTCGGCCATGCTGGCCATTACCCGCTGCGGCTTGGTCCTGGCAAAGTCCACGCTCTTCTCGTCGGCGCCCTCGACGTAGGTGACGAACTCAAGGAAGAAAGGAATATCGTTGGCACGGCACTCATCGCCGATGCGCTCGACCCAGGCGTGCTTCACTTCATTGATCTTCTTATCGTCGCCGGGGTTGTAATAGAGCAGAATCTTGATGCAATCGGCGCCAGCCTCCTTGAGGCGATGGACAGACCAGTTATCCAGCAGGTCAGGCAGGCGGCCGGGGGTGTTGGCGTCGTAGCCGGTCTTCTCGTAGGCGAGCAGCAGCCCAGAGTTCTTGCTGCGGGCGCGGGCGGCAGGCAGGCCCCATTCCGGATCGAGCAGAATGGCGCTGGCGTGCTGGGTGAGGACTTGGCTCACCACGACCTTGAATTCTTCCATCTCCGCATCGCTGATGCTGGAGCCGCGCTCCTTGGCGAGCGACTTCTGCAGCGAGCCGCGCTGGTCCATGGCGGCGGCGGCGATGACGCCGCGGGTGTCGGATACGCGCTTCATCCCAGCAATTTTTCCGGGTGTGAGTTTCATGAGGCCTCCGAGGTTCCTGACAAAGGCAGAATTGTATAGCAGGGGAGACACGGGGGCCAGTATGCGCCAGAGTGGTAGTGTCTCAGTTTGAAATTCGGGTTTCGACCCAAAGCGGACCTGACGGGTCGGCGCGGTCCGTCGGGCGAATCGCGCGATTAAGCCGGAACGTACGTCAACCTGACCACTTCCTCGCCAATTACATCGCTGGCCACAAGGCGGAGCGGCGGCCGGGGGCCGGCGAAGAATGGCGTGCCACGACCAAGCACGATGGGGTGGAGGTAGAGTCGATACTCATCGATCAGACCAAGGTCGGTTAGGATTCCTGCCAAGTTTGGTCCTGCAACATCAATCTCCCCAACTTGCTGAGCCTTCAGCCGACGTACTGCCGCCTCGATGTCATTCTCGACCAGTGTGGCGTTGGGCCCGACCGACTTCAACGAGCGCGACACAACCCACTTCGGCTGGCTCCGCCACACCGCCGCGAAGTCGCGTTCCTCCGCGCCCCAGTCGGGAAGGTCATCGTCCCAATAACGCATTATTTCGTAAATGCGGCGACCGTACAGCATGCCCGTCAGGCCGCGCACCTGCTCGATGAAGTGACGAAACAGCGCGGGACGGGGTGGCCCCATTTTCAGGTGGTCGACGTAGCCGTCCAGGGACTGGTTCAATCCATACACGAGCTTAGCCATGCAACGAAAACCTCCTCTCCAGGTTCGTCAGAATAGCTTAACTTCGAGTTGCTCGGAAGTGAGGTTGGACATGATCTGCGCGTCGCATTGTCATTATGACCAATAACCAGAGGTTCACTTTCCACCCAAGGCGGAAATTTCAAACTGAGACACTACCGCACGAGTGTGCCGGTTCCAACGCTACTGGCGCAGTGTGAGCTTGTTCAGGACCGCCTGCTGCTTAGCGATGAGCGACTCGATGCCGTGGCGGGCGAGGTCCATCATCTTCTTGAGCTGGGTTTCATCGAAGGGATGCTGCTCAGCCGTGCCCTGGACCTCGACGATCTTCTTGCCCCCGGTCATCACCAGGTTCATGTCGACGTGGGCGCGGGAGTCTTCTTCGTAGCAGAGATCGACCATGATCTCGCCATCCACGATGCCGACGCTGGTGGCGGCGACAAAATCGCGCAGGGGAGCGGCGGAGAGAGTTCCGGCCTCGACCAGGCGCTGCATGGCCAGGCCGAGCGCGACGAAGGCCCCAGTGATGCTGGCGGTGCGCGTGCCGCCATCGGCCTGGATGACGTCGCAATCAATGAACAGGGTGCGCTCGCCGAGACGGGTGAGGTCGGTGACCGCACGCAGCGAGCGGCCGATGAGACGCTGGATCTCGTGGGTGCGGCCGCCGATGCGCCCTTTGGCAGACTCGCGGGGAGTGCGGGTGAGCGTGGCGCGGGGAATCATGGCGTACTCGCTGGTGATCCAGCCCCTGCCGCTGTTGCGCAAAAAGTGCGGCACGGTCTCTTCGATGGAAGCGGTGCAGATGACGCGGGTGTTGCCGACCTCGATCAGGACGGAGCCTTCGGCAGTGTTGATATAGCCGGGGATGATGTTGACGGGACGCATCTGGTCGGGGGCGCGATTGTCGGAGCGGAAGACCATAGAGCGGAGATTCTATACCTCGACGTCAACGTGCTGGACGTTCTCGATGGCGCGCCCGAGGAAGCGCTCGCCCAGGCGGCGGAATTTCTCGACCGAGTCTGTAGCAAAGAAGCGAAGATAAGGACCCTCACCGGCTGCAGGCAGATGCAGACTTTGAAAGTGGGTGCGCACAGCCTGGGCGGTGGATTCGGCTGAATCCACGATGCTGACGCCTGCGGGCACAAGCCGCTCAAGCAGGGGCCGAAGCAGAGGATAGTGAGTGCAGCCGAGCAAAAGGACATCGGCCGCCTGCGTCTGCGAATTGAAGACGGAATCAAGGTAAATGCGCGCGACCTGTTCGGTGACCGGGTGCTCGATCCATCCTTCCTCCACCAGAGGCACAAAGAGCGGGCAGGGCTTTTCCTGAGTCGCGATCTTGCGCTCGGCCAGCGCGCGCTGATAGGCGTGGCTGGCGATGGTAGCCTCGGTGGCGAGCACGACAACGCGCCGGTTCCGGCTGGCGCGCGCGGCGGCATCGGCGCCGGGGGCGACCACACCGATGGCGGGCATGGGGATGGCCTGCCTAATCTGGTCGAAAGCCAACGCGGTCGCCGTATTGCAGGCCACGACCAGCAGGTCAATGTGATGTTTCTGCAGAAAATGGGCGGCAGAGACGGCGTAGCGCGCGACGGTGTCGACGGATTTGGAGCCGTAAGGAAGGCGGGCGGTATCGCCGAAGTAGAGATAATCGGCACCGGGAACCAGACGCAGGAGTTCCTTTAGCACGGTGAGGCCACCGACGCCGGAGTCAAAGACGCCGATGGCGGGCCTTCGCGCAGCAGGTTGGTTAGAGGCAGTTTTGGCGGGGGGCATCAAGGGCGCAGCCTTATTGCATCTCCTGGATCAGGCGGTTGACGTCGCTCACCTGATAGACGCCGATCAAGTCAGCGTGGCCGGCAAGCGTCTCGCGCTCGTGACCATCCACGAGGATCTTCACCTGCTTGATTTGCGGCATGTTGGCAGCCAGGGTGGCCACGATGGAATCCACTGTCAGCGCCTCTTCCCACACGCCGGAGCGATGCCCTTCGGCGAAGGCCAGGTTGAGGTCCACCACCGCGAGCGAGTTGTTCACGATGAAGACCTCGTTCACATCAGAGCCTTCGGCGATGGGATGAGGCGAGGGCTTATCCACGTAGTGATTGAGTAAAGTGCGCAAGACCTCCTTGGCGCGGGCGGTAGGCTCGCTGGGCAAGGCCGCCATTGCAGGACGCTTCTGCAGGATGCCATCGTCATCGAAAGCGATATACAGCGTGATGGGCTCAGCGGGATTGCTGACCGGCGGCGCCATGGCGCGTCCATCGCCGAAGCGCACTGCGCTGGCAGCGACGCGGTGCCGCAGCGTGAGCACATAGGCCCCCATAGCGAAGACGCCGATGACGAGCAGAGCGAAGGTGATCTGCAGATGGCGGGGGATCACGGCGCAGCCTCCAATTGCGGGCGCAGGCTGGCGATGGCCGCGGCAAGCGAGGCGGCGACCGTCTGCTGATATTTCGCGTCGCTCAGGCTGGCCGCGTCGTTGTTGGCGGGCGACACCTCGACCGCCAAGGCCGGAACCGCGATGTTGTTGAGTGGCCGCACCGGGGCTGGCAGCAGCGCGACCGCGAAGCGGTTCTCTTTCTTGTCCAGTTCTTCGACCAGCGCACCTGCCAGCTTGCGGCTGACGGCGACGTAGCCCGCCTGCGCCGTCTCCCAGGAGAGGAATGCGGCCGATGCGGGCGGATCCGCAGGAGAGAGCATCGCGGTATAGACACGCACGCCGCGTCCCAGGGTGCCGGCGTGCAACGCCACATAAAGTCCAGGCCGGGCCGAGTTGGCGGCGATGGCGCGCTGATCGAGCGAGATAGTAGCGTCGTTGTCGCGCAGCAAGAACGTGGAAATGCCGCGGTTCTGCAGCTCGGCGCGCAAGCGGCGCGCAAGCGAGAGGGTGACATCTTTCTCGGCGAGAGTCGAGGTCAGCGCAGCCCCGCGCTCGTCGCCACCGTGGCTGGCATCAAGCAGCACAAGAAAGTGGGCGTGGGGGATGCTGACCACGCTGGGTTGCGCGGCAGCAACAGGCGCAGCTCCCGGCGCGGGCGGCGCACTGGTTGCTGTGGCCGGCGGAGCCGCTGCAGATTCTGCTGCGGGCGCTACCGGCGGAGCAGAAGTAGCCTGCAATTCAGGCTTGGGAGCGGCGACGATGCTGATGCTCTTGCCGCCATCAGCAAAATGTGCCAACAGCGGTTCGGAGGCATTGACGGTGATCTGCGGGCCGGCTGCCGTCTCTTCAAAGCTGGCGGAGGTGAGGAGCGGATCGTCGAAGCGCCAGCTCTGCGTCGCCATGCTGACCGGGTCGCGCTGAAAGAGCAGGCGGAGAATCGGGCCTTCAACGCTCACCTGAGGGTCCACGCGCGAGGTGAAGCTGAAAACCAGAGTGTCGGGAGATCTCTTGAGCTCCAGCGTGAAGTGCGCAGCGGAGTTGCCGAGATAAATGCGCAGGGGCAGCTCGTGGAAATCCACGCGCTCACGGGTAAAGTGCGGCAACAGATCGGCGACGGAACGAACAGGGATGAGCCCGCGGCGATCCTGCAGCAGAAAAGGAGCGGCCAGCTTGACGCGGTTGCGGCCGATGCGTGCCTGGTTGGAACCATCTTCGAATTCCGACTCCTCCGGGCGGCCATCCGGCGGGGTGAAACGCAGTTTGAATCTGGATTGCTCAATGCTGGCAGAGACCGCGCCCAATCCCTGCAGCACGCTCACCAGATCGACGTAGTTGCCGCCGGCGGTCTCGATGATGTCGACAGTGAAGCTGGATTGGGGAGCGAAGACCGTGAGGCGCTGACTGGCTGCTGAACGCATGCGCGGAGCGAAGATGAAAAATGCGGTCAGAGGCAGAAGGAGAGCAAGAGAGCGGGCAATGATCTTCGAGCGTCGCTTATTCCAGCGCATAGATGGTGAGACCGCTCAGCAGTTTGGGGTAGAAATCCGTGGATTTTTGCGGCATGACTTCTCCCGCGAGCGCGACGTCGCGCATCTGCTCGATGCGGACCGGGCTCAGCAGAAAAGCAAGATCGGCACTGGCCGGTTGATTTGCTGGAGGTTGAACGCAAAGAACCGCCTCGGCTGCGTCGCGGAAGTAAGAGACGTTTTTCTGCTCGCGGATGGACTGTTCTGAAAGTCCGAGAATCTCTTCCAGCAGCAGTTTGTGAAGCACCACCACATCGAGCGAACGCTGGCGCGGAGAAAGAGGCGCGAGCGCGCGCTCAATCTCCCGCGGACGTGCCTGCAGAAAGTAGAAGGCATCGTGAGTGACCAGAACCAACGATTGCGCATGCGCTTTCTGCAGCTCCTGAAGCGCCGAATCCGCTGTGGCGCGATCGAGCTTTCTTACGGAGAAGTACCTGCCGGCCTTGTCCAGAAGAACCATGGCATCGGCGTCGACGCCCCTGACCACGCGATGGGTGGGAAGAATCAGCAGAGCGGGAGAATCCATGCTGACCAGAGTCATCATCACCCGCTCGTAGGGAGCGGATCGGTCCGCGCCCGAGCCGTTGCGTCGCTCATTGCGATAAGCAAGGGCGGTCTCGTAGCGATGGTGGCCATCGGCGATGAGCAGTTGCTTGTCGCTCATCAGAGCCTGGATCTGCCGGATGATGTCGGGCTCGCTCACGCGCCACAGCTGGTTGAGCACGCCGTATTCGTCTCCAACTCTGGCCAAAGGATCTGAGGCTGTTGCCCGGGACAGAAGCTGATCCACACGATGCTGCGGATCGCTATAGAGCATGAAAAGCTGGCCGAAATGGGCGCGGGTGGCGCGCAGCAGATTCAGCCTGTCTGCCTTCGGCGCCGCCAGAGTGTGCTCATGGCGGAAAACAACCCCCTCAACATAATCGTAGAGGCGGCCGGTGGCGATGAGACCGCAGCGCTCCAGCACCGGCTCCGTCTTGCCGGGAGGAGAGAAGTGCTGCCTATAGACGTAAAACGAGGGCTCGCGGTCTTGTTTCAAGACAGCCTGACGGCGCCAGTTGCTGAAATCTGCCGCAGCACGGGAGTACACGTTGTGCTGGCCATCGTCGTTGGGCTGTGGTTTTCCCAGAATGACGCGCACCAGGTTGAACGGGCTGGCAGCATAGTAGTGCTCCTGCATGGCGGGGGTGATTTTGTCGTAAGGCTGGGTCACCAGCGAGGAGAGCGGATAGCGGGCAGAATGGTACCTTAAAGCGGGGAAGGGAAAGATTTCTGCCATGAATGATTAGGATTGTATCGCAGTGTGAAACGGCGCAGAGCGGGCCCGACGAGCGCGCGAGCAAGGTGTGTTACCATTCCCGTTAAGGCCCTGAGAATTGAGCGAATTTGGGCGGTCGGATTTGCCATGCAGTTGCCCACCCCTTCCCCGGTGAGAAACGCAGTTGAGGTTCCGGGGCCTCGCTGTGCGGGTCGCTGGGCCGGCGCCATATTTCGCGGTCCGCTCAGCTTTCTTCTTATTCTTGCGATTGTGATGTTGCCGCTGTGGGCCGCCGCACAGCAGCCGAGCGATCCAGTGCACATCATGCCGAAAGTCCAGGCTGAGCCCAAGAAGGCGCTGGATGAGATCGATCCGGCTCTGAAGACTCACACCAAGCCGATCCAGGTGGATGTGGACCTGGTTCTGGTTAACGTCACTGTCACCGATCCCATGAACCGGCTGGTCACGGGGTTGGAAAAAGAGAATTTCCAGCTCTTCGAGGGCATCCATCCTGAGGAGATCCGGCACTTTTCCAGCGAGGATGCACCCATCTCGCTGGGTGTCATCTTCGACATGAGCGGCAGCATGAGCGATAAGATCCAGCGCGCTCGCGACGCAGCTGTGGAGTTCTTCAAGACCGCCAATCCGCAGGATGAGTTCTTCATGGTCACGTTCTCGGACCGGCCGGAGATGCTCTCTGGCTTCACCCATTCGGTGGAGGAGATACAAGGCAAGCTGGTGTACACGGTGGCCAAAGGGCGGACGGCGCTGCTGGATGCCATCTATCTCGGGCTCGACAAGATGCGCGAGGCGCAGAACAACAAGAAGGCGCTGCTCATCATCAGCGACGGCGGAGACAACCGCAGCCGCTACACCGAGGGCGAGATCAAGGCGATCATCCAGGAGGCTGACGTGCAGAT